>ENA-OSEY01000302-OSEY01000302.1-marine-metagenome-genome-assembly--contig:-NODE-302-length-36265-cov-4.002183_pt1 | contig 36265 bp, 35 predicted proteins | sample MGYA00248465_ERZ534230 | MGnify/ENA primary metagenome ERZ534230 (study PRJEB26409, sample SAMN06344110) | marine metagenome | isolation source: Sea water from surface | place: Atlantic Ocean:Southern... | reverse complement strand
AATTAATAGTATTTTACATTTCAATAGCATGCGAGAAGATGGAACTGCCGTTGAAGTCGCTCTTCAGTGGAATGATGGCTATCAAGAAAATATTATGTGCTATACGAATAATATTCCACAACGAGATGGTGGAACTCATCTAGCTGGATTTCGCTCTGCACTTACGAGAGGACTTAATTCATACATAGAAAAAGAAGGTATAAATTCTAAATCCAAAGTCAATACTACTGGAGACGATGCTAGAGAGGGTTTAACAGCCATTATTTCTGTCAAAGTTCCAGACCCTAAATTTTCATCTCAAACAAAAGATAAATTAGTAAGCTCTGAAGTCAAAACTGCTGTTGAACAGGAGATGGGTGAGAAGTTTAATGATTATCTTTTGGAGTACCCTCAAGATGCTAAATCTATCGTTAATAAAATGATAGATGCAGCAAGAGCTAGAGAGGCGGCTAGGAAAGCAAGAGAGATGACACGAAGAAAGGGAGCTCTCGATATCGCTGGCTTGCCAGGTAAGTTAGCTGATTGTCAAGAGAAAGACCCGGTCTTATCTGAATTATATCTGGTAGAGGGTGATTCTGCTGGCGGCTCTGCAAAACAAGGCAGAGCTAGAAAAACTCAGGCTATATTGCCACTTAAAGGGAAAATACTAAATGTAGAAAAAGCTAGATTTGACAAGATGCTCTCTAGTGCGGAGGTGGGTACTTTGATTACTGCGTTAGGCTGTGGTATCGGAAATGAGGAGTTCGATATAGAAAAGCTCAGATATCACACAATAGTTATCATGACAGATGCAGACGTCGATGGATCACACATACGTACCCTATTACTTACATTTTTTTTCAGGCAAATGAGAGAATTGATTGAAGAAGGACACATATTTATTGCACAGCCACCTTTATATAAAGTTAGCAAGGGGAAAAATGAACAATATGTGAAGGATGACGAGGAGTTATTGGGATACCTAACTCAAAAAGCGCTAGAAGATGCGAGTTTTCACGTTAATAGTGGCGCTCCAGCGATTAATGGTGGAGCGTTAGAACAGTTAGTAAAAGAATATCGAGAAGTTGAAGACATAATAAGTAAATTATCGATTCGTTATCCTAAAATTCTACTTGACTCTTTGGTTCATACCTCTGCTTTGAGCAGTAAACTTCTTAAAAAAAGTAGCGATCTCCTTCCATGGTGTAGCGAAATTCGCGAAAAGTTTATTTCTTTCAACCCAGATATAACTAATTTTGAAGTTGTTGTCAAAGAAGATGATGAGCATAACGTTCAGGTGCCCTCAATAACTTTAGTTATGCATGGTGTTCCTTATGAATACACACTGGATCGAGATTTTGTTGCGTCGGCTGAATATAAAGCTATGGTTTCTTTAGGCTCAAAAATATCTACCCTGTGTGAAGAAGGTGCTTATGTGAGAAGAGGGGAAAGAACAAAAGAAGTTGTATCTTTTGTAGAAGCGATTGATTGGTTAATGTCTGAATCAAGAAAAGGTATAAACACTCAAAGATATAAAGGGCTGGGTGAGATGAACCCGGGGCAACTTTGGGAAACGACCATGGATCCCTTAACTAGAAGGATGTTGAACGTTACTATTGAAGACGCGATAGCAGCGGACCAGATGTTTACTACTTTAATGGGTGATCAGGTAGAGCCAAGAAGAGATTTTATTGAGACTAATGCTTTATCAGTAGTAAATCTTGACGTTTAGCTTCTAAATCTATGCAATTAACGTTAAATCTGCGGTTGAAGAAAGAGTCTTTTTCAGTTCCTTTAGTAAAGCAAGGCGGTTTAATTTCAGGTTTTTATCTTTTACATCAACCATAACGTTCTCAAAAAACTCATCGATTGGAACTTTTAAAGTTAAAAGATTTTGTAAGATAGTATCGTAATCTTTACTTAAGTGTGCTTTTTCGTTAATCGAGTACAAAGTAGCGTTGGATTTATGCAAGTTTATTTCATAATCCTCAGTCATTTTTGAAATGTTTGCTTTATTGGGTATCTTCTCGTGCTTATTTTTGATCAAAATATTGGTGACCCGTTTGTAGAGCTGAACCAAATCGATTGCATTTTGATCTTTTGAGAATTTGTCAACTGCTTGCACCCTCTCATGAATGTCTAAAGGACTTGTTAGTGACATATGTTTTACTGAGAGATAACTTTCGGTCTTATAACCTTGCTCTTTATATAAACCTTCAAATCGATCAAGAATATAATTGATGACATGATTTCTTATTTCTATTGGTATCGATTTGGCTTTATTGATATTTTTTTCATAAAAATCAACAACTTGTAGCAAATTTAAATCAATTTTATTTTTTATAAGTATTTTTATGATTGCCAAAGACGCTCTTCTCAATCCGTAAGGATCTTTAGATCCTGAAGGTTTAGCACCGGTAGAAAAGATACTAATTATTGAATCTAATTTATCAGATAATGAAAGCGTGATTCCTACTTTTGATGATGGGAGCTTATCTTTCGAAAATCGTGGTAAATAATGTTCTGAGATAGCAGTTGACACTGCTTTGTCTTCTCCATCATGTTTCGCATAGTAACCACCCATGACGCCTTGTAAATCAGGAAATTCATTTACCATGTCTGTTATTAAATCGGTTTTACAAAGTTCGCTGGCCCTTTGAGTTTTTTCAATATTAGCTTTTGTATATTTACACAAATATTCAGATAAGCATTTTATTCGTTGTGTTTTATCATAAATTGAGCCGAGATCTTTCTGAAATACCACTTGTTTCAGTCGATCCGTCTTGGAATGTAATGATTCCCTTGTGTCTTGCTCATAAAAAAACATAGCATCCGATAAACGTGCGTTAACCACTTTTTCATTTCCAGCAATCACCTGTTTTGATGATTTACTTTCAATATTAGAAATGGTGATAAAAGAGGAACATAAATTGTTGTTTTTATCATTGGTATGAAAATATTTTTGATGCTCTCTCATAGAAGAAATAAGTGCTTCTGAAGGAACTGATAGAAAGTTATTTTTAAAATTTCCCAATAAAGCCACAGGCCACTCACATAAGCCGGTTACTTCATTCAACAACTCGTCATCTAGGTCGACATTTAAATTGTCTCTATTTGTTATATTTTTAATTTGTCCGATTATCTTTTCTTTTCTTTTTTCAAAGCTAGCAATCACTTTATTTGCAAGAAGTTGCGATTCATACGATTCTGGTGATTTAATTGGTATCCAGGAATCGGAGTGGAACCGATGTCCTCGTGTCTTGTTGCCCGTTGTGAAAGAAAAAAGCTCTATTTTATGGGTCTGCTCACCAAACATTAGAACAGCCCACCTAGCGGGTCTCAGGAAATAATCTCTATTAGCGCCCCATCGCATTTTTTTTGTTATCGACAATTTTGTTATTGCAGATAAAATTATTTGCTGAAATAAAGTTTCGACGCCCACTCCCATCGAGATTTCTTCGTAGCAAAGCTTTTCTTGAGAGCCATCTTGTTTAATAAACTGGTTTAGTGCGTCTCTATCAAGTTTGAATTTATTCGCAAACGCTTCACCGGCCTTTGTTAAGTTGCCGGAGCTGTCAAATGCAATAGATGTTGAGGGTCCCCAGTTTATTTTAATGCTTTGTGGAGTAATGCAGTCCAATTCATTTATTTTTGCACCCAGTCTTCTGGGTGTAGCAAATGCCTCTGTCTTGTTGAAATTTAAGTTTAGTTTTTTAAACTCCTCACACAAATTCTCCAATAATAAATTGCCTAGTTTTTCAACTGCACTTGATGGCAGCTCCTCTGTACCAAGCTCAAATAAGAAATCAGCTTTCATTGAGATGATTCTCTTTCTATATGTTTAAGTATGTCTTTTTCTGCGAGAGGGAAGCCAAGTTTTTCTCTTGATGCAAAATATTCTTTTGCTACTAATCTTGCTAATGTACGAACTCTCAAAATATATCTTTGTCTCTCTGTTACTGAAATAGCTTTTCTTGCGTCTAATAAGTTAAATGTGTGAGAAGCTTTCATTACCATTTCGTAAGCGGGTAAAGACAAGTGCTGGTCTATTAGTAGGGAGCACTCAATCTCGCAATTTTCAAAAGCTTTAAATAGCTGTTCTACATTTGCGTGTTCAAAATTATATGCAGACATTTCTATTTCGTTTTGAAGGTAGACGTCTCCATATGTCACGAAATTTTTAGGCGATTCTGTCCATATTAAATCATAAACGTTATCCACATTTTGGAGATACATTGCTATTCTTTCTAGCCCATAAGTGATTTCTCCAGTCACAGGAAAACACTCTAGGCCACCTGCTTGCTGAAAATACGTAAATTGAGAAACTTCCATACCATTCAACCAAACCTCCCATCCTAAACCCCACGCACCAAGAGTTGGTGATTCCCAGTTATCTTCCACAAATCTTATGTCATGGGTAAGAGGATCAATTCCTAGAGTTTTTAGGGAATCTAAATAGAGCTCTTGAAAATCATCTGGTGATGGTTTCATAACAACTTGATATTGATAGTAATGTTGGAGTCTATTGGGGTTTTTCCCATATCTACCATCCGTTGGTCTTCTTGAGGGCTGAACATAAGCGCTGTTCCAGGTCTCTGGGCCGATTGCTTTCAAAAATGTTGCCGGATGAAAGGTGCCAGCACCTACTTCCAGATCGAGTGGTTGCATAATTACACAACCTTGGGACGACCAAAAATTTTGAAGTTTAAAAATTATTTCTTGAAAAGTTATTCTGCTTTTACTCACTAGCGTCACTTCTAAGTAGATGGACCTTTATTATAAATAGACTGTTATATAAAGATAGATGGTGAATACTTTAATTAAAGTATGCGTATTTTAAAATTTTTTAGATTCGTTTTAAAAGACTTAGATATACTAAACTCATTAACCTATTGTTATAAATCATTATGAAAAATTATGTTGCATCAGTGCTTTTAAAAACAATTGCGTATATACCTTTAAAACTATCAAATTTTGTTGCTAACGTACTTGGCAATTTTTTGTATCGTGTAAATTCAAAATTGGTCAGAGTTTGTAGAAAAAATTTGTCTCTTTGTTATCCAAATTTATCTCGTAACGAAATAGAGCAATTGTGCGCTTTGAGAGTGAAATACTTTATCAAAACAGTTTTTGAAATACCCAAGGTGTGGGGACAAAGTGAGACGTGGATTAATTCAAACATCAAAAAATTTCATGGGTTATCGAGTTTTGAATCGTATATGGGTAACAAAAACGGCTTAATAATTATTATTCCACATATAGGGAATTGGGAATTACTGGGGCTATGGATTTCTGCACAGACAAGGATGACGTCCATTTACGAGCCTCCGAAAATAAAAAGTCTTAATTCTTGGATAAAAAGAAATAGAGAAAAATTTGGCGCGGACTTAGTACCTGCTAATTCAAGTGGAGTAAAAAAAGTATTAAAGGCCCTTAAAAACGGTGAAGTTGTTGGTATTTTGCCAGATCAATTTCCACCTGAAAACAGTGGTGAAGAGGCTTTATTTTTTGACATCAAGACAAGAACCATGACGCTCATACATAATTTAATTAATCGCACGAATTGCGATGTTTTGACAGCTGCCGCACTGCGAGCTGATGATGGATGGGAAGTGCATTTTAAGATCGTTGAAGATGATTTATTTAATTCAAATAAATTTGTTAGTCTTAACGCGTTGAATAACGAGGTACAAGAAATGATCAAACTGAGTCCAGAGCAGTATCAGTGGGAGTATAAACGTTTTAAGGATCTCAGATTAAATGATGTTAAATTTTATGAAACAATTTGAAAGAGCAGTTTAAGTTGTCACATTGCACTGTTTGGACAGAAATTAATAAGTTTTCCAGAAATTTAATATCGCATTCGGTTTTTGATTGGTTAGTTGACGAGGGTTCTCTTACGGCAAAACTAGTCGATTTAAGCGGTGATAATTTTAAGTTGGAACTCCAAAGTCAGGAGCGTAGGGTTATCTCACATGAGGAGAAATCAATATTGGAGCTTTCAGAGATCGATACAGTAATAGATAGAAAAGTATTGCTAAAAGGGAGAGATGCTCCTTGGATTTTTGCTCATAGTCTGATTCCCCTTTCCTCCGCAACGGGAGATCTCAAAGTTTTAAAAAATTTAAATAACCGTTCACTTGGTGAGTTTCTATTTAAAAATAGCTCTATAGTAAGAAGATCGTTAGAGATTGCTCATATGGAAGCGAAAAGTTTCGGCATAGAAGCTAAAGATATTGGATGCAAAGAAAAGCTTTGGGGCCGGCGATCACTTTTCTCTCAAGGCAGGCGATCTCTTTTGGTTGCAGAAATATTTTTGCCTGCGTTAATTTTAGAAATCGAAAAATAGGCGATCGTGATGTCCCTCTCTGCAAATCCGTGGATTCGATTATTACGTCTTGATAGACCTATAGGTATTTTACTTCTGCTATGGCCCACCTTATGGTCCTTGTGGCTTGCTGCAGAAGGGTTGCCCAGCTTTAAAAATGTAATGATCTTTGTGTTTGGATGTGTCTTGATGCGTTCTGCGGGATGCATCATTAATGACTACTTTGATAGAGAGATTGATGGTCATATTGAGAGGACCAAAAATAGACCTTTACCCATGGGAGAGATAATGCCTCATCATGCACTTATTATGTTTCTGATATTGGGCCTTTTAGCTTTTTCTCTTGTTTTGTTAACCAACTGGTTGACTATTTTGATTGCCATTGGTGCTGTGACAATAACTGCCATTTATCCATTATTAAAACGAATTACAAATTTACCCCAACTGGGCTTGGGTATTGCATGGGCCTTTGTTGTTCCAATGGCTTTTGCTGCAGAGAAACAACATTTAATACCAGAGACTGGATATCTGTGCCTTCTGATTTTATCGTGGACTCTCATGTTCGATACTTATTATGCACTTGTTGACAAAGAGGATGATTTAAAGATCGGTGTTAAGTCTACAGCTATTTTATTCGGTAAATATCTTTTACCGATAATGATTAGTCTTAAAGTTTTTATAATATCTCTGTCCGTTTTAGTTGGGCTTCTTTTCGACCTAATGTTTCCTTATTATTTAGGCGTTTTTGTTGCATCGTTATTTTTCTTAAAACACAGTTTTTATCTTAATAAAAATGAAGGAACGCTATTTTTTAAAGCATTTTTAGAGAACAACTACATTGGATTAGCTATTTTTACAGGTATATTCTTTGGTATTTAATCCCTGCAGAAAACAGGTTTATTATCTTCACTCATTGCTTCATTAAAAAAATAACCACCCTCTTCAAAGTTTTGAATATCGGTTATATCTTTAATTCGGTTTTTAATAACGTATCTTGTCATCAGTCCTCGCGCCTTCTTTGCGAAGAAAGAAATGATTTTGTATTTGCCATTTTTTTTGTCCATGAAAACTGGCGAGATCACATTAGCTTTTAATTCGCTAACGTTGATTGATTTAAAATATTCATTCGACGCTAAATTCAGGAGGTTAGTATTATCTGAAGAGAAATTTTTATTCAATTCTTCAGTAATAATTGAGTTCCAAAAGTCATAGAGATTTTGTCCTCGTTTCGTTGCGAACTTTGTACCCATCTCAAGGCGATAAGGTTGCATTAAGTCCATAGGTTTCAAAATCCCATATAGCCCTGAGAGAATTCTCACATGTTTTTGTGCCCAAATTAGCTCTGTTTCAGAGAGCGATTCAGCGTCTAGGCCTTGATAAACGTCACCTTTAAAAGCAAGTATTGCTTGTTTTGAGTTTGATTTGGTAAAAGGAGTTTTCCATTCTTGGAACCTCTCATAATTAAGCGCTCCCAATTTGTCGCTTAAACTCATTAGCGAGCTTACTTCTTGTGGATTCAAAGATTTTAAGTCTTTTATTAATTCATTCGAGTGCTCCAGAAGACTTGGTATCGTTGAATCTATATTTTTTTCAACTGGAGAATAATCAAGTTTTTTTGCGGGTGAAATGATCGTTACAAGCATTGCAATTTCTCTTTACTTTTAGTGGTAAATTTTTTTACGTAACTTCTTACTCAATGGTTGTAGAACTTCATATTTTTCTAATGTGAGTTTTTAAGTTGAAAACGTACCCTTATTTTAAATGATTTACTGTGATAGTCTAATGTAAGTTGGGTTTTTGAGAATCAAATTTTATGGAAGAAAAACCGGTCTGCGCTTTCTGTACTCGAGTGAGAGTCATTATTATATGTGTCCTTATTGCAGCTTTTGTAGCCTTTAGACCTGAATTTAACTTTATAAAAAATTATGACGTGATGGGTATGTTCGCATGGTTCATTACCTTTTCAATTGTATTTATTTTTTCGTGGAAAGCTTATAAAGAATATTGGAAAAAACAGTAGGGTGTTTAATAAGCAAAAAGAAAATTGTTGGAATTGTTCACACTTCGCCATCACACACGAAAAAAATTTTCCTTATAAGTGTAATGCAATGAATTTTAAATCTCGGCAATTACCAAGTGATGTTGTTGTAAAGGTAGAAGGGAATAAATGCTTAAGTTTCTTAAAAAAGCCAGGCTAAGTAAATTTATTAAGACTTAAATTTGTACTACAATTAAAGAGTTACACATTGCGATTTTGCTTTTTTTGTCATTTTAAGCACTTGTTTTGATTGTTAGGTTGTCGAATTCTGGACAACCCTTCTATGTTAAAAGGTTGAATATGGATATTTTGAGTGTTGTTGGTTTATCGGTTTTTGTTGCTGCGATGTACTATGCGGTCGGTGCTGACGCAGAACAGTTACTGGATAGCAGAAGCTTTTATATTGTAATTGTGGGTTCACTCGGCGTTGTTATGCTACGTTCGACGTTAGCTGAGTTTTTAAATTTATTTCCCACTTTATTGAAAGTATTTAGACACAAAGTAGATAAGCCAACAGATTTAATCGACCAGATGGTTGAACTTGCCACGATCGCTCGAAAAGATGGAATGATTGCTCTTGAAAATCAAGAGATCAGTAACCGTATGTTAGCGAAAGGAGTGACTGCACTAGTCGATGGAAATGATGCTAACTTTATTCGTGCGAGTTTAGAGCGAGACACGCTGATTACCTCTCAACGTCACGAGTCTGCTCGAAGCATTTTTCAATCATGGGGTGATACCGCTCCAGCTATGGGTATGATAGGAACACTAATAGGATTAGTTATATTGCTCAAAAACTTAGAAGACGATCCAGGAGGCATCGGTCCTGCGATGTCAATTGCACTTTTAACTACCTTATATGGAGCAATTTTGGCTAATGGCGCCCTAATACCAATGGCCCAGAAGTTAGAAAATCATGCGAAAAGAGAGGCCCTTAATAATGAGCTGATAATAGAGGGTGTTGTGTTTATTCAAAAAGGCGGTAATCCAAGATTATTATCAGATTTATTATCTTCATTTCTATCTCCAAAGGTTAATAAAAAAAGACAGGCTGCTGAGGCCTCATAATTCATATGAGTACCACAGCAGAACTTGATCCGGAAGAGATTCCTCAGTTTATTGATGACGAGGAACAGGGTAAGCCAAAAAAATGCCCAAAATGTCGTGGTGTAGCACCCATATGGATGACAACATTCGCAGACATGGCAACTTTGTTGATGGCTCTTTTTGCTCTAATGTACAACTTTGCTGAGATGGATCAACGACAAAAAGCTCAAGCACTTGGGTCTATAAATGCGGCTTTTGGCTCAAAAGTGATTATTCCAGTCATTGACATACCTATTGCTGAAAGCACTATCTTTTCTGAGGAAGATGACGTCAATAAAAACTTAAAAACCTTAAGTCAAGAAGAGTTAGAAGCGTTGCAAGTTGAGGAAACATATACTTCTTTAATGGAAAGTTTAGAGGGTGAAATTAGAGAGGGTGAAGTTGTTGTGCGAAAAGCCAACAATAAAGTAGTTGTCGAACTCCAGTCTTTTAGTTCTAAAGACGATATCAATGATGATTACTATCTTATGCAAAGCGTCATTGAAATAACGGAAAAAGTAGTTTCAGTTCAAGCACAAACACCCACCGAAATAGAAGTGCGAAAGCAAGATTTGGCAGCTCTTCAGGCAATGCGAGATAGACGAATTGAAGATGCAAAACGAAAATTTGATAAGTTAGGTTTAGATTTAAAAGATGATATCGAAGAGGGGAAATTAAAACTAGTATTACAGGACGATAATCTTATTATACGACTCGCTGGAGAGGGTTCATTTGTATCTGGAAGTGATCAAGTTAGGCCAGCCTTTAGGGAATTACTTGGGCGGATTGGTAGTGAGATCAAATCATCCAGTGGGAAAATTAGGATAGAAGGCCATACTGATAATGTGAAAATAGCTTTTAGTGATCGTTTTATGAGTAATTGGGATTTATCCTCTGCAAGATCATCTTCAGTGGGCAGCATTTTACTGAGAGATGTTGGTATTGATTTAGATCGCTTGGTTGTTGCTGGTTATGCTGATTCAAGACCAATTGAAAGTAATGAATCTGCTCAAGGCAGAGCTGCAAATCGTAGAATCGAGATTATTGTAAGAGGTAGTAGTGAGGCATTTAATTAATGAGTAATGCCTCAGAAACTCCCAAGTTAGCTAAACCTTGCCCACCTTGTAAAACCGGTCCTGGGATGTGGATGGCTACATTTGCAGACATGGCGATTTTATTGATGGCGATGTTTGTTCTATTAATCGCATTGGCTGAGACTGCGAAGCAAAGGAACACAATGTTTTCAATTCCTGGTGAAAATCAGAGTGCCTTCGGAACACAAGATTTGGTTGAATCTGATTTGGCACCTTCGGGTTATCAAGGTGCTGAAATTAATGCAGACACTAATGAGGGATATGAAGAAGTTGTTAAGGCACTAGCAAAAGAAATAAAAGATGGAAAAGTAGATGTAAAGATAAAGGATCAACGTGTTGTTGTTAATGTAGACGGCTCAGATAATCCCAATTCTGACCGAGCTCGAGTTCAGCAAGAAGAATTGGAAATTTACACAAAGGTTGCAGAAGTTCAACGGAAGATCAAAGTGGACGTTAAAGTATTTCAAGAATCTGAAGGGACAACTTCTGATAGTGAGGCTTGGGAGGAAATGTTTTCTGCGCAATATAGACAAATTAGAGGAGATCTCGCCCAAGCGATTGAACAGGAAAAAGCAGAAGTGATGAGAGAGGGGGATAAAATTATTGTTAGACTCGCATCTCAAGGATCTTTTAGAAGTGGTTCAGCAGATTTGCAACAAGGATTTACAAGCTTATTAGATGACGTTGGTGGTGCAATTCAGGATGTGCAAGGGCTAATTACTATAGAAGGGCATACTGACAACTTGCCAGTGGGATTTAGTTTGCGGTTTCGTTCAAATTGGGACTTATCGGCAGCAAGGTCGGGAGCAGTGGCTGACTACATGCTCACAAAGTATTCGTTCGCTAACGGCCTAATGGTTTCAGGTCTTGCTGATACAAAACCGCTCATGTCTAATGACACGTCAGAGGGAAGAAGTAGAAATAGACGTATCGAGGTAGTCATTGATGGAAAATTTTAAAAAAAAAGCATTCTATCGATAGAATGCTTTTCAATAACCCTGTGGGGTTTAGGGGGAGAATTGTTAAGATGCAACCGATATGTTCGGATCTTCAAGTAACTCTGGGACCATATTCCAAGCTGATCTAATTTCGTTCATTAAACCCTTAACTTCAACGATCCCTTCCACATCATTTCTAATATTGGCTTTTAACAGTCTTCTTATGCAGTAGTCATATAAATCCGAAAGATTTTGAGAGAGCTCCTTTCCTTTTTCAAAGTCCAAAGCGCTTTGAAGACCAATAATTATTTTATTAGCTCTTCCGATAGACGCATTTTTACCTTTGATATCATTTCTCTCAAAATACCCTTCAGCGTCTGATAGACTTGCGATAAGTCCATCAAAGAGCATTTGAATGAGTTGTATGCTGTCCGCATAGGGAACTGCTGATGCGACTTCAACGTTTCGATATGCATTTGCTGCGCGTTTATTTAAAGTCATTTTTTTGTCCTGTCTTCTGTTACATACTTATTATCGGTAGCCATACAGAAATCTTTAGCAATTAATTATTCAATCAGGACAATTTTGATAGTTACTTTGAAAACATTCATTAGCTATTTTTTCTGCAGTATTCACTTCTAGCTCGCTCATTGTCATGCTGGCTGGAACCGTTATCGCAACAGAATCAGTCTTGCCGGCCATTTCGGCAACAAGTGCCCATACCATGGCTCTGGACGGATCCGATTTTTCACCCTCTCCTGATTGGATCATATAGGCATACATAAATTGAGCGTTTGCGTAACCCTGTTTTGCAGCTTTCAGAAACCAAAGTCTAGCACGGTCAAAATTTATAGACACACCAAGACCTTGATGATACATCAACCCAATCATATATTGTGAGGGAGCGTAGTCGTTATTGGTTGCTTTTAAAAACCATTCATATGCAGCGGGGTAATTAACATCAACACCTCTCCCTTTATAATAAAAAATGCCGGCGTTGTGCTGACTTTGAGCATCACCTGCTTTCCCAGCTTTTTCATACCAATCTAGCGCTAGCTTTTCATCTTTAATCACACCTAAACCATTTTCGTATAAATTTCCAATCAAGGTTTGTGCTTCAGCATTACCTTCATTGGCTAATGGAGTAAATGCTCTGAGAGCAAGACTGTAATCTCCCCTTGTATAAGCACTTTTACCAGCTGCTAATTGATCGCCAGAGACTGAGGCAGAATAAATAACGCTAAATAAACTCATAACGATAAAATATTTTACTAATCGAGTGTGAATAGCTGATTGCCCCTTTTAATGTTTTTTATCTCAGCAATTATAAATTAAAAAATTTATGTGTACTTATCAAGACATTTTTAAAGTTGTAACTATGTGGAGATAAAAAGTCCAGTGTTGTATAGTCCTTGCATCGGTTTGAGTTAACAAAAGTTATTGTTTTCTATAAAGAGCTTCTAATTTGTCAGTATTAAAGTCGATTGTTGGTTCTAGTCACGAGGCTGTTTCTTTAAGAAACTTGATCGAAACTATTGGGAAAAGCGACTCAACTACTCTCATTTTAGGAGAGAGTGGAACGGGCAAAGATCTCACTGCAAGAGCCTTACATGAAGCATCATCTAGAAAAAATAACCCTTTTATACCGGTAAACTGTGGCGCGATACCAAAGGATCTTCTTGAAAGTGAATTGTTTGGCCATAAAAAAGGATCTTTTACAGGTGCCATTTCTGATCGAAAAGGTCGCTTTCAGTTAGCCCATACAGGAACCTTATTTCTAGATGAAATAGGTGATATGTCGCTAGATTTGCAGGTCAAGCTTTTGAGAGTTCTTCAAGAACGGCAAATTGACCCGGTAGGTTCCTCAAATAGTATTTCCGTTGATGTTCGAGTTATGGCAGCTACCCATAAAAATATAGAAACTCTTATCGAGGAAGGAAAATTTAGGGAGGATTTATATTATCGATTAAATGTCTTACCTATAGAGATTCCAAACCTAGCATCACGGAAAGCAGATATTCCTGAGCTCGTAAGATATTTCTGCTTGGAACATGCAGATTCTCATAATGCTCCTATTACACTTAATAAGACAAGTATGGAGATTTTTTTAAGCTATCATTGGCCTGGAAATATTAGGGAGTTATCAAATTTAATTGCAAGATACTCTGCGCTAATTCCCGGAGGAACTATCGACCTTAACGAGCTACCCTTGAGTATGATCCCCAACTTGATGAGAGAGTTTCTTTGTCAAAAAACTGAGTCTCTTCACCATTCTGATAATAATGGGAACTTAGAGCAGGCATCTGAAGATCATTTTGAAAATTCATTGTCGGATGTGGAGCGAATAATTGGCCTTACTCAAGAAAAAGTACTGCCAACCGAGGGATTGAATTTAAAAGAACATTTAATGGACATAGAAAAAGACCTTATTGATCAAGCGCTCAAACGATCGGAGCATAATGTCTCACAAACTGCTCGATTGTTGGGCTTGCAACGAACAACATTAATCGAAAAGATTAATAAGCACGGCTTACAGTCTTAAGATTTGTTAAATTTTACTTGTCAAAAATTTGACTAAAAATTAAAAAAACAGACACAATTTAGCCAGTTTCTTTATAAGTCACTGATAAATATACTTTTTTTATTTGGCACGCTACTTGCTTCTCTAGGAAGATGAATACAAAGTGGCAAACTTAAGGAAATAAAAGTGGCAAATGAAAATAGAATATCTGTGCTATGGATTAACCATTCAGAGTCAGACGATTTAGTGATGGACCAGCTTGCTAACAAAGGAATAGCGATAAGAAAAGTTTCTTTATCAGATCTGGATGGTGTCTTGTCCGACCAGTTTCAATTAGCAATCATTAATTTAAGTAATAACCTTGATTCTCTTAAAGTAGTTCAAAATCATCAAAAGTTTCTTGAAACTTCCCTACCTATTCTAGCTAGGGTAAGTCGTGATGAATTTGAATTAGGTATTGAGGCTATGAAAAGGGGCGTATCAAATGTTATTGCAAGTGATGTGGACAACGTTAATGAAATTAGTACTCTAATAAAATCGTATGCCCTTGAAAGAGATACTTCCTCTTCATTTGTTTTTGCAGATCCAATCAGTAGAAAATTGCTCGCATTAACTCAAAGAGTTGCGGCAGCAGACGTCGCTGTGTTGTTAAGTGGCCCAACAGGAACAGGAAAGGAGGTAATGGCGAGAGTAATTCACGAATCATCCTCACGTCATAAAGGGCCGTTTGTTGCATTTAATTGTGCTGCATTGCCTGAGAATTTGGCTGAGGATATGTTATTTGGACATGAGAAAGGGTCCTTTACGGGCGCATTATCATCTCAAGCAGGTCTGTTTGAGCAAGCCCAAGGTGGAACAATATTTTTGGATGAAATAGGTGAAATGCCACTCCATTTACAAGTCAAGTTACTCAGGGTGTTACAAGAAAAGAAGGTGACAAGATTGGGTGGTCAAAAAATGATTGACTTGGACATCAGAATAGTTGCCGCAACCAACAAAGAACTAAAGAAAGCGATATTAAACCGAGAGTTTAGAGAAGATCTTTATTTCAGATTGAGTGCATTTAAATTAACTATTACAGCACTGACTGAAAGACCTCTGGATATTATTCCGTTAGCTGAGCAATTTCTAAATGGTGAAGCTTCACCTAATTTGAGTGATGAAGTTAAATCTCAATTGTTAAATTATAGCTGGCCGGGAAATGTCCGTGAATTACAAAATGTGATTACACGAGCGCTTGTTTTGGCAAATGGTCAAATGATAGAGACGCGTCATTTGATATTTGATGATATTCAATTAGATGACGTGACTGATAATTCCGAGCAACGAGTTTTTAGTCACACCGATAATGCTATCCACTTTAATAAAAAAGTATTAGAGCCAGAATCTACAGAATCTCTTTCCAATGTAGTTCGGAATAGTGAATATAGAACAATAATGTCTGCCCTTGAGAATACTAGAAGTCGAGATCAAGCTGCTCGCCTCTTAGGAATTAGTACCCGTACTTTGAGGCACAAGTTGCAAAGGTTAAGGGAAGATGGAATGGCTGTAACTCGTGCGTATGCTCGATAAAAAAAGGAGCAACTCATGAATCCAACAAATAGTGCAAATATCCAATCCGTACTGAGTCAATTAAGACAATATCAAGCAATCGCAGAAGGCAATAATGTTGAAAATTTGAATAACAAAAAAGTTGATAATGAAAACGGTTTTGCTGAATCAATAAAGAATGCAGTCAACGAAGTGAATGAGACTCAGCAAGCTTCAAAGGCATTAAAAACAGCCTATGAGAGCGGAGAGGATATACCGCTAACAGATGTAGTGATGGGCATTCAAAAGTCTTCATTAGCGTTTGAGGCAACTTTGCAGATTAGAAACAAAGTATTAAAGGCATATGAAGAAATAATGAATATGCCAGTGTAACGTTTATAACTAGAGAGAAAAAAAATGGCAACAACAGTCGCAAATCCACAGGATGTAACTACGACCACACCTGGTACATTGGTTGATAACAATTCTCAGGCAACCATAACAAATGACAATTTGCCAAGGCCGGCAGTACAGCAAGTGGCGCAAACAAACACTGGATTGTCTAGTCTTTTATCACAGAATGCAGTTAGGCAAGCAATGCCTGGGATTATTGTTTTTCTGACAGTTGCATTATTTTTACTAGCATACTCTTGGATACAAGAACCACCATACAAAGCCGTATACCCCGGAATGTCAGAGGCTGACCGGCAACTTGCATTTACAGAACTTACTTCAGCTGATTTTAGAGCTCAAATTGATTCTTCGACTGGTGAATTGAAAGTACCATCAGATCGTTATCATGAAGCACGACTATTCCTAGCCTCTAGAGGATTGCCTCAAGGTGCTGCTTCTGGTGGAATCAATAGCTTGAGTGATGACTCAGCAATTACAACGAGTCAGTTCATGGAGCAAGTGCGATATACAGCTGCAATTGAAAATGAATTAGCGCGAAGTATATCGCAAATTAATTCGATACAATCAGCTCGAGTCCATCTTGCTTCGCCAAAAGAAAGTGTATTTGTTCGTAATAGGACTCCTGCAAAAGCGTCTGTGGTAGTCACTCCATTTCCAGGTCGGATTGTTTCGTCGTCTCAAGTTCAAGCAATTGTTCATATGGTGTCGTCGAGTGTGCCATATCTGTCTGCTGAGGGAGTTTCGGTAGTCGATAATAGAGGGAAATTGTTAACAGATACTACACAATTTTCCTCGATGCAGTTAAATGGCGAGCAAATGGCTCATAAACTCCAGATGGAAGATAACCTCAGAAATCGGATCGACAGCATACTTAGTCCTGTCGTGGGTATTGGCAATGTGAGATCCGAGGTAGACATTCAGATTGACTTTACTGAGACTGAATCAACATTTGAGGATTATGATGGTAACAATGCAGGTCCTTTGGCTAGATCAGAGATTCTCAACATTGAGCAAAAGCCAATAGGTGGCGAGGCAAGCGGGATTCCCGGTGCAGCCTCAAACACATCACCTACCGCCCCAGGTGAGGCAGGGCAGTCAACAAGTAATACTACAAGTAGCCAAACCACTAGAAATTATGAAATGGATCGTGAGATAAGATATGTCCGAAATACTGGCGCTAAAGTAGAAAAAATCTCTGTGGCAGTCGTTATTAATGACAATGCAAGAACTTCAAATGTCACCGACGAAGCAGATCCAAGTGATGCTGGTTTCTCTCAAGAAGAATTAGACAGATTTTCCAACTTAATCAAGAGCGCTGTGGGTTTTAATGAGGAACGAGGAGATAACATCGAAATGGTTGCTATTGCCTTTGATGAGCCTGAGATGCTCGAAGAGGCAATAATACCTTGGTACTCAAATAATCAAATTCTAAACATCATTAAGATAATTTTTGGATCCATTATTTTTATAGTATTCCTGTTCTTCGTGGTGAGACCCGCTATCAAAAATTTTTCGAACCAACCAGGAAATGCTGGCACATGGGGAGGCAAAGATGGAGAGCTCACTGCCGCTGAGCTTAGTAGGTTAAATAGTGGTGATAGTAGCTCAATTCAAGATATCAAAGCTAAATTAAAACCAAAAAGATCTGGTTTGACAGCAGATATGTTGGATACCGCAAACACGTATGATGACAAAGTTGCTTTAGTTCGTCTATTGGTAGCAGAGGACTCGGGCCGAGTTGCGAATGTTTTGAAGAAAATGATTAGACCATAGTGAGTTAAAAGGACAAAAAAATGGCTAAAGATACTGATAAAGAAGAACCGAAAAAAGCGAAAAAAGCGAAGAAAGATAAGAATGCGGTCGAAGAGAAACCAGAGATAAGTCCTCTTCAAGCTCAGTTCAATCTAATGTCAGGCACAGAGAAAGCAGCAGTGATTATGTTGCTATTAGGTGAACAACAAGCTGCAGATGTTATTAAGTACATGGCACCTCGGGAGGTTAACTCTTTGGGGACTGCAATGGTTAGCGTTGCTGATCTTTCTCAAGATATGGTTAACATGGTCTTAGACGATTTTGTCGCAACGCTCAAAACACAAACCAATCTCGGGCTGGGGACACCCGACTATGTGCAGAACGTTTTCAAGCGCGCCTTGGGGGATGAAAAAGCAGCGACTGTTTTAGGAAAAATTATGCCACCAGCCTCTAGTAAGGGTCTAGAAATCCTACAGTGGATGGATGCTAAGTCTATCGGTGAGATGGTCAATGATGAGCATCCCCAAGTAATTGCAATTATTTTATCTGTTCTAGAGCATGATGTTGCAGCAGAAGTGTTGGAATTTATTCCAGATGCAAAGAGATCGGATATTATAAAAAGAGTTGCAAGTTTAGATACAGTTCAACCTTCAGCTATGGCAGAACTCGAAGGCATAATGGCAAAACAATTTATGAGCAATACATCAAGTAAAGCTTCTAGTATCGGTGGCGTGGAGACTGCCGCTAAAATTATGAATTTTGCTAAAGTTGATGTGGAGTCAGGAGTTATGTCTGGCGTCACCAAAATGGATAAGAATTTGGCCGAGCAGATTCAAGATCGTATGTTGGTCTTTGAAAATATGGCAGATATTGATAACCGAAGCATGCAAACTCTCCTTCGAGATGTTGAAAATGATCTACTTATGGCAGCACTCAGAGGTGCCGATGAAGCGGTGAAAGACAAGTTTTTATCTAACATGTCAGAACGAGCTAGAGATTTGCTTCTGGATGATATGGAGGCAAAGGGACCGATTAGAGTGAGCGAAGTTGAAGCTGCTCAGAAAGCAATTATGCAAATTGCTAGAAAACTATCAGATGATGGCGAGATTATGCTCGCGGGCGCAGGTGAGGCATTTGTCTGATTCGAAGAAAACAGTAAGTTGGCGTTTAAACGATCTCTTAAGGGCAGGTGAAAAAGCTAAGTCGTTTGCGGCGATAAATTGGACTGATGGATCTAGCGGCCTGCACTCTGGATTCAAGAGCTGGACACCCGGAGATATTAGCTCTCCAATAGAGGCTGAAATTATTTCGGAGGGCTCGATAGACGATAGTTTAACTGCTGACAATGTCAAAAGTTCCGAGGACATATTAGAACAAGCAAAATCAGAAGCTTATGCGAAAGGATTTCAAGATGGCGTAGATCAAGAAAAGCTTGATCAAGACCAACTGATTAAGAATCTGCAAAGCTTGTTTTCGAATATCAATGAAAATCAGAAAGTTTTCACAGAATTTTTTGATCCGGTTAAGAAATTATCACTGAATATAGCCAAATACCTTGTTAAGGGTAATTTAACTGTTTCTAGCGACCTTATTAATAAGATTATTGATACTACTTTGTCTGAAATAACAAATTTAGGCGATAAAACTATTATTGTCGAAATGAATAGTACTGATTTTGAAAATTTAAACGATGTAATTTTAGAGCAGTTTGAACATGTGGAATTTTCGCCAAATAGCGAGCTCTGCAAAGGAGATTTGAGAATAAAAATGAATGATTCAATTATTGAGGATTTTATTGAAAATCGTTTATCTGATATTGCTGAGTCACTTATGCGTGATGATTTTCTTGAGATAAAAGAGTCTAAGCCTGTAAAGGATTCGAGCGCTAAGGAAGAGGAACTTCGAGAGGGTATAGATGGCCAAGTAGAGATGGAGTCCAATCCTGAACAATCTCTAATAGAAAACGAGGCTAGTGATTCGATTGATTCAGGTGAACCAGATGAGAGTTGAAAAGTTAAAAACTCTTTTCGAAGAAAACGTAGATCGTTTTGTGGATTCAAATTTCAGCTTAGCACCAAAAATTTGTGGTCATGTTGTAAGAGTAGTTGGACTTACGCTTGAGGCAAAGGGAATAGTGGCGCCTTTGGGAGCACATTGCAAGGTTGCTAGTTTCGATAACGATAAAACGATCAATGCCGAAGTAGTAGGGTTTCAAAATGAAATACTTTATTTAATTCCTTTCGATGAACCCATTGGTATTTCACCAGGTGCAAAAGTGTGGGTCCATGCTGATCAATCGAAAATTCCAATTGGACCTGAAATGTTAGGTAGAGTAATAGATGGTTTAGGAAGGCCCATTGATAACAAAGGACCTTTGGTCTGTAAGGAGAAATTTCATTTATCCGGTCAAAAACTTAATCCAATGGAGCGAGGCGCAATAGAAAATATTTTAGATACGGGTATCAAGGCAATTAACACTTGTTTGACTTTGGGCCAGGGACAACGGATTGGCCTAATGGCAGGATCTGGTGTTGGAAAAAGTGTGCTTCTAGGAATGCTTACGAGAAATACACAAGCAGATGTTGTGATTATTGGTCTTATAGGAGAACGTGGACGAGAAGTACTAGAATTCATTGATCAGACTTTAGGTGCTGATGGATTGTCAAAATCAGTAGTAGTTGCAGCGCCAGCAAATGTCTCTCCCGTTGTTAGATTAAAAGCTACACATCTGTCGCACTTGATAGCTGAATATTTTAGAGATCAAGGTAAGAACGTTTTATTACTTTGTGACAGTTTAACAAGGGTTGCTCACGCTCAGAGAGAAGTTGGACTGGCAATTGGCGAGCCACCAACTGCGAAAGGATATCCACCATCAGTTTTCGCATTGATGCCTAAATTGATAGAGAGAGCCGGAGTTGGGAAGCATGGATACGGATCTATCACTGCTGTTTATACTGTTTTAGCGGAGGGTGATGATAAGACGGATCCAATTGTTGATATTGCTAGGGCCTCTCTAGATGGTCAGGTAATGCTCTCAAGAGATTTAGCTGATGCTGCACATTATCCAGCCATTGATTTGGAGGGTTCTATATCTAGGGTTATGGAAAGTATTGTAGAGCCGAGTCATTTGGAAAATGCAAATAAATTAAGGAGACTTTGGACACTCTATAAGCAAAACCAAGATTTGATCCAAGTGGGTGCTTATGAATCTGGATCTAATTCTGACTTAGATTTAGCTATAACCTTGAGAAAAGAGGTTGAGGATTTATTGCAACAAAATAGTAGTGAAGCATTTTCAATGGATACATGTAAGGATTTGTTAGAGGAAGTTTTGGGAGATGACTATGTCTAGAAAAACAAAACCTCTTTGGGAGATTTTATGTCTCAAAAATGAAAATGAGGTAAAAAAAATCAAGCTCATCTTTGACCAAGTCAGACTAAAAAAAGATCAAGCTTTAGCTAGAAAATTAAAGCTTGAAACTATGCTAGAAGAGTATAGCCACAAATTACAAGAAGTATTAAAAACACCTAAAACCAAACATCAGTCTTCGGTTTATCGACAATTCATAGTGCAAGTGCAGAAACTTTTAGTTTTTGCTAACGATGATGTTGTGAAATTAACAGAGAGCTTTAAAACAGTTAATAGGAAACTTATTGAGGCTCAAAATGAAAAGCTTAAATTGGAAAAACTTGCAGAGAAGCAGGCCGCAAAAGTAGTTCATCGAGAGGAAAAATTAAATGCCAAAGAGCGCGATGCGATGAATATCCTCAAATACAACATAAATCATTAAATTATTGAATACAAGTTGGCATGTCCATTGCAAAGTCATTGGTAAGACGAATATTTAAGTGATGAGGCACCAATAAATGATTGACGCAAAATTATTAAATCCAAAAGTAGAATCTACAGAATCTACACTATCTATGCAGTCTCCAGACAAATCTCCTCAAAATTTAGAGGGGAAAACTCAATTTAATGAGATCTTTGATGAAAAAATACAAGAACTGAATGATGCCAAAAGTGGCATTCAGCTGCCGGTAAACATTGACCAGCAGTTATTGATTAAATCTGAGTCAGATGGGGGTATTGATTTTGAAAGCCCCGAAATGGGGGAAAAAGAGCACACCTTAGGTAGTCGCTCTAAACTAATAGTTTTGGGTGATGAACCAAGTGAAGATAGCTTGATTGAATTTGCTAAATCCCAAGGAATTAATATTGCTTTTTTGGAACGATCAGTTAGTGATGAACGAACACAGTTTAATTCTGAGTTAACAAAAACAACAAACTTAAGGGATATACCTGAGCTTAAGGTGAAAATTGAAGCTAAAAAAAATAGCAAGGGTTCACCATTAGATAAATTATCATTCGAAAATAAAAAATTAGAATTAAAACCTATCGATTTAAGTATCACTAAAACTGAATTATTTAAGATGGCTAAATACATGGAAAATGTTAGGGAGAATAATTTTTTCAAGACTAGCAATCAGATAAATACAAATGATAAATTTGAAATAAATAGTCAGAGTGTCAATCTTAATAAAGGGTTTAAAAATAATTCTATTTTTTTAAGTGATCCCGCTCTTGCTGTCAGTAATAAACAAGAATCTCAAGCAAGGCCATCTAGTCTGGTATCTCACTCTCCGCATTCGACGGGAGGAGAGGCTTATCATGAAAGATATCTCGAGCTATCAAGAAGGCTTGCACAAGCATTGGGTAATCGTTTATCTACACAAATAGAAAAAGGGGCTTGGCGAGTCGAGATGGACCTTCATCCCCGATCCTTGGGAAGGATTGAGATACAGCTTGAAATGAGAAATGGCGAGTTGGAGGCTTATTTTAATAGCAATCAAAATCTAACCAGAGATCTTTTATCAGAAAGTTTTTCTAAATTGAGAGACACTTTACTTCAACATGGCATAGATTCTGCTTATATAGGACTAGGTAAAGAAAATAACCATGAAACTGACGAAAATTTGACAGAAACTAGTTCAGATCAGTCTGAAAAAGCGAAATCGCAGGGAGATATGCAGGATGAGGTTTCTATTCATAAAGTTGAAAATGATACAGGAAGATTGGATATTAAGGTTTGAAATAAAACATTGTAATTCAGGGCTTACTTAGATATGGCAGACACAAAGAATGTATTAACACCTGAAGAGCTCGAAGCTCTGTCTTCAGGTATTGAAGACGGTTCAATAGAGTCAGATACTGGCATTAATTCTGATATCGAAGCGGTCAAACACGACTTGGCAAGTGAGGATTCCTCACTCGGAATGAACCTGAGTGCAGTGAATTTAATCAATGAAAGATTTGTTAGATTTTTAAAAAATGGAATAAGCGATGTACTGCGAACTTCTGCTAAAGTGACTGCTGAAGGTGTTGCAGTAATGACTTACGAGGAATATATCTCTGGGTTACAAGCGCCAATTGCATTAAACACTGTGACATTGCATCCTTTGACTGGACGATCTCTTATCGTAATTGATCCTTCTATCATATTTACAGCATTAGATAATTTCTTTGGTGGTCCTGGCAAGACAATGGGAGATTTAGTTCCAACGCGCGCTTTTACACCAACTGAGATTAGTATTAATAAAATTATGCTGGATATTCTTTCTGGATCCTTGCACCAGGCGTGGGCACCAGTACAACATCTGAAATGTGATTTTACTGATCTATCTAATAATCCTGCAGCGGTAAAAATTGTTGAAAAGCATGAATCGGTCGTTGTAAGTAGGTTTGTGACTGAATTTGTTAGTAAATCAAATGGAATTATAGACATTGTCTATCCCTACAGTGCATTGAAGAGTATTAGAGAATTACTTGAGAGCAGAGTGCAAGCAAGCTCGGAGACAACAGGTTCCAAGCTATCATGGACCGCTGATTTGATGGGTGCAACCATGGATGCAGAAGTTGAAGTGAAAGTGACTTTAGGAAGTGTTACTTGTAATTATAAGGACTTCGAAGAACTGAAAGAGGGTGATGTTCTATTTTTTAAAAAACCAGACCACGCTATCGCAAGCGCTGAAGGTATGCCTTTATTTAAAGGAGACTTGGGAACCGTAGATTCTCATATGGCCATTCAGTTTGTTGAGCGCATAGAACCTTAGATTTTAATTTTAACCTATTTACATGAATAAGAGAGATTGATATGGCAGATACAAAAACAGCAAAATCTGAAGAGGTAGAAGAAAAAGCAAATGCTGTAGAGAGTGAGGCTCAAGTAGACACAAGTAAGATTGATGCAGAGGTACTTCAAAATATCCCTGTCACTGTCTCGGTTGAGGTAGGTCGCACGTCTTTAAAAATACGTGATCTTATGAGGCTTGCACAGGGGAGCGTTGTTGAATTGGATCGTTTAGCGGGCGAATCATTAGATCTTATGGTCAACAACACGCCTGTAGCTCAGGGTGAAATTGTGCTTGTAAATGAGCGATATGGAATAAAGCTTACAAGCGTAGTTCCTACCGTTGAGCGTGTAAAAAATCTTTAAAAGATAATATTGCATGAACGTTATAGGTTTTTCAGATTGGTTATCGATGATGGGCACTTTTGCCATCGTTCTTACCCTGCTTATTTTTACATTATTGGGCTTAAAAAAAATGGGCCCAAAACTTGGAAATGCTTATGGAAAGCGCATTAAGGTAATCGAAACATATAGTTTGGGAGCTCGCCAAAAGTTGATGCTTGTAACTATTAATGAAAAAGAAATTCTACTGGGAGTCTCTCCCAATGGTGTGTCGAAATTAGCACTACTTGAAGGCACAGAAATCGAGAGTGATGAAATTCAAGACAAAGCTTTGACCGAACCCTCTGTAAAAAAGAGTTCTTTCAAAGACAAAATCGCTGAGGTCCTTAAATGACTTTCCTACGCAACTTGTATAAATGGTCTGGCTTGTTAACGTTGCTCTTTTTTATATCAAGTGCAGCGAACGCACAAAGTGGTTTGCCGATAATAAACATGACAGATGATGGTGTAGGCAATACAGAATATAGCCTCACTCTTCAACTTTTAGCGCTAATGACAGCATTGACGCTACTCCCATCAGTAGTACTTATGATGACGTCTTTTGTGAGAATTATAATAGTGATGTCTTTGCTCAGGCAGGCCCTTGGAACTGCTCAAACCCCACCAAATCAAGTGTTGATTGGCCTATCATTGTTTTTAACTATTTTCATAATGGCACCAATTATTAGCAGTGTTTATGATGATGCGATTAAGCCCTACTCAGATGGTGAAATTTCTTTTGACGCTGCATTAATCGAAGCAGAGGCACCGGTGAGATCATTTATGTTGAATCAAACCCGAGAAACAGACATTGCCATGTTTGCTGAGGTTGCAAATAATGATGATATTGTTGAGCCATCTGATGTACCTTTCACCACATTAGTTCCAGCATTCATAACTTCTGAATTGAAGAGTGCTTTTTCAATTGGATTTTTGATATACATCCCGTTTGTGATAATTGATCTCGTGGTAGCTAGTGTCTTGATGTCAATGGGAATGATGATGCTATCTCCTATGATGATTTCAATGCCCTTCAAACTCATGTTATTTGTCTTGGTTGATGGTTGGTCTTTAATTATGGGCTCCATGACATCAAGTTTTCTTATGCCTTAGGAGTTCTCTATGGATGTTGCTCAGGTAATTGAACTAGGTAGGGAATCGTTGATGATTGCAGTAATGGTAGCGACACCTCTTCTAGGGACTGCATTAGCGGTCGGTTTATTGATTGGTATTATCCAAGCTGCAACTTCGATTCAAGAGATGACCTTGAGCTTTATCCCAAAATTAGCAGTCATGGTATTAGCATTAGTACTTTTTGGAGGCTGGCAAATATCGATCATGGTAGATTTTTTTCAGCGCATATTTGATCGAATTCCACAATTGTTTCTCTAATGAACCTTTTAGCTTCAGAAATTATTGAGCATTTTTATATGTTCATGTGGCCGATGATTCGCATATCAGCCTTTCTTTTGGCGGCCCCTTTTTTTTCTATCAGAGCGGTGTCAGTAAGAATTAGAATTCTGCTAGCTTTTTTATTAACTTGGATGGTTTATCCTTTGACAGATTGGCCACTCATCGACCCAACCTCTGCCGAGGGTCTTAAAGCAGTATTCTATCAAGTATTTGTCGGAGTCTTGATGGGAATTTTATTACAAATAGTCAACGCAGCTTTAATAATTGGGGGACAGGCTGTGTCAGCCTCAATGGGCTTAAGTATGGCAAATATGGTAGATCCCAGTATGGGGAATGTCCCCGTAATTGCACAGTTTTTTGTCATTTGCTCAACACTTATATTTTTGGGACTAGGTGGACATGTTTTAGTAATTAGCTTGCTTTTAGAAAGTTTTGAGCTTTTACCAATTAATTCCGCACTTGATCTACAGGGGTTATTGAAACTCACCATTGAATGGAGCGCGATGATGTTTTTGGGGGCAATATTAATTGGATTGCCACTTATGGCGTCATTGCTTTTTATAAATATAGGTTTAGGCGTTATAACTCGAACGGCACCAGCATTAAATATTTTTGCAGTTGGATTTCCTGCAATGATATTGGCTGGAATAGTACTTTTATCGCTATCAATGACGAGCATTGGATACAGAATTCAATGGTTGTGGCAGGAATCGTTTGAAATTATTGGACAAGCATTAGGGATTCGGTAATGGCTGAGCAAGACCAATCAGAAGAGAAAACTGAAGAACCCACCGCGAAACGGATAGAAAAAGCACGGGAGGATGGCCAAATCGCTCGCTCACAAGAGCTTTCAGTGGCGGCGATGATGATTGGTGTCGCAAGTTTCATGTACTTATTCGGTGCAGGTGTTGTAACCAACATAAGTAACGTTTTCAGAACTGGCTTCATTTTTGATAGAAAAGACATATTTTCTGATAATTTGTTACCTGCTGTGTTTGGAACCCATGGTTTAGAAAGCATGTTAGCCATTCTTCCAATATTTACTCTGGCTTTAATCATCGCTGTGGGAGCTGCTGGATTAATTGGTGGATTTAATTTTTCCTTCAAAGCTTTCGCGCCTAAAGCAAGTAAACTTAATCCCTTATCAGGATTCAAAAGAATGTTTGGATTACAAGCTATCGTTAATTTAGCGAAAGCGATCGCAAAATTTTCTCTTGTGGGTGGTGTACTTTTCCTAGTTATAAATAATGACTTCAATGAGCTTATTGGACTAGGTTCCATGAATATTGAAACGGGCCTTGCTTCTGCAGGTTCAATTATTGCGCGAGGTGCTGTCTTTGTGACATTGGCTCTGATAATCGTAGCTGCGATCGATGTCCCTTATCAAGTATTCGAACATAATAAAAAACTTAAAATGACTAAGAAAGAAGTTAAAGATGAGCTAAAAGAAACGGAGGGAAGGCCGGAGGTAAAACAGCACATAAGAAAGAAACAACGTGAACTTGCCATGAATGCAATGATTGATGCTGTAGCAGATTCAGATGTTGTAATCGTTAACCCGGAGCATTTTGCGGTCGCTTTGAGTTATGACCCAGCTAGTAGTGGTGCTCCGGTAATGGTTGCAAAAGGGGTAGATTTCCTGGCTGAAAAAATTAGAGACAAAGCTAAGTTGAATGGCGTTCCAATATTTGAGGCACCTCCGCTGGCAAGAGCGATTTATTTTACGACTGATGTTAATCAAAGTATTCCCGAAGCTCTTTATTACGCTGTAGCTCAAGTCATTGCGTACATTTTCAATTTGAACAGTTTGAATAAAGGCGCAACTATGTCAAAAAAACCTGTACCAGAAGTACCTGATAATATGAATTTTAGTATGACTGGCACGTTGATTGCATCAGAAAAAGAGAAATAGAAAAGGTTACGGAAAAATGACACCACATGCTAACGCGCAAAATAAAATTTCAGGAAAGAGTGTTAATTTTATGCAATCAGATGTTTATAGTGAAAAATTGAAAATTGCATCGAATGCACTTTTAGATGTAGATGACGTGAAAGCATTAATAATAGTGGCTGAAGATGGAAGACTTTTAGAGGATAGCTCTAAATTTTTGAGTGATAGTTTTACAAATATGGAAAACGTGACGCTTTTCAATATTTCTTCCACTACTACTGAGAAACTTATTAAAAAGTTTAATGACATTGTGGGCAGTGTGTCTTTGGATACAGCGCTTCGACCAGAAGAAACCTCTTTGCCATTAAATATACTGATGGTAAATGATGCTCATCTTGTCCATGAAGATCAATGGTCACTTCTCTCTCAATTAGTTAACGACTTTCCTGGTGCGCGTATACGATTTGTTTTGGTAGTTAATCGTTCAGAATGGAGCAATATTGATTATCTTGTTGATAAATTTAAATTTGATGTGCATGTTTGTGAACTGTCTGCAATCAGACTGAGTAGTCCACAAGATATTCTCCAGATAGCTGAGGAAAATGGATATAAAAATGAAGTAGAAGAGCTACTAGAGGGAATTGCAGAAAAGATTGAAAATGCAAACCATAATGATATTAATGACCCCTCCAATTTAGAGCACCCGGACCAAAGAGATCAGCTAATTTCGGGGACATCTTTAAAATCATCGAAAGATCAGGAGCAAAAATTGAAAGATAAAAAATCATGGAACTGGCCACTGACATCCTTGGTTATGACGTGTTTATTATTTTTGACTTGTTTTTTTGCTTTGTTTAAGCCGACTTCATTGGATGACATTAGAAATGAGTTGTTCACGTTACTCACATTACAAACGGAGGATGATTTAGTAATGGATGATGTGACCGTTGAATTTGAGGCGCCTAATAAACAAAATACTAAAATTTTCTACGATGACTCATTGTTAGTTACCGAGACCACTGTTAATGATCAAATTAGCGCTGTAATTTCTGATCATAATAATCCGAGTGTTAAGGTACTATCATCTGAGAATTCTGATTATTTTATTCAGCATAATGCTTTTAAAGAAATGAAAGGGGCAGAGAATTATTTAAATAGTAATCCTGCGTTGAAAAATGCGGAGCTGATAAATATGGTGATATCCAATGAGTTACATTATGTTCTTTTGTCGGGACCTTTTCCTAGTAAAGAAAGTGCGCAGTTACACGCGATGGAACCTGGTATGCCCAAAGAATTTTGGGTTCGTAGCGCTGAACCTTTGAAAGACATCATAAATAAAACTGTTTTATAAATAACTATATGGATTTAAGAAGAAAATTTATTTGTCGATAATCTAGATTAGTAACATTTTAAATAACTTTGGAAGATAAACATGGGTATTTTTGGTCGTAAAAAGAAAGACGGATCGAAAGAAGAAAAGAAAGATACAAAGACCGATGATAAAAAAGGAGCTTCACCAGATCCTGAGAATTCAGGCGAGGAGAAGTCTGAAAGACGTGCGGCAAATATCAATGCGGCTGCAGCCTTCTCAGATGCTTTATCAAAAAGTGCGAAGTCATCCAATCGTATTCTTTTAGTTTCTATCGGCTTTTTTACTCTGGTGCTCGCAGGATACGGTTTTATGGCATTTCAGATGACCAGTAAAGTCCAAGGTTTAAATGAAAATATGCAAGTTACTGTTCAGAAAGTTGAGGAGTTGAATAAAATAATAGAGTCATTAAGTAGTTCGCAAGGTGAATTTACAAATCAACAACAGATTTTAGGCCAGGCAGTTGTTGATGCAGAAACTAGTGTTACTGAACTTAAAAATGAACTACCTGGCGCTGCAGCGCAGCAAGTAAGTAAGGAGACTAACAAAGTCGTTTCTCAGGTCAGATCTCTAAGTCAAATAGTAGCTAAGCAGGGGAAGGACATTTCTCGAGCGTCAAAAACAATCGAAGGTCTTGGTGCACAGCTAGAGAATTTCCAAAATCAGTTAGTTGAAGCCAGAAAGTTAAACTCAGATGTCCAAGCCCTTGTCACACTTGAAAAAGCAAAATACCTTGAAGTTCTCGAAAGACAAGCAGATCTTCAAGAAATGCAGAAGGGTCCCGATCCACTTGAAGTTCCTAGAGATCCTAATTTAATATTTTATTCAATTCAATCTGCTGAAAATTTGAACTGATCAATTACTCGTTTTCGAGGTGAGTTCTAAGGGTCTTTACTGTACTTGATAAAATCTGGCTTACTCTAGATTCGCTGATATCGAGCACAGCACCAATTTCTTTCAAGTTTAGTTCCTCTACATAATAGAGAGATATAATGGTCTTTTCCCTTTCAGGAAGCGAATCAATCGAACTTTCAAGAGCGCTCATTAGTTGAGCATCTGCTAATTCTGATTCTGGCTCATTAATTTCATTGGAAGGTATTTCAACATCCTCTAAAACCTGTGATTCTAAGGAAACTGTTTGGAATCTAAATGCGTGTGTTCTCTCTTTATGAAAGCTATCTAAGTCTTTTCCCATGAACTCAGCTAATTCTGTTTGAGTTGGTTCACGCCCAAGTTCTGCAGAAAGCGCGGCAGTTGCCTCATTATGATCTCGGATATTGACCATTGCGGACCTGGGTAAGTAGGATAGTTTTCTCACCTGATCAAGAATTGCGCCTCGAATTCGTGTTCTTGCAAATATTTCGAATTCAACACCTTTGGAGTCATCAAAAGACTTTGCTGCTTCAATTAATCCTATCGTGCCGACTTGTATTAATTCCTCGAGTTCCATGAAGTTAGGTAGTCTTGTTTTTAGATGAAGCGCTACTCGCTTTACAAGTCCAATGTGATCCATAAGTTTATTGTTGGATTGACCTGTTCCCAACATTTCTTCGTAAGCGTTCAAATTAGTCATATTAGCCTACTCTAGCTTGATTCATAGTCATTCTTTCTACAAAAAATTGAAGGCCGCCTGAAAGGGCTGATGCGGAATCTTGACTAGTTATAATTTTCGCAAGCTCTTTAAAATCTCTTGTAGCATTACTGGATGGTGCATAATCTAGTAGACATTTCGATGCTTTTGTTGCCCTTAAAATCATTTCATCAAAAGTAATCGAATGCAGATAGTCCACATTTCCACCAAGAAAGTTTTTAATTACTGTATTGATGTTTTTAGATAATCTCACGCCATCTGTTTGTGAGATAACACCGTTTGGGATAAGCGAGATATTATTTAGATTGAAATCCTGCAACATGACTTTAATAGTCGCATATGCATCAGCGATTGATGAGGGTTCATTTTTGACTACTATGTATCTTTTTTGACACGCACAAAGAAAAGTCATAACCGAATCAGATAAACCCGCTGCCATGTCTACGATAAGAAAATCTATCTCAGATTCAATTTCTGAAAAGGCAGAGATGATCGCTGCAGTTTGACTTTTATTGAGTGCAGCTAAATTTTGTATACCACTTGCACCAGGTACAAGTTTGACCCCGTGAGGAGCCTCAACAATTATTTCTTTAAGTGTTTTCTTGCCATCCATCACATGACTAAAATTGAAGGGTGCTTTGCAACCGAGGACTATTTGTGCGTTTGCTAGACCTAGGTCTGCATCAAATAGCATTACCTTTTTACCTTGTGATGCAAGTGCTACTGCCAAGTTCGCTGCTGTTGTTGTTTTCCCAACTCCACCCTTTCCACTCGCGATACCTATTACTTGAGTTGGGTTTGTAGTTGTCATTTTAAAATCCGAATTTTAAAAGCAGTCATATCATTCTCGTCTATCATTATCTTTGAGTCAAACTAAACTCAGTTGCATGTTCTTAAGGTTTTTTACCACCAAATCTCTGATTTTGAGATTTTTTAATGGCGTTTGAAGATCCACATTTTCATTTGCAATTGATAATGGTGTGCTTTTATTCATAAGTGCGTTTATGACGGGCCAAACGGATACAGTCTCACTGTATTTTGATATTAATAGACTGTTCCATGTCTCATTATTCTCAAAATATCGAGCTATAGCTGCCTCAGAGCAATCCGCAGAAATTATTAGATGTTTTTTTAGATCTATATTCTGAACTTTGAGACTGTTTACAAACAGTGACTCAGCTCCTGAGGTGTCAATTAAAACTAACTTTTTATTGGAAAGCTCTTGAAGAATGATTTTCAATGACTCTTCGTTGTTTGCTTTATAACTTTCAACTCCAACTTGTCCAGATAGGAGTTGTATCTGATTCCAAGCGCCTATTCTGTTGTCTCTTAGGCTTACGATAGCGACATTCGCTTCACCAATTTCAGCGGCTTTAGTTAAAGCAAGTTTAGCAATCATCGATGTTTTTCCTACACCCGGAGATCCAGCAAATAAATGATATCCACTCATATTCTCTAGAAGTTCAACACTTTCAAAATTGGCGCTTACAATCTCAGTTATTTTCTCAATTGCATCTTCAATATTAGTAGTATCGCTAATTACACTTGTTATTAATGTTTTTAGCGATAAAGATATGCTTGTTTCACTTAACGCTTTGATCAGAGGCTGAACCTTATGGGATACTACTTCGATTCCAGGCCAAGTCGTAAGTTGTTGCGCCAATAAGATTTCTCTACGCATTATAGAAAGCTCACTTTTAACGAGAGAAACAATTTCCTTAGCCTCTCTCATTTCCGCTTCTTCAATATTTTTTGAGTTATCATTCTCAAGATCTTCAATTGAATTCTCGTTATCTTTATTTACATCTTCTGTTGCAAAAATCTTTGATTCCATGACTTCATCAAAACTAGTAATCGGAGCAGTCATCCTCTTGTGAGAGGAGTTTTTAGTCTGAACTTGGATTTCTTCCAACGCTTCATCAGCTCCACTTTTCAAGTCTACTGCTACAATGAGTTCAGTTTTGTTTTTGGCACGTTTGTTGGAAATTACTAATGCATCTTGGCCATATAGCTTATGCACTTGATCCATTGCTGCGCGACTATCTTTTGCGAGTACTCTTTGTAATTCCATATCTTTTCCTTTTTAGTTATTGTTCATTACTTGGATCAACATCTATCGTTGCAACGACGTCGACTGCTTGATCATCGGGTATTTCACTATACGAAAGCACTGTTAGATCACTTAATCGATGCCTTATAAATTTGGAAAGCCATGGACGAAGTGTTGGTGAGACCACCAAAACTGCTGCACTTCCTTGGTCTTCAATTTCTCGGGTATTTTTAGCTAGTGCGCTAATAAGACTTTCTGCAAGTTTCGGTTCAATTACAAGGCCTTGACTTGATCCACTCTGTTGCAGGATGTTATTCAACATTTGCTCTAACGCTGGATTCAAAGTCATCACAGGTAGATTATCATCTACATCAACCAAACCCTGTACTATCATTCTTCCTAATTTGGGTCTTACTGCGGCAGTTAATTCCTCGACATCCTGCGTTCGTGAACTCTCTGTAGATAGCACTTCTAATATTGTCCTCATATCCCGAACAGACACAGATTCATCCAAAATGTTTTGTAGTACTTTTGTGATTGTTGCTAACGAGAGTTTTTCTGGGACTAAATCCTCGACAAGTTTTGGAGATCTCTCTGCAACCTTATCAAGTAGTTGTTGCGTCTCATCATGACTAATTAATTCTGAAGCATTATTCCTAAGGAGCGTATTTAAGTGAGTTGCAATCGCTGTTGCAGGATCCACTACTGTATAACCAAGTGTTCGGGCATAGTCTCTTTGTGCCGGATCTATCCATACTGCATCTAATCCAAATGCAGGCTCTTTTGTTGGAGTTCCTTCTAATGAGCCATGAACTTGCCCTGGATTTATCGCAAGTTCTTGTCCTATTTTTATTTCTCCTTTTCCTCTTATGACGCCATTCATCACTATGTTGTAGACATCTGGTTCGAGGTCCAAATTATCTCGAATTCTTATGGGTTGAACTAAAAATCCTAATTCGGCAGATAATTTTTTTCTAACTCCCTTGACTCTGGGCAAAAGTTGTCCTCCTGTCTCTGGATTAACTAAGGGAATTAATCCATAACCGATGTCAAGGCCAACTAAATCGACTTGATCAACGTCATCCCAGTTCAGTTCTTCTTTGTTGACATCATTTTCTTTTATTGTTTCGGATACGTCACTGGCAGCTTCAGCAATCTTTTTGTCTGCACTTTTAGAGAGAAAATAACCCGCAAGACCTGCTGCAATTCCAAGAGTCAAAAAAATAAAAGATGGCATTCCTGGAACTAAACCAAGCAAGATGATTATTCCGCCGGCTATGATTAATGCTAATGGATTCCCAAGTTGGGTACTAGCTTGTGTGGTCATTGATTCAGATGTTGTTACCCTGGTTACGACTATTGCCGTTGCCAAAGACAGAAGAAGAGATGGGATTTGTGCAACCAATCCATCTCCAATTGTTAGAAGCACATAAATTCTTCCCGCTTCTGAGAAAGAAAGATCATGCTGTGATATTCCAATGGTCAGACCACCAATAATATTTATAACTAAAATAAGCATTCCAGCGATGGCATCACCTCTCACGAATTTTGAGGCACCATCCATTGAGCCAAAAAAGTCTGACTCTTGTGCGATTTCCTCACGTCGCGCTTTAGCAATTTCTTGATCGATTATCCCCGCGTTTAAATCCGCATCGATCGCCATCTGTTTCCCTGGGAGTGCATCAAGGGTAAAACGCGCTATCACTTCTGAAACTCTACCCGCTCCTTTTGTGACAACGATGAAATTAATTATCATTAAAATAGCGAATATGATGAAACCCACCACATAATTTCCAGCGATAACAAACTCACCAAAGGCTTCAATTACCTTCCCTGCGGCATCTGAGCCCTCATGACCTTTTACAAGTACTAAACGTGTAGAGGCAACATTTAATCCTAGCCTCAACATGGTCGCTATTAATAAGATGGTAGGAAATGCTGAAAAATCCAGCGGTTTGGAGCTATTGATGGCGATCATTATTATGGTGACGCCTAATAAAATGTTAAATGTGAATAAAAAATCTAATAAAAAAGAGGGCAGCGGAAGAATCAACATTGATATGATAAGTAAAACAATGGCTGGTATTCCTAAACCAGACAGTTGAATTTTTGACATATCTTGACGAATGTTTGACAGTATTGCATTTTCCACTTGTAAAAACCTCAATAAAAACAATGATTAATCTTTTATCCAATGTTGGTTAGCTAAAAGAATTCTTATTTATTGTCATGAGAGCAATTAATGTGCCAAGCTTGGGTATAGTAGTTGTCATTCAATTGCAGGTTTGTAAATACTTTCACGAAAAGGTAGCTCAAGCATTAGCGAGTTCTGTCGATTAAACACGTATGGATATATCAATTCTTAGGATTGATTTTGTTAACATTTGATTTCATAAAGGGAGCTCATTTATGAAACCCATAAAATATTTATTTCCTTTTCTGCATAAGCTTTCAGTAAGCGGATTTATTACGATGTTGTTAATGCTGACAACTGGATGTGCTGTAAATTTGCAGGACTTTAATGCAGCGACTGTGCAATCGGTCGTTAACGATAAAAATAAGATCTATGCTGATGGATATGCAGCTATAAGTGTTCAAAAAGCAGATACACTTGCACAACAGGTTATTCTTGCTGTAAAAGCTTCGAAGCTTGATGCTTACAAAGGGCTGGCGGAGCAGGTTTATGGCCAGTATCTAGACGTGGACACAACAGTTTCAGAGACGGTTGTTCAAAGCGAGACGTTCAGGGCGAAAGTCCAAGGTATTCTCTATGGTGCAAAGGTAGAGTTCGTTGGACCTCATAGAGGAAGCGACGATCTCTATGTAACACGTCTTGCTTTAGAAAAAAGGGTTGTTGATGACATAAGAAAATTGTACGTGGCTTCAATGTCTGCACAAGGATCATTTGCAACCGGTTTATAAAATAGGATGCAGACATGAGTGCATTTAGATCAATGGGTTGTATTCTCAATGGGATTCACAAGAAGGCAGTATCTAAGTTAGCTGGATTTTGTTTTGTCTTAACGATTATATTTCTTCCAAGTCAATTACTAGCTGATACCTTAAGCCCAGAAGAGAAACTTTTGGCTATAAAGAACTCTCTGGTGAACTTAGCTTTGGGATCTAAGGTCAGGCTTGGTGCAGCGGCGTTTGTTGATACTTATGGAATGTTACACGAATCCTCAACCATCACCAGTGACATCAATGTTAGTGGTGTTAGAGTGATGTCTTATTTGAGAGAAGCAGGAATACCACAGGCAAATATTGATGTGAGCATTTTTTCTGATAATTCTTGTAGTGCAAATAAAAGAAATATTAAACGTCAAGCACTCGTTAGTCTGCTTAATGATGCTTCGTATCATTCTTACCAACGTGTAGGGGATCATTACATAAACGAGATAGGACAGTTTTTAGAGGTAAATTTGTTGGAGGAGCTTGATTATTCTCATTCTTGGAGGGTAGCAAAACAGTTAAATTATAATTCTTTGTATGAAAGTTTCGTCAGTTCATCAGTGTTAGAAAACGCAGGTTATAAGTTCGAAATTAATTTAAGGCACATAAATGCAATAGATTTGAAAAAAATCGGTGAGGGGCTTGTCAATCAGTCGATCACACTACCCTACAATTTTGTAACTTGGGGTAATCCTCACTTATCAGACATTAAATTTGAAACTAAATCAAGCGACCACACTTTGATTTATGAGCTGACTTTGAAAGATACGCATTCAAATAAGTTACTATGGGAAGGGAATGCGAGATTAC
>ENA-OSEY01000301-OSEY01000301.1-marine-metagenome-genome-assembly--contig:-NODE-301-length-36302-cov-9.613333_pt1 | contig 36302 bp, 37 predicted proteins | sample MGYA00248465_ERZ534230 | MGnify/ENA primary metagenome ERZ534230 (study PRJEB26409, sample SAMN06344110) | marine metagenome | isolation source: Sea water from surface | place: Atlantic Ocean:Southern... | reverse complement strand
GCTGCAAGAGAGGACAAAGAAAGATTACAAAATGAGGCGGAAAGATACGCACTATCAATTGTTCCTGAAGCTCGAGGGCAAGCTCAGGCCAGAATAAAAGAGGCAGAAGCTTATAAAGAAGCTGTTGTTGCAGAGGCTGAAGGTGAGGTTGAAAGATTTAATCAACTTCTTGCTGAGTATCTTAAAGCACCTGATGTAACAAGAGACAGACTCTATCTTGATGCTCTTCAATCAGTATTGTCAAACTCTACAAAAGTTATGGTGGATGTTGAAGGTGGAAACAATCTACTCTATCTGCCGCTAGATAAAATCATGGAAGAAAATAAAAAGAAAGGTGATGACGATGAATAAAAATACATACTCAATTTTATTCGGTGCTTTATTATTTGGGTTACTTATAAATAGTGTATTTATAGTAAATGAAAAAGAAAAAGCAATTGTATTTCAATTTGGTGAAGCGGTAAGACCTAACATACCAGTTGGATTTCATTTTAAGCTTCCAATAATTCAAACAGTTAAAAAATATGATTCAAGGATTCAAACACTTGATGAGGAACCAGATAGAATCTTAACTGTTGAAAGTAAATACCTACTAGTTGACTCTTTTATTAAATATAGAATTGTTGACGTACTTACTTTTTACAAAGCTAATAACGGAAGTTTTAATAGTTTAAACAGTTTGCTTGGACAAAGGTCTGAGTTTGTTCTTAAAAATAACTTTGGTAAAAGAACTGTTAAAGAAGTTGTTTCAGGCGAAAGAGATGAATTAATGAGTATTATGCTTAGTTCACTTAATGATTCAGTTGTTGATTTAGGTGTTGAGATAATAGATTTCCGTGTAAAAAGAATTGATCTACCATCAAATCTAAGTAATTCAGTTTATGAAAGAATGAGAACTGAAAGACAACGTTTGGCTGAGGAATTAAGATCAGAGGGAAAAGAAATAGCCAGAGAAATAACTGCTGAAGCTGATAAAGAAAAGGTTGTTATCTTAGCTGAAGCTTATAAACTTGCAGAACAATTAAGAGGTCAAGGTGATGCAGAAGCTGCAGGAATATATGCACAATCGTTTTCACAAGATCCTGAGTTTTACGAATTTACCAGAAGCATGAAGGCTTACGTTGAAACATTTGAAAATAAGTCTGATGTAATGTTAATTGATTCAGATTCAGAATTCTTTAAATATCTTAACGATAAGAAAGACGAAAAATAGGTCACTTTGTGTCTAATAATACTCTCATCCTTGGTCTTCAATGGGGTGATGAGGGTAAAGGTAAAATTGTCGATAATCTCAGTGAATCTTTTGATATAGTTTGTCGTTTCCAAGGTGGTCATAATGCAGGCCATACTATTAAAGTTGACGGCCAACAAACTGTTTTACATTTAATTCCATCAGGTATTCTTCATGAAAACGCTAATTGTCTTATTGGTAATGGCGTCGTGTTGGCATTGGATGCACTCAATGATGAAATTAATAAATTAAAAGACAAAGGTATTAGTTTTAATAGAAGGTTTTTCGTAAGTTCAGCTTGTTCATTGATATTACCAACTCATATTGCAATAGATAAAGTCAGGGACATAAAGGAGTCTATTGGAACTACTGGCAGAGGTATTGGGCCTGCATATGAAGATAAAGTTGGAAGAAGAGCGGTTAGATTTGGAGATTTAAGCGATGAAAAACTATTGAGGGATAAAATAGAATTACTTGTAAATTTTCATAATAGATTATTAGTTGATATCTATAAAACCGATCCATACAAACCTGATGATGTTTTTGAAGAGGTATATAAATTCAAAAGTTTATATGAAGACTATTGTGTCGACTCTCAAAATCTTATGTATGAATTCATAAAAGAAAAAAAATCTATTCTCTTTGAGGGTGCTCAGGGAACACTTCTTGATATTGATCATGGAACATATCCATATGTCACGTCGTCAAATACTATAGCTGGTGGTGTATCAACTGGTTTAGGTATTGGACCAAAGTTTATAGATAGAATAATAGGTATAACAAAAGCATATACAACAAGAGTTGGAGAGGGACCTTTTATAACAGAACTTTTTGATGAAAATGGAACTCATCTTGCAAAAAAAGGAAATGAATTTGGCGCAACAACTGGCAGGGCTAGACGATGTGGATGGCTTGATCTTGTTGCGCTAAAAAAAGCTGTATTCACAAATTCAGTTACTGATTTATGTATTACTAAACTTGATGTAATGGATGAATTAAAAGAGATAAATGTGTGTATCGAGTACTCCGATACTCAGCCAATATATAAAACATTTGATGGTTGGTTAAGTTCAACCGAGGGAATTACGAACTATATTGATTTGCCAAATGAGGCAAAGGAATATATTGAGTTCATTGAAAATTTCACAGAATGTAAAGCATCTATAATATCAACTGGCCCATCAAGAGATCAGACAATAAGTAGATAGATTAGATTATTGATTTTAGAAATTTATCTAAACTTACATTTATAAACTTATAAGAATCTGGACTAGAGAATTTTTTTGACAACCTTAGAGCCTCATCAATAACCACTGGTTTATCTAATTCACCAAAAAGCATTTCATTTATTGCGAAACATAAGATAGATTTATCTATTAATTCAATACTCGAGTCTTTTATATCTAATTTAGAAATAATAGATTCAATGTTTTTAATATTTTCCTCTATCGAAAGCAAAGAATTTGAAAAAAGTTCAAAATCAACTTTTTTTGATTTATGCTCCTCTTTGAATTGAACAATAATTTTGCTAGCAACTTGATTATCAAAAAGCATCTGAAAAATTGCTTGGATTAAATACTCTCGAGATCTTACAGCAGTTTTAAAATTAGCAAGATTTTTCATTGATTAAACTTATTAATGCATTAGTGTTGTTTCTTGTATTTTTTTCTAGCCTTTCTAATAGCTGAGTCGTATTTTCAACACATAAGACATTATTTATAACTGCTATATCAAAAAAGTTTTCAGATAAAGATCCTATGGATCTAAAAGTTTCATTTGTAACAAGATCATAATGAGAAGTTTCACCTCTTATAACAATCCCATGACAGATAACTCCAACATAATTCTCCTTATGCATCTTGCTTTTAGCCAATGCAGCAAGCTCAATAGCACCAGGTGCCTTAGCTTTCACACATGTAAATTTTTGCTCTAGTATTTCAACAGAGATATCAATCATTTTTGTTATTTCTTCTTCATACCAGGAAGTATGAACAATTAAGATTTTATTCATTTTTAAAACCAGTTATTTCTATATCGAAACCAGATACAGCATTATATTTTGTTGGTGTTCCTAAAACGGTTATTTTTTTTAAATTTAATGCTCTCAATATTTGTGACCCGACACCAATTACTCTCCTATTACTTTTTGGCTCTATTTGTTTCTCTTCTAATTTATTTAGCCAGTAACTTTTTGCATCTCTGTGGTTAATTAATACAAAAAGACCAGTGCCTTCCTCAGATATTTTTTTTAATGAATTCCTTATTGACCAATTTTTACCTAATTCATCAATGCCCAACAAGTCTTGTAGAATGCTTTGTGTTTGAACTCTTACAAGTGGAGATTCAACTTCATTAATATTGCCCATTGAAAGAGAGAAGTGATACTCATCATATATTTTATCTCTCCAAACATTTAATTTAAATTTTCCAAATTCATTTTCAATGTCCTTATCTAGTACAGACTCAATTGTTGCATCCATTGATAACCTATAATCGATAAGATCAGCAATTGTTCCGACTTTAATACTATTTTCATTACCAAATTTTAATAAGTCGTCTCTTCTTGCCATTGTTCCATCATCATTCATGATTTCACATATAACTCCTGCCGATTGAAATCCTGCTAATTTTGCGAGATCACACGCTGCTTCAGTATGACCGGCTCTGCTCAATACTCCACCTTTCATTGCTTTCAATGGGAAAATATGACCTGGTTGAACAATATCAGATGCCTTTGAATCTTTTCTAACTGCAGTTTTGATTGTGTGTGCTCTGTCAGCTGCTGAAATACCTGTTGTGATACCTTCTGCTGCTTCTATAGATACTGTAAAAGCTGTCTTGTTAGCAGCTCTATTTTTGTTTGTCATCATTTGAAGGTCGAATTTATCGCAAAGTCTTTTACTCATTGGCAAACAAATCAGTCCTTTACCTTTTGATGCCATAAAATTAATTATCTCAGGTGTCACTGCTTCAGCAGCACATACGAGATCTCCTTCATTCTCTCTAGACTCATCATCAAGAATGATTACCATTTTGCCATCTCTGATGTCATCAATAATTTCTGTAATACTACTTTTTTTCATTTTTTATAAATGTTTCTTTTACATCGTCGCCAATTTTATAGGAGGATTCTAATTTAAATCCATAATTTTCAATAGCATTTTTTTCTTTAAACCAGTCAACTCCTTCATCTCCTAGTATTTTGTTAGATGTATAAATCACAATTTCATCAACTTTACCTGTTTTTAAAAAAGCATTTACTAAATCTGGTCCTGCCTCAATCAGAATAGAGCATAAATCTGAATTTTTATAAAATTCTATCACTTCATCTAAACTTAGATTTGAGTGGATGTCCGCACTGTTATTCTTAAAAAACTTATACTCATCTTCATTTATATCTTGATTTGATAACAAGATTTTTTGAGGTTGATTAGTATCGAAATTAACTCTGGCATTCATTTGTGGATTATCATTTCGAAGAGTATTTCCACCTGTAAGAATGCCATCATGCTCTGCTCTTAAAATTTGAACGTCATTTCTCGATGCATCTGAAGTGATATATGTTCTTTCGCTATCTTTGTAATGAGATTTTCCATCAGACGATGAAGCAATTTTCACAGTTAAATAGGGTCTGTTGAAAGTTTGTTTAAAGAAAAAATACTTATTTTGTTTTCTTACTAATTCAGCACAAAGATTTTTTTCAACTTTAATTCCTCCATCTTCGAGTATCTTAACTCCCTTGCCTGAGACTAGAGGATTGGGATCTATCGAACCAATAATAACTTTTTTTATACCTGAATTAACTATTGCATGAGCACATGAGCCTGTTTTTCCAATATGGCTGCAAGGCTCGAGTGTACAAATTAAAACAAGCTCTGAAAAATCATTAAAATTTTTATTTATTTTTTTCTTTGCTAAATTAATCGCATTTATCTCAGCATGATTTTGGCCAAATTTTTCGTGATAACCTTCTGATATGATCTCTTCACCTTTGACTAAGATTGCCCCAACGACTGGATTGGGTTTTGCAGTAAATTTATAAAAATTAGCATTCGATATAGCTCGAAGCATTAATTTCTCATAATTCATTTCTTAGATTTTTTGTTAGAAGGTTTTTCTTTATTAAGGGAGTTTATTTCCTCTGAAAAATCTGCAATATCTTGAAAATCTCTATAAACAGATGCAAATCTCACATATGCCACAGTATCAACTTCTTTTAAGGCATTCATCATAATTTTGCCTATTTCAATTGATTTAATCTCTCGAACACCTTTTGTTCTAATTTCTTTTAGTATTTTTCCAAAAATAGTATCTATTTCTTCCGTCGAGAGTGGTCTTTTTTCAAGCGCTCTTAGCATTCCAGCTTTTAGTTTAGATCCATTGAAGGGCTGTCTTTCACCATTGCTCTTTATAACTCTAGGAAGAGCTAAATCAATAGTTTCAAATGTTGTAAATCTAGAGTGACATACTTCACACTCTCTTCTTCTTCTTATTTGAGAACCATCTGCAACCAATCTTGAGTCAATGACTTTTGTATCTTCAGCTTGGCAGAAAGGGCAATACATTTATAACCTGTATACTGGGTATTCTGACGTTAAAGAACTTACCTCATTTTTAACTTTCTCGTGAACTAACTCATCATCGATATTTTCAATGATATCTGCAATCCAATTTGCTACTTGAACAACTTCCTTTTTACCAAACCCTCTTGTTGTTATTGCTGGTGTTCCAATTCTTATTCCTGAAGTGATAAAAGGAGAAGCAGTATCATTTGGAACTGAATTTTTATTAACAGTGATGTTTACAGATCCAAGAACCTTTTCAAGATCTTTTCCAGTGATGTTTTTACTCCTTAAATCTACAAGAACAATATGATTTTCTGTTCCATTGGAAACAACATTAATATCTCTAGACATAATTGTTGTTGCCATTAATTTTGCGTTATCCATGACGTCTTGAATATAATTTTTAAAATCTGGTTCCAAAGCTTCTTTAAAACAAAGGGCCTTTGCTGCTATTACATGCATCAATGGACCTCCTTGAGAACCAGGAAAGACTGCTGAATTAAGTTTTTTTTCGATTTCTTCATTCTCTTTTGCAAGAATTATTCCAGATCTTGGTCCTCTAAGAGTTTTATGAGTGGTTGATGTTACAACGTCTGCATATGGAACTGGTGACGGATAAAGTTTTGCTGCAACCAAACCAGATACATGAGCCATATCTACAAGAAAATATGCGCCAACTTCATCAGCTATTTCCCTAAATTTTTTCCAATCTACGATGCCTGAAAATGCTGAAAAACCAGCGATAATAAGTTTTGGTTTATGCTCTTTTGCCAAAGAAAGCACTTCATCATAATTTATATCATTAGTTTCAGGATGCAGGCCGTACTGAATGCTTTTGTAATTTCGTCCAGAAAAATTCACTTTAGAACCATGTGTAAGATGACCTCCGTGATCGAGACTCATGCCCAAGATAGTGTCATTTGGTTCTAAAAGAGCTAAAAATGCAGCTGCATTTGCAGAAGATCCAGAATGTGGTTGAACATTTGCATAATCTGCATCAAATAGTTGTTTAGCTCTCTCTATTGCAAGATTTTCTGCAACATCAACAAATTCACATCCTCCATAATATCTTTTTGAAGGGTAGCCTTCAGCATACTTATTTGTTAATAATGAACCCTGAGCCTCAAGTATTCTTTTTGAAGCGTAATTTTCTGATGCAATTAACTCAATATGGTCTTCTTGTCTTTGTGCCTCATTTTCAAAAGATGTCCACAAATCTCTATCGTATTCTTTGATAGAAGAAATATTAGAAAATATATTATCGCTTTTAGATGATTTCATAAATTTAAGTTTTATTGGATTGTAATTTTATCCTAACTAAGGTTTTTTGTGGATAAAAGGTTTAACTCTATTAGGATAACATGTTTTACATATATCGCATTCCTTTCCATAACACTCTCTTGCCTGACAGTATTCTCTACCCCAAAAAATTATTTGAAGATGTAACTTATTCCAAGAAGATTTTGGAAATATCTTTTTTAAATCTTCTTCAGTTTTTTTTACACTTTTTCCACTGGTAAGACCCCATCTTTGTGCCAATCTATGAATATGTGTATCAACTGCAAATGCAGGTACACCAAAGCCTTGGCTCATTACAACTGAAGCTGTTTTGTGACCAACTCCGGGTAGTTTTTCCAAATCATTAAAATTATTCGGTATTTGTCCATCGTGCTTATCGATAATAATCTTAGATAATTCTTTTATAGCTTTAGACTTTTTTGGCCCTAAACCACATGGTTTTATTATGTTATATATTTGTTTTTCAGTGAGCTTAGACATTTCAAACGGAGTCGAGGCTTTTGAAAAAAGAATTGGAGTGATTTGATTTACTCTTTCATCTGTGCACTGAGCTGATAAAAGAACTGCAATCAACAATGAGTAATTATCAAAATGATCAAGTGGAATTGGTGTTTTTGGATATTTTTTATCAAGTATCCTTTTTATAATAAATGCTCTTTCAGATTTCTTCATTTTAATAAATGTAGCATAATATTTTGCAATTAATGAATACAGACAAAATTCAAAAATATTTACTTAAACTGAAAGATTCTTTTCTTGATGAAACTGAAGAAAATAGGAGAATGCTTGATATTTACGTTAATTATATTGATGGAAAAGCTAGTAATAAAGATATTGAGGAAGCTAATTATCAATTAAAACAAGTCTTAAGAAGTTTAGGGCTTGGTATTTTAGTAGTATTACCATTTAGCCCTATATCGATTCCTTATGTTTTAAAGAAAGCAAAAGAATTTGATATTGAATTGATTCCTGATTGGTATAAAGCTTTAAGTAAAGATAAAGATGAACTAGAATAGTTATGACTTTTTTGGAGAACTTATGAGAAACGTAGTAATAGTTGATAGTGTCAGAACAGGCTTAGCAAAATCACACAGAGGTGGATTTAACATGACCAGACCTGACGAGATGTTAGCACACATAATTGATGCAATGTTAGATAGAAATCCTGATATGCCTCCAGAGGCAGTTGAGGATATTATCATGGGTTGCGGTAATCCTGAGGGAGCTCAGGGCCATAATATTGGAAGAAATGCAGCTGTATTATCCAAACTTCCTATGACAACTGGTGGAACAACTGTAAATAGATATTGCTCATCTGGAATGCAGTCTATTTCGATGGCGGCAAGTCAAATTATGGCTGGTTGCTACGATACTGTAATCGCAGGAGGTGCAGAAACCATCTCGATGATGAATATGAATATGGATAATTTTGTTAACGAAAGATTAGCAGAAGAGGTTCCTGGAATATATTTTCCAATGGGTATGACTGCCGAAGTTGTTGCTAAAAGATATGATGTTTCAAGAGAAGCTCAAGATGAGTATGCATTTGAAAGTCAAATGAGAACTGCTGCTGCTCAACAGTCTGGTGCTTATGATGATGAAATTATTCCAATGGAAACTAAAATGTTACTTACAAATAAAGAGACTGGAGATTCAAAGGAAGTTGAATATACAGTCGATAAAGATGAATGCAATAGGCCTGAGACAACTCTTGAGGGATTAGCTTCATTAAAACCTGTCTTTGATCCTGAAAACGGTTCGGTTACTGCTGGAAATTCATCACAACTTTCTGATGGTGCTTCTGTAACTTTAGTTATGTCTGAGGATAAAGCAAAGGAATTAGGATTAAAGCCATTAGCTTATTTCCGTGGATTTACAACTATGGGATGTGAACCAGATGAAATGGGAATAGGTCCTGTCTATTCAGTTCCAAAACTTTTAAAGAATTATAATATGTCTGTTGAGGACATAGATATTTGGGAGCTTAACGAAGCATTTGCTGTCCAAGTGGTTTATTGCAGAGATAAACTTGGGATACCAATGGATAAATTAAATCTTGATGGTGGTTCAATATCAATCGGACATCCTTTCGGTATGACCGGTTCTCGTCAAGTTGGCCATATAGCGCGACAACTAAACAACATGGATAAACAATTTGGTGTTGTTACAATGTGTGTTGGTGGCGGCATGGGAGCAAGTGGCTTATTTGAAAGATATCCTTCTTGATATCTGAAACAGATATACTTAAGACATTTCAGCATCTGGTTAAGAGATCAGATGCTGACGAATCAATAATTATTGGATCTGGTGATGACGCTGCAGTCATCAATACAAAAGATAAATGTCTTGTTCACTCAGTTGATATTTCAAAGATTAATTCACATTTCCCAAGAAATTTCTTACCAAATGATATTGCATATCGTTCAATTGCAATTGCATTGAGTGACCTTGCCGCAATGGGAGCATATCCATCCTTTATCACCATTGGCCTTACTTGTGATGAAAAAAAAATTGAATGGTATGAAAGATTCTCAAAAGGAGTTGAAGAATCGATGAATGAATTTAATTTTTCACTTGTTGGGGGAGATATAACATATGGGGAGCTTAGTGTTTGCGTGAATGTATTTGGTTATTTATTTGATAAACCTTTACTCAGATCAGGTGCAAAACCAGGTGACAAAATTTTTATAACTGGTCAACTAGGACATGGTCAAAAAGGATTGGAAGATTTCAAAAGAAAAAATGATTCTATTTCACTTGAAAAGTTTAAAAAACCAACTCCTCAATTTAAGAAAAGTAAACATATCTCCTCTTTTGCATCATCTTGTGTCGATATTTCTGATGGACTAATCAAAGATTTGACTAGTATTTGTAGTATGTCTCAAGTTGGAGCAAAAATAATATATGAAGATATACCAAAATTGCGAGGTATCGATGATTTGTCATATGGAGACGATTTTGAGTTGTGTTTCACGACTTCAGACAAAAACATAAAACAACTTAATAAAGATGATTATTTTTGTATTGGAGAAATAACTTCAGATAAAGAAATTACTTTATTAAATGCAAACAATGAAGTGAAGCTTGAAAAAGATGGCTGGGATTCTTTCAAATAAAAAAATCGGAATAATTGGTGGCGGTATAACAGGAGTTGTTACTGCAATCTTTTTGGCAAGAGCTGGAAATAAAGTAACAATATTTGATAAAAATAAGTTATTAAGTGAAACAAGTTCAAGTACAACAAAACTTCTCCATGGAGGCATAAGGTACTTAGAAAATCTTCAAATAAAAGAGGTTAGAAATGGACTTAATGATAGACATTGGTGGCTTAAAAATTTTCCAAATAACACATCTGCAATTGAAATATTTATACCTTTTAAAAATATTTTTAGCATCAGATTTATAAAATATTTTATTGGTATAAAACTTTATGAATTTTTGTCTTTTAAAAAAAAATTGGGCTCTGGAAAAATTATTTTTGGAAGCAGGAATGTTATGAAAAACCAAGAAATGAATTTTTTAAACTTCTTGTCATTCATAGATGGATATATGGATGATGAACTGTTGTCAGAAAAATTGAGGGATGAATTAAGTCGGTTAGACGTTGAAATTTATGAAAATTACGAAGTAAATGATTTTAATTTATCTGGCGCAGTAAATAATTTTAATTTTGATAACGTCATTTTGGCATCAGGACCATGGAACAAGATTCTATTGGATAAAAATAATTTAAAAACTGATAAAGACATTGATCTTATTAAAGGAAGTCATTTGGTCATAGATAGAAAAATTAATAGAGCATACATGTTTGAGGCAATATGCAAGAAGAGATATATTTTTGCACTTCCTTATAAAAATAATACCCTTTTAGGGACCACAGAAAAAAGAACGGATAGTCCTGATACCCCAATCATTGATGAAGATGAAAAAGACTACTTAATTCAAAGTTATAACTCTTTTTTCTCAAAACAAATCTCTTCGGAAAATATTTTATATAACTACTCTGGAGTAAGACCTTTAATTAAATCAAATAAAAAAAATTTTCATAATTCATCAAGAGATTTTTATATAGATCAAAATGAAAAATTAATATGTGTTTTTGGAGGAAAATGGACAACAGCACCTTCTATTGCAAAGAAAATTGTTACAATTATAAATAATGGATGACTTTCCAAATCTAAAAAATCCTTTCCACTTTTTGGCAACACTTGGCGGAATTGGAAATATTCCATTAGCACCTGGGACTTTTGGCAGTATTTTCTCATGGCTAATATTTATATTCCTATCCCATTTTGTAAACATGTTTTATGTAACGTTTATAGGTATTTTTCTATCTATTTGGATATGCGAGATGGCTTCTAAAAACTTAATTCATAAAGATCATAGATCAATTGTGATAGATGAATTGATTGGAATATGGATTGCCTTGTTGCCAGTTCTCTATCTAGCTGATACTCAAAAAGAAAGAACTGTTTATGCGATAGCTGCTTTGTTATTCTTCAGAATATTTGACATATTCAAACCATTTCCAGTTTCATACTTTGATGAAAATTTCAAAAATGGTACAGGCATAGTGATAGATGATCTAATTGCAGGTGTAATGGCTATTATACCTTCGTATATTATATTAACTCTTTTAGCCTAGAGCTTATTTTATCTACAGATAATCCAGCATCATTGAGCATTTCTTCTCTTGATGCATGTTCAATAAATTCGTCAGGTATACCAAAAAGCTCAGACTCGATATTGATATTATTTTTTGAACAGAATTCTTGAACAGCGCTGCCAGCGCCACCCATAATTGATCCATCTTCTATAGATATAAATAGATCAGCTTTTTTTAGATATTGATTCAGGATTTGTTCGTCTAGCGGCTTCACAAATCTCATATCAATAAGAGTAAATTTAAATTTTTCTGATATTTCTCTTGCTATATGCAGCAGAGATCCAAAGTTAAGAATGACTTTATCTTTTCCTGCTTCATTAATAACTCTAGCTTTACCAATTTCGATTGTATCTAGTTTCTCATCTACTTCAACGTTAGGACCAACTCCTCTAGGATATCTAATTGAAGCAGGTCCTTTATAGTTAAATCCTGTTGAAAGCATCAACCTTGTTTCATTTTCGTCTGCTGGAGTACAGATAATCATATTTGGAATACATCTTAAATATGCAATATCATAATTTCCTGAGTGAGTAGGTCCATCTTCTCCAACCAGTCCAGATCTATCGAGAGCAAAAGTAACATTTAAATTTTGAACAGCTACGTCATGAATAAGCTGATCATAAGCTCTTTGAAGAAATGTTGAGTAGATAGCAACTACTGGTTTTTTTCCACCAATAGCTAGACCTGCACCGAATGTAACTGCATGTTGTTCAGCAATTGCCACATCATAATATCTATCAGGATAATTTTTACTAAAAGTGACTAACCCAGATCCTTCTCTCATAGCAGGCGTTATTGCAATAAGATCTTCATCTTTAGCTGCCATATCATTAATCCAATCACTAAAAATATCTTGATATTTTTTTGCTTTCGAAGACTTTTGTTTAATTGAATTGATTTTACCTATGGCGTGAAAACCTATCCTATCTGCTTCAGCAGGATCAAGTCCAGCACCTTTTTTTGTAATAACATGAAGAAACTGAGGACCTTCAAATTCCATGAGATTGGAAATTACATCGTGAAGTTCTTTTATATTATGCCCATCAATTGGTCCAATATAATTGAGACCTAATTCTTCAAAAATTGTTCCAGGGGCAACCATAGCTTTCATTTGTGTTTCAACTTTTCTGGCAAGATGATACGCCTGTGGTAATGGCTTTAGAAAACTCGCTCCACTTTTTTTTATTCCTTTGTAAGTTTTAGATGCCCAGATTCTTGAGAAATAATTAGACAATCCTCCAACATTCTCAGATATAGACATATCATTATCATTTAGAATTATCAAAACATTTGGCTTAATATGTCCTGTATGACTTAATGCTTCAAATGCCATTCCAGCTGTCATTGCTCCATCACCAATAACTGCAACATTTTTTTTCTCAGATTCTCCCTGAGAAGCTACTGCCATGCCAAGAAGTGCACTTATAGATGTGCTTGAGTGTCCAACCCCAAATGAGTCATATTTACTCTCTGAAATTGAAGGAAAGGGCGCGAGTCCACCTTTTTTTCGGATTGTATGAATTTGATTTTTTCTACCTGTAAGAATTTTATGAGGATATGCCTGGTGTCCAACATCCCATACTAAATTATCGAATGGTGTATTTAAAAGATAATGAAGTACAACTGTAAGTTCAACCACACCTAGACCACCACCTAAATGTCCTCCACTTTGTCCAACTGAATAAAGCAAATATTCCCTCAGCTCATCTGATAAAATTCGAAGTTCATTAATTGAAAAAGATCTAATGTCCGACGGATCATTAACTTTATCCAGTAATGGTGTTTTTGGTTTTTGAGAAGGGATCTCTTTGAAAATTTTCAACTTATTTTTCTCTTTTTGTAATATAACGCGCTAATTCTATCAGCATTTCTGAATTAGAAATTTTTTCATCGTTTATTTCATCGATGGCTGATTTTGCTAATTCTTCTGATCTCTCTAATGATTTATCAATACCAACAATATTAATGTAAGTAGATTTTTTATTCTTTTCATCAGAATTGATATCTTTTCCTAATTTTTTGCTACTAGAAGTTGCTTCTAGGTAGTCATCTATTATCTGAAAAGCAAGCCCAATATTTCTTCCAAATGATTTAAATATTTTTTCATTTGATGATATGTTTTCTAGCTGACCAAGCATCACAGCACATTCTATCAATTTACCAGTTTTTAAAGAATGTATATTTTCAATTTCCATTTGTGAAATATCTTTTGATTCACTTTTTATATCTAGATGTTGTCCAAGGACCATACCATTTTTACCACATGCATTAGATAGCAATTTAATGGCCCTAATTTTTGACTCATCACTTAAATTATTATCGTCTGCAATAATTTCATATGCGAGTGCCTGCAGTGCATCACCTGCAAGAATTGCATCAGCTTCACCAAAAACAATATGATTTGATTTTTTGCCTCTTCTAAAATCATCATTATCCATTGCAGGAAGATCATCATGAATAAGTGAGTATGTATGAATTAATTCAACAGAGGTTGCTAGAGTAACTTTACTTTCATTTTTCAAAAAATTGTGTGTATCTGCAGAGGCAAAAATTAGAGCAGCTCTGATCATTTTACTCTCGCTCAGGGTTGAGTAATTCATTGCTTTCTCGATATGGTTTGAATCTCCAATTACAAATTCAATATTTTTAGAGACTTGATCTCTAACTTGAGACAAAAAATGATTGAGCATGATTTGTTTCAGTTATTAACTTCGGTTGAAGAACCGTCATCTAATAACTTTTTAATCTTCAATTCAGCTTTTTGTAGTTGTTTTTGACATTCCTTAACAAGGTTAACACCTTCTTCAAAGGACTTCACAGAATCTTCAAGACTAATATTCTCATCTTCTAATTTTGTGACTATAGACTCAAGCTCCTTTAAAGATGCTTCAAAATCTATTTTTTTATCTGAATTTGCCATAATTTATTGTAAGTCATTAGCTTCAATTTTGAAGAATTTTTTATACTCATTTCTTAAAGCATATGGAAGTGAGAGGACTGCAGGAGTTAATATTAAAGTCATAAATGTACTAAAACCAAGACCCCATACTATTGATACAGCCAAGTTTGACCACCAGTCAACAACTCTACTTCCAATGACAATATCTCTGGATATAATGTCCAAACTAACTCCCATAGCAAGAGGAAGTAAGCCAAAAATAGTTGTAAGTGATGTCAATATAATTGGCCGAAGCCTTTGCTTGCAAGCATTAATAATATGCACAGCTTGTTCAACTTGAGGTGCTTCTTCTCTGAGTTTATTAAATGTATCAATCAAAACTATGTTGTTATTAACTACAATTCCTGCAAGTGTAACAATAGATATTCCAGTCATAGTAGTACTAAATGATTTACCCGTAATAAGTAATCCAAGTAACACACCAACAAAGGAAATTGTGACAGCCGACAATATAATAAAAGATTGATAAAAACTATTGAATTGAGTAATTAACATTAAAAGCATCATAAATATAGCTGTTATGCCTGCAATAACTATAAACCTATTAACGTCTTCAGTTTCTTCAGCCATCCCACTAAACTTATAACTAATTCCAGGACCAAGATCTATTGACTCTAACCAAAAACTTAGCTCATTAATTTTTTCTGAAACTTTTGATTCATCTTCGGTGCCAGCTCCTATTTCTTGAAAGTACTTACCATTTTTACGATTAACAGTTTGACGATTTTCTTTTGGAACGACCTGAACAAACGAACTTACTGGAACCGTTCCTTGTCTTGTTACAACATTTAAATCTCTTATACCAGTTATTGTTCTGTCAGAATCAGGAAATCTTGCCCTAATCTCTACCTCGTCTTTTGCGTCATCAGGCCTATATTCACCAACTTTGAATCCTGAAGTTAACATCTGAACCAAGGCACCTACATCACTGACACTGACACCTAACTGTGCAGCTTTTTGTTTGTCTACTTCTACACTCCACTCAACTGAAGGATATGCTTTTGAGGAAAATATGTTATTTAAGCCACTCATATTATTACGCATATGATTTTCGATTTTTGTAACAGCTTCATTTACTTGTTCTTCAGTATCTCCAAATATATCTATTTCAATAGGCGAATCAAAAGATGGACCTCCTTCATCTGCTTCAATCTCAACTGTAATACCTGGCAGATCGTTAGTAGATTCTTTTAAGAGATCCATAATTTCAAAACCAGAGATTTTCGTTTGAGAGGGTTCTAGGGTTTCGATAAATCCACCCCCAACTCTATCCGATCCTGATTCCCACCAATTTGAACCAGATCTTAAATAAACATTTTTTATACCTTCAACCTTTAAAAATCTTTCTTCTACTTGTTCAATAATTTCTTTTGTTTCAAGCGCAGAGAAGTTACCCCTAGCTTTAATAGTGACATTGGCTTGAATAGGATCGACAATTGCAAAGTAAATCGTTCCCATGCCAGAAATTGAATAACTCAAAATTATAACAAGTAACAAAGATATTACTGCTGTTACGGTTTCGATAGGATTTCTTACAAATCGTTTTATGTATTTTCCATACCATTCAGTGAGGCGAACAAATACTGATGTATGACCTTCGTCACTATTCAAAGCAGATTCTTTTTGTCCAAAATATGCACCAAGAACTGGAATCACTATTAATGAATAGAATAAGGAAGCTGATAAAACAAAGAAAATAGTTATGGGAAGATACTTCATAAATTGACCAGTAAAACCAGGCCAGAACATCATCGGAATGAAGGCTGCAAGTGTCGTTCCTGTCGATGCGATTATCGGGTAGAACATTCTTTTAGAAGCTAGGGTGTATCCTTCAACTCGTGAAAGACCTTCTGCTATTTTTTTATCAGCATACTCAGTTATTACAATTGAACCATCGATAAGCATACCCATTCCAAGTAATAGCCCCATCATTACTAGGAAATTAACTTCCATATCAAGGGTATATAAAATTAAATATGTCATCAAAAAACAAAATGGAATAGAAAGACCAACAAGCATAGAAACTCTTGTTCCCATACTTGCTATCACAAGAACCATTATCAGAACTACTGCAGCGATAATATTGCCATTGAGTTCTTTAACCATTAAATTCGCATATATGGTGTCGTCATTAGAGACAACAATATTTAAATTGCTCGGAAGAGTTTTTTCAAAATCATATAGTATGTCTCTGATAGCATTTGAAGCATCAATAGCATTTGCACTTTCTCTTAGAGAAATTTCTAACGTCACGGCATCTTCACCGTTAACTCTTGCATAGGACGTGAAGTCTTTAAATGTTCTCTTTATAGTCGCAATATCTCCAAGAGTTACTATTGCGTCTTTCGTTACCTTTACTGGAATCGCATAAACATCTTTAGCAGACTCAATAATACTTGGAACCTCAATATTAAAACTTCCTCTTCCTGTGTCCTGTTTACCACCTGGTATTATCAAATTATTATTTGAAACTGAGTAATAAATGTCTGATAAGGTAACTCCGTAAGATTCCATTTTTGCTTTGTCTATGACTCCCTCAAGAACTTCTTCAGGAGCTCCAGTCATTCTGACTTCAAGGATCTGCTCAATTGGCTCAATCATATCTTTGAGCTCTCTAGCATAAAAAACTTTTTGTCTAACAGAACTTCCTCCAACGATACTTATATTCATTACAGGAAAGCTAGCTTCGCTATACTCTTGAATTTGAGGATCTTCTGCCTCAAGTGGAAGTTGATATTTTATTTCTTCAACCCCCTGTTTTACATCAACTAAAGCTTTATCAATATCAAAGCCAACTTCAAATTCAAGGAATACTCTGGCATAACTTAAATAGCTGGTGGACCTTATGCTTTCAACACCTGTGATTGTTTTTAATCTATTCTCAAGAGGTCTTGCAATTAATCTTGATGTATCACTGGGAGAAGCTCCATCAAGAAAAACAGATACTGTAATAAAAGGTAGCTGAACATTTGGTGATGCTGCTATTGGTATTTCCTGCCTTGAATAGGTTCCCGCAATAATTACCATGAAAGCAATTAAAAGAGTTGTTTTTGCTTTTTTTATTGCAAAGTCAATTATCTTTGTCATATACGGTTGGTAATGACTTCTTGACCATCTTCGACAAAACCTTGTCCTTGAATTATTATTTCAACCTCGTCGGGAATACCAGTCACCCATAAACCTTCTTCTGAATCCTCAAGGATTTCAATTTCAACAAATAGTGCAATATTTTTATTATTAACGATTCTTATGCCTAGTTTTCCTTCGTCATTTAAAAGAAGAATGGAAGGAGAGATTTTATGAGCTTTAACCTTGTCTATTTCAATACTAATTTCAGCCGTTAGACCATCTTTAATTATTCCATCAGGATTTTTAATTTGTGACTCTACACTAAATGTTCTCGTATCTGGTGAGGCACTTTTCGAAACGAATGTTAGTTTTCCCTCAATATTTTGACCAGTAACTAATTCAACAAATACACTTTGATTAATTCTAACTTTATTTATGTCATATTCTGGCACTCCGGCAACTACAGATATTGGATCCAGTTGTATTATGGTTGAACACACCTGACCTCTTTCCAAAAAATTACCAGGCTTCACTATTTCTTCTATAAAGCCAGAGAATGGAGCCTTTACCTCTGTTCTATTTAATTCAACAACTCCTAAGCTACACAAAACAGTATCCTTTTCAATAAATTCACCCTGAACAGCCCCAATCATTACAACTTCGCCAGATGTTTTTGCTTTAACATTGATTCTTTTCTCAGATTTTGTTGAAGCTTTTAGTTTGATATAAGGTTGATATTCCTCTGCAACACTAAATACTGTTTGAACATTAAATAAATCAGAAGAAGGTATTGGTTCTTGCAAATCATTATTTTTAAAAAAACCAGATATCATCCACAACAATATCGGTATAAGTATATATAGAGAAATTCTTATATTTTTTGTTAATTCCATTCTATTCGAATCTAACTTTTATATTTTAGATATTAATATTTTTAAACTTTATGTTTTTTTCTTAACTTATTAAATAAGCTTTTATTTAGCGGTTTTCTTGCATCAAGAAGGGTATTATCTTTAATTTCAAACTTTTTGCCATTGATTGCATCATTTTTAAGACTATTAAATATTTTTTTAAATGCTTTCAAATTTTCGGTTGAGTCCTTTTCATTTAAATTATTCCAACCAATTTTTTTACCAGCAAAATAAACAATAGGATGAGACCATTCAAATTCAGCTCTCGGCTGATATGATTTTCGAGCTTCAATATATGCTTCTTCAGCAGTTGGAAAGCCATCCATTTTATTAATTTCATTACAGGCTTTCATAAGGTCGGTTAGTGTAGGTAAATAAGATTGCGATGAAATTACACTTTCTACAGCCTCAAGAATTACTTCGGGAGTTTCATTTTTTAAAGTTACTGCCCAGAGCTTTTTGCCTTCTTTAAGTTTTTCGTCAGTGCCAAAGACTTTGTAAAACTGATAGTGATATGCAAGCTCAAGCTTTAAAAATAAAGCATCGATTGATTCGATATATTCCTCTTTAGTCGAGGTTGATTTCGTTTGCCCAATTGCTGTCATTTTTTCTAGATTTGAAGTCTTGCGTGTATTTCCCTGGCTCAGAATATTTTTTATTTTCTTCATTATTACCTATTTCATTATCCATCATGTAGCGCCTTTTGACATGATCAATAAATTTAGAGTTCCATGTTGTAAAAGCTGAGCCTTTATCTTTCCAATAGAGAATAAATTCTCTCAGATATTTTAACGCAGAATCTTTAGTTATTTCAGATAGATTGAGAATATCAAATACATCATCGTCTGGAAACCAACTTTCGTCTAATACATAAGGCGTTGTTTTATTTGAATTTACCTCTTTTGACCACTCTCTTCTTAAAAAGTCTATGAACGTTGAGTTCCAATTATTTTTTTGTTGACCTCTCTCTATCCAATATATTTTAAATTCTTTTATCTTTAGATTTAAAAATTCGCTTGGTATTTTTGCCATACCAATAATTTCAAGCGTTTCATGAGACGGCATCCAATCATTACTAATTCTTTTTGAATTATTATTTTTTGATGCTGCTTTTACAGAAAAATTAGCACCATTTGAGGTATTTTTAATTTTTATAAAATCATATCTTAGTAGCTTTTCAATTGATGATTCGATTTTTCCATTATCTAAATAATTAGCGTTTTCATTAATTGATAATACTAAATCATCATAAGATGAATTATCTAAAAGGTTTTGATTAAATAGCTCGAGAATAACAGCAGATTCAAGTCCTAGAGTTTCAGCAACTTCTCTTGAAAAAGATATTTTTATTTTTTTCAATTACTTACTGCCTCTCCTAGCTAAAACTGCTTGATTAAGCATGTTAAGACAAGATATGGTATCTTCCCAGCCCATACAGGCATCTGTAATACTCTGACCGTAATTTAAACTATCACCTATTTTTTGATTACCCTCATTCAAGTGGCTCTCAATCATTACGCCTTTAATATTTTCATTTCCTTCTGCAATTTGTTCTGAAATTGATTGAATAACCGGTATTTGTTGTTTAAATTTTTTCTGGCTATTTCCATGACTCGCATCAATCATTATTGATTCATTTACTTCAGCTTCTTTAAGAGCAGTTAAAGTATTTTCAACTGATTCCTTATCATAATTTGGTACCTTACCACCTCTAAGAATGATATGAACATCATTGTTCCCAGCTGTTTTTAACATAGCGATGTCAGATTCTTTTGTTGCTCCAAGGAATACATGTGAGTGATTAGCAGCTTGAATCCCATCAATCGCAGCTTTAAGACCACCAGTTGTACCATTTTTAATTCCAACAGGACAAGATAAACCTGAGGCAAGCTCTCTATGAATTTGACTCTCAGCTGTTCTTGCTCCAATGGCTCCCCATGATATGACATCTGTTACATACTGAGGAGAAATTGGATCAAGAAATTCAGTTCCCGCCGGCAGACCCAATTTTGCAATATCTATGAGAAGCTTTCTGGCCATTTCAATACCTTTTGATATATTAAATGTTTCATTAATGTCTGGATCATTAATGAGACCTTTCCATCCAACTGTTGTTCTTGGTTTCTCAAAATATACTCTCATTATAATCAGGAGATTTTCACTATATTTTTGACTTTCAGTAACTAACTTTTGAGCATATTCAAGGGCACTTTCTGGATCATGTATGGAGCATGGACCAACTACAACAAAAACTCTATCGTCTTTATCATGTAATATTTGACTAACTTCATTTCTAGTTCCATAGACTAACTTTGCGATTTGATCGTCAATTGGATGTTTATTTACAAGTTCGTATGGAGCAGGAACTTTCCTTCTATCAATAATTCTTGTGTTGTCAGTCGAGTAATTCATTTATAAAAAATCAAAAAATGGATGTCTATTATTAAATGAAAGCGTTTGAAATTGAATGATTTTATTTAATTTTCTTTTATATTTTATATATATAAAACATGGTATTTATAGTAAAAACACAATATATTGTATTAAAATAGACACTTTATTACACTATGTAGTGTTTTATATGCTAGACAATAATATTGCACAATTAGAGCTTCCTACATACATGGGTGAGAAGTTCGAAAAGCTACCTGATGATCTTTTCATACCGCCAAATGCACTTGAAATTTGTTTAGAAACTTTTTCTGGTCCTCTCGACCTCTTGCTTTACCTAATAAGAAAAGAAAATATTAATATTTTAGATTTAGATATTTCAAAAATAACCGATCAATACCTTGAGTACATCGAGATGATTGATGCTTTTAAATTTGAACTTGCAGCAGATTATCTAGTTATGGCTGCTACTCTAGCTGAGATTAAGTCAAGGCTTATGCTGCCAAAAGATTCTTTTGAGGACGAAGAGGATGATCCAAGAGCTAACTTGATAAAGAGGTTACAAGAATATCAAAGATTTAAAACAGTTTCTGAAAATATTGCAATAATGCCAATGGTAGATAGGGATATTTATGTAGCATCTGCTCAACATCCAGAATTGAAAATTGAAACAAAAAATGAATTAAAGATTTCAATTGATGAAGTAAGAGATACTATTAAAGAAGTTCTTAACAGACCAAATTATAAAACAAATCATTTAATTGATTTTGAAGAACTTTCGACTCAAGAAAGGATACAAATTTTGCTAAAAATTCTATCAAAAAGAAATATCATAACTTTTTCTAAAACACTTCAGAAAAATGAGGGTAAAAAGGGTGTTGTTGTAACTCTTTTAGCTTCTCTCGAATTAGCCAAAGATGGCTATCTTGAGCTTATTCAAAATAAAAGCAGTGAGCTTTTTTTAAAATCAAAGGGTATTTAATTTGGATAATAATATTATAAATACGATAGAGGCAATCTTGCTTGGTGCTGGCAGACCAGTTCGAATGTCAGAAGTGAGATCAATTTTAGCTAGCGATGGTTTAAGTGTTGAATTATCTGATATAAAAAAATCACTGAATGCTCTTGAAGAAAGATATGTTGAGACGTCACTTGAAATTAAAGAAGTTGCTTCTGGCTACAGATTGCAAATCAAAGATCGTCATAGTACCTCACTTAGCCACCTCTGGAATGATAAGACGCCAAGGTCATCCAAAGCTTTGATGGAAACAATATCTATCATTGCTTACAAACAACCTGTGACAAGAGGAGATATTGAAGATATAAGAGGAGTAACAGTCAGCACAAAAATAATAAGATCTCTTCTTGAGAGAAATTGGATAAAATTATCTGGGTATAGAGAAGTGCCTGGAAGACCTGCATTATATGTCACTACAAAAGATTTTCTTGATGATTTGAACTTAAAAAGCATTAGTGAGTTACCAGATCTTCCAGATGTCTCAGAAACAAATGATATTGATCTTTTGTCACAAGTTGTCTAATTCATGGCAGAACGTCTGCAAAAATATCTTGCAAAAGCGGGTATAGGCTCAAGACGATTTTGTGAAGAGCTAATCAAATCCCAAAAAGTCTTAGTTAATAACAAGATTGCTCAAATTGGAGCTAAGGTTTCTTTAAATGATCTTGTTGAATACGATGGTAAGGTAATTGAATACAAGGAAGAAAGCTTAAGAGTTATTATGTTAAATAAACCTGAGAAAGTTATTTCGTCATCAAAAAAAGAAAAAAATATTCCTATAGTCTTTGATTATTTACCAAAAAAAGATGATGCAAAAAGATGGATATCAATAGGGAGACTTGATGTAAATACATCTGGCTTAATGCTATTTACAAATGATGGGAACTTTGCAAATTTTTGCATGCACCCATCTTCAAAAATAGATAGAGAGTATCTTGTTAGAGCAAGAGGCATATTTACTAATGAAAAAAGAAGAAAACTTCTCAACGGAGTTATTATTGATGGAGTAAAACATGTTTTTTCTGACATTGTTGAAGGTCAAAAAAATACAACTAATCAATGGTTTTCTGTTTGTCTAACAAGTGGGAAAAATAGAGAAGTCAGAAAGCTATTTCAATCTATTGATATGGAGGTAAGTAGATTAAAACGCACAAGGTTTGGACCGATCTTTTTACCGTCAACATTGAGAAAAGGAGATTGCAAAGAGCTTGGCGACCAAGAGATAAATTCTCTTAAAGATTATGGAACATATTCAGGCACATAAAGCTCTTTACAAAAAGGCAAGAGAACTTGGTTATAAATCTCTAGCTAGCCACATAAAAAAAACTGGACCCCTCAAGATAACTGTATCAAAAATGGATTTTATACCTCATTTAGTAAAAATCATCGTAGGTCAACAACTATCTGTTCAATCCGCAGCAGCAATTTGGAAGAGAACAGAAATAATTTTAAAAAATAATAAATATAAAAAACCAAATCAAAATTTAGATATTAAATTCAAAAATGCTGGTCTTTCTCGGCAGAAGATTAGCTACATCAATGGAATTATCTTTAACCAGGATTTAAAAAAGACTACAAGACGCAAACTTAAATCTTTATCTTCTGAAGAATACTTTAATCTATTAATCAGCATCAAAGGAATAGGGCCTTGGTCTATTGAAATGTCTAGAATATTTTTCATTGGCGATCCAGATATATTTTCAATTCTTGATTTGGGTCTTAAAAATGCTCATTTAAAGTTATTCAGCTTAAAGAATTACAACCAAGATTTTTACTACCAATTTAGTCCCTATAGGAGTTATATGTGCTTGTTTTTGTGGCGAGTGTTAGAAGATGAGAATGTTACGATATGAAATTAAAGCTCATCTCCATACTCAATATGAATCTCTGAAGAGTCATTACTATTTTCAGATAGCATCCAAATATAATAAGGCATTAATTCCTTTACTTCTTTTAGCTGATTAGGATTCTCCGCAGGAAATACACTAGCCCTCATATCAGTTCTAGTTGCTTTTGGATTAAAATTGAAAACCTTAAAATTTTTTTTGTGATCCATCTCGTCATTGAGAATTTCTGAAAGAACCTTTACTCCAGACTTGGAAACTGAATAAGCACCCCAAAAGGCTTCTCCTTTAAAAGCAACTCCTGATGAAGTAAAAATTATTCTTGGCATTTCAGCTAAATCCATTAGAGGTATTAGATATTTTGTGAGGAGAAAAGAACTTGTCAAATTCACTTTTAAAATCTTTTCCCATGTTTTAAGACTTATATTTTCAATGTTTGTCATTTTCTCAACTGTAGCAGCGTTATGAATTACATAGTCTAAAACGTTATATTCTTTAGCGATTACATTAGCTATTTCTTGAGATTTTTCTTCATCAAGTTTTTCCAAATTACAATTTATTATCAGTGGTTCCGATTGTGTATTTTCTTTAATATCATCATATATTTCATCAAGTCTTTTTTCGTTTTGTGCGAGTAAAATAATATTAGCTCCTAACAAGGCCAATTCCTTTGCAACATATTTACCTATTCCTTTTGAGGCTCCAGTTACAAGGATATTTTTACCATTTAAAAAATTTTTTTCAGAATTACTTGAAGCCATAAATTTAAGATATTTTTTGAATAATTTCTTTTGGTAGTTTCACGCTCAAATCAGAAATTCCTTCTCCTAGAGAGTAACCATAAAGGCAACCAATAAAACTTGCACCAGCTGAATTCGCTGCTTTAAGATCATTAGGGTGATCACCAAGATATACAGTGTTTTTAGGATTTACCTTTAATTTTCTACAGGCAAGCAAAATACCTTCAGGATCTGGTTTGGATATTTTAACGTCATCGGGACACACCAGAATTTTCGAATCTTTGAAAATAGTAAAGTGATTTACTATTGGCTTTGCATATAAACTTAGCTTGTTAGTCACTATTCCATAAGGGATATTATTTTTTTTCAAAAAATTTATCACATCTGGAATTCCATCAAATGGCTTTGAAAGATTAGTAGAATTTTTTTGATATTCATTTAAAAATTCATGTTTTATTTTATTTAAATCTTCATCTTGACTCGGATTTTTAAATGCATACTCGATAAGAACTGAGGAGCCTTCAGATATAAAGGGACGTAAAGATGACATACTTATTTGAGTACGATTATATTTCTTTAAAATTTTGTTTATCGCATTATGAAAATCTGGAGCTGTATCGATTAAGGTACCGTCGAGATCAAATAAAACTAACTTTGTTTTATATTTTTTTTGCATGCATTAAATAATTCACACCAAGATCATTGTTCAAATTAGCTTTATGCGTAATTGGGTTATAAAACATTCCTTTTGTTTCAAGTAAGTTCGCATTTCCAGATCGAACATAAGATGCAAGTTCAGATGGCTTGATAAATTTATCAAATTCATGGGTACCTTTTGGTAACAGATTAAAAATATATTCTGCTCCAACAATCGCCGTGATCCATGATCTTGGATTTCTATTAATGGTGGATAAAAAAAGATGACCATTGGGTTTCAAAAGTTGGATACATGTTTTTACAAGTGATTTCGGATCGGGCACATGCTCCAAAACTTCTAGGCAAGTAACCACATCAAACAATTCTGAGTTTTTGTTTAATAATTCCTCAGCAGTTTGTTCAAAGTAATTAATTTTTTTGTTACCTTTGCTTGCATGGATTTTAGCAACCTCTATACCAGGACCTGCAGCATCAATTCCAGTTACATTTGCACCAGAGTCATATAGAGCTTCTGTAAGCAGGCCTCCACCACAACCAACATCTAGAATAGATTTACTTTCGAGATCTAATTTTTCCTTAATGTAGTTGGCCCTTAAAGGATTGATAACATGCAGTGGCTTAAAGTCTCCATTTTTATTCCACCATTCATCAGCCAGCTCTGCAAATTTATTTACCTCTTGATGATCTATATTTTCAGTCATATATATATTTTAACCTGCATTAATTTTTATAAAAAATTTCATATGAAATAAAACCGTACTTGAATTTCATTAAAATTATTCTTAAATAGAACAAATTTTATTCAATTGACTTTACGGAACTGTTAAGATTAACTTCACTACATAATTAATACAACTAAGAATTAAATTGAAAATAGCTGCATTAAAATCTACAAATTCAAAAGATGAAAGATCACCAATTCATCCTGATACAATTTCAATGTTGCTTAATCTCGGTGTCGAAATTGTGTTTGAGGAAGATATAGGCAATGGTATCAATGTAAATAATAAGGTATTTGAAGAACTAAATCTTACAAAATCATCTAGAAAAGATTGCATTAAAGATAGTGATTTAATCATAACTAATCAGCCACTAGAAATATCCGAACTCAGTGAGATCAAACCTGGTGCTTCGATTTTAGGCATGGTTAATCCATTTTCAAACAAAGAACTTATTGAAGGTTGCGCATCTAGAAAAATTAACCTTGTGAGTATGGAATTCATCCCAAGAATAACTAGAGCTCAAAAAATGGATGTTTTGAGCTCTCAAGCTAATCTTGCTGGTTATGTTGCTGTTATTGAATCATCAAGACACCTATCAACTGCATTACCAATGATGATGACAGCTGCGGGCACTTTAAAACCTGCAAAGGTGTTTGTCATTGGCGTAGGTGTTGCCGGTCTTCAAGCTATTGCCACTGCTAAAAGACTTGGCGCAAGAGTTGAAGCTTTTGACACTAGAGATGTGGTTGAAGAACAAGTTCAGTCATTAGGTGCGAAATTTGTAAAAATTGATCTTGGTGAGACTGGCGAGACTGATCAAGGATATGCTAAAGAGCTAACTCCTGAGCAGATTCAAAAACAAAAAGAACTTCAATCAAAAGTTTGTGAAAGGTCTGACATAGTTATTACAACTGCTCAATTATTTGGACGACCAGCTCCTTTGCTTATTGATAACAATACAATCGATAAGATGAGCTCAGGTAGTGTGATATTTGATATGGCTGTTGAATCTGGAGGAAATGTTGAAGGTTCCCAACCAGATGAAATAATAATTAGGAATGGGGTTAAAATCATTGGGATAAGCAACCTTGCATCAAAAGTAGCTGGACATGCTTCTTTGGCATTATCTAATAACTATAACAATTGGATTACTGATTTTTTTGATGAAGAAAAATCAAAAATAAATTTTGATTTTGATGATGAGATTATACAAAGCAGTGTGCTTGTCTATGATGGTGAAATCAAAAATGAGAGGTTTAAATAATGGAAGTTTATGTTCTTTTAGGGTTCGTATTAATTTTATCGATTTATTTGGGTCTTGAGTTGATATCTAAGGTACCTAGTACTCTTCATACTCCTTTGATGTCAGGTGCAAATGCAATATCTGGGATAGCTCTAGTTGGTGCATTAGTGCTTAGTACAAATTCTCAATTGCAAGAGATTTTAGCTTTGCTTGCAATCACTTTTGCCTCAATAAATGTTTTTGGTGGCTACCTTGTAACAAATAGAATGTTAAAGATGTTTAAGAAGAAATAAAATGAGTTTTTTTAGCGACATATCTGCCATACAAAATATAGTTTACATATTTTCATCAATATTATTTATAAGCGGTATTAAAATGCTAGGCAAAGAAGATACCGCTGTAAGAGGTAATTTTTTATCTGCCTCAGCCATGTTCATAGCTGTTGCAGTTACCATCATTAATGTTGTAAATCCTATTATTGTTTTAATTGGAGTTTCTATTGGTGCCGTAATTGGTTCATTAATCGCTTTAAGAGTAAAAATGACCTCAATACCTGAAATGGTTGCTTTGTTTAATGGTTTTGGAGGATTGGCAACATTTTTTATCGCTTGGTCAGAATTTAATGCAATTCCTGATAACGTTTTTCAGTTCATTGTCATTATGCTAACAACTTATATTGGCGGAGTAACATTTTCTGGGAGTATTATTGCTTACGGTAAATTGTCAGAAAAATTGAAAGTTAAGAAAGATTCTTTTGTAACTAAAATATTTACTACATTCTTTTACGCATCCATTCTCTTCCTGGTTTATTCGATAGGATTTACCGAAATCATAGAATTGCCAATAAACTTTTACACAGTCTTATTAATACTAACTTTGTTAGGGGGAATTGGTTTTGTGATACCAATTGGTGGTGGAGACATGCCAGTGGTTATATCCCTATTAAATTCTTTCTCTGGAATAGCTGCTGCTTTTGCAGGATTGTTATTGTTAAATAATGTTTTAATTGTCGCTGGTTCTTTGGTAGGAGCAAGTGGATTGATTTTGACCATCATTATGGCAAAGGCTATGAATAGATCCATTGGAAACATTCTTTTCGTAGGCTATGCTTCTTCATCTTCGTCATCAGGATCTCAAGAGACTGGTGAGGTGAAGCCTATTAATGTAGCAGACGCTTATTTGATTCTTGAAAATGCTAGTTCAGTTCTTGTAATACCTGGATATGGTATGGCGGTTGCACAAGCTCAACATGTTGTAAGAGAGCTTGGAGAGCTTCTAGAAGAAAATGGTACAGAAGTTAAATATGGGATCCATCCTGTTGCAGGAAGAATGCCTGGTCATATGAATGTTTTATTAGCTGAAGCAAATGTTCCATACGATGTTTTAGTAGAACCTGATGATGTAAATCCATCAATGGATACAGTTGATGTAGCAATTGTTATTGGTGCAAATGATGTAGTAAATCCATCTGCTACTGAAGAGCCTGGGAGTCCGATTTATGGTATGCCAATCATTGAAGTTCATAATGCAAGAACTGTTTTTGTGCTAAAAAGATCAATGTCAGCTGGATTTGCAGGTGTGCAAAACCCGCTGTTTTTTAAGCAAAATACACGAATGCTTTTCGGAGATGCCAAGGAGTCAATTGGTGGCTTAGTATCTGAATTTAAAGAGTAAATTCACGCCATAAATATGCTAAAATATACCCTTAAATATGGGTAATTTTTTGCATTAAATTTCAAGCAAAAAATAAGTAAAAAATGAGTGATTTTGCTAAAGAAATAATATCTGTAAACATCGAAGATGAACTTAAACAGTCATATTTAAGCTATGCTCTTAGCGTCATACATGGTAGAGCACTTCCTGATATAAGGGATGGCCTCAAACCAGTCCATAGAAGAATATTATATGCAATGTATGATCTTAAAAATTTCTACAACAGGCCATATAAAAAATCGGCAAGAGTTGTAGGTGATGTTATTGGAAAATACCATCCCCATGGTGACTCAGCTGTTTATGATGCTATGGTGAGAATGGCTCAAGATTTTTCAATGCGATACCCAATTGTAGAGGGTCAAGGAAATTTTGGTTCAATTGATGGCGATCCTCCAGCAGCAATGAGATATACCGAAGTGCGTATGGCCAAAATTGCTGATCAAATGCTTGGAGATATTGAAAAAGATACAGTTTCGTATTCACCTAATTATGATGGTAGCGAAAATATTCCTGATGTTTTGCCTACTAAAATTCCTAATTTGCTTATCAATGGCTCATCAGGTATTGCAGTTGGTATGGCAACAAACATACCTCCACACAATTTGACTGAAGTTTTAAACGGTTGTGTAAATCTTATCAACAATCCAAAAATATCTATTGATGAACTTATAAAAGATATATCTGGACCTGATTTTCCAACTGGTGGAACAATTGATGGAAAAGCTGGTATTTACGAAGCTTATAAAACTGGAAGAGGAATTATTCATATCAGATCAAATACTTCTATTGAAGAAGATAAATCTGGTAAGCAGTCTCTAATAATAAATGAAATTCCTTTCATGGTGAATAAGGCCAAAATGCTTGAGAAAATTGCAGAGCTTGTTAAAGAAAAAAAGATAGATGGCATAACTGAGATAAGAGATGAGTCAGATAAAGATGGTTTAAGAGTTGTTATAGAAGTTCGAAAAGGAGATTCAGTCGATGTGCTTGAAAATAATCTATTCGCACAGACTCAACTAGAACAGTCCTTTGGTATAAATTTCACAGTTCTTGCGGATGGGCAGCCAAAGGAAGTTAATCTCAAAGAAATGCTTCAAGCATTTGTTAAACATAGAAAAGATGTAATTATAAAAAGAACAAAATATGATCTAAACAAGGCAAAAGATAGAGGACATGTTGTAGAAGGTTTAATGGTTGCGATAGCCAACATTGATGAAATCATCTCAATTATCAAAAAGTCTAAAGATCCTAAGAAAGCTGCAGACTCCTTATGTAAAAAAACATGGAAATCTGGTCCTGTAGAGGCAATATTAAAAAAAGTTGGTAATGATACATGTAAACCCAAAGGAATAAGCAAAGATCTGGGTCTAAAAGGCAAAAAATACAAACTTTCATCAGATCAAGCAAGAGCAATTTTAGAGCTAAGACTAGGAAGACTTACAGGACTAGAACAGGAGAATTTAAGTAAAGAATTTTCTGAAATTGTAGAAAAGATAATGTCACTGCAAAAGATTTTAGATGACAAGTTAACACTTCAAGAGCTTATGATTTCTGAGTTAGAAGAAATTAAAAATAATTTTGGAGACGAGAGAAGAACTTTAATTAACGATACTAGAAGAGGCATAACAAACGAAGATTTAATTCCAGAAGAAACAAGAGTTTTAACAGTATCAAGAAGTGGATATGCTAAAACACAGCCATTAGATGAGTATCGTGAACAAAGAAGGGGTGGTCAGGGTAAAGCAGCTGCATCTGTTAAAGAAGAAGACCTTATTCAAAATTTATATGTTCTAAGTAGTCATGTGCAAATACTTTGCTTTACAACAAAAGGTAAAGTGTTTTGGTTAAAAGTTTATGAAATTCCTGTTGCATCAAGAACCTCCAAAGGCAGGCCTTTAGTAAATATGCTCAATCTTGATGATGATGAAAGAGTAAGTGAAATTTTGCCTGTCGAGGAATTTTCAGATGATAAGTTTATTTTTATGGCTACAAGAAAAGGAATTACAAAAAAAACAAATTTAAGTTTGTTTGCTAGAAAGTGGAAATCTGGCATCAAAGCAATAAATTTAGACGAAGATGATAGATTGGTTGGAACCGCTATCACAGATGGTAAAAAAGAAATCTTGCTTGCTTCTTCTGCAGGTAAGCTCATTAGATTTAATGAGACTAAAGTAAGAGCAATGGGAAGAACAGCAAGAGGCGTTAAAGGTATGAAGCTTAAAAAAGATCAAAGATTGATTTCATTAAATGTTGCTGATCCTGAAAAAACTGTTTTATGTGTATCTGAAAATGGATTTGGCAAGAAAACTAACTTAGACGATTTTCCAACGCACAATAGAGGTGGCCAAGGAGTTATTTCAATTAAAACAAGTGAAAGAAATGGCATGATGGTAGCAGCTACTTTGGTAAATGAGGAAGACGGCATTATGCTAATAAGTGATAAAGGAACTATGATCAGAACTAACGTCTCTCAAGTGCCCACTCTAAGTAGAAATACTCAAGGTGTTAAAATAATTACGCCAAAAGAAAATGAAAAGCTAACAGAATGTGTCACCATTCCAGAAGAGGAAGATCAAGAAGATTAAAATGAGGGGATGGAATTTTTCAGCCGGCCCTGCAGCAATACCTCAAGAAGTCATCAAAGAAGTTCAAGAAGAGTTGCTAGAATATAATGGCTCTGGTGCTTCAATAATTGAGATTGGCCATAGAACTGATATTTACTCTCAAGTCGCAGAAGAATCCAAGAATGATCTAATAGAAATATTAAATATCCCAAATTCTCATGAAGTTCTCTTTCTTCAAGGTGGGGCAACTCATCAATTCTCAATGATCCCCTTAAATTTCAGAAATATGGGTAACAATGCAGATTATGTTGTGTCTGGAACATGGTCAAAAAAGGCAGCTGATGAAGCATCTAAATTAATTGATGTAAATATCTCGGCGTCATCTGAAAATATGAGTTTTTCAGTATTTCCCAAATGTTCAGATTGGGATATTTCAAAACACTCGTCATATGTTCATTATTGCCCAAATGAAACTATTCAGGGTATTGCTATGCATGAAATTCCTAAAATAGATAAACCACTTATGGCAGACATGACTTCTGTAATACTTAGCCAGCCTCTTGATGTAAGTAAATTTGATTTAATTTATGCAGGAGCTCAAAAAAATATAGGACCTGCTGGCTTAACGATAGTAATAATTTCTAAAGAGCTTATGGAAAAAGGTGATTCTAGTCTTCCAAAAATCCTTCGTTATTCTGAGCATTCAAAAGCAAATTCAATGCTTAATACTCCACCAACGTTTTCTTGGTACTTTGCTGGCAAAGTATTTAAATGGATTAAAAGATCAGGAGGATTGGATCACTTTGAAGCTTTAAATAAAAAAAAGGCTGAAAATCTATATGATTTCATTGATTCAACAGATTTCTACGTAAATAATCTTCAAAAATCACAGCGCTCTCTAATGAATGTTACATTTAATTTAAAAAATGATGACCTTAATAGCTCCTTTTTAGATGAGTCAAAAGCAAATAGTTTGCTCAATTTAAAGGGTCACGCTCTTGTTGGAGGAATGAGAGCAAGCATATATAATGCTATGCCCGAGGAGGGTGTGACGCAATTAATTCAGTTTATGAGTGAATTTGAATCAAAATATGGATAATTAAATGTCAAAAGATAATATAAAAAAATACAGAGATAAAATTGATCTAATTGATAAAAAAATTCTAAGATTAATTCAAGAAAGGGCATCTCATGCAGTATCCATTGGTAAGCTGAAATCTAAAATTAGCCCAAAATCTTCATTCTATAAGCCTGACAGAGAAACAAAGATTTTAAGAAATATAATCAAGTCAAATGAAAAAGGAATTTTGCCAGATACCAAAATTAGAGCAATATACAAAGAGCTTATTTCTGGCTGTTTATCTTTAGAGGAGATTTTAAAAATTGCATATCTTGGTCCTGAAGGAACTCATTCTGAGGCAGCAGTTCATAATCAATTTGGTTCTCAGGTTGAAAGAATGCCATCTAAAACAATTGATGATGTATTTTTTCAAGTAATTCATGACGAAGTAAATATAGGCGTTGTTCCAGTAGAAAATTCCTCGGAGGGCGTAATTAATACTACATTAAATTGTTTGGCTGATAGTGAAGACATAAATATTATTGGTGAAATTTATCTTGATATTGATCATCAGCTCGCTGCAGGCAATAAATTTGATTTAAAAGATGCATTTGCAATTGCTTCTCATCCACAAGCTCTTGGACAATGTTCAAAATGGATTGAAAGAAATATTGGAAATATTAAAAGGCTTGAAATGCCAAGTTCAGCTGCAGCTGCTGACTATGCTAGAGAAAATAAGAATATCCTGTGTATTGTTAATTCAATGGCGATTGAAAAGTATAAATTAAAACTTATAAAACAGAACATTCAAGATTTTTCAGAGAACAAGACAAGGTTCCTTGTGATTGGTAAACATCAGATTGAAGCGACTGGAAAAGACAAGACATCCATGTTAATTCAGACACCAAACACACCAGGTTCTTTAATGGGTGTTTTAAAACCTTTCGATAAGAGAAAGATTAATTTAAGTAAAATAGAAACAAGACCGTCCAGAGGGAACATAAATTCTCATGACTTCTTTATTGACTGTGAGGGCCACATAAAAGATAAAAAATTATCTTTAGCAGTGAAGGAAATTGTCGAGACAGGAGCTATAGTGCGTAACTTTGGTTCTTATCCTGAGTATATATGAAGAATACAGTCGAAAGTGTCTTAATAATTGGTTTAGGCATGATTGGTTCATCCATTGCACTAGCATCTAGATCTAAGGGTATAAAAGTATATGGATATGATTTAGATAGTCCTTCTTTAAAACTAGCTCTAAAAGAAAAAATAATAGATGAATCGGTTGAAAATTTTGATGAAGTAAATAATAAGAAATTTGGGGAAAAAGTTGATCTTATTATTGTTTCTGTTCCACCAAGAAAAACACAGGAAGTTTTTAACCAATTACAAGAAATTTGGAATACTTCCATAACTATTACAGATACTTCAAGTGTAAAAAATCACATAAAACTTGATGGAGCAGACAACATTGTTTTATCCCATCCAATTGCAGGATCTCACAAATCTGGAGCATTGGCTGCAGATAAAGATCTATTTTTTAATAAAAAAAATGTAATCTGTAATCCTTTTAATGCTAATGAAGAACATTTAAATAGATTAATAAACTATTGGGAAGACGCTATACAGATGAATACGAGCATAATGTCAGTAAGTGATCATGATTTAATTTTTGCAATGACGAGTCATTTACCTCACTTAATTTCATATGCACTAATTGATTCGATAAGACTCTCTAATGCTGATGTAAATGATAATGCTGGGGGAGGTTTGAAAGAATTCCTGCGCTTGAGTTCTTCTAATTCTGAAATGTGGAGTGATATATTTACTTTGAATAGAGTTGACTTAATAAAAGCTCTAGCAGGTTTCCAAATATCAATTAATAACCTATTAGAATTAATAACAGAAGCAAAAGAAATACCTGATGTTTTTAACCATTTATCAATTCTCAAAGAAGAATTAGATGAGATTAAATCATTTAAGGAAGAAAACTTTTGAATTTAACATCTAACCCTGTTCAAGAAATTTTTGGCGATGTTAAATGTCCAGGTGATAAGTCAATATCACAAAGAATCTTAATCATTGGCTCACTTTTAAACTGCGATATCAATGTAAGTGGATTTTTAAATGCCAAAGATCCTTTATCAACTATGGCTGCTCTCAATCAAATAGGAGCATCAATTAATAAAGATGGCGATTTAGTTAAAATAAAAAAAAGATCAAGGCCTTTCAATAGCCCAAAATCATCGATAGATTTAGGTAACTCTGGAACAGGTATGAGGTTACTGACAGGATTAATATCAGGATTAAATTTAAAAGCAACATTGATTGGAGATGAGTCTCTTAGTCAAAGGCCAATGTCGAGAGTAGTATATCCACTAGTAAAAATGGGTAAAAAAATTTCAACTAATGACGGTAAAACTCCAATAAAAATAATAGGAGGATCTATAAATGATAATTTTGAGTATCAAATGCCAGTTGCAAGTGCTCAAGTAAAATCTGCCTTAATTTTGGCATCATTATCATCAGGAAATTCCATTCATATAAAGGAACCAAAAGTTACAAGAGATCATACAGAGAAAATGATCGAATATTGTGGAGGGAAAATAGACATACAAAACTCTTCTAAAGGTAAAATAATAACCCTTCATAAATCAAACTTATCTGAAATCTCCTCATACGAAGTGGTAGGTGATTTTTCTTCTGCAGCTTTCATAATTGTTGCTGCATTAATTTCTAAGAAATCTAAAGTCTTGATTAAAAATGTTGGCCTCAATTCAACAAGAAAAGGTCTATTAGAAGTATTACTAAAAATGAATGCAAATATAAAAATAGTAAATCAAAGAAAAACCTGTAATGAGATTTGTGGTGACCTTATTGTAGAATCTTCTGATTTAGTGGGTATTGAAGTCTCAGATTCTATAATTCCTAATATAATTGACGAAATACCTATTCTGAGTGTTGCAGCTTCTTTTGCAGAGGGTGAAACAGTAATTAAAAATGCATCAGAATTAAAGGTAAAAGAATCTGATAGATTAAAAGCAACATCTGACGGGCTTGAAGCTATGAACATTAAACATGATATCTTAGACAACGGTTTGATTATTTACGGACAAAATAATGATGTCCCTGTATCCAAAGAAATTGATTCGTTTGGAGATCATAGAATTGCAATGAGCTTTTTAGTTGCAGGCATGAGATCAAAAGAAGGAATCATTGTAAAAAATTGTAAAAATATTGAAACATCTTTTCCTGATTTCCTTAATACGATGAATGCTCTAGGAATGAAAATTCATGGATAGAATAAATGTAATCACAGTTGATGGTCCATCAGCATCTGGTAAAGGATCTCTTGCTAGAAAAATTGCTCAAATTTTTGATTTAGAGATTCTTGATAGTGGATCGCTCTATAGACTTTATGCATTTTTACTTGAAGAGGGTGTTGATATTAGATCTATTCCTAAAATTATTAAGACTAATATTGAATTTAAGACTAATCAAGATGACTTAAGAATTATTTACTTAAAAGATGATGTCACTGATAAATTAAGATCAGAAAAAATTGCAGTTAAAGCATCAGAATTAAGTTCTTTGGCAGAAGTACGTGATGCATTATTTGATATTCAAAGAGCTTTTTATACTCATAA
>ENA-OSEY01000300-OSEY01000300.1-marine-metagenome-genome-assembly--contig:-NODE-300-length-36474-cov-3.878122_pt1 | contig 36474 bp, 28 predicted proteins | sample MGYA00248465_ERZ534230 | MGnify/ENA primary metagenome ERZ534230 (study PRJEB26409, sample SAMN06344110) | marine metagenome | isolation source: Sea water from surface | place: Atlantic Ocean:Southern... | reverse complement strand
CTGCTCAAGGGATAACCTCCCAGGCTTTAACAAGCTGTTCACGGCGGACCATCAAATCCGGATTTTGCGAACAAGAAGAAACAGGCAAGGAAATGTCATGCACCCTGTCCGATACCTATCCCTCCGCTGGCGCCGCTTCCGGCATCGTTACCATTGCTATCGCCTTCACCTTCGGCATCGTCTCCCTCGCCGTGATGATCGTCGTCGGTCTTCAGGGTCAATGCCCGGCTCAGCACCAGCGCCGCCGCCAGGGTCGGGACCACATACACCGTCTTGCCGGTGGCATAGGCGACGGCGTAGCAGGGCACGAGGATTACAAGCACCTGCGCCACAGTCGGCGGCATAAAGGCTGGCATGCCATCACTCCTTCAAGTATCCAGACACTCAAGCAAAGGGGCTGTTAAATTTTGGTAAGCCAAACCGCCCTTTCTGCGTCCCATATCTCGCGTTCCGGCTTTCACCGCACCGCAAGATACGGTAGAACGGGGGATGGTCGCGCGCCGATGCGCCGCGTGCGGCAACACCCGTAAGACTCTTTGCGAAAGACGCGTGAGATATGTCCGATCTGTTTGGTGCCGCGGCCTCCGCCGACGGATATGATGCCGCCAATATCGAGGTTCTCGAAGGGCTGGAGCCTGTCCGGCACCGCCCCGGCATGTATATCGGCGGCACCGACGAGCGCGCGCTGCACCATCTGGCCGCCGAGATCCTCGACAATTCGATGGACGAGGCCGTGGCCGGCCACGCGAACCGCATCGATTTCCACCTCGAGGCGCGCGACCGGCTGACCATCCGCGACAATGGCCGCGGCATGCCGGTGGGCGAGCATCCGAAATTCCCCGGCAAGTCGGCGGTCGAAGTGATCCTGACGACGCTGCATGCCGGCGGCAAATTCTCCGGCAAGGCCTATGCCACGTCCGGCGGCCTCCACGGTGTCGGCGCGTCGGTGGTGAACGCGCTATCCTCCGAGCTGCATGTCGAGATCGCGCGCGAGAAAACCCTCTATCAGCAGAGCTTTTCGCGCGGCATCCCGCAGGGCCCGCTAGCCAAGGTCGGCGCCGCCCCGAACAAGCGCGGCACGGCGGTGACCTTCTGCCCCGATCCCAAGATTTTCGGCGAGAAGCCGTATTTTCGCCCCTCAACCCTCTACCGGATGGCGCGTTCCAAGGCCTATCTGTTCGCCGGGGTGGAAATCCGCTGGCGCTGCGATCCCGCGCTGCTGGCGAATGACGATCCGGTGCCGGCCGAGGCGGTGCTGCACTACCCCGGCGGCCTGTCCGACTATCTGAACGACGCCACCGCCGATACGGCCCTTCTCGTCTCCACCCCCTTTGCCGACCTTGTCGAGCTCGACGGCCAGAAATTCGAATGGGCCATCACCTGGCTCGGCGCCGGCGAGGACGGCTTCTTCCATTCCTATTGCAACACGGTGCCGACGCCGTCGGGCGGCACGCATGAGGCAGGCTTCCGCCAGGCCATCACCCGCGCGCTGCGCAGCTTCGGCGACCTCGCCGGCAACCGCAAGGCCGCCGAGATCACTGCCGATGACGTGTTCGCCGGCACCGCAGTGATGCTGTCGATCTTTCTTCGTGACCCGCAGTTTCAGGGCCAGACCAAGGACCGGCTCGTCTCGGCAGACGCCACCCGGCAGACGGAACAGGCCGCGCGCGACAGGTTCGAGCAATGGCTCGCCGCCGACGCCGCACGGGCCAACTTCCTGCTGGATGCCGCCATCGAGCGCGCCGAGGAGCGCAAGCGCCGCAAGAAGGAGCGCGAGGTGGCCCGCAAGTCGGCGACCCGCAGGCTGCGCCTTCCCGGCAAGCTGGCGGACTGCACGGCGAGCGACACCGACCTGACCGAACTGTTCCTCGTCGAGGGGGATTCGGCCGGCGGCTCGGCCAAGCAGGCGCGCGACCGCAAGACCCAGGCGGTGCTCCCGCTCCGCGGCAAGATCCTGAACGTCGCCAGCGCCAGCACAGAGAAGCTCGGCGCCAATCAGGAGCTGTCGGACCTCGCGCTGGCGCTGGGCGTGCGCCCGGGCAAGGATTTCCAGCTGGATGATCTGCGTTATGGCCGCGTCATCATCATGACCGACGCCGATGTCGACGGGGCGCATATCGCGGCGCTGCTGATGACCTATTTCTATCGCGAGATGCCGGCGCTGATCGAGGCCGGACGCCTGTTCCTCGCACAGCCGCCGCTCTACCGCATGACACAGGGCGGCACCACGCTCTACGCGCTCGACGACGCGCAGCGCGAGGAGCTGGAGAAAAGCGGCTTCGACGGGCGCGGCAAGATCGAGATCAGCCGCTTCAAGGGCCTTGGCGAGATGCCGCCGGGCCAGCTCAAGGAAACCACCATGAACGCGGCCACGCGGCGCCTGCTGCGGGTCGACCTGCCGCGGCGCGACAGCTCCGGCGCGGATGCGCGGCGCGGCGTCGACCAGCTGGTCAGCACGCTTATGGGAAAGAAGGCCGAGCTGCGGTTCGGCTATATCCGCGACCACGCCGACGACGTGCTGGCCGACCTCGACGTCTAGGCGGCGAGCCGCGCCAGATAGGCGTTCAGGATGTCCGTGACCTCGTCCGGCGCCTCGATGGTCGAGAGGTGGCCGATCTCTTCCATGATCACAAGCTCGGCATCGGGGATCAGCTCTGCCATGTCGCGCGATGCCTGCGGCGGTGTCAGCGTGTCCAGCCCGCCGCCGAGCACCAGCGCCGGCACGGTCAGCGCGCCAAGCGTGTCCGACTGGTCGCGCCGCCCCAGAATGGCCCGCTGCTGAAGCACGAAATTCTCGCGTCCGACCTCCTCGGCCATGGCGATGACCCGGGCGACCAGCGTCTCGTCCTCCATCGCCGCAGGTGACAGGAAACTCTTCAGCAGATGCCTTGTGACGCCCCGGAACCGGTCGCTCTGCGCCATGTCGATGGTGGCTTCGCGCTGCTTGCGGCGTTCCGGCGGGTCGGCGCGGTGCTGCGTGTTAAGCAAGGCGATGCCGGCAAGGCGCTGCGGGGCGAGCCGCGCCATCTCCATGGCGATATAGCCGCCCATCGAGATGCCCACCGGCACCAGCGGCCCGTCAGCCAGCGCCAGCGCCGCCTCGGCCATCGCGGTGATGCTGTCCCGGCCCAGCGTATCCGCCGTTTTTGCGGCAGCCGGATGGACGAGCCCGTCGATTTGCGCGGCGAAAATATCGCGCGTCAGGATCAGGCCCGGAATGAAGATCGGTGTCACGGAAATTGTCATGGGAACGCATCGTGCGGCCTATCGGCGCCGTTCTGTCGAGTTTGATTGACCTTTGCGCGTTAAGTCTGTATCACCTCGCCTTAGTAATGCCCAGCGTTAAACGCCGATCCACTGAACCGAACCGGAAGTGCATATCGTCAAGGGCCTTTCTCCCGTGCAAAAGATCAACCACGTTTCCAAAGGACGTCCCTGTTGAATTTTTCTGAACTTGGCCTGTGCGACGAACTCAGTCAGGCAGTCGCAGACCTCGGCTATACCGCCCCCACACCGATCCAGGAAAAATCCATCCCCTATGTGTTGATGGGACGTGACATCCTCGGATCTGCGCAGACGGGCACGGGCAAGACCGCATCATTCACCCTGCCGATGATCGAGATCCTGGCATCCGGCCGCGCCAAGGCGCGCCTGCCGCGCTCGCTGATCCTTGCGCCGACCCGCGAGCTGGCGGCTCAGGTTGCGGACTCCTTCGAAAAATTCAGCACCTACCACAAGCTGTCGATGGCGCTGCTGATCGGTGGCGTGAGCTTTGCCGACCAGAACGCCGCCCTCGACAAGGGCGTCGATGTGCTGATCGCCACGCCGGGCCGCCTTCTCGATCATTTCGAGCGCGGCAAGGTGCTGCTGACAGATGTAAAAATCCTCGTCATCGACGAGGCCGACCGGATGCTCGATATGGGCTTCATCCCGGATGTCGAGCGCATTGTCGGCCTGCTGCCGCCGCTTCGCCAGACCCTGTTCTTCTCGGCCACCCTGTCCGACGACATCAAGAAGCTCAGCGACAAGTTCGTCTCCAACCCCAAGGTCATCGAGGTGGCGCCGCCGGCAAGCACCGCCGACACCGTCGCCCAGCACCTCACCTGGACCTCGCCGAAGGGCAAGCGCGAGGCGCTTCGCAGCCTGCTCAACAGCGAGGATGTGAAGAACGCGGTGATCTTCTGCAACCGCAAGCGCGATATCAGCACCCTCGTGACCTCGCTGAAACGGCACAATTTTTCGGCCGTAGCGCTTCATGGCGACATGACCCAGTCGGCCCGCCTCGAAGCGCTGCAGAAATTCAAGGATGGCGAGGTGCCGCTGATGATCGCATCGGATGTGGCGGCGCGCGGCCTTGATATTGCCGGCCTCAGCCACGTCTTCAATTTCGATGTTCCCGGCAACGCCGAGGATTATGTCCACCGCATCGGGCGTACCGGCCGTGCCGGCAAGTCGGGGCGGGCCTTTACCATCGCCGCCGGCGATGACGACCGCAAATATGTGGCTTCGATCGAAAAGCTGATCGGCAAATCGATCCCGCTGGTCGATGGCGACACGCCCGTAGCCGAGGCAAAAGACGCCCCGGCCAAGTCAAAGGGCAAGGCTGCGAAGGCGAAGGCCGACAAATCCGGGGCCGACAAGTCCGGGGTCGATGACGAGAAGACCACCAAGGCAGCCAACAGCAACGAGAAGAAGGCCGATGGCGAGCGTGGCGGACGCGGCCGCGGACGTGGCCGCAAGGCAGAAGCGCATCCGGGCGAGTTGCCGCCGCCACCCGATTGCAAGGGCGACACGCTTCACGACACCGGTCATGTGCCGGCGTTCCTGCTTCGCTAGGACAGACAGAACCGCAAGGCGCTAAAGCGCCTTGTCGACAACCTCTTTCAGATCATTCGATTGCGCACCGGCCTGGATCTTCTCCAGTGCCGAACGCATGCGCGCCTGCCTGTCGGCGCCATAGCCGGACATGCGGGTCATCGGCAGTGCCATTCGCGCCGCCACCTGCGGATTGCGGGTATCAAGCTCGACAAGCTGGCCGGCGATGAAATCATAGCCGGACCCGTCCTCGGCATGGAAACGCGGTGTGTTGCCGACCATGAAGGCGCCAAGAACAGCGCGGATCTTGTTCGGGTTTTTCGGGTCGAACCCGGGATGCCGCATCAGCTCTGCAAGCCGTTCGATGCTGCCGCCGACGGATGACATGGACTCCATCTGGAACCATTTTTCCATAACCAGCGCATTGTCCTGCCACCGGTCGTGGAATGCGGCAAGTCCGCGAACACGCGCCTCGTCCTCGCAATGGTTCAGGGCTTTCAGCGCGCCCTGCGAGATGGTCATGTTCTCATGCATCACCATGCGCTCCGCCGCGGCGATGGAATCGCCGTCATCGGCGGCGACACCAAGCTCCAGCAGCTGCATCAGCAACGCCCGCCCGCCGGACGTGCCGGCAATTGCCCCGTTGCCGAGCGCAGCGGCGATCTGCGGCGCCAGCGCATGGCCAAGCGCGGCTTGCAGCGCGCGACGCGCCTCAAACAGCGCCACCGGATCGGCAGGCTGCCTTGCCGCCTCGAGAACGGCAAGTCCCGGGAGGCGCAACGTGCCTGCCTTGAAATCATCCAGCAGGCTGTCATCGGCAAGGATCCGCGCATATCCGCCTGCCAGACGGTCGACCATGGCCGTCTCGCCGCCGGCCAGCGCGAGGATCGCATCGGTGGCCAGCATCTGGGCCGAATCCCAGCGGTTGAACAGGTCACTGTCATGCGCCATCAGATGAAGGCGCTCATCGGCATTGAGGTCGTCCTCAAGCCTGACCGGCGCGGAAAATCCGCGAAGCAGGCTCGGCGTCACACCACCGCCCTCTTCCTCGGCATGGAAGCGGTAGCTGGCCTTGCCCTCTGCAAGCAGCAGCACATGCTCGTCACGAGCCTCGTTCTCGCCTTCGAGCCGCAGCCGTGCCAGTGCGCCATCGGTCCCGACGAAGCCGAGCCGCACGGGAACGGGCAACGGGTCGCGCGGCGTGCCTGCCGCCGTTTCGGGGATGTCCTGCTCCATCGACAGGGTGATCCCGCCGTCATCATTCAATGAACGGCTGACCCGCAGGTTCGGTGTCCCGGCCTGGCTGTACCAGCCATGGAAAGCCGACATGTCGCGCCCGTTCGCATCGGCGAGCGCGGCGACGAAATCATCACAGGTCACAGCCTGCCCGTCATGGCGCTCGAAATAGAGGTCCGTGCCGCGCCGGAACCCGTCACGGCCAAGATAGCCGGCCATCATGCGGATAACCTCGGCCCCCTTCTCATAGACGGTCGGTGTGTAGAAATTGTTGATTTCACGATAGGATTCGGGGCGGATCGGATGCGCCGTCGGGCTGCTGTCCTCGGGGAACTGGGCAGCCCGCAGCAGGCTGACATCACCGGCGCGCTGGACGCCCTCGTCATGCATGTCGGCCGAGAAGCACTGGTCACGATAGACCGTCAGGCCTTCTTTCAGCGTCAGCTGGAACCAGTCTCGGCAGGTAACGCGGTTGCCGGTCCAGTTGTGGAAATATTCATGCGCCACGATGGATTCGACGCGGTGCAAATCCTCGTCCGTCGCGGTGGACGGGTCGGCGAGAACGAACTTGCTGTTGAAGATGTTCAGGCCCTTGTTTTCCATCGCCCCCATGTTGAAATGGCTGACGGCGACGATTTGGAACAGGTCGAGGTCATATTCCAGCCCGTAGGCCTCCTCGTCCCATTTCATCGATTTTTTCAGCGACTCCATGGCGTGGCCGGTCAGCGACAGGTTGCCCTTCTCGACATAGATATGGAGATCGACCTTGCGGCCCGATGCGGTCGTGAAACTGTCGGCGGCGAGGTCGAGATCGCCGACGACACAGGCAAACAGGTAGCTGGGCTTCGGATGCGGGTCGTGCCAGATTGCGAAATGGCGGCCTTCGCCGGCCTCGCCGGCCTCGACGAGATTGCCGTTCGACAGCAATTGCGGGAAGGCACTGTCAGCCTCGACACGCACTGTAAACACCGTCATCACGTCGGGGCGATCGGGGAAGAAGCCGATGCGGCGGAACCCCTCGGGCTCGCACTGGGTGCAATACATCCCGCCGGACAGATACAGCCCCTCGAGCGCGGTGTTGGTCTCGGGATGGCATTGCGAGACGATCCTGACCTCGCAGCGGTCCGGCAGCCCGTCGAGGCTCAGCCCCTCGGGACATACCGGCCAGTCGGCCTCGTCCAGCACGCGGCCGTCCACAGCAACCTCGTGGAGCGTCAGATCGCGGCCGTTCAGGATGAAGGGCGCGTCCCCCGTCCGCTCCAGCTTCAGCACCGTGGTGACAAGCGTGCGGTCTTCGAAAATGCGGATATCGAGATCGGCCGCAAGCACATTGCAGGACGGCGTCTGGTAGTCTGAACGGTGTTTCAGCATCGGTCGGGCACTCCTGCCCGGCATCTGCGGGCGAACAGGGTCAGCGGCTGTCGCGCGAGGTGGTGTAGGCTTCCTCGCAATGTTTCAGGCAATAGGGCTTGCCCGGCACGACGGCGTCGCCGCAGAAAGTAAAGCCGCTCAGCTTCGGGTCGCCGGACGGCCAGCAGCACTTGCTGCGCGACCATTTCAGCTTGCGGAGCTCGAGCCGCAGCGGCAGGTTCTCCGGCTCGGCAGCCGGCTTCGGCTTGGCAGGCTTTTTCGTCTCTTTCGCGGTCTTGGAAATCGGGGATGGCCGCTTCGGCAAACCCATGCGGTGGGCCTTGCCGGCGATCGCGTTGCGCGACACGCCAAGCGCGTCGCCAATCTGCGAAATGGAAAGGCCCTCGTCCCACAGCTTGCGCAGCTGCGCGAGACGTTCTTCCGTCCATGCGTTCGCAGAATCCGTCATGCCATCCTCACTGTCATCCACCGCAACCGCGCGGTTGAACTGATATAATCCCGTGGCCGGGCAAACTCAATCGGCAAATGCCTTATGCCGCACCCGGCAACGCACCGATAAAGCCGCCGATCAGCTCAATCTGGCAATCCAGCATGTGCCGGCCGTAATGCGTCGGAAGCCCCCGTGCCTCGGCATCGGCAAGCCATGCCGTGCGTTCAGGCACCATGATGATCTCGGCAATGAGCGTCTTCGGGTCAACCGCATCAAGCGCGATCGGCAGCCTGTCGCCGTCATGCAGCCCCAGACTGGTCGTATTGACGATCATGTCGACACCGGCGCCATCATGATCCACCGCCGTCCCGGCCTGGCTGTGTTGGCCAAGGTCCTTCAGCGCAGACACAATCTCGCCTGCCTTTTGCGATGTACGATTGCTGATCCGCAGCCTGCCGACCCCCGCTTCGCACAGGGCCAGCGCAATGGCACGCGCCGCGCCGCCGGCCCCGACCATCAGCACATCCTTGCCGGCGGGGTCGTGCCCTTGCTGGCGCAGACCCGCGACAAAGCCCTCCCCGTCGAAATTGTCACCATGCATGCTGCCGTCGGCGTCAAAGCGCACCGCGTTGACCGCGCCTGTCAGCCGAGCCGCCAGCCCCAGCGTGTCGCACAGCCCGGCTATCTCCATCTTGTGGGGGATGGTCACGGCCATGCCGCCGAAATTGGGAATGGCACGCAAGGCCGCCAAGATTTCGGCCAGCGAGTGCGGCGGCGCGTCTATCGGCACCATCACATGGTCGAGGCCTCGCTCGGCAAAAATGGAGTTGAACACCGTCGGCGCGCGGACATGGTCGGCCGGATGCGCGATCGTGCCGAAGACCCGCGTGGTGCCGGTCACCAAGGGCATCGTCGTCGCAAGCGTCACTTTGCTGTCCTCACTGCTCATACTCGCATCTTTTCCGGTGAATTGTGGCAGCGCCGGCCACATGAAATCGACAAATGGTCACGGCAGCGCCGCTTTTGCGCCCCGTTTCGGGACCACACAGGGACCAGACACCGGTGCATTGAACCGGACCACCCACCGTCGAGGCAGTGTACCGGTGTCACGACCCGACTTGCAACCTCCGCCAGCGGATATGACAGAAAAGGGACATAGAGATGAAGTCACTGAACAGAAGCATCGTGATCGCGGGCGGACTTGTCCTGTCGAGCATTGTTGTCGCAAGCCTCGCCGTTGCCGGAAACATCGGCCACCATCACAAGCGCCAGCATCTGGTGCACGCCACATCCATCGACAGCAACGGCGACGGCCAGCTGACCCGTGACGAGGTCCTGGCGCACAGCCGCACCCGGTTCGACAGGCTCGACGCCAATGGCGACGGGCTGGTCTCGCCTGACGAATACGGCGCGCGGCTGGTCAACATGTTCGCACGCATGGATACCAACGGGAACGGCATCCTCGAGGGTGACGAGCTGCCCCGCCGGATGAAGAAGGGCGGGCACCATAAAGGCCATATGAAAACACCGGGGGCCGACAGCTGACTGCGGTTGAACCAGCCGATCCGCAACCGGGCGGCCTGCGGGCTGCCCGTTTCATGCCGTCCTGCTAGTCGCCCTCGCCCTCGAATGCCAGCGAGGCCGAATTGATGCAGTAACGCAGGCCCGTCGGGGCCGGACCGTCGGGAAAGACATGGCCGAGATGCGCGTCGCACCTGTTGCAATGCACCTCGGTCCGCCGCATGAAAAAGCTGTTATCCTCGGTCTCGCCGACGACACCGCCGTCCATCGGGGCATAGAAGCTCGGCCATCCGCTGCCTGAATCAAACTTGGTGTCCGAGGAAAACAGCGGCTCTCCACAGCACACACAGACGTAGGTTCCGTCTTCGTAATGCTTGTCCAGCGCGCCAGTGAAAGCCCGCTCGGTGCCATGCTCGCGGGTCACGTAATACTGCTCGGGCGTCAGCTCGGCGCGCCACTCCTCTTCCGACTTGACGATCTTGTCGCTCATTCCGCCGCCTCTCGCTTGCCTTGCAGCGCTTCCCAGATGGCCTGCGGGGTTGCCGGCATGTCGATATGGGTCACGCCGAGCGCGTCTGTCAGCGCCGCAATCACGGCCTGCGGTGCGCCGATGGCGCCGGCCTCGCCGGATCCCTTTACCCCCAGAATGTTGTTCTTGCAGGGAATGTTGCGGAAGCTGATGTCAAAACGCGGCAAATCGTCAGCGCGCGGCAGCGTGTAATCCATCAGCGAGCCGGCAACGAGCTGGCCCTGGTCGTCGAAGGCGGCATATTCATAAATCGCCTGGCCGATGCCCTGGGCGATGCCGCCATGGACCTGGCCTTCGAGCGTCATCGGATTGATCACCGCCCCGAAATCGTCAACCACCGTATAGCGCAGCAGATCGACCTTGCAGGTGCCGGGATCGACTTCCAGCTCGACGACATGGCAGCCATAGGGATAGGTGGCGCCGTCGGTCTCGTACTGGTGCTTGATGTCGAAAGGATGCGCGCCATTGTCGGGCACCAGCCGAAGGGCAAGGTCCTCGATGGTGATGGAATGGTTGGTGTTTGCCGAGGAGAACACACCATCGGCGAAGATCACCTCCTCCTCTGCGCATTCCAGCGCTTCCGCGGCATGCGGACGGGCGGTATCGATCGTCTTCGCCGCCACCTCGGCGACGGCCGAGCCCAGAATGGTTGTCATGCGCGCGCCGCCGGTCGTGCCCGGCGGGGTGATGGCGCTGTCGCCCTGGAAGATCTCGATCTTGTCGGCATCAAATCCCAGCCTGTCGGACAGAATCTGCGTCAGCGTGGTGCGATGGCCCTGCCCGTTTTCCTGTTGCGCGGCCAGCACAAGGATGGTGCCGTCCTCGCGGAAGCGGACATCGACACCGCCATCGGTGCCGCCACCGCATTGCTCGAGATACATGCCGAAGCCGAAGCCGCGAAGGCGGCCCTTGCGCTCGGATTCCGCGCGTCGTGCCGCAAAACCGGCCATATCGGCGCGCGACAGCGCCGCTTCCATCAGTTCCGGCATCTCGCCGCCATCCACGGTGCCGCCACAGACCATGGTGAAGGGGATCTGGTCGGCACGGATCAGGTTGCGCCGACGCACCTCGACCCGGTCAATCCCAACATGCTCGGCAATATGGTCCATCAGCCGCTCCATGACGTAGTTCGCCTCGGGCCGGCCGGCGCCGCGATAGGCATCGACCGCCGGAGTATTCGTCATGATGCCAAGCACCCGAAGGCTGGCAACGGGAATGGCATAATTCGTGGTGAGCGTGCGCGATCCGGACAGGGTCGGGATGTAGGTGCTGAAATTCGACAGCCACGATCCCATGTTGGCGTGAACCGTAACGGCAAGCGCATGCACCTTGCCGGTCTTGTCGATCACGGCGCGCGCCTTTGTACGGTTGTCGCGGCCATGAAGGTCCGACACGAAACTGTCGGAACGCGCCTGCTGCCAGCGGATACGGCGCCCGAGGCGGCGTGCCGCCCAGGCGATGATCAACTGTTCGGGATGCAGGAAAATCTTGAAGCCGAAGCTGCCGCCGACATCGCCGGTGCGCACCCGCACGAGGTCTCGCGCCATGCCCAGCGCATCTGCAATCTGCTCCGCGACACCGACCGGACCTTGCGTGCCGCACCAGATATCGAGGCTTCCCTCTTCCTCGCCGGGACCGGCGATCATCGGGCGGGTTTCCATCGAATTGATGATCACCCGGTTGTTGACCACATCGATATCGAACAGCTCCATCCCGGCGGCTTCGGCACCGGCGATGGCGGCGTTGGTCGACACATGGTCGCCCTCCACCCAGTTGAAGGCGATGTTGCGCGGATATTCGTCGTAAAGCTGCGGCGCGCCATCCTCGATCGCGGCATAGACGTCGGTGACCGCCGGCATGCTGTCATAGCGGGCGTCAATCAGTTCCATCGCATCCTGGGCAATGCTGTCGGTCTCGGCGATGACGACGGCCACAATATCGCCGGCCGTGCGGTTCACATCACGCACCATCGGCGGATGCGAGACCATGGTCATCGCCTCGCCATCCTCGTTCGTCAGGCGATGCTGGCACTGGATCTCACCAACCTTGTCGGCATCGAGGTCAGCCTGGGTCGCGACCAGCAGCACGCCGTCCATGGCCGCGGCGGCGCTGGTATCGACCGACAGCAGCCGTGCATGCGCCAGTGGCGCGCGCAGAAAAGCGACACCGAGGCCGGTCCCTGGCTCAATATCATCCGTGTAACGTCCCTGACCTGTAATCAGGCGTGAATCCTCGATCCTGAGAACTGGCTGGCCAACACCGAACTTCATGCTGTGTCTCCTGCTAGAGGTCTGAAAAACTTTCGATGGCGTACCGCACCCGGGTGATCGTCGTGATCCAGCACAGGCAACCAAACGCCCAGGCCAGCGGCACAAAAAGGTCGGGTCGGAAAGCCACGACCAGAAGGAAAATGATGGTCTCGCTGCCCTCGGTCAAGCCGCCCAGATAGAAGAAGCCCTTTTTTCCCCTGATCTCGGTCGAAATGCCGCGCTTTTGCGCGATGATGGCAAAGGCGAGAAAACTCGAGCCGGTCCCCACAAAGCTGAAGATCAGGAAGGCCGCGGCCATCGCATTGGCCGGATCGGCAACAGCAAAGGCAAACGGCACCGCGCTGTAGAACAGGAAATCGAGTGTGATATCGAGATAGGCCCCCAGATCGGTGCCGCCTGTCGACCGTGCCACCGCGCCGTCCAGACCGTCACATGCGCGGTTCGCGATGATCAGCACCACAGCGGCAATCTCGAAACCGAGGGCAACGGCGATGGCCGCCGCGATGCCGAGGCCGAAACCGGCAAAGCTGACCTGGTTTGCTGTGACGCCACGCCGCGCGACAAACGCGCCGACCGGGTCGAGAATGCGGTCGACCAGCGGCCTCAGACGCGCGTCGAACACGGGATCAGCGAGGGCCCGTGGCGAGAACCGTCTCGCCCGCCACCACGGTCTGGCCAGGCCGGACGGCCGGCTTGCTGCCGGCTGGCAGGAACAGGTCGGTCAGGCCGCCGATGCGCGGCATGCCAAGCGGTGCTCCGGCGGCGAGGAACTTGCCGGGACCATGGCGGCAGACAAGCTGGCGCGCGGTGACGCTGCCGATCTGGACCAGCAGGTACATCTGCCCGTCCTCGCCCTCGATGGTGATTTCACGGCGTTCATTGTCGCGCCGTGCGAGCGCGATGTCGGCGGTGCTGCGAAACAGCCCCGGGATCAGGAAATTGTCGGTGACCCGTCCGGCAACGGGGCTGCGCTGCAGATGCGCGTCGGCGAGACCGGTGCGGATTGTAATCCTGTGGCCCGATCCCACGCTGGTGCCGGCAGGCGGGTCTGTTTCCGCATCCGTGATCTCTACGACGATGCCGTCCGCCGGCGCCAGAACCGCCTGCGTGATATTCGGGACGCGCCGGACCGGCACACGCAGCGTATGGCGAAGCCAGACCAGAAGTCCCAGCGCAAAACAGCCGAGCGGCAGAGAGATCAGGGTCAGCAGAATTGTCACGCCGCCGCCAAGCGCCATAACCGGCCAGCCTTCGCTGGCGATCCATTCACTGTCGGTTTTGTCATCCATGATCGGGCTGTCCTGCATGATGTTCGGCGGTGACCTATGCACTCACTCGGGGATGGCGAAAATCTGGTTCGGGAAAATCAGGTCGGGATCGTCAATCGCCGCGGCGTTGCGGCGCACGATATCGACATATTTGATCCCCTCTCCATAGGAACGGTAGGCGATACGCCACAGGGCGTCCCCCTGCTGCACAATCACCAGCTTGCTGCCGTCGAGCCCCTGGGACAGGTCACGTGTCGCGACGGGAAGCTCATAGGTGGCGACAATATTTCCCTCGCCGTCATGAAGCGCGAAGCTCATCATCCGGCTCGCACGGCCGGCATCGACCTTGCCCGTCATACGCCAGGCGCCGCCTTCGGCAACCGCCGCTTCGGCGAAGGACCGCCCTGCCGCCGTGGCGACAACACGTACCCCGCCGCGCGAGACCCCGTCGATTACAAGCTCGCCATTGGTCTTCCAGGACAGCGATCGCGGCGCCAGAGCGGGGACGGCCGGCGCGTCGGCTGCCGGTTGCTCGGTGAATCCCGGCGGCGGCGCGACATCGACTTCCCCGGTCCCCGCGACCTTGCCATCTGCATCAGACCCGGGCGTCGCTTCGACAACAGCAGCTGTTTCGACCTTGTCGTCGGGCGATTGCAGCAGTTCGGGGATATCCGTCTCGCTTTGCGGCAGCAGCGCCACAAGCGGCTGCTCGTCCTCCGTATCGCCTACCCGGATGGCCAGCGTCAGGTTGGCGATATCGGTTTCGCCGGATGCGCTCTTCGTCCCGACCGACACCAGATGCTCGCCTGGTCCAAGCGCCCGTTCCAAAACAACAACCCATTCACCATCCTCATTGGCGGTGGTCTTGCCGAGAATGATATCGCCTTCAAAGATGGTTACCTCGGCAAGCGGCTGGGCCTTGCCGGCGAACACCGCCTCGCCGTCGGGCGTCACCTGCGCCAGATCGATTTCCAAGGCAGATTCGCTGACCTGCGCATCCTCGCCTGCCGACTGGCCGGTGCCGCCGCCCTGTTGCGGATCATCAGAAGTGTCGGCTGCTGCCTGTTGATCGGCCGGGGCATCACCGGCGGTAGAGGCCGTTGCCGTCACGGACTGGCCATTGTCGGCCTGTGGTTCGACCGCATCCGGACCGCCATCATCAAGAAGAACGACAGCCAGCGCCACCACGGCTATGGCGGCCCCGATACCGACCAAGATGTATGTCAGCAACCGCACGCGAACCCACCTTTTCACTGGCTAAAAACTGTGTAAAGCCTAATGCTAGAAACACATGGATTCAATTGAAGGATAAGCAAGCACATGAAAAATATATGCGTCTTCTCAGGCGCGGCACCCGGCCGCGACCCGATCTATGCCGAGGCTGCCTATGACCTTGGCCGGTTGATCGCCGGCCATGGAATGGGGGTCGTCTATGGCGGAGGACGTAGCGGACTGATGGGACGGGTCGCCGACGGAGCCATCGATTCCGGCGGCCATGTCACTGGCATCATTCCGAAATTTCTCGACAAGGTCGAGATCGGCCATGAGGGCGTCACCAAGCTGCATGTCATAGACACCATGCATCAGCGCAAGGAGATGATGTATGCCGAGAGCGATGCGTTCGTGGTACTCCCCGGCGGGCTGGGCACGCTTGACGAGACCATGGAAATCACCACCTGGCGCCAGCTCGACCTGCACAAGAAGCCGGTAATCATCCTCAACATCAACGGCTATTGGGACCATCTGCTCGCCATGCTGCAGACGGTCATCCGGGAAGGTTTCATGCATCACGACCATCTCGAACATTTCGAAACCGTGACCCGGGTCGAGGAACTGTCACCCCATCTGAAAGGGCTGTCCGGCACCTGAACCAGCCGGATCATTTCCTCATTTGCATGCCCGGCCTGCATGCGGAACACGAGCATTTGCCTTGCGCATGGCGAGCGTGGCCGTTACAAGACGTGGCATTGACGGGACGCGGCCGGTGCCGGCTTCGGCGCTCCCTTTTCCAGATGCCCCCGACCTGACGTTGCAGTGAGGCATCACCGGACGAATGTAGTGTGACAACTGAAGGATCGATTCATGTCCAAGATCAAAGTGAAGACCCCTGTCGTCGAGATCGACGGCGACGAGATGACCCGTATCATCTGGCAGAAAATCAAAGACAAGCTGATCTTCCCCTATCTGGACATAGACCTGAAATATTACGACCTTGGCATCGAGAAGCGAGACGAGACCGACGACCAGATCACTGTCGACAGCGCGAATGCCATCAAGGAATACGGCGTCGGCGTGAAATGCGCGACAATCACGCCTGATGAAGAACGGGTCGAGGAATTCGGTCTCAAGGAAATGTACCGTTCGCCGAACGGCACCATCCGCAACATCCTCGGCGGCACTGTGTTCCGCCAGCCGATCATCTGCTCCAACGTGCCGCGCCTCGTGCCGGGCTGGACGCGTCCGATCGTCATCGGACGTCACGCCTTCGGCGACCAGTATCGTGCGACCGATTTTGTCGTGCAGGGCGCCGGCAAGCTGACCATGACCTTCACGCCGGCCGACGGCAGCGCCCCTGTCACCCGCGAAGTATTCGACTTTCCGGACGGCGGTGTCGCCATGTCGATGTATAATCTGGACGAGTCGATCCGCGGCTTTGCACGCGCCTGCATGAATTACGGCCTCGATCTTGGCTGGCCGGTCTATCTGTCGACCAAGAACACGATCATGAAAGCCTATGACGGCCGCTTCAAGGATCTGTTCGAAGAGGTCTTCGAGGCCGAATTCGCCGACAAGTTCCGTGCCGCCGGCATCACCTACGAGCACCGCCTGATCGACGACATGGTGGCCTGCGCCCTGAAATGGAACGGCGGCTTTGTCTGGGCCTGCAAGAACTATGACGGCGACGTGCAGTCGGACACTGTGGCCCAGGGCTTCGGCTCGCTCGGCCTGATGACGTCGGTTCTGATGACGCCGGACGGAAAGACGGTCGAGGCGGAAGCCGCCCACGGCACCGTCACCCGCCATTACCGCCAGCATCAGCAGGGCAAGGAAACATCGACCAACCCGATCGCGTCGATCTTCGCCTGGACTCGTGGCCTCGGCTACCGCGCCAAATTCGACGACACGCCGGATGTGGCCGAATTTGCCGCGACCCTCGAGAAGGTCTGCATCAAGACGGTCGAGAGCGGTCAGATGACCAAGGACCTCGCGCTTCTGGTCGGCAAGGACCAGGCGTTCCTGACGACCGACCAGTTCCTTGACGCGCTGGATGACAACCTGAAATCAGCGATGAACGTCTGATCAGGTCATTATCCTGATATATTGAGGAAATTTTGATGTCGGCCGTGACTAGAGCGCGGCCGACACCGCTTCGATAGCCGCTGATGCGGCATCGGCATTCGGGCCACCGGCCTGCGCCATGTCGGGACGGCCGCCACCGCCGCCGCCGCCAAGCGCGGCAGACCCCGCCTTCACCAGATCAACCGCGTTGCGGCTCTCCGCCAAATCGGGCGTGACTGCCACGACGATGGACGCCTTGCCGTTGTCGGTGGCCACCAGGCAGATGACGGCGTTGGTCATGTTCGCCTTGATCTCGTCCGCCATGGATTTCAGCTCGCGTGCCGGCGTGTCCTCGAGAAGCCGGCCGACAAAATTCACCCCGTTGACGACGCTCGGCGCATCGCCACCGGTGCCACCGGCCGCCAGTTTCCGGCGAAGCGAAGTGATATCGCGCTCGGCCTTTCGGTTGTCCTCGACAAGCCGCGCAACACGCTTGGCAAGCTGCTCGGGCGAGACCTTCAGAAGGTCTGCGGCCTCGGTCAGGGCGCGCTCGCGCCCGTCGATCCATTCCAGAGCGCCGGCTTCGGTCACCGCCTCGATCCGGCGCACGCCGCCGGCAACGGCCGATTCCGACACAATCCGCAGCAGGCTGACATCGCCGGTGCGGCCGACATGGGTGCCGCCGCACAGTTCGACCGACCAGGCACCGCGCCCCTCGGCATCGGCCGGGCCGCCCATCTGCACAACACGGACCTCGTCGCCGTATTTCTCGCCGAACAGCGCCAGCGCGCCGAGTTCGATAGCGGCATCGGGCGTCATGATGCGGGTGGACACCTCGCTGTTCATGCGGATGCGCTCGTTGACGATCTCCTGAACACGGACAAGCTCGTCCGCCTCGACCGCGCGCGGGTGGGAAAAATCGAACCTGAGCCTGTCCGGCGCGACCAGCGAGCCCTTCTGGGCCACATGATCGCCGAGGACATGGCGCAGCGCTTCGTGAAGAAGGTGCGTCGCCGAATGGTTGGCACGAAGACGGCGGCGGCGGTCACGGTCGATTTCGAGCCGCAGGCTGGTGCCGACCGCAATCTCGCCTTCAGTGACGGTGGCGCGGTGAACGAACATGCCCGCCAGCGTCTTGAAGGTATCGCTGACGCTGGCATTTCCGCCATCCCAGCTGATCATGCCGGTATCGCCCTGCTGGCCGCCGGATTCGGCATAGAAGGGTGTCTGGTTGGTAACGATGGCGACCTCGCCCCTGGCATTGTCGGCCTCGGCACCGTCCACGACGAGCGCGGTGACCTGACCCTCGGCACTTTCCGAAGTGTAGCCGAGGAACTCGGTCGCGCCGAGACGCTCGCCGAGATCAAGCCAGATGGTTTCCGTGGCGGCATCGCCCGAGCCGCTCCAGGCGCGGCGCGCGGCGGCCTTCTGTTCAGCCATGGCGGCGTCGAAACCGTCGGTATCGACACTCCAGCCATATCCGCGCATGAAGTCCTGTGTCAGGTCGAGCGGGAAGCCGAATGTGTCATAGAGCTTGAAAGCCGTCGCCCCGTCCAGGGTTCCGCCGGCCTGCTTGCCCTCGATTTCCTCGTTCAGAAGGCGAAGACCGCGGCCAAGCGTTTCCTTGAACCGGGTTTCCTCCAGCTTCAGCGTTTCGGCAATCAGCGGCTGCGCGCGTCCGAGCTCGGGATACTGCGCTCCCATCTCGGCGACGAGCGCCGGGACCAGCTTGAACATCACCGGATCGGCGCATCCCAGCTGATGCAGATGCCGCATGGCGCGCCGCATAATCCGGCGCAGCACATAGCCACGCCCCTCGTTCGACGGCAGGACGCCGTCGGCAATCAGGAACGAGCTGGCACGAAGGTGGTCCGCTACAACGCGGTGCGAGACATTCTTCTCGCCGTCGGGATCGGTGTTGGAGGCATCGGCCGATGCCTCGATCAGCGCGCGCATCATGTCGATGTCGTAATTGTCGTGCTTGCCCTGCATCACGGCGGCGATCCGCTCCAGCCCCATGCCGGTGTCAATCGAGGGCTTCGGCAGGTTGATACGCTCGTCGGGGAGCTGCTCGAACTGCATGAAGACGAGGTTCCAGATCTCGATGAAACGGTCGCCATCCTCGTCCGGCGAACCGGGAGGGCCACCCGGAATGTGATCGCCATGGTCGTAGAAAATCTCGGAACAGGGGCCGCAAGGCCCGGTATCGCCCATCGCCCAGAAATTGTCCGAAGTGGCGATACGGATGATCCGGTCGTCGGTGAGACCGGCGATCTTTTTCCAGTGGCCCGCCGCCTCGTCATCCTCGTGGTAGACGGTGACGAGAAGCTTGTCCTTGTTCAGTCCGAATTCCCTGGTCACCAGGTTCCAGGCCAGCTCGATCGCGTTTTCCTTGAAATAGTCGCCGAACGAGAAATTGCCGAGCATCTCGAAAAAGGTGTGGTGACGCGCGGTGTAGCCGACATTCTCGAGATCGTTGTGCTTGCCGCCGGCGCGGACACATTTCTGCGAGGTCACCGCGCGGTTGTAGTCGCGGGTCTCAAGGCCCGTGAACAGGTTCTTGAACTGCACCATGCCGGCGTTGGTGAACATCAATGTGGGATCGTTCTGCGGAACCAGCGGGCTGGAGGACACGATTGCGTGGCCGTTGGCACCGAAATATTCAAGAAAAGCGGTTCTGATGTCGTTTACGCTGCTCATCATCCTGTCCTGCGATCATCCATGATCCGAACCCGTGCGCAGGCCTGTTGTCCGGCAACCGGTTCGGGAGGGGCGGCATGGCAGCCGGGAACGGCCACTGCGCGGTCACATGTTTACGCGGCACAGCGGTCGTATGTCCAGCCAAACATGCCGGTTTCAGATCATTCTGACGAGGTCGCAAAAAAGCCCCACCGACAATGCCGGCAGGGCCTGGTCACGTCTGGCTGCGCAAATACTGTCTCAAAGATTCCCACGGGAAAATTCCCGCGGCGAAAAGCCGGTCAGCATCTCAGCCTTGTTCCTGCAGCTCAGCTTTCGCCTGGCATCATCGGCTCATCCGGTGATTCCGGCACGACCGACTCCGGCGATTCCGCGATCGACTGATCCAGCATCTGGTCGCCGACGAGGCCGGCATTCTGCCGGATCGCCGCCTCGATCTCGTCGGCAAGCTCCTTGTTCTCGCGCAGGAAATTCTTCGCGTTCTCGCGCCCCTGCCCGATCCGTTGACCGTTGTAGGAAATCCAGGCACCCGATTTCTCGACGATGCCGGCGGCAACACCGAGGTCGAGAAGCTCGCCCATCTTCGAGATGCCCTCGCCATACATGATGTCGAACTCGACGGTCCGGAACGGCGCCGCCACCTTGTTCTTCACAACCTTCACGCGCGTCTGGTTCCCGATCACCTCGTCACGGTCCTTGATCGCGCCGATCCGGCGGATATCAAGCCTGACCGAAGCATAAAACTTCAGCGCGTTACCGCCGGTGGTGGTCTCGGGATTGCCGAACATCACGCCGATCTTCAGGCGGATCTGGTTGATGAAGATCACCAGGCAGTTGCTGCGCGCGATCGACGAGGTCAGCTTGCGAAGCGCCTGGCTCATCAGGCGTGCCTGCAGGCCGACATGGGTGTCACCCATCTCGCCCTCGAGTTCGGCCCGCGGCACCAGTGCGGCGACCGAGTCGACCACCAGTACATCGATCGCGCCGGAACGAACCAGCGTATCGGCGATCTCGAGCGCCTGCTCGCCGGCATCCGGCTGCGAAATCAGCAGATCGTCAATATCGACACCAAGCTTGCGGGCATAGACCGGATCGAGCGCATGCTCGGCATCGACAAAGGCGCAGTTGCCGCCTTCCTTCTGCGCCTCGGCAACGGCATGAAGTGCCAGTGTCGTCTTACCAGATGATTCCGGCCCGTAGATTTCGATGATCCGGCCTTTCGGGAAACCGCCGATACCAAGGCCGATATCAAGGCCAAGGGATCCGGTCGAGATCGCCTGTACGTCAACAGCCGATTCCCGCTGGCCAAGCTTCATCACAGAGCCCTTGCCGAATGCCTTTTCGATCTGGCCGATGGCGGCTTCGAGCGCCTTGGCTTTGTCTTCATTTTTCATTTTCAGGTCCACCACGACTCCGGTCATGTCCGTCCTCCTTCTGGCACAGCCACCCGACCCTGTCCATGTGGATCTGCGCGGGACATTCCGCTGGTCGACTGTTGTGGCTGATGTTGAATTCTGCCGGCAGCATGTACCTGATTTGTTCTTTTTTCAAGTATATTTTCCTGTTTTGTTCCTATTTTGAGGAGCCGCAATGTGAACAAAGCAAAAACGGTCTGTCGGCAGGAGCCGGCGGACCGTCGTCATTGGCAAGGATTGCCCGGTCAGTCGTCGCGGTGGATGCGCTCGTTCCGTTCGTGCTGTTCCTGGGCATGCAGGCTGAGCGAGGCAATTGGCCGCGCCTCCAGCCGGCGCAGGTTGATCGGCTCGTCCGTCTCGACACAGTAACCGTAGGAACCGTCCTCGATCCGGCGAAGCGCCGCCTCGATCTTCTGCAGCAGCTTGCGCTCGCGGTCACGGGTACGCAGGTCGATGGCGGCATTGCTTTCGATCTGTGCCCTGTCCATCTGGTCCGGGCGGTGCAGGTTTTCCTGCGAGAGGTCGGTAATCGTTTCGGTTGCCTCGTTCAGCAGCTCCGCGCGCCAGATTTCCAGCTTGTTGCGGAAATAGGCAAGCTGCATCGGATTCATGAATTCCTCATCGTCGGTCGGACGATAGCCTTCAGGCAGCAAAATGGCTTCCGGCGTGGCAGATTTGCCAAGCGATTTACCGGCCGATTTGCCAGCCGACTTGGCGGTCTTGCCACTTGCTTTTTTGGCTTTTGATCCCGTCTGAGCGGTTTTTTTGGATGCTTCGGCCATGTGAGATCTCTTTTCAAAGACAAAAATCGAGCCTGTTTTCGACCCGTTCCTTCATCCGCTTGGAATTGGCGCAAACCAAAGGTGAGCAATCGTTCCAGCGAATCGGGCACTGACTCTGGGCAACGGATTACACAAATTCGCAGAGTCCTTCAAGCGTTGTTTTATGATGTTTTTTCTAAAAAAAGGCTTTTAACTCATGATTTTTATTACTAAAAAGTTAATCACGCATACGTGAATTGAGGGTTTGGCAGAGTAAATTACCGTTTGCTTAATGACTGATTCGTCCCCTTGAACGGCAAATTCAGCGTTCAAAAAAGGCAACCGTGAACACGCCCGGGGAATCGGACCAGCACTGTTGAAACGTAGTTGTGGGAAATGAAGCCATGCATATTCTGATCGTAGAAGATGATCCGGTCGTCGCAGATGTCCTCGGTATGACTCTCGAGGAGGCAGGACATTTTCAATCCACGGCGCACAATATTGAAACTGCGCTTGCGGAACTGAAGCACAACACCATCGATGCGGTGCTTCTGGACATCAATCTTCCCGATGGCGACGGCACACGTCTCGCCAGGCTGATTCGCAAGAATCACATGCCTGTTCCCATTCTTGTCGTCTCTGGCAACGCCAGCACCGACGACAAGATTGCTGCGCTTGGCGCGGGTGCCGACGGTTACCTGACCAAGCCGTTCGACAGGTTCGAGCTTCTTGCCAATCTGGACGCCATCATTGGGCGCACCCACGGACACAGCTCCGCGACGGTGTCTGCCGGCAACCTCGAGGTCGACCTGAACCGTCATCTGGCGCTGGTCGAGGGCGAGTCGCTGCCGCTGACCGGCAAGGAGTTCCGCATCGTCGAATTCCTGGCGCTGCGCAAGGGATCAGTCCTCAGCAAGACCGCCTTCCTGAGCCATCTTTATGGCGGCATGGACGAGCCTGAGCCGAAGATCATCGACGTGTTCATCTGCAAGCTGCGGCGCAAGCTCGAGATTGCGGGCGCGCGTGGTGTCAGCATCGACACGGTCTGGGGACAGGGTTATATCCTGCGCGAGACGGAAGCGGTCGGCCGGACCCAGGCATCCCTGCCGAACTCGATCGACGATATCGAGATCGACGAGCCGGTCACAAAACCTGCGGCCAAGAAGCTCGGCTCGGCCGGACGCGGGCAGATGCCGGCCACGCTGTAACAGCCCGCCGACAGACGGAATGACGGAACGGGGGGCGCAAGCCCCCCTTTTCAATGGCCCGGAGATTGCCGCCGGGAAGAATGGCTGAATCTCGAACAACTGGTTTGAAATCAATGCTTTATTTCTCACTTGGCGATTTTGTGAGGCATCCGGGGAAACCCGAATGGGGCATCGGTCAGGTGCAGTCGATCGTCGGCATGAACGTCACGGTGAATTTTCCCCACGCTGGCAAGCAAATGATCAATTGTGCCATAGTGGAGCTTGAAAAGGTCGACCGCGCCGACGAAACACCGTCAGGCTGACACCTTTCGCGAACCAGTATCCTGCCCGATAACGTCCTGTTTGCGTCATGTGATGACGGTTCTGGCAGTGCCACCTGTTCGCCAAGACAGGATATTGTTTCGCGCACGGGTTGGCCCGGCGGCGCGGACGGTTCCGCGTCAGGTCGGCCATCGCACTGTGGGGAGAGTGTCAAGTGGACGAAGCAGGCATTCCTGGCCAGCGGCAGCAGGGCTCGAAATCAAGTCGTGGAAAAGGCAATTACAAGCCGAAGGGCCGCCTTGTCGATCTGGCAGCTCGTGCCGAAATTGAGGAGCTGCTTGGCGCGGAGCCGCCACGCCGCGATCATCTGATCGAAAGCCTTCACATCATTCAGGACCACTACCACCATCTGTCGGCACGGCATCTCGCCGCCCTCGCCGACTGGATGCGCCTTCCCATGGCCGAAGTCTGGGAGGTTGCCAGCTTCTATGACCATTTCGACCTCGTCCGCGAAGGTGAAGCGGCGCCGGCCGCCTGCACTGTCAGGGTCTGCACATCGCTGTCCTGCATGATGGCAGGTGGCGAGGAGCTGCTTGAAAAACTTCAGGAATATGCATCGGATGATGTCAGGTTCGTTGCCGCACCCTGTATCGGCGCCTGTGACAAGGCGCCGGCCGCGGCCGTCGGCCACCAGCTTGTCGAGCATGCCGACCTCGAAACACTGTCGGGTGTGACCGAGGCCGGGCATGCCGAAATACCGCCGGCAGCACGCCAGTTTGACGACTATTGCGCCGATGGAGGCTATGCCGTGCTCCGCGAGCTGCTGGACGGCAGCCGCAGCGCCGATGATGTGCTGGCCACGCTTGATGACACCGCGCTGCGCGGCCTCGGCGGCGCCGGCTTCCCGACCGGGCGCAAATGGCGCATCGTCGGCGGCCAGCCCGGACCGCGGCTGATGGCCGTCAATGGTGACGAGGGCGAGCCCGGCACCTTCAAGGACCGGCTGTATCTCTCGACGGACCCGCATCGCATGATCGAGGGCATCCTGATCGCGGCGCATGTCGTCGATGTCGAGACCTGCTTCATCTATATGCGCGACGAATACCCCGAAATCATCGCCCTGCTTCGTCAGGAGCTGGACAAGGTTCGCGCCGCCGGGCTTGCCGATCATGTAAAGATCGAGCTGCGCCGCGGGGCCGGCGCCTATATCTGCGGTGAAGAATCGGCGATGATCGAATCCATCGAGGGCAAGCGCGGCCTCCCCCGCCACCGTCCGCCTTATGTTGCCGAGGTCGGCATCTTCGGACGCCCGACACTGGTCAACAATGTCGAGACGCTGCACTGGATCCGCGACATCCTCACCCACGGTGCCGACTGGTTCAACGACCAGGGCCGGGACGGGCATCCGGGACCACGCAGCTATTCGGTATCCGGGCGGGTAAAGAATCCGGGCGTGATCATTGCGCCGGCCGGGTCTACCGTCAGCGACCTGATCGAACGGTGCGGCGGCATGGCCGACGGGCACAGTTTCAAGGGCTATCTTCCGGGCGGCGCCTCGGGCGGCATCCTGCCGGCGTCCAAGGGAGATATCCCACTGGATTTCGGCGGAAAACTGGCCGAGGAAGGCTGCTTTGTCGGCTCGCATGCCGTTGTCGTGCTGTCGGACAAGGACAATATGTGGGACGCCGCCACCAACCTGATGAAATTCTTCGCGCATGAAAGCTGCGGCCAGTGCACGCCATGCCGCAACGGCACGGAAAAGGCGGTCAGCATGATGACCGCGGCCTCGCCCGACACCGACCTGCTCGGCGAGTTGTCCGTGGCGATGGCGGATGCCAGCATCTGCGGGCTTGGCCAGGCGGCCTCGAACCCGCTTGTCAGCGTGATGAAGCATTTTCCCGAAGACATCGGCGCTGGCGACAAAGCCGGGGGGCAGACATGAGCGACACCAACAGCAAGGTCGGCAAGCCGGTCAGTTTCAGCCTTGACGGCAAGACCGTCGAGGCGCAGCCGGGCGAGACCATCTGGCAGGCCGCGGCCCGCCACGGCACCGACATCCCGCATCTGTGCTACCGCGACAGCGACGGCTACCGCGCCGACGGCAACTGCCGCGCCTGCATGGTCGAGATCGAGGGCGAGCGCGTGCTTGCCGCGAGCTGTATCCGCACCCCGACCGAGGGCATGGTGGTCCATAGCGAAAACCACCGCGCAAGAACCGCTCGCAAGATGGTGATGGAGCTTCTGGTCGCCGACCAGCCGTCACGTGATACGGCGCACGACCCTGATTCCGAACTCTGGCGCTATGCCGAGACGCAGGATGTGGACGCGGCACGCTTCCCGGCAAAGGCGTCCCCCGCCCCCGACAGCAGCCATCCGGCCATTGCCGTGAATATGGATGCCTGCATCCAGTGCAACCTGTGTGTCCGCGCCTGCCGCGAGGTTCAGGTGAATGACGTGATCGGCCTCGCCGGCCGCGGCGCCAACGCGCATATCGTCTTTGATTTCGGCGATGATATGGGCGCCTCGACCTGTGTCGGCTGCGGCGAATGCGTTCAGGCCTGCCCGACAGGCGCGCTGATGCCGAAGACCCTTCTCGATGACAGCCAGGCCCTCGCCATCACGCCAGACAGGCAGGTGGATTCGGTCTGTCCCTATTGCGGTGTCGGCTGCCAGCTGACCTTTTCGGTCAAGGATGACAAGATTGTCTCCGTTTCCGGCCGCCAGGGCCCGGCCAACGCCGGCAGGCTCTGCGTGAAAGGCCGTTACGGCTTTGATTACATTGCCAATCCGGAACGGCTGACCAGCCCGCTAATCCGCCGCGAGGATGTGCCGAAATCTGCCTCCATGCCGTTCGATCCGGCCAACCCGCTGACCCATTTCCGCGAGGCAAGCTGGGAAGAGGCGCTGGACATGGCCGCCGGCAGGCTTGCCAGGGTCCGTGACGAGCACGGTCCGTCGGCAATGGCCGGATTCGGTTCGGCCAAGGGCACGAATGAAGAAGCCTATCTGGTCCAAAAGCTGGTGCGCACCGGGTTCGGCACCAACAATGTCGACCATTGCACACGCCTGTGCCACGCCTCCTCCGTCGCCGCGCTGCTGGAAAATATCGGGTCGGGAGCGGTTACAGCCTCCTTCGCCGAATGCCGCAACGCCGAGGCCATCATCGTCATCGGCGCCAACCCGACAGTGAACCATCCGGTTGCCGCGACCTTTATCAAGAACGCGGCACAGCGCGGCGCACGGCTCTATATTCTTGATCCGCGCGGCCAGCATCTGGACCGCTATGCCACTGAATCGCTGCGCTTTTCTCCGGGAAGCGATGTGGCGATGCTGAATGCGATGATCAATGTGATCATCACCGAAGAGCTGTATGACGCCGACTATGTGGCGAAGCAGACCGAGGGGTTCGAGGACCTGAAGGCCCGCACCGCCCACACCACGCCGGAAGCCATGGCCCCGATCTGCGGCGTCGACGCGGATACGCTGCGCCGGGTCGCGCGCGGCTACGCCACCGCCGGCAGCGCGATGATCTTCTGGGGCATGGGCATCTCGCAGCACACGCACGGCACCGACAATTCCCGCTGCCTGATCTCGCTGGCGCTGCTGACCGGCAATGTCGGCCGCGCCGGCACCGGCCTGCACCCGCTCCGTGGGCAGAACAACGTCCAGGGCGCCTCCGACGCCGGCCTGATCCCGATGTTCTTCCCCGACTACAAGCCTGTCACCGATGCCGAGACACGCGCGAAATACGAGGATTTCTGGGGCACAACCCTTGATCCGGAGCGCGGGTTGACGGTCGTCGAGATCACCGATGCCGCCTATGACGGCGACATCAAGGCCATGTACATCATGGGCGAGAACCCGGCGATGTCGGACCCGGACCAGGAACATGCGCGCACGGCGCTGGCCAATCTCGACATTCTGGTGGTGCAGGACATCTTCATGACCGAGACGGCGGCCTTTGCCGACGTGATCCTTCCGGCCTCCGCCTTCCCCGAAAAGGACGGCACCGTCACCAACACCGACCGCCGCGTGCAAATGGGCCGCGCCGCCGTGCCGATGCCCGGCCAGGCGCAGCAGGACTGGTGGATCATTCAGGAACTTGCCAACCGCATGGGCCTGAGCTGGACCTACAGCCACCCGCGCGACGTCTTTGCCGAAATGCGGATGGTTATGCCCTCGCTGACCGGCATCAGCTGGCAGCGGCTGGATGATGAAGGCGCGGTGACCTATCCCTGCGCCGACGAGAACAGCGCCGGCCGCGAGGTGATCTTCGGCGACGGCTTCCCGACGGAAAGCGGCCGCGGCCGCATGACCCCGGCAGAAGTCCTGCCGCCCGACGAGACGCCCGATGCCGAATATCCGATCGTGCTGACCACCGGCCGCCTGCTGGAACACTGGCACACAGGCTCTATGACCCGCCGCAGCTCGGTTCTGGACGCCCTCGAGCCGGAGCCGGAAGTGCATATGGCGCCGGAGACGCTGCAGGGCCTGCAGGTCGAGCCCGGCACGCTCGTGCGGGTCGTCACCCGTCGCGGCGAGATCGAGCTGGCGGCGCGGATCGATCCGAAACTGCCAAGCGGGCTGATCTTTGTCCCCTTCTGCTTCTATGAAGCTCCGGCGAACTATCTGACCAACCCGGCTCTCGACCCCTATGGCAAGATCCCCGAGCTGAAATTCTCGGCCGCGCGGATCGAGGTGCCTGCCACCGCCGCCGAGTGAAACCAGCCGATACCGCCGAGCCGGTGCTGGCCGAGCCGGCAAAGGGATTGCTGCACGATGTCACATGTCGGTGACCGGGCGTTCCCTTTCGCCGCGTGATCGTCTAGCTTTCAAGAAAAAATAAGGTGCCAATCAACGAACATGATGTTTCAAGGTGACTACACCGCGCATTTTCGCGCGCAGCTGAACCGCCTGAAAACCGAGAACCGCTACCGGCATTTCGTCGAGCTCGAGCGGATCGTCGGCCGGCACCCTGTCGCCCTGCGCCACCACAATGGCGCGGCGCAGGAGGTCACCGTCTGGTGTTCCAACGACTATCTCGGCATGGGCCAGCATCCTGACGTGATCGCGGCGATGCGCGCGGCGGCGGCGGCGGGCGGCACCGGCGCCGGCGGCACCCGCAACATCTCAGGCACCAGCCACGCCCTCGTCTCGCTCGAGGACGAGCTGGCGGCCCTTCACGGCAAGGAACGCGCCCTGACCTTCACCAGCGGCTATGTCGCCAACGAGGCCAGCCTTTCGGCCCTCGTGGCGCAGCTTCTAGACGTGCTGATCCTGTCCGACGAGATGAACCATGCCTCGATCATCTCCGGCATCAAGCTGTCGCGCGCCGAAAAGGCGATCTTCCGGCACAATGACGTGGCCCATCTCGAGGAGCTGCTGGCCGCCCAGCCGAATGACCGGCCGAAAATCATCGTCTTTGAATCCGTCTATTCGATGGATGGCGACACCAGCCCGATCGCCGAGATCGCGGCGCTGGCCCGGCGGTACAACGCGCTGACCTATCTCGACGAGGTCCATGCCGTCGGCATGTATGGCGCCGAGGGCGGCGGCATCGCGCAGATGCGCGGCCTAGACGACGGGATCGACATCATTCAGGGCACGCTCGGCAAGGCGTTCGGCGCCGGCGGCGGCTACATCGCGGCAAGCGACGTGATCTGCGACACGGTGCGCAGCAACGGCTCAGGCTTTATCTTCACCACCGCCCTGCCCCCGGCCGTGGCGGCGGCGGCGCATGCGGCCGTGCGCCATCTGCGCCTTAACGACACTCTGCGCGCCGCGCAGCAGCGCCAGGCGTCCCGGTTGAAAGACGGCGCGCATGCCGCTGGCATCCCCATTCTAGAGGGCGACACCCATATCGTGCCGGTGATGGTGGGCGACGCGGCGGCGACCATGCGCATCTGCCAGCTGCTGCTGGACGAGCACGGCATCTATGTGCAGCCGATCAACTATCCCACCGTGCCGCGCGGCACCGAAAGGCTGCGCCTGACCCCGGGCCCGTACCATACCGACGAGATGGTGGACAGGCTGGTCGGCGCGCTGCGCAGCGTGATGGACCGGGTGGCGGATGAGGGCGTGGCGGCCCAGATCGCCGAATAACCCTGCCCTCTGCGACAACGCCGCGCTGGCATGCGGCGGGGCGGCTTCCTATATCAGTTGCAGCACGACAACACGCCATCGCCGAGGCCCGCCATGCCGCTCAACGCCAAGCCGTCAGACCATCCGAATTTCCCGCCGCACGGCCGCACCGGCCTTCTTCTCGTCAATCTCGGCACGCCCGAGGGCACCGACAAGAAGAACATGCGCAAATATCTAAAACAGTTCCTGTCCGACCCGCGGGTGATCGAGGTGGCGCGCCCGCTCTGGTGGCTGATCCTGAACGGCATCATCCTGAATGTGCGGCCGAAGAAGTCCGGCGCGCTCTATGACCGGATCTGGCTTCATGGCGACCCGGACGGATCACCGCTTCGCAAGATCACCCGCCTGCAGGCCGAACATCTGGCAAAGACCTTCAGTCAGGACGGGCTCGTGGTTGATTACGCGATGCGCTATGGCGAGCCGTCGATCCCGAACCAGCTGCAAAAGCTGACCGACCAGGGATGCACCCAGATCGTGGTGATGCCGCTCTATCCGCAATATGCCGCCTCGACCACGGCGACGGTGAATGACGAGCTGTTCAAATGGATGCTGGATTTGCGCTGGCAGCCGGCGATCCGCACCGTGCCGCCATGGCACGACAACCCGACCTATATCTCGGCGCTGGCCAATTCCGTGCGCACGGCCGTGGCCGAACACGGCAAACCGGACGCGCTGGTGATCTCCTTCCACGGCATTCCCAAGCGCTATCACATGTCGGGCGACCCCTATCATTGCCACTGCATGAAGACGGCCCGCCTGTTGCGCGAGGAGCTGGGATGGGACAAGGAGACCTTCCACGCCACCTTCCAGTCGCGCTTTGGCTCCGAGCCGTGGCTGATGCCCTATACCGACGAGGCGGTGACCGAGATGGCCGAGGACGGGCACAAGCATGTCATGGTGCTGGCCCCGGGATTCGTCGCCGACTGCCTGGAGACGCTGGACGAACTCGGCAACGAGCTGGAAGAGGAGTTCCATGAGGCCGGCGGCGAGACGCTGACCTATATCCCCTGCCTGAATGACAGCGACGACGGGATGAAGGTGATCGAGGAGCTGGCCGCCGCCAACCTGGCAGGCTGGGTCGATGTCGCCCCGCGGCCGGCGGCGAAGGCCCCGAAGCCGAAAGCGGTGAAGATGAAAAAGGCGGGATAGCTTCCGCCGGCAACCGCCTTAGGAAGCTTTCGACGGGCTGAACGGCGCCGGTGACAGCCCGGCGAGCCGGGCGAAGCGCTCTAGCTCCAGCCGCAGCCTGTCCGCGCGCCTCTTGCCCCATCTGACGCCATCCTCGGCCCAGAAGCCGGTGACCCGCAGCGCGCCGCCCTGCCGGTCGCCCTTGGCCTCGATCCGGCCGACAAAGCTGTCCCCCTCCAGCAGCGGATAGACGTAATAGCCCCAGCGGCGTTTCGCGGCGGGCACGAACATCTCGTTGGTATAATCGAAGCCGAAGATGCGTTTCAGCCGCGCGCGGTCGCGGATCGCCGGGTCGAACGGGTTGATGATCCGCAGCTGCGATGCCGGCGGCGGGATGGCGGCAAGCCGCGCCTCGATATCGGGAAGCGCCAGTGCCTCCTGCCATTTGCCGTCGGCGCTCTCGACGCGCACCGGCACAAGGTCCGAGCCGCGGGCCCATGCCGTCACCTCGGCTGGCGGCAGCGCCTCCCAGAATTTGCGGATCTCGCCGGGGCTCGCCACCCACAGCCGCTGCATCGCCAGTTCGCACAGCGCTGCGCAGGCGGTGGCCTCATCCGGCGCGTCCGGCGGCAGCGGCGGGAACACCCGCTCGCCGAGATCGTAATATTTGACGAAATTGCGCCGCATGGAGGTGGCCAGCACCCCGGCATACCACATCTGTTCCAGCGCCTTCTTGTGCGGCTTGCGGGCCCACATCTCGCGGCTTTCGGCGGCGCTGTCGAAGGCGTGGGTGGAAAGCGGCCCCTCGGCGGCGATACGGTCGCGCAGCGCTTCGATCTCGCCCTGATCCATGCCGGACCGGTACCAGGCAGCGTTCGCGGCACGCGCGCCGAGCCGCCGGAACTGGCGCTGCCAGAGGGGATAGGTCTCCACCGGGATCAGCGAGGCGTCATGGGTGAAATGCTCGAACAGCAGCCGCTGTTGCAACAGCGGCCAGAGCATGCTTTCGCGGTAATTGCGGTTGCGCGACCACAGGATATGGTCCTGCGCCCGCACCACATTGCGCACCGTGTCGATCTGCAGGAACCCCAGATCGCGGATGATCTGCATGATGCCGGCGGCATTCAGCGGGCCGGAGGGCGGCTCCACCAGCCGGTTCGCCGCCAGCCACAGCCGCCGCAGGTCGCGGTTGTTGATGCTGATGCTGTTGGCGGGGATGCGGGCGGGTGTCTTTGCGGTCATCTCCCACCCATGGCACAGACTGCCACCTCACCGCAATGCCGTCAGGGGGCTTTGCGCCACCAAGAATTTTCTGGACCCCCGTCGCCGTTGGTGGCAAAAGATGCCCGAAGCGACGCGGCTGTGGTGTAGTGGTAGCACAAGAGCCTTCCAAGCTCTTAGGGCCAGTTCGAGTCTGGTCAGCCGCTCCAGCTTCATTCCTCCTCTCAAAAGACAAGATTGTCCATGGCCGAACGGCCAGGCGCGCCATGCCGCGCGCCTTCATCTGTCCTATGCGCCAATCAGCCTAATTTTTAGGCATTTCGCATTATTCATCAGCAGTCACGATCATGCATGCCTTTAATAGAGGCATTTTTCTTGCCATGGCGGCCCGTCTGGTGGCACGCAGACCCTGCAACATAGAAGGGCGCCGTGGCGGATGGGGATTGTCAGCGCGGCGCCATTCCGGAGGAATGTCATGTTTATTCGTTTTGTCCTGCGCGGCCTGATGGCCCTCGGCCTCGTCGGCGTGTCGGCGCTTCCCGCCCTCGCTGCCGACGGCCTCGATACCGGCGACACCGCCTGGATCCTGTCCGCCACCGCGCTTGTCCTGTTCATGACCCTGCCCGGCCTGGCGCTGTTCTATGCCGGCCTCGTGCAGTCGAAGAACATCATCTCGGTGCTGATGCATCATTTCGCCATCGCCTGCCTGATGTCGGTGCTGTGGGTCGTTGCCGGCTATTCGATGGCCTTCTCCGGTGACGGCGCCTGGTTCGGCAATCTCGACAACATGTTCCTTGGCGGTATCGGCGTCGACAGCATGTCGGGCACCATTCCGGAATCGCTGTTCGCGGCCTTCCAGATGACCTTTGCCATCATCACCCCGGCGCTGGTCATCGGCGCCTATGTCGAGCGGATGAAATTCGCCGCCGTGCTGATCTTCTCGGTTCTGTGGCTGCTGTTCGTCTATGCCCCGGTCACCCACTGGGTCTGGGGCGGCGGCATCATGGCCGGCTGGGGCGTGATGGATTTCGCTGGCGGTATCACGGCCGGTACGGCGGCCCTCGTCTGCGCGGTGATGGTCGGCAAGCGCCGCCATTTCCCGCAAAGCCAGATCCCGCCGCACAGCCCGGCGCTGACGATGATTGGCGCCAGCATGCTGTGGGTCGGCTGGTTCGGCTTCAACGGCGGTTCGGCGCTCGGCGCCGGCGGCGGTGCCGGTATGGCGCTGCTGGTCACCCATATCGCCGCTGCCACGGCCTCGCTAGTATGGATGGGCATTGAATGGATGCGCTTCGGACGCCCGTCGCTCGTCGGCATTGTCACCGGCATGGTCGCAGGTCTTGCCACCGTGACCCCGGCATCCGGCTTCATCGGCTTGCCCGGTGGCCTGATCCTCGGCCTTGCCGGCGGCTTTGGCTGCTATATCGCGGTCGACATCATCCGCGGCAAGCTGAAGATCGACGACTCGCTCGACGTCTTCGCCGTACATGGCGTCGGCGGCATCATCGGATCACTTCTGGTGGCATTCCTCGCGCTGCCGGGCTTCGGCGGCCTCGGCCTTGCCGACGGCGTGACCCCAGGCTCGCAGTTCATGGTGCAGCTGGCATCGGTCGCCATCACCGTCGCCTGGACGCTGGTGGTCAGCGTGATCATCCTGATGATCGCGAAAGCCGTGGCCGGCCTGCGGGTGGACGACCAGACGGAAGTCGACGGCCTCGACCTCGCCGAGCATGGCGAGCGCGGGTATCCCGGAAACTAGCCGTCACAAATATTATGGTCCCCGGACAGGGTCCGGGGCCCTCCCTGCCTGCGGCGCCTTCGGGCGCCGCTTTTTTTGACATCAGGGCAGATCAGCCCCATTCGGCCAGCACCGTCGCATCACCCTCATGTGGGGCGTGGCGCGAACAGAGCGCCTGGCAATCATCTTCGTCCAGAAGACGGCGCAGCGCCCAGACGGCCATGCCGCGCACCAGCGGGCTATCATGACCCAGCAGCGCCGCTGCCGCTGGCACAAGCCCGGCATCGCCGCTGTTGCCTACCGCCACAAGCACATTGCGAATGAAGCGGTGATGGCCGGCGCGGCGCACCGGCCCGCCGGCAAACATCTTCCTGAAAGCGGCGTCGTCCAGCGCCAGCAGGCTGGCCAGCGGCGGCATCTCGCCGGGGCCATGGAATTTCGCCTCGGCGGCGCGCTCGGCATATTTGTTCCAGGGGCAGACGGCAAGGCAGTCGTCGCAGCCGAAAATCCGGTTGCCGATGGCGGCCCTGAATTCGGCCGGAATCTGGCCCTTGTGCTCGATCGTCAGATAGGAGATGCAGCGCCGCGCATCGAGCTGATAGGGCGCGGGAAAGGCGTCGGTCGGGCAGGCATCGAGGCATTTCCTGCAGGTGCCGCAATGATCCGTCTCGGCGCTGTCTGCCGCCAGCTCCGCGCTTGTCAGAATGGTGCCCAGAAACAGCCAGGAGCCGTTCTCGCGCGAGACAAGATTGGTGTGCTTGCCCTGCCAGCCCGCCCCGGCCTTTGCGGCCAGCGGCTTTTCCATCAGCGGGGCGGTGTCGACAAACACCTTCACATTTGAGCCGCTTTTCGCCGCGAACTGCCCGGCAAGCTGTTTCAGCCTGCCCTTGATCACATCGTGATAGTCGCGCCCGCGCGCATAGACAGACACATTGCCCCGGTCGCGCGCCGCCAGATTGTCCATCGGGTCGTGGTCCGGACCGTAATTCATCGTCAGCACGATGGCGCTTCGGGCCTCCGGCCACATGGCGGCGGGGCTGGCGCGGCGCGGCGCGGTTTCGGCCAGCCACGCCATGTCACCCTGCCGGCCATCCGCCACAAAATCGTTCAGGCGCGCGCCGGTTTCAGGCGGTAGCGTGGCATCGGTGACGTAGACACCGGCAAAACCGGCCTTGGCGGCGGCATCCTTCAGCCAGCGGCGGAGCCTGTTGCCATCCCCCGCCATCAGCCGACGGGCTCGATGTCGCCGAGCGCCTGCTTCGCGTGGAAATCGGCCTCGAATTCGCCAAAGGCTCCAGCCTCAATGGCGGCGCGCATGCCTGCCATCAGATCCTGATAATACTGGATGTTGTGCCAGCTCAGCAGCATCAGCGACAGCACCTCGTCGGCCTTGAACAGGTGATGCAGATAGGCGCGCGAGAAGCGCGAGCAGGCCGGACAGCCGCACTCGGCATCCAGCGGGCGCGGGTCCTCGGCATGGCGGGCATTCTTGATGTTCACCGGCCCGCGGCGGGTGAATCCCTGCCCGGTCCGGCCAGACCGGGTCGGCATCACACAGTCGAACATGTCGACCCCGCGCGCCACCCCGCCGACGAGGTCGGCAGGCTTGCCGACACCCATCAGGTAGCGCGGCCTGTCGGCCCGCATCATCGGCGTGGTGAATTCCAGCGTCTCGAACATCGCCTCCTGCCCCTCACCCACGGCTAGGCCACCGATGGCATATCCCTCGAACCCGATCTCCTCGAGCGCGGCGACGGATTCCGCGCGAAGGTCACGGAACACCGATCCCTGGACAATGCCGAACTGGCCATAGCCTTGACGATGGACAAAGGCCTCGCGCGAGCGTTTCGCCCAGCGCATCGACAGGCGCATGGACTCTGCCGCCACCTCCTCGGTCGCCGGAAAGGGCGTACATTCGTCGAACGCCATGGTGATGGTGGCATCGAGAAGATGCTGGATTTCCGTCGACCGTTCCGGGGTCAGCCGGTAACGGGTGCCGTCCAGATGCGACTTGAAGGTCACCCCGTCCTCGTCGAGGCTGCGCAACGGGCCGAGCGACATCACCTGAAAGCCGCCGGAGTCGGTCAGCAGCGGGCCGTCCCATCCCATCATCTTGCGCACGCCGCCAAGCCGGCCCACGCGTTCCGCCCCCGGGCGCAGCATCAGGTGATAGGTGTTGGCAAGAATGATGCTGGCGCCCGTCGCCCGCACCGATTCAGGCATCATGCCCTTGACCGTGGCGGCCGTGCCGACCGGCATGAAGACCGGCGTCTCGACATCGCCCCAGGCTGTCTGCAGGCGGCCGCGCCGTGCCGCGCCGTCGGTCGTCTTCAGCGTGAAATTGAAATCAGGCATTGCGTTACCCCGCGTTGGCCCCGGCCCGCGCCGCAGGATCAAGCCGCAGCAGGCAGGCATCGCCATAGGAAAAGAAACGATATCCGCCGTCAAGCGCGTGCGCGTAAGCGTCGCGGATCGGCTGCATGCCGGCAAAGGCGCTGACCAGCATCAGCAAAGTTGATTTCGGCAGATGAAAGTTGGTCAGCAGCATGTCGACTGCCCCGAACCGGCTTCCCGGCGTGATGAAAATATCGGTCTCGGCGGCGAATTCGCACACCTCGCCATGCGCGGCAAAACAGGCCTCGAGAATGCGCAGGCTGGTGGTGCCGACAGACACCACGCGCCCGCCCTCGGACCGGGCCGCGTTGATCCGCGAGGCGGTCGCTGCCGGGATCTGCCCCCATTCGGCATGCATGCGATGCTCGGCGATGTTCTCGACCGTCACCGGCAGGAAGGTGCCAGCCCCGACATGAAGCGTGACCTCGGCGATGGAAACGCCGGCGTCCTGCAGAGCCGCCGTCAGTTCCGGCGTGAAATGAAGCCCGGCGGTCGGCGCCGCGACCGCGCCCGCCTGCGCGACTGCGGTCGCCTGCAGCACGTTGAGGATGCGGCGCATGTCGCCGTTGCCGAGCTCGAGCAGCGCGTCGACGCCGCCATGATGTTCGTGCTCGCGTTCTGCGCCGCGGGCGTCGTCGCGATGGCGCCACCGCGTCGCATCAAGGCTGAACGGACGCTGCGCGTGGTCGTCGCGGACGTCGGTGCCGAGGTGCAATGGCTGCCGGGCGACCGCCGCACTCTTCGCCAGCCCACGCCGAGCCAGGCTGCCGCCCTGCGCGCCGCGTCCG
>ENA-OSEY01000299-OSEY01000299.1-marine-metagenome-genome-assembly--contig:-NODE-299-length-36479-cov-3.652272_pt1 | contig 36479 bp, 37 predicted proteins | sample MGYA00248465_ERZ534230 | MGnify/ENA primary metagenome ERZ534230 (study PRJEB26409, sample SAMN06344110) | marine metagenome | isolation source: Sea water from surface | place: Atlantic Ocean:Southern... | reverse complement strand
AAAAAAAGAAAATTAATAGAATTCCGATCGTAGATTTAAAGACCTCAACATTCAAACTTTTTGAAAGAATATTTTTTTTAAACATGCCTTGTGAAGAATGATGCATTACAATATTTATCTTATCAGTAAATACCATTACAGGAGAATATAAATGGCATATAAAGTTTTAAATAATGTTCAGTTAAAAGACGCAACAGGTGTATCTTCCTTGACGACAGATATGCTTGTTTTAGTTATTAATAAAAATACAAAAAATGACTCATCTTTCATGGAATTAAATAAAAAATCAAAGAATTATCTTTCTAAAACTATTAAATCCCATGTAGATCAGACAGGCAGTAGCATATTGCTACCAAAAATAGATGGAATTAATGCCAAGCATATTCTTCTTGTTAAAGGTCTTGATAAAGATGCGCCGACTCATAAATGGCTCAGTTTGTACCAAAGCATTGCACAAAAAGGAAATCAAAATAAATGTAAAGATATATCTGTTATGCCTGGAACAGTTTCGCCTAAAGGAAAGGATGAACTTTGGTTAATTGAGATGGTTTCTAAAACAATTGAGTCTAATGTTTATATATTTTCTGAAACAAAAAATAAAACTTCTAAGAAACCCAGCGTTAAAAAACTAACTATCCTTACAACAGGTTTAACTGGATCTAAATTAACAAAAGCTAAACAAGCTGCAAAGGTTGGATATGCTATTGGTGAGGGAGTAAATACGGCAAAATACTTGGGTGATCTTCCAGCCAATCATTGCACACCAAAAATAATTGAAAAAAAGGTAAAAGCAATGACAAAAGATTTTCCTAAGCTAAAAGTTAAATCTTTTAATGAAAAGCAAATGCATAAAATGGGTATGGGTTCATTTTTAAGTGTTTCTAGGGGTAGTGAAGAACCAGCTAGAATGATGGTTATCGAATACAAGGGAGGCAAATCAACTGATAAACCTATTGCATTAGTTGGCAAAGGCGTTACTTTCGATACTGGAGGAGTTTCAATCAAACCAAGTCCTGGAATGGATGAGATGAAATGGGATATGTGCGGAGCTGCAACTGTGTTTGGAGTCATGTCTACCCTAGCAAGATTAAATGCAGATGTTAACGTAGTTGGTGTTATGGGTTGCGCTGAAAACATGTGCTCATCTAAAGCCACAAAACCTGGCGATGTTGTAACTTCAATGTCTGGTCAAACCATTGAAATACTTAATACTGATGCTGAAGGAAGATTGATTCTTGCCGATTGTTTAACATACGTTGGAAAATATAAGCCCTCGTATGTTATTGATATGGCAACGCTAACCGGAGCTGTTGTCATTGCTCTTGGGAGACATGCAAGTGGAGTTATGGCAAATGATCAGTATCTTGCAGATAAAATAATTGAATCCGGTGAAGAATCAGGTGATAGAGCTTGGCAACTTCCATTATGGGATGAGCATCAATCATGTACTAAAACTAAATATGCAGATTTAGCGAATATTGGTGGGGGAAGAGAAGCTGGAACAATTCATGCAGCTGCTTTCCTTTCAAAATTTACTAATGATTATAAGTGGGCGCATATTGATATTGCCGCTACAGCCTCTTATAGCACTCCTGTAAAAGCTGGTACTGGAAGACCTGTTCCACTAATAAGTCAGCTAATTCTTAGTAAGAAATTAAAATAGTTTGATGAAACTTTCTTATGGATAAACAGTATTACCCAGTAGAAATTGAAGAAAAATGGTCCAAGATATGGTCTGAAAAAGTTCTTTCAAATAAAGATTCTGATGCTTCATTTTCTCAGGTAATACCTCCACCAAATGTTACTGGTACTCTTCATATGGGTCACAGCTTCCAGTATGCCATCATGGACTTCTATACAAGATATCATCATATGTCTGGCAAAGATGCGCACTGGCAGGTTGGTGCTGATCATGCCGGCATAGCTACGCAAATGGTTGTAGAAAATAATCTTGCAAAAAAAGATGTAACCAGGAAAGAACTCGGAAGAGAAAAATTTCTTGAAGAAGTTTGGTCTTGGAAAGATTATTCAGAAGAAAAAATAACTTCACAAATTAAAAGACTTGGATGCTCTGTTGATTGGAATAAATATAGATTTACCCTAGATGACGGATGCAATGATGCTGTTATAAAAGCATTCGTTGAATTGCATAGAAGAAATAAAATCTATAGGGGTTATAGGTTGGTTAATTGGGATCCATCCCTAAAAACTGCTGTTTCAGATCTTGAGGTTGTAAGACAAGAAAAAGATGGCCTTCTATGGCATATTAAATATCCAATTGAAAATACAGAAGACTTTTTAATAGTGGCTACAACTCGACCTGAAACTATGTTTGGAGATATGGCAGTTGCTGTTAACCCTAATGATGATAGGTATAAAGATTTTGTTGGTAAAAACGTGGTTCTTCCCTTTGTGGGTAGAAAGATACCGGTTTTAGCCGATGAGTATGTTGATATGGAATTTGGAACCGGTTGTCTTAAAATTACTCCAGGTCATGATTTTAATGATTACGAAATAGGTAAAAAATATGCACTGCACGAGGTAGATGGTCAAGTTAAGACTTCAAATACAGCAAGTGACTTTGAGCCTATAAATATATTTAATGAAGATGCATGTTCGAATGAAAATGTGCCAGAACCATTTTCAAATCTTGATCGTTTTAAAGTCAGAAAAGCTGTATTAGAAAAACTTAAGGAGCTAGATCTCTTGAAAAAAGAAGAAAAGCACCATATAAGTGTACCTCGTGGTGAGAGGTCTAATATAGTTATTGAACCTAAATTAAGTTATCAATGGTATGTCAAAACTGAAGAAATGGCGGCAAGAGCAAACGACGCTGTTAACAAAGGGGAAATAATATTTCATCCAAACAATTGGCTTAAGACATATTTTAATTGGATGGATAATATTGAGGATTGGTGTATCAGCAGGCAGATATGGTGGGGCCACAGAATACCTGCGTGGTATGACTCTGATGATAATGTCTACGTTGGTTATAGTGAAAAAGAAGTCAGAGAATTTTATAAACTTGATGGCAGAGAACTCATACAAGATGAAGATGTTCTAGATACTTGGTTCTCGTCAAGTCTATGGCCTTTTGCATCATTAGGATGGCCTGAAAAAACTGAAGATTTTAAGAGGCATTTTCCAACCTCTCTTCTCGTTACTGGATTTGATATTATTTTTTTCTGGGTTGCAAGAATGATGATGATGAGTCTTGAGTTTACAGATCAAATTCCTTTTAAAGACGTCTATGTTACTGGCCTTATAAGAGACGAAAATGGACAAAAAATGTCAAAATCTAAAGGTAACGTTATTGATCCATTGGATTTGATTTATGGCATCTCCCAAGATGATTTAGTTGAAAAAAGAACTACAAATCTTATGCAAGAAGGTATAGCAAAAAAAATTGAGAATAAAACAAGGAATCAATTTCCAAAAGGTATTGATTCGTACGGAACAGATGCCTTAAGAATGACATTTTATTCACTTGCAACGCATACCAAAGACATAAGCTTTGAAATGGGTAGACTTAAAGGGTATAGAAATTTTTGTACTAAAGTCTGGAATGCAGCAAGATTTATTAACGGATATCCATCTGGAAATGATAAATTCCAATCAACAAATAAAACTGATGAGTGGATATATGAGGAATTTGAAAATTCAAAAAAGCAAATCGAAAAGAATATCAAAGACTATAGATTGGATTATGCTATTAATGAAGTTTATGATTTTTTCTGGAACAAGTTTTGCGACGTCTATATCGAAGAATGTAAAAAAAGTGGAGAAATAGATAATCTAAGGCCTCTTTTAAAAGAAATACTAATTATGATGCACCCTTTTGCTCCATTCATTACTGAAGAAATTCATAGTTTATTGTTTGATAGTCCAATTATTTAATTATTAATGGCCTTACTTAAGAATGGTTTATTTAATACTCTTGTGGCATCAAGCCCAATTAGAGAAATACAGCAAAAACCTTTACGTAAAAAACTAAATAGAATTACTTCCAAACAAATTTTCACATCTTCTAATTCTCAGTCAATCGAAATATTTGAAACAAATTTATATAAAAAGAAGGTAATATTTTTTCCAGGCTGGTTGGGTCACAAAGATTCAAAATATTTAATCCCTTTAGCTGATCTTTTGCACATCAATAATTTTGATATTATAAGAATTCATCCTATAGATCATGGTGATACAGAACACTTAAACAAAGATTTTTTTAGAGCTACTGATATCCAAACTCTAATTGAAGCAGTAGAGTTTATTGGCAAAAAATATCAAAACAACGAAATACATTTAATTGGTTTTTCTCTTGGAGGCAATATCGCATTGAGAATATCTGCTTGCGAATCAATCAATTTTTTAAAAAGTACTGTTGTGATTTCTCCTGTAATCGATCCAGAGATTTCTATGCGTGCAATGGACAATACTTCATGGATTCTAAAAAAATATTTTGTTAATAAGTGGCGCAGAACATTAAGAAGAAAAATGAGATTACATAATATTTCTAATGTGGAGGAATCGTTAAGATACAAAGATCTTGAGAAAATGACAGAATTTTTTACAAAAAACTTTTCACCACATAAGAATGTCAAAGAGCTTTTTGCTGGATACGCTATAACTCAAGATACTATTAATCAGATAAAAAATAACACACTAATATATTCATCTGTTGACGATCCCTGTGTTCCTATAAAACCTCTTTGCAGTCTAGATCAAACTAATAATGTTAAATTCAAACCTCAACAGTATGGTGGACATTGTGGTTTTATAGATGATTTCAAGTTTAACTCTTCTGTATATGAAGAAATAGTTAATAAACTTAGCGATAATGAAAGCTAATTTTATTTTGATGGTAAATACATTTGAATATGATCAATATTATCTTCTAGATAAACTACACCTCTAGGAATAAATCCCAAATTAATATAAAAATGTTCTAAACGATGTTGCGCTGAAATAACAATTTCATGATTCGGAAATTCTTTAACTAAAAAATTTACTCCCATTTGTGTAATCTCTTTTCCTAGGCCTAATCTCCTAGAACTTATCTCAGTAACAATTCTTCCCATAGAAGCACCCTCATATTTTATTCCAGGTTTAAAAGCTCTAAGGTAACCAATTAAGTTATCGCCTTTATATCCCAACAAATGAAATGCATCTTGATCTGTGTAATCAGCATCTATGTATGGACAATCTTGTTCAACAATAAATACTTTCTGCCTTAAATTTAATATGGCATACAGATCATCTAAAGATAATTCATCAAACTTCTTCCATTTGTAGTCTATTTCTTTACCCATATTACTTAACTCACACAATGAAAATCTTTTTGCATAATATATAATATCAACACATTCTCGCACACATATTATTTATTCATGAAAACTATATATGACTTTACTGTAAAAGATGCAGATTTAAATGATTTTTCTTTAGAAGAATATAAAAATAAGATACTGCTTGTTGTGAACGTTGCAAGCTATTGTGGTCTTACCTTTCAATATAAGGGCTTGGAGCAATTATATAAGAAATATAAAGCCCAAGGATTTGAGATTGCAGGATTTCCCTGCAACCAATTTGCACTTCAAGAGCCTGGTACAAATGAGCAGATTAGGAATTTTTGCGATACAAACTATGGGATCACTTTTAAGATATTTAATAAAATTAAAGTAAATGGAGGTCATGAGGATCCTTTATACAAATTTTTAAAAAAGCAGCAAGCTGGAATTGGAGGGACTCCACAGATCAAATGGAATTTTACAAAGTTTCTAGTGAATAGAAATGGAACGGTATCAAAAAGATTTGGGCCACAGGTAACGCCTGAAGAGATTGAAGATGAAATAGTAAAAATTTTATAGTTATATGGCTAAACTCATCAAAACAGCATCATCTGAATTTTCGCCAGTGTAATAATTTACTCTGACGGCATCTTTTATAAAGTTATATTTTTTATAAAACAGTATTGCTTTTTCGTTTTTAGATCTTACTTCGAGGTATACTTTTAAAACTCCCATCACGCTTGCTTGTTTCAGCATAGTTTCCATTAATAAACTACCAATGCCCTTTTTTTGGTGTTCAGTATGAACTGCTATATTTAAGAGATGAATTTCCTTGTTAATAACGGAAAAGATAATAAAACCAACTATTACGTTATCAATCCTACATACTAAAGATTTATGCCCTACCTCATATGATGAAAAAAAATTTTCTTTAGACCATGGGGATGGATTTGTCTGTTTTTCAATTTCATATGCCTCCTTCAAATCAGAATGATCCATAAGAGACACTTTATACATTTTATATATTTAAATTTTCTTTGATCTCTTTCCAAAGATTTTTTTTAAGATCATTTGAATTTACTAACTGATTTATTGATGGAGCTATAATTTCTTTAGAAATGCCAATTCCCTCTAATTCACTCCCAAAAATAATTGTAAGTTCAATGTTTAATGAATTTGATATTTTATCTTTGAGATCTTTTTTTGATTGAAAACAAAAGGAGGTGAAATATTCATCACCATTATCAAGTTTAGTGGAGCCAACAATTGCTCTTATTAGATTCTGCTGTTCATCTACAAAATTCTCAAATGGTTTATCAAGTAGTGTTAGAATTAAGCCCTTTTGGAAATAATTTAAATTTTTTTCTTTTGATTTAGGTTGATTGGTTCTGTATGAATATCTTTTAATACCTATCTCTTTTAAAATAAGATTGGTTTTTATTTCTGGAGTGAGCATGAGTAACATAATAACATTTAGTTTATAAAGAATGGATAACCCTATAGATAAATATTCACCTTTTGTGCCTATTGATTTAAAGAATAGAAAATGGCCAGGTAAAACAATTAAACAGGCTCCAATTTGGTGTTCTGTTGATTTGCGTGATGGCAATCAAGCACTTATTGAGCCAATGGGCTCTGAGAGAAAAAATAGAATGTTTGATTTGTTGTGTAAATTAGGTTTTAAAGAAATTGAGGTTGGATTTCCTTCTGCTTCTCAAACTGATTTTGATTTTGTAAGAGATCTCATAGAAAATAAAAAAATACCATCGGATGTAAGTATACAAGTTCTAACTCAAGCAAGAGAAGAATTAATTCATAAAACCTTTGAATCGCTTAAAGGTGCATCAAAAGGAATTATTCACTTTTATAACTCAACATCAACTCTTCAAAGAGAAGTGGTATTCAATAAGAATAAAGGTGGCATAAAAAAAATAGCCACAGATGCTGCTAGGCTAATAAAGTCGTTGGCTAAAGAAAATCCAGATACTGATTGGAGTTTTGAGTATTCTCCTGAAAGTTTCACTGGTACTGAACTAGACTATGCAAGAGATGTTTGTGACGATGTTGTTGAAATACTTAAACCTGCAACAAAGCATAAGATAATAATTAATTTGCCTGCAACCGTAGAAATGTCTACTCCTAATATTTACGGAGATCAAATTGAATGGATGAATGACAATCTCAAAAATAGAAAAGACATCTGCTTAAGTTTGCATCCTCATAATGATAGAGGAACTGCTGTTGCTGCATCTGAATTTGGATTGATGGCAGGAGCAGACAGAATTGAGGGAACACTTTTTGGTAATGGAGAAAGAACTGGAAACGTAGATGTTGTAACAATAGCATTAAATATGCTCACACAAGGTGTAGATCCTAAACTAGACTTTTCAAATATTAATTCAGTAATGAGAGAGGTTGAATACTGTAATCAACTTCCTGTTCATCCTAGACATCCTTACGCAGGAGATCTTGTTTTTACTGCTTTTTCTGGATCTCATCAAGATGCAATAAAAAAAGGTTTTAATGCAATTAAAAAATCAAATAATCCAAAATGGGAAGTCCCCTATCTACCAATAGACCCTGCAGACCTTGGAAGAAATTATGAAGCAGTAGTTAGAATTAATTCTCAATCAGGTAAAGGTGGTGTAGCATTTCTATTAGAAAAAGATCATGGAGTATCTTTACCAAGAAGACTTCAAATAAGTATGAGTCAAAAAATTCAAAAATTAGCTGATGAGACGGGAAGAGAAATTGTAAGCTCTCAGTTATGGGAAGTTTTTGAAAAAAATTATCTCGAGCCAATTAATAACTTTTCATACATTAAACACAACTCTTCTACAAAAGAAGATATTCACAACCTGGATTTAACTTTACAAATGAATGACGAGCAAATCATTATTAATGGAACTGGGAATGGTCCAATTGATTCATTTATAAACGGATTGTGTAACAAGTTAGATATTGATATTAAAGTCGCAGATTATCATCAGTCAGCCATCTCTTCAGGTTCAGATGCAAAGGCGGCTGCTTATATTGAACTTGAAAAAGACGGTAAAACTTTTTGGGGTGTGGGAATTAACCCTAATACTACAAGAGCATCTTTTGATGCGATAATTGTTGGCCTTAGTAAGCTCCTGAAAACCTAATCGAAATTTGGTTCTCTTTTTTCAAAAAAAGCCTTAACAGCTTCTTTGTTTTGTGGGCTTACAGTTAATTCATTTTGGATATCTGCTTCATTGTGGAATGTATCCCAATAACTTACTGCTAATGATTCTCGCATTAATTTTTTTGTATGCTCTAAAGATTGTGAGGACCTTTTTGCTAATTTTTTTGCCCACTCCAAAGTCTTGGATTCTAATTTGTCACTTGAAACAACCTTGTTTGCTATACCATATTTTAAACACTCTTCAGCACTTATTTTCTTAGCTTCAATCGCATATTCATATGCCTTTGAGTATCCCATATATTTGGGAAGATACCATGACAAACCTCCATCAGGTACTAATGCGATATTTGAAAAAACCGACAATATATAACTGTCTTCTGACATTATTCTTAAATCGCATGACATTGCTATTGCTGCTCCAATGCCTGCTGCAGGACCCGAAATTGATCCAATCACTGGCTTTGGCATATTAACAATATTTTCAAAAAATGGTTTGTATCCTCTTATGAGTGCATCTTTTGATCCTTCCCAAGAAGCTTTTCTTTCACTTAAATCAGCACCTGCACAAAAACCCCTCCCTTCTCCAGCAATAATTACGACCTTGATAGTCGAATCATCTTTTACACTTTCAGTTGCATTTTGAAAATCCCACACTAGCTGTTCATTAACCGCATTTAATAAATCAGGCCTATTTAATTTTATTACAGCAATATTTCTATCTTTAATTAAGTTTATTGTTTCTAGGCTCATATATTCTCCATTATTTCTTTGAGATCAGTAAAAAACCTTTTTTATAGGTTATGCTACCTCCAGGTTCTTCCTTATCAGATCTTGACCATGATACTTGTGATTTTGGTCCAGGATCTGAATTTATAAAAGTTTTAACTATTTCTTTCATTATTTTACTATTAGGAACTGCAAGATTGCATGCTTTGATGGAATATCTTAATACATCAATGATTAATGATTCTTGAAGAGTTTTCAATTTATTTATATCTATTTTATGTCCTACTAGCCCACCGTGTTTTTCCAAGAATAGATTTGTGTAGTTAACATTTCTTTCTTGAACAATATGAGACATGCTATTGATTCTCTGAGCGAAATTATTCCATCTACTATCAAGCAATGGAAAAATCTCGTTTCTTAAAAAATTTCTATCAAAGTCGTTAACTTTATTAGAGTCATCTTCAATATAATTAATATTGTGATCTTTTAAATAATTTAAAATTTCTTTTTTAGGAATGTCTAAAAAAGGTCTGATTAATCTGCCAGAACCTAGTTTTCTATTCTGTTCGATACCATTAAGACCATCTACCCCTGTCCCTCTTAATAATCTCATCAAAATAGTTTCTGCCACATCATCGCTATGATGACCCAATAGAATCTGATTGTTCTCTTCTAGTATGTTTTTAAATACCTCAAAACGCGCTCTTCTTGCTGCCGATTCAATTCCGCCACCATCAGAGTTAATATGAACTGATTCAATAATGAGATCAATGTTGCATTTAGAACAAAAATCTTTGCAATGTTCAACCCATGCAGAACTATTTTTGGATAAATTATGATTGATATGAACTGCTTTAATATTACCTAAGAATTTTGAATCTACCTTTGATACCAGATGAAGCAGAGCAGATGAATCAGGGCCTCCGCTAAAACCAATAAAAACTTTTTGATTAAGATCAATAATTTCCAATAAGCTTTGGCTTAGCAATTTAGGAGCCAATTTCTAAAATTCTTTTATATCTTCTATCAAGCAAATCATCTAAGGACAGCTTATTAAGTATAGATAAATTTTTAATTAAAGAACTTTTAATATTTTCAGCCATTAAGTCATAGTCCCTATGTGCTCCTCCAAGAGGCTCAGTAATTATTTCATCAATTATATTTATTTTTTTTAGATCTTTGGAAGAAACTTTCATAGCTTTTGCTGCTTCAGGTGCTTTATCGGCCTCGCGCCATATTATTGAGGCGCATGCTTCCGGTGATGCTACAGAATATATTGCATATTCAAGCATACTTAAATGATCTCCAACACTAATAGCTAGAGCTCCACCTGAGCCACCTTCTCCGCTAACAACCACTAAAATAGGAGTTTTTAGTTCAGACATGGTAGCAAGGTTTCTAGCAATTGCTTCACTTTGACACCTCTCCTCACCTTCTATGCCAGGATATGCACCAGCAGTATCTACAAAAGTTATGACAGGCAATGAAAACTGCTCAGCAAGCAACATTAATCTTTTAGCTTTCCTGTAACCCTCAGGATTTGTCATACCAAAATTTCTTTTTAATTTTTCGTCGGTATCTCTACCTTTTTCATGGCCAATTACCATAACAGGCATATTTTCTAAAAGGCCAATACCTCCAATGATTGATGCATCATCTCCAAACTGTCTATCTCCATGTAACTCATCAAAATCATCAAAAATTCTTTTTATATAATCTGATGTATGGGGTCTATTAGGATGTCTAGCAACTTGAACAATCTGCCATGTGTCTAATTTTGAGTATATTTTTTTTGTTAAAGCTCTATTTTCCTTCTCTAAACTTTGAATTTCAGTATTTAGAGCGGGAGAATCAACTGAAGCAGTTCTAAGTGCGCTTAATTTTTGAGCAAGTTCTTTTATTGGATCCTCGAAACTTAAAAATTTTTCATCGCTCATTTTTTAATCTCCAATATATTTTTACCAAATATATCCTCAAGGTAAGATAGATTCTTCAAAGATGGGCTAAATTTATAATCATCACCTAAATCTATTATAGCCTCAGATTGTTCAGACATTACTTTAACATTTAATGAACAGCTGCCATCTAACCAAAACTCTTTATTAATTGAATCAAGTTTTGCTGACAAATCTTCAAGCGAAGTGGCATCTGATTTTTGCACATCAATTATTACATCTTTAATTAATCTTATTAACTCATTATCTATGGCTTTTGCCTCTCTAATTCTCATTCTAAACATAGTATTGCCTAATTCTTTGGATCTATAATCATCAAGCTCAACCAATCCCTTTAAATTAACAATTTCTCCTTCTTTGATAAGACTATGACAATTCTCTATAACATCGCTTGAAATTATTCCATCCATAGACCCTGTTCCATCACTAAAATTTATAAATATGAGAGGCTGGCCTTTTCTATCTTTTATTTGTCTAACATTATTTATCAAACATACTAACGATGCTTTTTGAGTATCATTTGTTACTTGTTGAATTGCGAGGGTGCGTAAATTTTTTATTTTATTATCAATTGCTAAAACTGGATGCCCAGATAAATAATATCCTAAAGATTTTTTTTCAAACTCTAACTTTTCAGTTAATTTTAGTTTTGGTAAATCTTTAAATTTTTCATAGGGATTAAAATCTTCTTCAACTTGTGCGAATAAGTCGCCACTTTTAAGATTATTTTTTGCAAACCTATTAGCTCCATCTCTGACCATATCTTTAACACACTCAATTGCAACATTTCTTGAGGGCGCCAATGAATCAAATGCTCCAGAATAAGATAAGGCTTCTAGCGATTTTTTTCCTCCAAGTTTTATATCTATTTTCTGTGAAAAATCCCATAAGTTTTTAAGTTTAATACTACATCTTTTCTTGCAAACATGGTCTATGAAAGAACTAGCTACGCCCTTTATTGCTCCTAAGCCATACTCAATTTCTTTATTAGCATTCACAAAAAATCTTTTTTTTCCTAAAAGAATATTTGGTTTTAATACCTTAATGTTCATTCGAGAACATTCTTGAATTAATGAATATATTTTATCGGTATTGCTAAGTTCAGATGATAAAACTGATGCCATAAAATACTCCGGATAATATGCTTTAAGATAAGCTGTTTGATAGGATATTAGAGCATAGGCTGCAGAATGAGACTTGTTGAAACCATACTCAGCAAATTGATTTATTAGATTAAAAATATGTTCTGCATTTTTAGTTGAAATATCATTTTTTGCGCAGCCATTTACAAATATCTCCCTTTGCTCTTCCATTTCCTCCTTTTTTTTCTTGCCCATTGCTCTTCTAAGGATATCTGCTTGTCCTAATGAAAATCCTGCTAACACTCTTGCAGCTTCCATAACTTGTTCCTGATAAACAATTACTCCATAGGTTTCTTCTAATATTGGTTCTAATAGTTTATGTGGGTATGTAACTGGACTATTTCCGTGTTTTCTATCTACAAATTCGTCATGCATTCCAGAATTCAAAGGGCCTGGTCTATATAATGCTAAAAGTGCTGTTATCTCTTCAAATTTAGTTGGCTTTAGTCTTTTAATCAAATCTCTCATTCCAGAAGATTCCAATTGAAAAACTGCTGTTGTTTTTCCAGATGAGAGAAATTTAAAAACATTTTCATCATCAAGAGGAATTTTATTTAGATCCAACTTATTAAACTCATCTAAATCTTCATTTATTGATTTAACAGCTCTATCAATAACTGTAAGTGTTCTTAGTCCAAGAAAATCAAACTTAACTAAACCTATTTTTTCAACATCATCTTTATCGTATTGAGTCATTATAGAATCTGAAGATCGGTCTACATACACTGGACAAAAGTCTGAAATACTCCCAGGCGCAATTACAACACCGCCTGCATGCTTTCCAACATTTCTAGCAATTCCTTCGAGCTTATATGCCAGATCAACAATTTCTCTAACTTCACCTTCTTTTCTTATAGTTTCAGCAAAAAGAGGCTGTTCTTTTTTTGCTTGATCTAATGTAATTCCAGGAGTAAAAGGTATCATTTTGGCGATTCTATCTCCCAAGGGGTGTGGCTTGCCTAATGCTCTTGTAACATCTCTTATCACTGCTCTAGCAGCCATCGTTCCAAATGTTGCTATTTGTGATACAGCCTCAGAACCATATTTTTGACTGACATAATCTATTACTAAATCTCTTTTTTCCATACAAAAATCAACATCAAAATCAGGCATCGATAGTCTTTCAGGATTAAGGAATCTCTCAAATAAAAGTCCATGTTTTATTGGATCTAAAGTTGTAATTCCTAGTGCATATGCAACCAAAGATCCTGCACCAGATCCTCTACCGGGACCAACTGGCACATCATTATTTTTTGACCACTCGATAAAATCATAAACTATTAAAAAGTAACTAGAAAAGCCCATTTTTTTAATTTGATCTAGCTCATAATTTAGCCTTAATTTATATTCATCTTGTTTGTCTTTTGCTAAACCAGAAATTAAGGTATTTAATCTGTCAGAAGATAATTTTTTTATGAAAGAGTCAAAATCATGCTCCTTAGGTACTGGATATTCTGGTAAAAAATATCCTTTAGTACTTAAAGAGACATTACACTTTTTAGAAATTTCATTTGTATTATCAACTAAAGAAGAATAGTCACTAAAAAGAAGTGACATTTCTTTGGATGACTTGAAATACTGTTGATCAGAAAATAGTTTTTCTCTATTTGGGTCATTAAGTGTTTTTCCCGTATTAATACATACTTTCGTTTCATGTGTGTCATAGTCATCTTGATTAGAAAATAACACATCATTAGTAGCAATTAGAGGTATATTCTTTTCACAGGATATAGGCAGAATATTCTTAAAATATTCTAATTCATCGGATCTGTTAGTTCTTTGTACTTCTAAGATAAAATCGTCACCAAAAGATTCTCTAAATTTGTCAATTTTTTTGTTTGCATCTTCAAAATTATTGATTTTTAAATATTCAAAAATATGAGTTCCTCTTCCACCAGAGATTATTAAAATATCATCTTTTAAGCTAATTAAATCATCAAATTTTATTATAGGAACATTAAAGGAGTTGCTATTGTGAGCATTAGATATAATCTTCATCAAATTTTTATGGCCTATATTTGTTTTTGCAAGGCACAAAATTTCATAAGATTTGTCATCTCCATCAAATATAGTTCTTATAGTGACGCCTGAAATTGGTTTTATGCCAGCTGATTCACATTTATTAAAAAATTTGACCATTCCAAACATATTTGACTTATCTGTTAATGCAACAGACGGCATTGACAATCGCGAGGCATTTTCGACTATTTGATCTATAGTTAATAATCCCTGTGATATGCTGAATTCTGAGGAAACTCTCAAGTGTGAAAACAAATGGCTCATTTAATAATTACACCATTAAATGTTGTCCTATGAATTTCGCAATGTCCAAAATTCTTTAAAGCTTCCAAATGTTTTTTTGTTCCATACCCCTTATTACCCTTAAGGTCATAAACAGGAAAAATTGAATCATATTTAATCATTAAATTATCTCTGTAAACTTTAGCAATTATTGATGCTGCGCTTATTGCATTCTCAGATGAATCGCCACCTATAATCGCCCTCATTGGAATGTCTAAATCAGGTTTAAAAGTACCGTCAACTAAAACCAAAGAAGGTCTAACAGGTAAGTTAAGTATAGCTCTTTTCATTGCCAATAAAGAAGCATTAAGAATATTAATTTTATCAATCTTATTATTGGAAACTACACCATAAGCAAAAAAAGATTTTTCTAAAATTAAATCAGCCAAAAATTCTCTTCTTTTTGGAGTAATCTTCTTTGAATCAGTTAATCCTGGTATATCTTCTTTCAAAATTACAGCTGCTGCAACAACCGGTCCTGCCAGACAGCCTCTTCCTACCTCATCAGTGCCTGCAATCATGATTTTTTATATTAAGAATATCTCTTTAGCTGCATTTTCAAAACCCACACCTTGCAATTTAGCTTTTAGAATATTTGCAATATTTTTTGAGTCTTCTTTTAATGAGGATATATCCCTAGAAGCATTATAAATGTTCTCTTTTGTGCATTCATTTTGCAATAATTCACTAAAATACCTTTTTCCAAGAAGTAAATTTGGAAGTCCAATATTATCCACTTTTAACATTCTAGAAATAATGGCGTAATTTAAAAAATTTGTTTTGTAGCAAATTATAGGTGGGCAACCTAAAATAGCTGACTCAAGAGTTGCGGTACCTGATGTCACAACTGAAAATTCTGAGATTGATAAGAATTCTTTCATTGAATTTTGTTCTATAACAGCATTAGCAGTCAGGTCTTTAGATAATTTTTGTACTAGATCCATAGTTTTATTATCTGCAACTGGAATAAGAAAAATATGATCTTTATTTTTTTCAGAAAATTTATTCATAAACTCAACATAAGTTGGAAACATATTTTGTATTTCACTTTTCCTGCTTCCAGGAACTATTGAGATATATTTTTTATTACTACTCAAATTTTTGTTGTGTAGAGTTATTTCTCTATCTATTTTATTTAAATTAGAAAAGGGGTGGCCTAAATGAATGCTTTTATGATTATGGTCTATGTAGAAATTATGCTCAAAGTCAAACAAACACATTGTTAAATCAATATATTTCTTAATAGATTTTATTCTATTCTGTCTCCAACCCCAGACAGAGGGACTAACAATCTGAATATTTTTATTTGTAAGGTTTGTTTTTAAAGCTTTATGAATTCCAATATTAAAATCTGGAGAGTCTATGCCAATAAAAAAATCAATTTTTTCTTCTGTAAAAATTTTTATTAATGATTCTCTTAATTGTGATAGCTTTCTATAATTAATTAGTGGATCAATTAAGCCCATAATATTAATTTCGGAAAAATTAAATAATGAACTTACGCCTAGTGCTTCAAGCTTAGGTCCGCCCACACCAAATAAATCAAGATTGTGTGTTTTTTTTAACTCAGTTATTAATTCAGCGCCTAACCTATCCCCAGAATGTTCACCACAAACAATCCCAATCTTAAGAGGATTATTTTGCGTCACTTATCTGAGAATTCCTCTTTCAGATGCCTCTATGGAAGCTATAAAAGTATTGAGATAAGTATTTTGAGAATCGTGATTTAATTTCTTCATTTCATTTATGGCTGTATTTATCTTTAGATTCTTTTTATAAACAAGTTTATATGCTTTCTTTATTAGGCTTATTGATTCCTTTTCGATGCCATTTCTTGTCATGCCTACTGTATTTAATCCTATTACTCTTGCTGGATCTGCAGCCACCTTAAGATATGCAGGAATATCCATATTTATTGATGTATTCATACCAACAAAACAAAAATCACCCAATTTGCAAAATTGATGAACAGTTGTTAATGCTCCAATAGTTATGTTGTTTCCTACGTTTACATGTCCTGCTATTCCAGCGTTATTTGCAAAAACATTATCATTTCCAACAACACAATCATGAGCAACATGACTGTATGCCATTAATAAATTGTCAGAGCCAATCTTAGTTAATCCTTTATCTTGAACAGTGCCTCTATGAACAGTTACTCCTTCCCTAAAAATATTATTATCTCCAATTTCAAGTTTTGTTTTCTCTCCTTTAAATTTTTTATCTGGAGTGTCATCACCAATTGTTGAAAATTGATAAAAAATATTATTTGCGCCTATAGATGTTGGCCCTTTAATAACAACATGACTTAGCAGCTTTGTATCCTTCTTGACTTCAACATTTTCTCCAACTATACAGAATGGTCCAATTTCAACAGAATCATCTATCTTGGATGACGGGTGCACAATTGATGTTTCATGAATAATCATAATGCCTTCCTATCTGCACATAAAATTATAGCTGAGCAAACCAGTTCATCGTTTAATTCTGCTTTACAATCAAATTTCCAAATTCCTCTTTTTTCACTTACAACAGTGCTATATAGATCTATATTGTCACCCGGTCTTACTCTTTTTCTAAATCTAACTTTATCTACCCCAGCAAGAACATAAATTGAACCCTCTTCTGGTGTTTTTCCCATTGAAACAAATCCCAGAATACCAGAGGCTTGACCCAAAGCTTCAATAATAATTACACCTGGAAATATAGGATTCCCTGGAAAGTGTCCTTTAAGAAAGTATTCCTGATCTGAAATATATTTTTTAGCATGAATATCGCTATTTTTATTTATATTTAAAACCTCATCTACAAACAAAAATGGTTCTCTGTGAGGAAGATATTTTTTTATATCATCTTTTAAGATTTTCATTTTTATTTACTGAGTTTTTTTATTAATACTGAGGACTTTGCCCAGTCTTGATGCTTTTGAGCAGGCATAATTCCAACATAATTTCCAGACTTCTCAATATTTTTAGTAATTAGTGTATGTGCGCCAACTGTTACATCATTGCATATACTTAAATGGCCTAATACTCCTGATAATCCACCCATTTGAAAATTTTCACCAATTATCGAAGAGCCTGCTATTGCGCAAGATGCTGCAATCGCACTATTTTTACCAAGTACGACATTATGTGCAATATGAACCAAGTTATCTAACTTTACTCCGTCATGAATCTGAGTATCATCAAGAGCACCTCTATCAATTGTACAGTTAGCGCCAATTTCAACATTCTTCCCTATAGATAAGCCTCCCAATTGTTCAATTTTTACATAGCCTTCATCAGAGGGCGCATAACCAAAGCCCTCTGAACCTAAAATAGTTCCATGATGAATAATTGAATGCGAGCCTACAATCACATCTTTTACAAGTGAACAATTTGCATGTATCTCAACACCACTATGTATTTTGCAATTTGGGCCAACATATACATTAGGTCCTATATAAACACTTTCATGCACTTCTGCATCTTTAGATATTGTTGCTGATTTATGAATAGATGGTATTTTTATTTCAGAGTCATTTTTAAATATTTTTGAAAGTTGGGCATAAGCAATATAGGGATCATTGCACTTTATATAATGAAATCTACTGTCCTCTTGAAAATTTATATCAACTACTACTGCAGAAGCTTTTGAATTATTTAAAAGATCAATATATTTAGCATTTGATAAAAATGTAATAGAAGAGCTATTAGCATTTTGGATAGTTGATAAATTATCTACAACTGCGTTGGTGTCACCAACAACTTTTCCATTAATAAGTTTAGCTAGTTCCTCTAATTTAAAACTTATTTGCTTCGACACTACTCAGACTGAGAAGTCGCCTCAGCTGCTGCTACATCAAGCATAGAAGTAACATCATCTGTTAGGTCTAATGCAGGATCGCTAAAAAGCATAGTCTCATTTTTTGCTAAAAGAACTTTAATTTGTTTTGCAGCTATTAACTCGCTAATAATTTTCTGCATTGCTGGTCCACTCTGAGCAAATACAGCTTGAGCAGTCTCTTCTTGAGCTTGTTGGATTTTACCAGCTAGGAATTCTAAATCTCTTCCTTTATCGGCAATATCCTTTTGCATTTCGGCAATCTGCTCTTGTGATAAAGTTTCTAATTCTTTTTGAAGCTTCTCTGCAATGGCTTGTCTATCTGCTTGAAGTGATTTAGCTTCCTCAAGATTTGAAGAATACTCTGAATCCTCTTCTAATGCCTTAAATGCCTCTGCAGCTGCTTGTGTAGATAGAACAGCGGTTCTCATATCTATTACAGCAACGCCATCAAGCGCTGATAGTGGTGCAGCAATAAACAAAAATGAAATTATGTAAAATTTAATTGTATTTCTCATATGTACCCCTTAATGGATTTGAACATTTTATATTAACTAGAAAACATTTCCTACTGTAAATTGGAATTCTTCGGTTCTCTCAAGAGGACCTGCATTTGTGGGTTTGGCAATTGCTAAGCTCATTGGACCAAAACCTGTTATCCACGTTATACCTACTCCATAGGAATATCTAAGCTCATCAACAGATAGTTCTGAGCAATTGATTTGATATTCTTTACAATTATCTGAAAAGACATTTCCAAAATCAAAAAAGAAGGCTGATCTTAATGATCTTTGATCTTCAATGAATGGCAATCTAAATATTAATTGTAAACTTCCTTCAACTTTAATATTTCCACCTATTGGAGCATCTCTATATCTTGATCGCTGTCCCTGATTTGCATATGGATTTAAATAAGGCGCATCTGCTTCACCATCACCATCAGTATCAAGTAGATTTGGGCATGTTCCATCTTCATAATTAAATTCATAACATGGGGCATCTGTACTTCTTGGTCCAAGAGTATTAGATTCAAAACCTCTTAATGATCTTGGTCCACCTGCATAAAAATTTTGGAAAAATGGTATTTCTTCTGTATCACCATAGGAATCCAAGTAACCAATTTCACCTTGGAAGCCAAAAACAAAATCTGATGAAAGTGGTTGATAATATCTCTGTCTAATATTAAATCTGTAATAACTTAAATCACTTCCTGGAATAGTTGAACTAAAGCTAACAACTGTTGAAGCTCCATCTGTTGGAAAAAGTCCCCTATTAAGAGTTACTTGTTGCCATGATAGCTGAGCAGTCAAAGTCTCAAAAATATTACCTTCAACTGAGACGAAATCATATATCTCTCTAGCTGGTAATGTACCTATATCAATATCAGTTTTATCATAAGTTATGTTAAACCCTAGTCTTGATATATCTGAAATAGGGTATCCAAATTGAGCACCAAAACCATTTGAATTTGTTAAATAATTAGCAACATTAAATTCTCCATAGTCAGTTTCTCTAAAAAATACGTTGTATCCTAAACTGACTGCATCCCTTGTCGCATATGGATTCATATATGAAATGTTATACATTTCACTATAGATATTTTTATTGATTCCAATACCTACAGTATTTCCGCTACCTAGAAAGTTTTGTTCCTGTAAATTAAATCCTAGCATTAGACCAAAATCACTATAGCCTATATTTCCGCCTACACTTCCTGTAGTTTCTTCTTCGACGCTATAGACAATATCGATTTGATCCTCTGTGCCTGGAACTGGAATGGTCTCAACGTTAACCTCTTTAAAGTAACCCAATCTTTCCAATCTTACCTTGCCAGCTTCTATACTATTGTCGGAAGTCCATGCTCCCTCAAACTGTCTCATTTCTCTTCTAAGAACATAATCTTGCGTTATATCATTACCGGTAAATAAGATTTTTCTTGTGTAAGTTCTATTTCCTGGCTGAACAGAAAAAATTAATTTCACCTCGTTGGTGAACTCATTAATCTCGGGATTGCCAACCACCTCAGCAAATGCATATCCTCGATTACCAAGAACGTTTGTAAAAAACTCTTCTATTGATGTAATTTGAGCCTGAGAATAAGTTGTGTCTTTTAACCTATTTACAATGTCAATATATACATCTTCATCAAAAGGTATCTCACCAACTACATCAACATCATTTATAGTATATTTTTCACCTTCATTTACGTTAAAAGTTATAAAGATTAATTTCTTATCTCTAGAAAGGCTAATTTGAGATGATTCGATTGAAAATTTTAGATAGCCTCTATCTCTATAGAATGACTCTAAGGTTTCAATATCTCCCTTAAGTTTCTCTCTTGAATATTGATTATCATTTGATAGAAATGAAAAAAAAGATCCCTCCGAAAGCTCGAAACCATCAAGTAATTCTTCGTTTGTATATATTTCGTTGCCTATGATGTTAATCTTTTCAATTTTAGCGCTAGTGCCCTCATCTACAACGATACTAATTTCGATTCTATTTCTAGGTTTTACAATCTCATCAATTTCTACATCTGCACCATACCTTCCGTTTGATGCATATGAACGAACAAGCTCTGACTTTACTCTTTCTAAGGTTGATCTTTTGTATACTTCACCCTCTTTGATTCCTACTCCATCCAAACTTTCAATTAATTGTTCAGTCTTTAGTGCTTTGTTTCCGGAAATATCAATTTCTGATATCGATGGTCTTTCAACCACAGTTATAATTAAAGTATTTCCGTCTTTACCTATTTGAATGTCATCAAACTGTTCCGTTGAAAACAATGATTTAACAATGTCATAAGATTTTCTTGAATCAATTCTATCTCCAACACTTATAGGAATTACATTAAAAATACTACCTGTTGAGACTCTTTGAAGTCCAATAATTCTTATATCGCTAACTAAAAATTCTTCAAAAGATAAAAGATTTAAACTAAGAAAAAACGAAAGAAAAGTCAGCTTAAATTTTTGCATTTTTATAAAAATCTAGAAATATCATTAAAAATAGCAAAAATCATCAACATAACTACAAGCACTGTACCACCTGTATAAATCATATTTTCTGCTTTTTCAGGTAATGGCTTGCCCCGAACAGCTTCAATACCTAATAGTGTTAGTTGCCCCCCGTCTAAAACTGGAATGGGCAACAAATTTATTACAGCCAAACTAATGCTTAATAATGCCATCAGGTACATAAATGGAAGTAACCCAGCTTGAGCAGTATCTCCAGCCATTTGTGCAATTCCTATTGGACCACTTAAATTTTCAGTTCCCATGTTTCCGGTAACCATTTTTCCGATAAACTGAAGAGTTTTAGCGCTTAAGTTATAGGTCTCATATACGCCCTTTGTAAAAGCCTGCCAAAAACTTCTAGAGGTTCCAAATTGAACTCCCAAAAAACCTCTTGCCTCATCTGAGACAACTCTTGAGCTAATATCTACAGGTATATAAAAAATATTGTCATCTCGACTAATTTTAAAATCTAATGTGGTGTCTGGATTGTTAGAAACTATATTTTGAATATCTTCAGCATAATTTACTTTTTCATTACCAATTTCTAAAACTAAGTCATTAGATTTCAGGCCAGCATTATCTGCTGAACCACCTGAAACAATTCTTCCAATTATTGGTTGCATTTTATAAGCAATTTCAAAGCCCATATATGCAGCTGGATTGCTTTGAGATTCTGATGTGGGTAAAAAATCTAGAACTTCAATGTTAACTGATAGCGGTATATCATCTCTATCTACCTCAAAATTTATTTCTCCGGTGAAACCCGCATAAGATAACAACTCAAGATTAAAATCTTTTGCGTCTTTAATAGTAACTCCATTAATTGCATTTATTTTGTCGCCCTCTTCAAATGAAGAAGCGTAATATACTTTATTACTATCTTCGTATACTTTTTCAACAACAGGGACTGTTTGTGGATCGATGGTGCTAATGAAAATACTTGTAAATATGAATATCGATAATAGGAAATTTGCGAGAGGCCCTGCAAACATTATCAATGCTCTTTGCCATTTTGGCTTAGAGTCAAAAGTATTCTTCATCTGCTCTTCAGTAAGTTGTTGAGATATTTCAGGCTCTAATTCAATTAATTTATTTGTAATCATAGACACATATCCACCAAGCGGAATTGCAGATAGTGCAAATTCTGTGCCATGTTTGTCATATTTTTTATAAAAAACAGGTCCCATTCCAATTGAGAACCTTTGAACATGAACTTTAAACATTCGTGCAAAAATAAAATGGCCAAATTCATGTATTGTGACTAATACGCCCAACAAAACTGCGAAAGCTAATATGTATATTAAAAAAGTCATAAATTAAATATTTAAGAGATGGATTTTACCACTTTCTTTGCCTCAATACGTGTATGTCTATCAATATCATTAATTGTTTCAATTGATAACTCATTAGACACATTACTTTCATCAAAAGTTCTATAAATAACGTCATAAATTTTATCAAAGTTTATTTGTCCTTTTATGAAGCTCTCGACTGCAATTTCATTTGCAGCATTGAAAACAGCTCCAAGATTACTACCTTTATTACAAACTTCCCGGGCAATGTCTTGAATTTTCTTCCTATCATTTGGAAACTCATGAAAAGTAAGTTTTAAGGAAGTGAAGTCGAGTTGCTCAAAACTTATTGGAACTCTATTCATATCAGATAGACCATTGGCAATAGGAATTTTCATATCAGGAGAGCTCATTTGACAAATGCTTGAACCATCTTTGTAAGTAACGATAGAGTGAATGATGCTTTGGGGATGAACAACTAAATCAAAAATATTCTCTTCCAAGTTAAAAAGATACTTTGCTTCTATTAACTCTAAACACTTATTAACTAAAGTTGCTGAATCGATTGTAACTTTATTGCCCATTTCCCAATTTGGATGATTTAAAGCTTGATCTAAAGTTACATTTTTTAAATCGCTTATTGGAGAATTTAAAAATGGGCCACCAGAGGCGGTAATAGTTACTTTCTGTACATCGTCTATACCATTTTCTCCAGAAAGACATTGAAAAATTGCATTATGTTCGCTATCAATCGGAATAATTTCCGATGTATGTTTTTTTGCTAAGGGCATTATTAAATCACCTCCAGCAACAATACTTTCTTTGTTGGCCAATAATATTTTTTTTCCTGTAGTTACAGCAATAGATGCTGCTTTTAATCCAGCAAAACCTGATGTAGCACAAATAATAATATCAATCTCTGTATTTTTTATTAGCTGTTCTAGTCTAAGATCTCCGTTTAAAAATATGCATCCATTATTAGTAGCATTTTTAACATAACAATCATGATCATCTATGTAGACATATTTAGGCAAAAAATTATTAATGATTTCTTCAGCTTTGGAATAATTACTTTTAAACGAAATACCCATTAAATTAAACAGATTTTTATTTTCGGAGATTACACTCAAAACGCTCTTACCAATACTCCCGGTTGCCCCAAGTAAAAGAATATTCTTCATTATGAAAATAAACCTAAAATAATTAGAATTGGGGTTGCTAAAAGATGCGAATCAATCCTGTCTAACATACCACCATGTCCTGGGAGTATCGTACCTGTATCCTTAATGTCAGATTTTCTTTTAAAATAACTAATTAAAAGATCTCCAACAAATGCGCACAACCCGCCTAAAACATAATAAATCACAAACCAATATGACACTTCTGCCATATTACAAAAAATAATGCCAATTAATAACGATGCTAATAGTCCTGCAATTAGGCCTTCTAAAGTTTTATTTGGACTAATTTTTTTCACAATAAATGTCTTCCCAAATTTAGAGCCAACAATAAAGGCGAATGTGTCAAATAACCCAGTGTTTAAAATAATTAATCCATAGAGAAGATATAACGTAGTTTTATCAAAATAACCATATGATTCTCCAAGTAATATAAAGAATATTGACCAAAAACCAAAATTAAAAATTAATATGAAACCAAATACAATCTTATTAAATTTATTTTTAATCCATTCATAAAAAGCAATTATACAAACAAGGAAAATTAAAGAAGTAAAAAGCCATATGTTCTGCAAATAAAGTACAACTAAAATGACTGATATTAAGGATAATGCGGTAAATACTCTTGATAGCATGCTAATCTTCAATCCTTTTTCCAAATCTTCGATCTGTCTTTTTAAAAGCATCTAAACATTTTTTAAAATCATCTCTCGTAAAATCCGGCCATAGTTTATCTTCGAAAAAAATTTCAGCATAAGCAGCCTGAAATAACAAAAAATTACTAAGTCTTTTGTCGCCTCCAGTTCTTATGATCAAATCAATATTATCGTCTGGCACCTGTGAAAATTTAGCAATCATGTCTTCATTTATATCATCAGAGCTTATTAAATCTGATTTTAGATGTTCAGCTATCCTTTTACTGGCTACAACAATATCATTTCTACCTCCATAGCCTAAGGCAATATTTAATCTTAATGATGGGTGTTCCTCAAAGGTATCATTTTCAGCTTTACTAATTTTTCCTAAAATTTCATCACCCCAACTTGATAAATCTCCAAAAAAATCAAGCATGACATTCTGTTCCTTAAGCTCTGGGACTTGATCATCAATTGCTCTAACAATTAATTTTTTTATCCCATTTATTTCATTCTGAGGCCTTGACCAATTTTCAGAGCTAAAAGCATAAATAGTTAAGCTTTCTATATTTTGAGCGATACACTCTTTCACGACATCCCTAACGACACCAACACCTTTTTCGTGACCTTTATTTATTTTTAATTTATTGAATTTTGCCCATCTTCCATTTCCATCCATGATAATGCCAACTTTCTTGGGATGATTGTTGTTATTAGAAAGGCTTATGGCCATTGTGGTAACTTATATCTCTAGTAAATCTGATTCTTTATTTTTTAAATCGGAATCCACAATTGATATGAATTTGTCAGTTTCTTTTTGAATAAGATCTTCTATTCTTCTTAAGTCATCTTCAGATATCTCAGATGATTGCTGCATATCTTTGGCAGAATTGTTAGCATCTCTTCTAACATTTCTAATAGAAATTCTTGAATTTTCAGCCTCTGCTCTTGCTTGCTTAATGTAGTCTTGTCTTGTTTCTTCGGTCAAAGCTGGCATTGTAACTCTTATCAAATCTCCACTCGTGCTAGGATTAAGTCCAAGGTCAGAACTTAATATAGCTTTCTCTATTTCAGGTATCAGATTTTTATCCCAAGGAGAAATTACTAATGACCTACCTTCCTCAACACTAATATTAGATGTTTGATTAATAGGGGTTGGATTCCCATAATAATCAACATTAATATCATCTAAGATGGCAGGATTTGCTCTGCCAGTCCTTATCTTATTGAATGCGTTTTTTAGTGCATTAACTGATTTTTCCATTTTTTCAGTTAACTCTTTGAGCAAAATTTCCATATTAATTTATAAGTGTCCCTATTTTTTTACCAGAAATAATATCTCTTACAGCGTCTGGTTGATTTACATTGAATACATTGATGGGTAATTTATGATCTCTTGCCAAAGTTAATGCAGTTGCATCCATAACTTTAAGATTTTTAAGAATAGCATCATCAAAGGTTAGAGTGTCATAAAATTTAGCATTCTCATTTGTCTCGGGATCGGAATCATATACTCCATCTACTCTTGTTGCTTTCAACATTAAATTTGCTTGAGTTTCAATCGCTCGCAAACATCCTGCAGTGTCTGTTGTAAAAAAAGGATTGCCTGTCCCAGCGGTAAAAATAACAACATATCCATCACTTAATAATTGAATTGCCAATCTTCTATCATAGTGCTCAACAATTCCTGACATTGAAATCGCGGACATTAATCTTGTTTTTATTCCAGCTCTTTCTAAAGAATCTCTAAGTGCAATACCATTCATAACTGTAGCCAACATGCCCATATGATCGCCAGCTACCCTATCCATTCCAGCTTTATTAAGTTTTTCACCACGAAATAAATTGCCGCCGCCTATAACAATTCCTATTTCAGCTCCTATGTCTTTACATGATTTGACTGATGCAGCCATATTATCAAGAATTTTTGGGTCAATGCCATGCTCATCATTTCCTGCAACAGATTCTCCACTAAACTTTAGAAGAATTCTTTTGTGCTTTAATTCAGACATATTATTTTAACTGCTCAGCTACCTCTTCTGCGAAATCTTTTGTTTCAACTTCAATACCTTCACCAACTTTTAATCTTACAAAATCTAAAGCAATAGCGCTATTTTGATTAAGATATTCATGCACAGTGATCTCTGGATCCTTTACAAAATCTTGAGATAATAATGATACTTCTGATAAGAACCTTTTAACTTTGCCCTCTACAATCTTGTCCATGATTTCTTGTGGCTTGCCAGACTCCTGCGCTTGATTGACAAAGATTGCTTTCTCTCTTTCCAAAACATCTTTATCAATGTCATCTTCAGATAAACATAAAGGGTTAAATGCTGATACATGCATTGCGACATTTCTCGCAATCTCATCACTTCCATCTTTAGTAATTACAATAGCAGCAAGTTTTGAGTCAAAATGCATATATAAACCCTTCTTCATTTCAGATGTGAAGTCTATAGTTTCAATCCTTCGGAGCTGAATATTTTCACCAATAGTTTGTATTAAAGTTTTTCTTTCTTCTTCAAGGCTAGAATCTTCTAAAGAATTTATATCAGTGACTTTATTTTCAGTTATATAAGTCTTAACCTTTTCAGCAAAAGATAAAAAACTTGAATCTTTAGCAGCAAAATCTGTCTCGGTATTAATCTCAAGAATTGTGGCATAGTTATCTGTTAAGGCAGAAACTAAAATACCATCTGCAGCTACTCTTGAAGATTTTTTTTCAGCTTTCAAAGCACTGTTTGATCTTAACAGGTCAACAGCTTTTTCAAGGTCACCCTTAGTCTCAATGAGAGCTTTTTTGCACTCCATCATCGCGACACCTGTCATGTCACGCAACTCTTTAACTTGTGATGCTTTGATTTCCACTTTATTTTTCCTCTTTCTTATCTTCTATAGTTGTATTTTCATCTACTTCATCAATTGATGATTTTTCAGTCTTATCTGATTCGTATGTCTCTTCGCTTGAAACTTCCTCAGCTTTGTCTGATTCCAGTGTTTCCTCAACAGGCGCTTCCATTGCGTCATCTAACTTCTGAACATCCTCTTTTTTTACCTTTCTAATGACAGGTGAATCTGATTTTGGTACAAATCCTTGAGCAGACTCAATGCCTCTAGCGCATGCATCCGATATCACTTTAGTTATCAACCTGATAGATCTGATGGCATCATCATTCCCAGGTATTATCATATCAATACCATCTGGATCTGAATTAGTATCAACAAGAGCTATTATAGGAATTCCCATCTTTTGAGCTTCAAGAACTGCTATCTTTTCATATTTAACATCAATTACGAATATAGCATCAGGTAATCCTTTCATATCCTTAATACCACCTACACTTGCTTCAAGTTTTGCATGCTCTTTCTGTATCTCAACTGCTTCTTTTTTTATTAATTTGTTAATTCTTCCAGATGAAATCATCTCTTCAATATCTAATAGTCTTCTAATGGATCCTCTAATAGTTTTCCAATTAGTTAATGTTCCACCAAGCCATCTTTTATCAATGTATGGTAGTCCTATATTAGATGCCTCTTCTTTAATAGTTTTGCTAGCAGAACGCTTGGTACCAACAAAAAGTATTTTGTTACCTTTTGAACAAATATCCTCAACCTTTGATGCAGCCGCACTTAAGCATTCCTGAGTCAATTCAAGATTTATTATGCTTATTTGCTTTCTGGTGTCATAAATATATTGATCCATCTTTGGATTCCAGAATCTTTGTTGATGACCAAAATGAACGCCTGCTTGAAGCAGGTCTTTTATTGAAACTAAACTCAATTTTTCTCTCCTATAGGGTTATTCTCCAATTCATAGTAAGGTCAACTTATACAAGCACCCAAACCTTACAGCAACAGAATTTTCGTGTTAAAAGTTTCAGTATTCTATAAAAAAAATTAGTATTTTAAAAGAATTATTTCAATTAATGATGTCTTCAAATGAATATAAATTTGGCTTATTAAAGTTTATAGACTTAGCACACGTGATTGCACCCTCTGCAAAAATTTTCCTGGATAAAGCTTCATGCGAAAAACATATAGTCCCGTTATCAGAGTAAAACATAATTTTGTGAGTACCAAAAATATTGGCAACTCTATAGGATTTGATTTTTATATCTTGAATAAAATTATTTTTGTCATGTTCTGTAATAAATTTTTTTAATTCAATAGCTGTTCCCGAAGGCTTATCGACTTTTTCAAGATGATGGGTCTCTTCAATGAAACATCTTAGTTTATCTTGATTATGATGAATAAAAGATGCTAATGACTTCTTCAAATATATCATGCCCCTACTCATATTGGCAGCTAGAACAATTGGAATTAAATTTGCAGCCTCTCGAATCTCATTTAAGTCATCATTAGTAAATCCAGTTGTTCCAATAATTATTGGTTTTTTTGCTGCAACACATTTTTTTAAAATTGTTTTTGTAGAACTAGGTTGTGAAAAATCAATTACTAAATCAGAGCAAGAAATATCATCAAAGCATTCAACTAGAGAACTGTCATTTTTAATTAAGTTACTTACTTTTGTGCCCATCTTTCCAGATGCGCCATTGATTGTAACTTTTATCATTATTCTTTATTTTTAGATATTGCTTTTAAAAAAATATCAGTTCCAGGATAATTCTTTGATGCTTCTAATTTTTTTGTGAGTTCGCTTAATGCTTTTAATTGAGCTTTATCAAGGTTTGATGGTGTTTCAACTATAACTCGACATAGTATATCTCCACGTCTTCTGTCTCTAACTATTGAAGCCCCTTCTCCTTTAATTCTAAACACTTTGCCAGTCTGGGTATTTGAAGGTATTTTTAATGAAATTGTCTTTTCAAGAGTTGGTATCTTAATAGAACCACCTAAAATTGATACATCAATTGGTATTGGCGCCTCAATGTAAAGATGTCTTCCATCTCTCTCAAATAAAGGATTATCTTTGACTCTAATAGCAACATATAGATCTCCAGACCTGCCGCCTTTCATCCATTCTCCTTCACCAGACAGTCTCACCTTATCTCCGTTATCCACACCAGCAGGTATATCAACTGAAAGCGTTTTGTTTTCTTTGATAGCTCCAACACCTTTACATGAATTACATCTACTTTTTATAACCTGTCCAGTGCCTGAGCATGCTGAACAAGTCTGTTGAATTGAAAAAAATCCTTGCTGCATTCTTACTTGACCTGATCCACCACAATTTGAACACGAGGTGGGACCTGTTCCTTTTTCTGCACCAGAACCTAAACAATCAGAGCACTTTTTATGTGATGGAATTTTTATTTTTCTTTTTACTCCAAGAACAGCATCTTTTAGTGATAAATCTAGATTATATTGAAGATCTGAACCTCTTTGACGTCTTGATCTTGAGCGTGTTCCAAAAACGTCACCAAAAATATCACCAAAAATATCATTTATATTTATATCATTAAAATTTGGTCCGCCTGCTCCCATTCCCTCAACACCTGAATGACCAAACTGATCATAAGCAGATTTTTTCTGGGGATCTGATAGAACGTCGTAAGCCTCTGCAGCCTCTTTAAACTTTTCGGCAGCTTCAGGGTTGTCTGGGTTTCTGTCAGGATGAAATTTCATGGCTTTCTTTTTGAAAGCCTTTTTTAACTCTGAAGCTGAAGCATCTCGAGAGACCTCTAATGTTTCATAATAGTCTCTCTTAGACATGACAAATAATTATTTATCTTCTTCTTTTACTTCTTCAAACTCAGCATCAACTGTGTTCTCATTTTCAGCAGTAGATTCATCAACACTTGCATCACCTTGAGCTTCAGGATTTTCTTGTTTATATAGCTTTTGTGTTAATGGGGTAAGTACATCATTTAAATCTTTGGTTGCTGATTCAATTGAACTTATATCTTCAGAAGAGATAGCTTCTTCAAGCGAAACAACCGCATCTTCAACTTGTTTTTTTTCATCTTCATCAAGTTTATCTTCTGACTCTTGTATAGTTTTTCTAGTAGCGTGTACTAGCATGTCTGCATTATTTTTAGTCTTGACCAATTCTTCAAATTTTTTATCATCTTCAGCATTAGCCTCTGCATCTTTAACCATTTTCTCAATATCTTCATCAGATAGACCGCTTGATGCTTTGATTACAATTGATTGTTCTTTTCCAGTATTCTTATCTTTAGCTGAAACATTTAATATTCCATTTGCATCTAAATCAAAAGACACTTCAATTTGAGGAACACCTCTAGATGCTGCAGGAATATCAGTCAGATTAAACTGTCCTAAAGATTTGTTTTGAGCAGCTTGTGTTCTTTCTCCCTGAATTACATGGACCGTAACTGCTGTCTGATTATCTTCTGCTGTAGAAAAGATTTGTGACTTTTGAGTTGGAATAGTTGTATTTTTCTCAATAAGAGGAGTTGCGACACCTCCAAGTGTTTCAATTCCTAAAGTCAACGGAGTTACATCCAGTAACAATACATCTGTAGTATCTCCTGAGAGAACAGACCCCTGGATTGCTGCACCAACTGCAACAGCTTCATCAGGGTTTAAATCTTTTCTTGGATCTTTACCAAAAAAATCTGCAACCTTCTTTTGTACAAGTGGCATTCTAGTTTGGCCACCTACAAGCAAAATCTCATCAATATCTTTTTTAGCTACCTTTGCATCTTTTAATGCTAGTTTGAGAGGCTCTAAACTTTTATCAACTAAATCCTCTACTAAAGCCTCAAGCTTTGCTCTAGTAATTTTGTGAACAAAATGTTTTGGGCCTGAGCTGTCAGCAGTAATATAGGGTAAATTGACCTCTGTCTGTTCTGATGAGGATAACTCTATTTTAGCTTTTTCAGCAGCCTCTTTTAATCTTTGAAGAGCAAGTGGATCACTTTTTAAATCAAAACCAGATTCCTCTTTAAACTTGTCGACAAAATAGTCTATAAGTCTAAGGTCAAAATCTTCACCACCAAGAAATGTATCGCCATTGGTCGATAAAACTTCAAACTGATGTTCGCCATCAACATCTGAAATCTCAATTATTGATATATCAAATGTCCCGCCTCCTAGATCATATACTGCGACAGTTGAATCACCCTTACCTTTATCTAAACCATAGGCAAGTGCAGCAGCTGTCGGTTCATTAATTATTCTTTTAACATCTAATCCGGCTATTTTGCCTGCATCTTTAGTGGCCTGTCTTTGAGCGTCATTAAAATATGCTGGAACTGTGATTACAGCCTCTTTAACTTCATGTCCTAAATAATCCTCAGCAGTTTTTTTCATCTTTTTAAGAACTTCTGCAGCCACCTGAGGTGGTGCTAGTTGTTTGTTTGCTGCCTCAACCCATGCATCACCATTATCTGCCTTAATAATCTTATAAGGAACCATATCGGCATCTTTGCTTACAACCTCATCATCAAACCTTCTTCCTATTAATCTCTTAATTGCATATAAAGTATTTTCAGGATTAGTAACAGCCTGTCTTTTAGCAGGCAATCCAACCAATACCTCATCATTATCTGTATAAGCAATGACTGATGGTGTAGTTCTAGCACCCTCAGAGTTTTCAATGACTTTTTGTTGTTGACCCTCCACAACTGCTACACAACTGTTAGTTGTTCCTAGATCTATTCCTATAATTTTTGACATATTTTCCTCTAATTTTTAATTACGGTTACTCTTGCTGGTCTCAAAACTCGTGAGTGAAGCTCCCAACCTCTTTGAAAGATATTTCCCACAAAACCATCTTTCTTATTTTTATCTTGTTCCATAGAAACAGCTTCGTGTTTTTCTGGATTAAATTCTTCATTTAGTGGATAGATAGGTATCATTCCAAATTTATCAAGTGTTGATTCAAAAGATTTTAGAGTGAGTTCAATACCCTCTTTGTCCTCTTTTGTTGTATTTTCAGATAAATTTGAGAGTGCATTTTCTAAATTATCAATAATTGGGAGGAGTTCTAAAAGCAACCTTTCTGTTCCATATTTGTGTGCTTTTTCTACTTCCGAAAGAGTTCTTTTCAATGCATTATCTAAATCTGCATTTGCTCTAAGTAAAAGCTTTTCAAGTTCCTCATTCTTATCAAATAGCTCTTCGTAAGATGGTGTACCAATTGTCTCATCAGTTTCAGAATCATCAGATTCAACTTTATCAGCACTATCACCATTGAGCATATTTTCTTCAGACTCAATATTTTCTCTTTCTAATTTTTCTTTTTTATCACTCATCATAAAATCCCTATACACAAATATATTGGGATTTATAATGCTAGTTCAAGGGTTATATATTTTTTAGATTTTCTTCACATGAAGAACAAGATTGTGGTCAACTATTTGATAACCTGCATCTGAGGCAATCTTGTTAAGCTTATCAATCAATTCTTGGTCCTGAAATTCAAGAACTTTTCCAGTTTCAACATCCACCATATGCTCATGATGTTCTTCAATAACTTCATAAACAGCATGACTTCCTTCAAAATGATGTTTTTTTACCATGCCAGCAGCTTCAAATTGCGTTAAAACCCTGTATACAGAGGCCAATCCAATATTTTCACCTTTACTCAAAAGTTCTTTATAAATATCTTCAGCACTGAAATGCGCCTCCTCTTGAATTGCAGTAGATTCTAGAACTTCCATTATCTTGATTCTGGGAAGTGTGGCCTTCAGTCCTGCTTTCTTTAGTTCTTTATTTTGGTCATTCATTTTAATTAATTAGTATAGTACAGTTTTTAATAATATTACTCTAATTCTCTTATAGCGACATGCATAATTTTAATAAGTATAATGCTGTTAGAAAGTAAAAAAATGTTTAAAAAATATATTAAAAATTTTTCATATCTTTGTACGGCGATTTTCCTGATCTCCTGCTCATCACTAACGCCATATAAAGTTCCAGTGTTACAAGGAAATCTTTTTGAAGAAAAAGATATTGATAAGTTATCTGCAGGCTTAACAAAGGAGCAAGTCCAATTTATCCTTGGTACTGCACTTATAAAAGATCCATTTCATTCTCAAAGATGGGACTATTACTATTCTGTAAAGGTTGGAACTGAAATCCTCAGTGAAAGAAAAATATCCATATTGTTTGATGAAAATAATCTTGTCGATAGCTGGACTATTGAAGAGATAGATGTAACAGACTAGTTTTTTGCTTGTAACTTCTCTATAAAAGCTTCTAAAGCATTTTCGCAAAAATCATTTATAACTTGATCCGTAATAATATTTTCTAAAATGAATGGTAGTTTAAATTCAGCATCAAAACTTACATCTGTACTTGAGCATTCGCGTCCTCTAACTGACCACTTACCTGTAAAAAATTCAAACGGGCCTTCAATTTGCTCTATATTGATTGTATTGTCTGTTAAGACATTCTTCGAACTTACTGAATAAGTTTTCAAAAAAAAATTAAAGGTAAGTTCTCCTATTTCGTATTCATCATTTTTTTCAATTAACTTAGCTTTAGAACATCCTGGAATAAATTCCGAATAATTTTCAAAACTAGCTATTTGACTAAAAACTTCTTTACTATCAGCCTTGATAGATTTAGAAAAATTTAACTTTCTTGCCACTTTAGAAAAGTTGCGATATCAATACAATTCCGACACCAATAGGCGCAACAAACTTAATAAAGATTCTCCATATTTGGTATATAGCCTGATTAATATCACCAAGCTCATCCTTGATTAAAGATTCTTTCATAAACCAACCAATAAATATTGCTATGAGCATGCCTCCAAGAGGCTGCATGATATTTACAGATATTAATTCAACATTAGCTTGGAAAAAGTTATTTCCGTCTTGATCAAAACCAAAAGCAGTTCCAATTCCGATAAGCCAGCAAGTTATAGAAATTATTATTGCTGACTTTGTTCTTGAAAGATATCCCTCTTCGGCAAGATATGCTACGCCAGGCTCTAATATTGAAATTGAAGAACTCAGAGCTGCTACTGATAATAATATAAAAAAGATTGGGCCAATAATATTTCCAAAATCCATTGTGTTAAATGCTGTTTGAAGTGAAATAAAAACAAGTCCAGGACCACCACTTGCTTCAAGACCTTGTATTGCAAATATAATAGGAAAAACTGCTAACCCTGCCATTATGGCGACAAGCGTATCTAGAGCTCCGACGCTAACAGAGGTTGAAGCAATATTTTGATCTTTAGACATATATGCTCCATAAGCCATAATTGATCCCATACCTAAACTTAGGCTGAAAAAAGCTTGCCCCATTGCAACTAAAAAAGTGTCTGAAGTTATTTTAGTAAAATCTGGCTTGAACAAGAAAGATAAGGCTTCTTTAAAAGCTCCATTAATAATTCCATATACAACCATAAATATTAGGAGCAGTCCAAGCATTGGCATTAAGATTTTAACCATTCTTCCAATACCTTTTTTTACTCCAGCAGAAACAATAAACATTGTTAAGCCCATAAATATGGTATGCCACAACATGAGCTCTTTAGGTGAATTTACTATGGATAAAAATTGTCCAGCAGTATCAAGATCATTTGAAGATGCGGAAACAAAAATATACTTAAGACAAATGCCAGCAATTACGCTATAAAAAGAAAGTATTAATATTCCAGCAGATATCCCAATCCATCCAACTCCTTGCCATGCGGATGAAACATCTGAATCTATTGCAGACTTTTTCATAGAATTGATTGGACTGTTTCCAGATCTTCTACCAATCAAAATTTCACTCAACATTATCGGCAGTCCAATTAAAACAATGCACAATAAATATATTAGAACGAATGCACCGCCCCCTTCTGTGCCTGCTTTATATGGAAATCCCCATATATTGCCCAATCCAACAGCAGAACCAGTTGCTGCAAGAACAAATGTCCATTTTCCTATCCATGTGCCGTGAGATTTTAGTGTTTTTTGCATAATATTATTTATAAGTATGGGCTACTATATGGGTTTATCCAATACCCTATTGATATTAAAAAACTAATACAAACTAGTAAAGTAAGAATTTTTCTAAATTTTTTATAATCTTCATCTTTTTCATTAAAGACCCATGTTGATTTTTCAAAAACATAAAAAAGATAAAAGCCAATGATAGAAACTATCAACGAAGTGAGAATAAAGTCAAAAAATATCAAAAGTAAAATCAAGCATCCAATTAAACTAAACCCAATTCCAATTGATAGGTTAAATACTTGATTCTGTTGATCATCTCTCCAACCCCAAGCAAATCCGCCTAAGAACGTAATTATTATTGACCCATAAGCTATTTGAAAAACAATTAAAGTTTTACTTATTTCTCCACCTATAATCCAAGGCAAGAGAGAAAAAACTGCAAAAGGAATAAAGCCTATATAGCCATAAGTTGATTTAATATTAGTAATATTCAATTTTTTTTGCTCTTAAAATATTGCACTTAGATTTTCAAAATACATAATAAAGTATGTCTAAAGAAAAAACTGCATTAATTGTAAAGAATAAAAATGCATCAAGAAACTTTAAATTAGATGAATCTTTTCAAGCTGGTATTGTGCTTGAAGGCTGGGAAGTTAAATCATTGAGAGATTCAAAGGTTGATGTGAAGAATTCATATGTAAATATACGAAAAGGTGAGGCATGGCTGATAGGAGTAAAAATAGATAGTCCTGCTTCTCTTCAGCAAGAAAATATTGATACTACTAAATCTAGAAAGCTTTTACTTCATAAAAAAGAAATTGCCAAAATAGAAAGATTGAAAGGTGAAAAAGGCCTTACCTGTGTATTAACTAGAATATATTGGAAAGATAATCTTATTAAATGTGATATTGCAATGGGCCAAGGTAAAAAACACAGGGATCAAAGAGAAGACATCAAAAAAAGAGATTGGGAGCGAGATCAAGGAAGAATTCTCAAGAATTCAAAAAAGTTTTCCTAATCGAATCAAAAAAAATATTAATGTATAATGCCCTTCCTTATGGGGGCGAATAGGGTTCGACGTTTCTACTGGACTCCGAAGCGCATGCCAAGATTGTAGTAATTCTTGTA
>ENA-OSEY01000297-OSEY01000297.1-marine-metagenome-genome-assembly--contig:-NODE-297-length-36522-cov-4.678968_pt1 | contig 36522 bp, 35 predicted proteins | sample MGYA00248465_ERZ534230 | MGnify/ENA primary metagenome ERZ534230 (study PRJEB26409, sample SAMN06344110) | marine metagenome | isolation source: Sea water from surface | place: Atlantic Ocean:Southern... | reverse complement strand
GGTGGACGAAGGGGGTTGAACCCTCGACCTCCGGTGCCACAAACCGGCGCTCTAACCAACTGAGCTACGCCCACCATTTTTTTTATGACCTTTGAGAAAAAAAATTATATCATTATGCAATTAACTAGGGGGAAAAATGGGTGCAGATAATCTATTTTTAAAAAGTGTCTCAAAAATGTTTGATGATGCTGTTGAGATACTTGGTGTAGAGCCAGGGCTGGCAAAACAAATTAAATCTTGTAACAGTACACATACAATTAGATTTGGGGTAAAGCTAAAGAAGGGAATAAAGGTCTTTACTGGATGGAGATCTGTACACTCTGAACATCTTGAGCCAGTAAAGGGTGGTATTAGATATAGTCCTGCAGTAAATGCATCAGAAGTAGAAGCAATGGCAGCATTGATGACTTTTAAAAATGCTGTGATTGATGTTCCGTTCGGAGGCTCAAAAGGTGGTTTAAAAATTACCCCTAGCAAATACGATGATGAAGATTTAGAAAAAATTACGAGAAGATTTACCGAAGAATTGGTTAAAAGAGGCTTGATTTCTCCGAGTCTAAATGTACCCGCTCCAGATATGGGCACTGGAAAAAAGGAAATGGCTTGGATTGCTGATGAATATAAGCGACTAAATCCCCAAGATATAAATGCATATGCATGTGTAACCGGAAAGCCAGAAAATATGGGAGGCGTGGATGGCAGAACAGAAGCAACAGGAAGAGGTATTTTCTATGCCTTATCCTCTTTCTTTAATTCACCAGACATTAAAAAAACAAGCCTTAAAGGCAAGCTTTCTTCTCAAAGCATAATTATAGAGGGATTAGGCAAGGTTGGTTATTATGCAGCAAGAGCATTACGAGATCACGGCTGTAAAGTTATTGGCGTTATTGAAAAGAAAACTTCTTTTTATAACCAAAAGGGGCTAGATATAGATCAAATAGATTCATGGATAAAAGGTTCCAGAGATCCAAAAGATTATCCTAATCAGAATGAAATTAAATCACGTGAAGAGTTGCTATCTGTAGGTTGTGATATTTTTATACCAGCGGCGCGTGAAGGAACTATAACTGAGGAAAATCAAAAAATTTTAAACACCAAACTGATATGTGAGGGTGCAAATGGACCGCTTACTTCAAGAGCTGATCATTATCTTAATAAAAGAGGAATTCTAATAATTCCAGATCTTTATGCCAATGCAGGTGGGGTAGCAGTGAGTTATTTTGAGTGGGTCAGAAATTTATCTCATATGCGTTTTGGAAGAATGGAGAAACGTAGAAAAGAGTACGAGACGACTTCAATTTTAAGTGTCATTGAAAGCTCAACAGGAAAGAGAGTTTCAAGCAAAACAAAAAGTATGTTGAATCAGGGACCAACAGAATTAGACCTCGTAAGATCTGGACTTGAGGACATGATGACTGAGGCTTATGAAAATATGAGTATTATTTGGAATAAAAATAATTATCCAACTTTAAGAAGTACAGCGTACATTTATTCAATTAAGAAGCTTATAGAATCATATAAATCGATTGGGATTTAGTTAGTAGATTAAATGCCTAAGTAATTGGCGCGCCAGGGAGGATTCGAACCCCCGACCAATAGCTTAGAAGGCTACTGCTCTATCCAGCTGAGCTACTGGCGCTGGTCGGGGCAGCAGGATTTGAACCTGCGACCACCTGGTCCCAAACCAGGTGCGCTACCAGACTGCGCTATGCCCCGAAAGGGAAATCATATAAACTATGTGCTTTAACATCAAGCAAAAATTTTAAGTGAGTAATTGTATAGTACTAGATGGTAAAAAAGTTGCACATGACAGCAGCCAGTTTATTCGTGAAAAATCTCTAAAACTACATAAAAACTTTAATAGGAAACCATCTCTTGCAGCCATAATCGTTGGCAATGACCCCGCTTCTCATACTTACGTCTCAATGAAAGAAAAAGCTTGCAAAGATCATGAAGTCATTACAAAAACATACAAACTTTCAGATGACAGCTCAACTAAAGACGTTGTCGACCTAATTAATGATCTAAATCTAGATGAATCTGTCGATGGCATACTTTTACAGCATCCTGTTCCAAAACATATTGACGAGTTTCAATGTTTTAATACCATTGATATTTCCAAAGATGTTGATGGTGTCACAACCTTAGGTTTTGGGAATATGTTTATGAATCAAAATTCATTTAAATCGTGCACCCCTTTTGGAATTATGAGGCTTCTGGAAGCATATAATGTAAAACTGGAAGGTCTCAATGCCCTTGTCATTGGAAGAAGCCAAATTCTTGGAAAACCCATGGCCGGAATGCTTTTGAATGAGAATGCGACGGTTACAATAGCACATTCAAAAACAACAAATCTTAATGAGTTAATAAGTCAATCGGATTTAGTTGTTGCAGCTGTTGGAATTCCAAAATTTATCAGTGCTAACCAACTTAAGAGTGACTCAATATTGATTGATGCTGGATATCATCCAAACGAAAAATGTGGTGATGTTGACCTTTCTGGGATAGAGTCTATAGTTTCTGCCTATACTCCTGTGCCAGGGGGCGTTGGACCAATGACTATAAATACCCTTATACTCAATACTGTTTCATCAATGGAGGCAAAATTTAATGTCTAATAAACCTATACCTTGTATTGTGGGCTTTGGAGGAATAACTCCAGCTGGTCGTGGATCACATAACTTGAGTTATTCCAGGATGATCTATGATCTTGAGTCAGAAAAGAACAAAGCACAGTACCTCAAGCATGTCTTATCTTTGTGTGGATTGATTGATGAAACTGTTGAAACAGCTGAAATTGACAAATTTATAAAAGATAAAGAGCAAGAGGTCCTTAAAAATACTCTTATGAGAAAGCTCGACTACGAGTTTTTTAGGGAAACGTTTTGGACGTACGATTATGAGATGCCTGCAAATGCTTGTGGTCAACTACCTTTTAGACTTGATCCAGTAAAGCATTATGCTTCAAGACAACATCCCAAAGCACTAGGAATGTCAATTTTAGGAATTACGGACGCTATGAACGATGCCGGATTTGACGTTCGAGGAGCAATTGATAAGTACGGCAGAAATAAAGTTGGTTGTTTCGCAGGTTGTGCAGTTATGAATATGGACAGATACTCTGGTGATGGACTATTTGCATCCTACCCACTAGGAAAACGTGCATCCTCGAAACATATATCATTCACACTTCCTGAAATGACAGCGGATTTTATTAATGCATACGTAACTGGAAGTTTAGGAATCACCGGCCACTTTATTGGAGCATGTGCGACATCTTTGTATAACATGAATGCAGGTGTTGAGCTCATAAAAAGTGGCAAAAGTGAATTGGTAATTGTAGGGGCAGCAGAAGCAATATTAGGGCCACCTGCTTATATTGGCTTTAGCGCTATGGGTGCAATGGCAACCGACCAAAGAATGAAAGATCTGCAATCTCTTCTCGGAGAGGGGGATGAATTAAATTATCAAAATTTTTGTAGGCCTTTTGGAGATAATATGGGAATGGTTTGTGGGGAGTCAGCAGGTTTTGCAATTCTGATGAGTGACAGACTGGCAATTGAGACAGGTGCCAACATAAGGGGCTGCATTTTAAACGTAAATATAAATGCAGATGGTAATAAAAAGTCAATTTCTGGACCTGGTGCAGGAAATTATTTTTCAGTTGGTAAGACGTTTAAGGACTTAGAACAGGTTTTTGGTGAGAAAGTTTTTAAAGATTCATGTGCTTTTATTGCGCATGGGACAGGTACTCCATTAAATCGAATTACTGAGTCACACATTATGTCAACTTTTGCTAAAGAATTTGACGTAGCAAACATGCCCGTAACATCAGTTAAATCAAAATTAGGTCATACCATGGGAACAGCTGGAATGGATCAACTTTGGGCAGGATTAGGTGCATTAGAGACCCAAAAACTTTCGGGAATCTGTACAATTCCAAAGCTAGCAGATGATGTCTTTAAAGATAACCTTGATTATTACTTACAGGATAAAGAATTTGATAACAAAAAGGATATTGTATTTTTAAACTCCAAAGGTTTTGGAGGCAACAATGCAACAACAGCATTAATTTCAAGTGATCTTACTAGGACCCTGCTTGAAAAAAAATATTCAAAATCAGAATTGGGCAACTGGGAGAGCAAGCTTTCGGATACTCTGAGTGCTCGTGAAAAAAATAAATCTCAAGCAGTAAATAACGATCTTCAACCAATTTATGATTTTGATAAGGATGTCTTGGATTTAACAGATCTTAAAATTTCAAAAACAAATATCGTGACTAGCACTGGTTTTGATTATGAACTTGAATCGGACCTTTCTAAAGACGACTTCTAATAAGTTCTTATATCGTAATCAATACCCTCAGGAACTAAAATTTTAGAAGCTTCATCTAAGCTTTTTTCAGAATCATACAATTCAATAAGAAAATTTAGAATGCTCAAATTTAAACCTAGCTCAAGGCTCTTCTTGTGAACAGCTAAAGATGTTTGATACCCTTCGACTGTATCATTAATTTTGGCAAGTGCTTCTGTTGCATTTAATCCGGTTGCAAGCATTTTGCCAAATTTATAATTTCTGGAGTCTTTTGACAAAGCAGTAGAAAAAAAATCACCTACACCTGCTAACCCGAGAAATGTTGATGAATTTGCTCCGCGAGCTTCGCTAAATACTCTTATCTCTTCTAAAGATTTTGTTAATAGAAAACCTATAGTGTTTTCCCCTACCCCTTTAGCATGGAAATATCCTGAAACTATCGCATAGATATTTTTTAAAGCTCCTGCAAGCTCAACTCCATATCTATCCGTATTTATAAAGGGTATAAAAAATTCATTTTTTAAGCTCTCCGCTACTTCACTCATTGCTTTTTTATTTTCCCCAGCCAAAACAGTTGCTGTAAGTTCTTTTTTTGCAATTTCTCTTGATAAATTTGGCCCACTTAAAACGATAAGATTTTCTTTCTTTACACCAAATTTTTCAATCAACATCTCTGAAGGCAAAACACCAAGATTATTTTCAAATCCCTTAATGCAACTAATAAAAATTTGCTGATCAGTTACTGGAATTTTATTGAGCATAAATGAAATGTCCTTACTAGAAAATGTAAGAAATATATATTTTACATCTGCTAAATCTTTAAGATCTGTAGTGGCAGTTAAATTTTTTGGATTTGGAAAAACAAATCCTGATAAGCTTTTTGAATCATTGGTGATCGATTGAATTTCCTGAATGCGCCTGGAATAAATTAAGACTTCATGATGATTATTTAGGAGAATTTTTGTCAACTCTCTACCAAACTTTCCTGATCCAACAACAGCAAATTTCATTATCTTAGCTTTTGAAATCATCATTAGAATCTTTTCTAATGAAATATGATTTTTCCTTACTTGCTGCGAAGTACGTTCTACTTAGAATCTCGCCTATTACTCCAAGACTAATAAACTGAACTCCAACCACAACGAGAAGTGTGCCTGCAATTAGAAGTGGTCTATCGCCAATATCCATGCCATAGAAAATTTTCAGTGAAAATAAGTAAAGCAACATCAATGATCCAATAAAACTTAATACCAAACCAATCAACCCAAAGAAATGTCCAGGTCTGCTAAAAAACCTCATAAAGAAATAAACAGAAATTAAATCAACAAAAACTCTAAATGTCCTAGATATCCCATATTTTGATATTCCTGCAACACGAGGATGATGAAGAACTTCAATTTGAGCAATTTTTTCAGGAGGTATTTTTGTTGCCATCCACGCAGGAATAAATCTATGCATCTCCCCAAAAAGTCTAACTTCATTTAAAATTTCTGCTCTATATGCTTTCAGACTGCACCCATAATCATTTAGTTTTACCTTAGTGATGGCACCGATGATCTTATTAGCAACTTGAGAGGGAAAGTTTCTTAAAAAATAGTTATCTTTTCTGTCCTTTCTCCAACCCACAACTAGATCTAAGTTCTCATCAATCAATTTCTGCAGCACTCGTGGTATATCTTTTGGATCATTTTGAAGATCACTATCCAGAGTAATCAAATATTTCCCATTACTTCTGTCAAAGCCCGCTTGGATTGCTGGGGTCTGTCCAAAATTCTTAGATAATGTTAAAACCCTTATGCTGTCTGATAATTTAAGACATTGCTCAAGATTTTTTGCGGTTTCATCTGTGCTGCCATCATCCACTAGAATAAGCTCCCAGTTCCATTTATTCTCTTGCATGACATCCACAATAGATTTAGCAAAAGCAAAAATGTTTTCCTCCTCATTGAAAACTGGAGAGACAATTGTGACTTCTATTTTTGAATCCATTTAAATTTTTTTAATATGTTATAAAAAACTATACCCAACAAAATCCCGAGTGATGCGCCAATTATAACTTGACTTAGCAAATGTTTCGCTAAAAAAACTCTTGATAGACCAACTGCAGAAGAAATTATGAATAAGCAAAAGCCTAGAATTTTTCTTTTTGTTATCAGATAAATTAAGGTCGAAAAAAGAAAGAAGTTAAGGGCATGATTTGACGGCATTCCTGTTAATCGCTCGCCACATTGATTTTTGATAATTCCCAGATCAATAAGTTGCACTGAATATTGGAAGCAGGGTCTTGGTTCTTGAAAGAAGTCTTTTAAAAACGCTCCTATTTGATCGCCCAAAATAATGCATAAGACTATATACAAAAACAAATATGTTTTTCTGTAGTAAATAAAAAATAACCCAGATATTAATAATAAGCTAAATGAAAAAGCCCTAGTCGACACAACTTCGAATAGTATCGAAAACTCAAGAAAATCGCTAAGCCAAACTAAAAATAATAAATCGTTAGTCATCATATATGATCAAAAACCTCAAAGTTAAAAACAGAATATAGAGCTGTAACTATTACTAATGCTGACGCGATATTTAAGTAATTATTTTTGTTTAAAAAGTTTATGACTTTCTGCTTGTGGATTATTTCTATGTATAGCAAAGTGAAGGCGTAACTAGCAATCACATCTGAAAGCCAATGGGCCCCCACAATAACTCGGGAAAAGGCAATTAAGGAAATTAAACAAAATATTAAATATCTTATTAAATGGAATTTATTTCCCATTGCAAGACGGCTCCACCAGATACCAAAAAATAAGATGGAAGCTGCATGACCACTTGGATACGAGAGAGACTGATAAACTGGATTTAGAAAATTTATATCTATACCCTCGATGCCACCTGGCCGTGGAAAATTTAGAACATTTTTAATTGCTTGGATAATCAATCCAAATAAAGCCCCAGGAATTATTAAAGTCGAAGGTGCTACATAGTTCAGCTTTTTGATTGCAAAAGATAAGTACGAAAATAAAGGCACCAAAAATGAAATTATGAAAAAAGAATTACCCATCTCAGTGACAATTGATAAAAGAGAATCGGAAACAAACAAATAATTAAATAAGTAAAGAATTTGTATATCAATGTTCTGAAAAAACTTTAACAGTATAGATATTCCGAGAAGAAATACCCCTAAATAGTAAATGTTAGCTATCTTCATTTTCAATAAAAACAATTAAGTAATTGCCGCTCTCTTTCATGACTTTATATTTCTGATTTAAATGTACTAATTTATCTTTCCTTGTAAGAAGCACTTCCTCTTCAACTTTATCTCGAATGTAGGGTTTCCCAGAATAAAATGAACTTGTGGGCTTATTAATTTTATAGACTACTAGTGGCAAATCATTTTGTTTTAAGTATTTTGATAAAACTTTTAGATCTTTTTGAGAGCTATCAATAATTAAAGGCAACAAGAAAAAGGAAAGATAACATAAAAGACTTGCTGCAAAGAATTTTTTTACAAAAACATACTGAATTTTATTAATAAATTGAAAAATTAAAATTGCGAATAAAACAAATAGAAGAATCGGAGGAGTCATCTCTTCAATAAAGTTTTCAAAATACTGAACAGATAACTCGTAGGTAGGATTTAAATCAGCTACATAAATAATGATGTATGGGAATATGAATAGCAGGAGTATACATATGACATCAAAGAGTAAAGATCCGAACTTATAGACCGCTTGACCAGAGATCTGAAATGACTTCTCAATAAAATAAGCAAGAGGTGTCAGTCCATAAATCAAATAATGTGGAAGCTTTGTGCTTGAAAAGGTGAAAAAAATGAAAACCCATAAAAACCATATAAATAGAAACTTTTCGTGGCTTTTTCTTAAATTCAGCAATTTTTTTAAGGGCAATAAAAAATTTCCCAAGAATGGAAAGATTAGAAATGGTAAAACTACAAAATAGTAGTAGTAGTTCCCTGAATGATTCTCCATTGCCTCAGAAAACCTTCCGAAAGATTGTCCTAAAAGCAAATACTGAATACTGCCAATATCTGTTCTTAAATAAAGCACAACAAACCAGGGGCAAACAATTAGGAGAAATCTAATCCATGCAGCACTTGAAATTGCAGCTTTTAAAAAAAGGATTTTTTTATTTGATAACAGACAATAAATTAAAAAGACTGGACCAGCAATTGCAATAATTGCAAAACCTTTTATTAAAAAGCCAATTCCTATGAAGATAGCTGTTGAGTTTAAGTGCTTTTGCTCTTGGTTTATTGTGAATTTATAAAGGCTAATAAGACTTAAGGTAATGAAGAGGTTTAAAAATGCATCAGCCGTAGCAACAGAAGAAATTAAGAAAAATCCAGGAAGTAGAAATAATGTGAGTACTTGATTTTTATTTCTAATATTGGGATCGCATTTTTGAATGAAGTCTGCAAACACATAACCCCAGGCTACGGCAGAAATAACAGAGGGAAGCCTTAAAGCAAATTCATTGTTGCCAAAAATTGCTAGAAAAAGGGACTGTATCCAATAAGAAAGAATTGGTTTTTCTAATCTGAGCTCCTCACCAAGGAGTGGCACAAAATATTGGCCATCTCTTATCATTTGTAGCGACGTTGCTGCGAATGCTCCTTCGTCATAATCAGTTAACCCAAGAAATAGCATTGGTATGTACGCTATTAGAAGCAGCAGATATAAAAAATTAAGTTGTCTGGTTTGCAATTTTTTTACTCCTTCGACATCTTTCACTACAGTAAATCACATTTTCCCAGCAAGTTCTCCATTTTTTTCGCCAGTTAAAGGGCTTTTGGCAGATTGGGCAAATTTTCTTTGGGAGGTGTTGTTTTTTCAAACTTCTAAAAACTTTTCGATTAAGTAGTAAAGAGCAACGAATGAGGTAGTTGTTAATATCAAGATACTTACTGAATGAAAGAATCTAAAGGATCCAGTTTTATCATCATTTTTTTCGTGATTTAAAAAAATACCAATAAAGAGATTTATGAAATTCCCGCCAAGCAGTGAAAGGAATATAAGATTTTTATTCGAACTCCAAATTAATTCATATTGCCCAAGTTGAAAAAAATAGATTATCGCCAAATATCCAACAATTAATAGAATAATGTACAGATTTAATCTAAAGAAAAACGACTTTAAGTAGAATCCTTGGGATTGATTATCAAGACTATTTCTAGCAGCAGGCGCTACAACCACTACAGAAAGCCATATTCCGCCAATCATCGCAGCCAGAATTGTATGAAGAGCAATTTCAACCATCATCATTATTTAAATGGCGATCCGGAAGGGACTCGAACCCTCGACCTCCTGCGTGACAGGCAGGCATTCTAACCAACTGAACTACCGGACCGTGAGTTGTAGATTTTGGTACAAAAGCGACATATTTACAACTTTTTTCTGTTGTAAATAAAGTTGAATGTTAAATTGGAGAAGATATAATGATGTAGTTAGTAAATTTACTTAACGGGGGAAATTATGGATTATTTCTTAGCAACTGACGATTATGTTGGAGTATCCTTTTGGATTGCTACTGCTGTTATGGCAGCAGGTGCCCTGTTCTTCTTCATAGAGAGAAGCACAGTTAAGGCTTCATGGCAAACATCTCTAACAGTAGCCGCTCTTGTGTGTTTTGTAGCCTTTTGGCATTACCTATACATGAGAGACGCGTGGATAGCAACAGGTGAATCACCTACTGTGTACAGATACATAGATTGGTTGATTACTGTTCCTATGCAAATTGTAGAATTTTATTTGATATTATCTGCTGTTGTGGCAGTAAGTCTTGGAGTTTTCTGGAACTTACTAGTTGCATCATTAGTAATGTTAATCTTTGGATATCTGGGTGAAGCAGGTCTTATGGATGTTACTGTCGCTTTTGTAGTGGCAATGGCTGGTTGGATCTACATCATCTATTATGTATTTGCAGGTGAAGCTGCAAAAATCAAAGATGCTGCAGGTAATGAATCATTAAGCTTTGCATTTAATGGAATCAAATGGATTGTAACTATTGGATGGTCAATCTATCCAATTGGATACTTCCTAGGTTATCTAGGTGGAGGCGTTGATATGGATATGCTGAACATCGTTTATAACCTTGCTGACCTAGTTAACAAATTCCTATTTGGACTTGTGATTTGGTATGCAGCTATGATGGATTCCGGAGTTAAGAAAGGCGCATAAGCTTAATTTAACTTAAAGACTTAGCCCGCTTTCGAGCGGGCTTTTTTTTGTTTGTAAATCAGATGGAGCGTGATTTATGAATTAGATAGACTGTATGCACTAAAGTGGTGACAAGTTTATTTGCTTCATTAAAGATTTCACCCTTTACAGTTGCAATAGATTTTCCTTTTCTCATTGTTGTGGCCTTAACTCTGCATTTGCCTGATTTTAATGGTAAGTGGTGAAGAGAATGAAGATCAGTTGAAGCTGGATAAACAGCACCCTCTGATTCAACAATTAAAAGTAATGCGGTGGCGTCATCTAGCATTGAGGTCATCATTCCACCTTGAACTGATCCGTCAGGATTTAAAGTTAACTCTGTGAAATTACCTTCAAGCTCAAGACAGCTATCGGTATAGTTAATATATTTAAATTCAAATAATTTACCTGTGCCCCCGTTTTCTCTGTGGAAATCAAGATATTTTTGAACTTTGTCTTTCATTGCTAAATGGTGCGAGTTGTAGGATTCGAACCTACGACCCCCTGCTTGTAAGGCAGGTGCTCTAACCAACTGAGCTAAACTCGCAGTGGACAATAGAATATAATAAATTTATATGGAAGACTACTCTGCCAATTCAACAAATGATATGAGAGAGATCCTTAGCGTCTCTGAGGTCAATAAAACAGCCAATGATTTTATTAATGAGGCTTTTCCTCCGTTATGGGTAGTTGGTGAAATTTCAGGGTTCAAAGAGTATGGAGCTTCAGGCCATTGGTACTTTTCTCTTAAAGATTCTGATTCTGTCCTAAGTTGTTCAATGTTTCGACTACAAAATATTAGTTTGGGGTTTAAGCCGAAGGAAGGAGATCAAGTAATAATTCAAGGCAAATTATCAATCTGGCATAAAACTGGAAGATTCCAGCTCATAGCCAATAAAATGGAGTTAGCAGGGTTTGGTGAGTTGCTTAGAAAGTATGAGCTTTTAAAAAATAAGCTTAAAGACGAAGGGTTGTTTACCAAAAAATTACCGGAAGCTCTGCCTGCAATTATAAGCAAGGTGGCAATTGTAACCTCTGCACATGGTGCTGCATTAAGAGATATTATTTCAACTTTGAACAGGCGTGCTCCGCACATACAAATTTTTGTTTCTCCTTGTCGGGTGCAAGGTGACGGTTCATCAGAATCAATCAGGGTTGCGCTCAAAAGAGTTGAAAGTTTACAACAGACAGAAAAGTTTGACGTAGTTATAGTTTCAAGAGGCGGTGGATCTATCGAGGACCTATGGAGTTTTAATAATGAAGAGTTATGTCGATACGTATCAGAGCTAAAACTTCCCGTTGTGAGTGGTGTTGGCCATGAGACCGATTTTACTCTTCTTGATTTCGTCTCTAACATAAGAGCAGAAACGCCAACTGCTGCTGCTGAAATCGTCTCAGAAGGTGCATCTAAGCTTAAAGACTATTTAGATTTTATGTCAGACAGTCTGAATAAGAAAATGAATATCTTGATAAATAATTTCAAAGAGAAGATTGATTTCTTAAGAAAGCTTTTAAGATCTCCTAAGCAAAAGATCCAGGATCAGTACCTGAAATTAGACCATAAATCTGAACAGCTTAATTTAACATTTAAAAAATTTATTCAAAGAAAACAAGATGGTCTTGAAAAGGAAAAATTAAAACTTATCTTCAATTCACCAAAAAATATTAAAGATAAAGGACAGGACAAACTTAAGGAAATAAACAAGATGATTCATAAACAGCTTACATCATTGCTTTATTCACTTAATTTGAAGCTCAATAATTTTGAGCAACAATTAATTTCCTTAAGTCCAAAAGAAATACTTAAGAGAGGTTACTCCATAACATACAATGAAAAAGGAAAAATTATTAAGTCCTCCAAAAAACTGGCAGGAGGTGATCGACTGGTCACACAACTTAGTGATGGAAAAGTTCAGTCAAAGGTTGAGTAGCTAGCTAATTTATTTTCTAGATCCTCAAGTGTCAAAGGGGTTGTAATCGTTTCTATAACTTTATTATTTTTGATAATGTAGGTTGTTGGCACGTTTTCGGGCAAATCTATACCCCAAATATCTCTCGGGTCATCTCTTAAATTAGGAAAAGTAACTCCAAACTTCTCTATAAGTTTGTTGACCTCAGAGTCTGAAAGCGAATCAAACTGATCAAAATGATATCCGATTACACTTACATCTTTCTTTTCGTTAATTTGATTAAAATACGGAAACTCTTTAATACATGGAGGGCACCAGTCAGCCCAAATATTTATAAATAAAACTTGGTTGGAAAGATTAGAGAATCTCTCCCCTCTTCCATCGCTGTAAAAAAAATCTTGCTTTTGGCATGATGCCAAAACAAACACTGATAAAAATAAAGTGCCAAATAATTTCATTTTGTCTTTATAAGTACAAAAAGCCACTTTACAATAATTTTTTCAATGCTTGAAACTTTTTTTCAGCAAAACTTGTATAACAGAAAACATTGGAGATTTTATGAACGACGGAATTTTTTCGAAAATTGGCAACTTTCTAGGGCTGGCTTGGTCCTATATAGTTATTGGTAGAGACTTCTTTTGGAAAGGAGTTAGATTTACATTTGCAACGGGTATTTTTTTAGCTTTAGCTATTGGTATTATCTACAGTCTCATAAGTCCAATATGGACAAGTTCTAGCGCTCCTGATGCTGAGGGTAAAGTTGTAGTATTTAAACCAAACGGAGTAGTTGTTGATCAAGAGCCTACCAGAGCAGCAAACGAGCCAATTGAAGAATTCCTTAATGAAATTTTAGATTCTGGTATGCCGGAACCACGAATCTACGAATATAAATTTCTCTTAAAGTTCTTTGATGATTTTACAAATGATGAAAATGTAAACTCTATGATCTTCGATCCTTCTGGATTGAGCGTGCCAATAAATTATGTAATGCCATTGGCTGAAAAAATTAAAGGGGCTGTCGAATCTGGCAAAGAAATAATTGTACGTGCAGAATTTCTGAATGACGTATCTTATGTTCTTGCAGCATCAGCTTCTGAAATAAGTGCCCCGTATTATTCTTTTTTCTCAATTAATGGTTTCGGTGGCACACGAGAATATTACAAAAACTTTTTTGAGAAATTTTTGATTACGCCGAGGATAATTGCAGCTGGGGATTTTAAAACTGGACCAGAATCGTTTACTCGAGACTCAATGAGCGAAGAGGCTAAGCTTAATCTTGAGTTCTATAAACCTCTTTGGAGCAAATATAAGACATTTGTGAAAGAAGCAAGAAATGTAGACATGCAGTGGATAGCTGATGAATCTTATAAAGACTTAATTTCAAACAAAGTAAGTGAATGGGATGCAGCATTGGAATGGGGCTTAATTGATGTCATGGAGGAAGAAGATGATTTCGACGAAAGAATGTTAGAAAAATTTGGATCCTCTGAAGATGATGAGGATGAGTTAAACGCGATACCTTTTAGAAGTTACCTTGAAACTCTTCCTAAAGAAGAGATTCAAAAATCTAAAAACATTGTAAAAGTAATTACAGCTGAAGGAGCCATAATGGGTGGAGATGTAATGTTAGGGGTTGCAGGTTCTGATGGAATCGTTGAGATGATCAAAGACGCACATGAGGATGAAAATACCAAAGCAATAGTTCTAAGAGTTAACTCCCCAGGGGGTTCGGTTGTGGCCTCTGACTATATAAGATGGGAAATTGAAAAAGCACAAGAAAAAGGAATTCCAGTAGTAGTTTCAATGGGTTCGCTTGCAGCTTCAGGGGGATACTGGATTTCATCTCTTGCAGATAAGATCTATGCTGAAAGTGACACCATAACTGGCTCAATTGGGGTGTATGGGACAGCATTTAGTGTTGAAAACATCTACGATTGGTTAGGCATTAATTTAGATGGATACTCTACAACAAAATGGGGCGCATTTGACCCAATAAGACAGGATTGGCCACAAGACTATGAAGATACCGTCCGATCAGGCATAAATTCTATCTATGTAAAATTTACTACTCAAACTTCGATCGATAGAAATATTCCGCTTGAGACTGTTAGAGAAATTGCCAAAGGAAGAGTTTACTCTGGAGAAAGAGCTCTAGAGTTGGGCTTGGTTGATGAAATTGGTGTCACTAATGATGCAATTGAGTATGTTGTGGGGTTAGCTGAGTTAGAGGACTACAAAGTTGTGTATGCAAAACCACCAGCAGCAAACTCAACAGGTTTTACAATTGCAATTCGAAATTTCATTGAATCTATGAGAAATATATTCTTTGGTAAACCGTATCAGGAAAAAGATCCTATGGAAAATATCCAAGTTTACTGTTTTGAATGTACAGTAGGATCTTAAGTAATTTTTAATTTTTTCAGAAATTTAGCAACCATCTGTTTGGATGGTTGTTTCCTTTCTGCATACAAAAATTTATCAAGCTCTACTACTGTTTGCTTAATTGAATAAAAATCCTTCCTTACAAATATCTTTAAGTATTCAATTGCATCCCCGCTCAATTGGATGTCCAATTTAGTTGATATAAATGCAATTGCTTCGACAATATCACTCTCACTTAAAGGTTTTATCGTAAATGAATTCATTTGAGCAAATCTTGACTGCAAATCAGGAAACACATCGATATCCCTAAGGGTAGTGCTGCTAGTCAACACCAATTTAGTATTTTTGCCTTTGCAGGCATTAATTAAATTAAAAATCTGTACCTGAATTTCGTGGTTACATTTATCAATATTATCTAAGCATAGTAAGAATGAATCTTCCAAACTTTCAAAATTATTATCAGCTGAGCTAAGTTTTGAAGCATCTATATATAGAGATGGCTTACCCTTAGATTGAACCTCATTTAGTATTGAGTTAAGCAGGAAGGTTTTTCCAGAGGAGCTATTTCCAACTAAAAAAATATGTTCAGATTTAGGATCCTCAATTAGTTGTTGAATTTGCGATTTGAGTATTTTATTTTCAAAGGAGAAAAAAAAGTTGTCCAGTTTGGCATCGTAATCTCTTCCAAAGTCAAAAAAAACCTGTCTATTTGAAGTAATATTCTTCACTCTTGCCACCTAAATTCACTTAACATTTTTTCTGCTTCTGTTTTACTTAGATAAGTTTCATACTCTAATTCAATATATTTGCTGTTTAAACTTTTAAATGAGAATGATATCACTTCATTTCTGCTAGCCAAAAAGCCTAAAAGATTTTCAACCATATCAGAATCTCTAAAAGGAATTTCAAGAATGAATTTATTTCTAATTATCTCTCTGCTTTTTGTAGATATTGAGATAATTTCATCTATCAAGAAGTCATGAAAGTCCAGAGATTCATTTTTGAATACACGTTTTGATACTGGAAAATTAATCTTCCATAAATCTGGGTTTTCTTTTTGTATTACTATCAAAACAAAGTCCAAACTTTCCTTTCCTGCTGCCGTTTTCAGGATTTCTTCGAACTCCGAGCGGTTAGGATATTCATATTTAATATTAATATTATGGTTCAAAGAAGAAATGAGTTTGAGCATCTCAAGCTGACTATCAAGTTGGCCCTGTTCTACTTCGTCTAATTGAGGCATAGATACATCTGGGAGAAAAATATAAGCTTTCATGTCTCTTTTAATTACTGAAAAGGACAAATTATTGGCAATTAAGAAATTTTCAATTCTACTACGATCATACTTCATTTCTAAAAGTTTGATCTCATCAATAATTCTTACTTGGTACCCAATAAAAAACCTTTCGAATTCAAGATTCTCAAGAAGATCTAAGTCTTTTAAACTAACACCATATTTTTCAAGTATTTTTGTGTTGGAATTTTCTATTAGCTCTTGAATTTCAGAAATTTTTTCAAAGTCCTCATATATAAGAACGTATTTGTTTGATTCCTGACCAAAGCAATTCAAACTAAATACAAAAAAAATATATATAATTGCAAATAACCTGATTTTTTTCATTTAAAACTAAAGAATTAATAACTATTTTATGACAAAAAAAACTAATAACTACAAAGATTCTGGGGTAAATGTTCAAGAAGGACAAGATTTTATTAACGATATTAAAGATGAGCTCAATGATTTACAAAATAATTTTGCTATTGGCTCTATAGGTGGCTTTTCTGGATATATTGATCCTCCCAAAAATTATAAAGATCCAGTCTATGCTTTGGCGTGTGACGGGGTTGGCACAAAGTTAAGAATTGCATCTTCATTAGAGAATTACCAATCTATTGGGATTGATTTGGTAGCAATGTGCGTTAATGACTTGATTGTAAGTGGTGCAAAGCCAATTGCATTTCTGGATTACTATGGAGTTTCTAAGTTAGATCGTCAAATTGGTAGGCAAGTAATTTCAGGAATATTAAAAGGTTGTCAACTATCAGGCTGTGATCTTATTGGTGGAGAGACAGCTGAAATGCCAAATCACTATACTAATGGAAATTTTGATCTTGTTGGCTTTGCAATGGGAATAAATGAACGAAACAAGATTATTGATGGAAGCGGAGTAAAAGATGGGGATTGTATTTTGGCAATTCCTTCAAGTGGTTTTCATTCAAATGGGTTTTCTCTTCTTAACAAGATCCTCGAAGGCTATCAAGCTGACAAAATTGATCTTCTGCAGGAACTTTTAACTCCTACAAGAATTTATGTTTCCGAAGTCTTGGGTTTAAACAAAAATTTTACCATTAACTCAATGGCTCATATCACAGGTGGTGGGCTGGAGGAAAATTTGACCCGTGCAGTTCCTCATCCACTCAGTGTTGTCATACAGAGGGATGCTTGGGAGATGCCAAAGCTTTTCAAAAAGATCCAAAAACTTGGAAATATTTCCTCAAATGAAATGTTAAAAGTTTTTAATTGTGGCGTTGGTTTCTGCTTAATAGCTGATAAAGAAGTATCCGACCAAATTATTGCCGAATCTGAGGAGATTATTCAGATAGGCAATATCCAAAAAAATATGAATGAAAGATTCTTAATAAAGTGAAAATTATTGTTTTTTTTTCTGGGTCAGGAACAAATCTTAAATCGATTATTGATGGGCAAACTAAATATGATTATGAAGTGATTGCTGCATTTACCAATAACCCACAAGCTGGGGGCATTGAATTTTGTCATCAACATAAAATAAAACTAAAAATAATAAACCACAAAAATTACCAAGATAGAGAAATATTTGATCAAAAAATTCATGCGTTTCTTGAAGAGATGAGTCCTGATTTTGTTATCCTTGCTGGGTTTATGAGAATATTGGGGGACTCCATAATCAGCAACTGGGAGGGACAGATAATAAATATTCATCCCTCTTTATTGCCAAAATACCCTGGATTGAATACTCATAAAAGAGCGCTAGATTCAGGCGATAAAGTTCATGGCACTACCATTCACTATGTCACTTCTGAACTGGATTGCGGGCCAATTATCAGACAAGAGCAGATCAATATTGAACCAAATGATGATGAGAATACTCTAATGGAAAGAATTAAAAAAATTGAAAACTTGATTTATCCAGAAGAGATATCAAAACTAAAAATATGAAGTATATTTTATCGTTATTTTTCACAGGCTTTATTTCTGCTGAGACTTTTAAAAGCTGGGAGGCCGATTTTGAATTTACACACTTTGAGTATGGTAAATTCAAAATGCAAAGAGAGTTTATTAGTCAAGGTAACAAAATATCTACTGGTTTTAAACTGCGCCCATTACTAATCTTTGAGTATTCACAAAAATCATCTTTAGTTATTCGTGAAAATAGGGTTTTTTCAGTTGAAACAAATGTAAAGAATAATGTTCCTGGCGATCATCCAAAATCTTTCAAAGTTAAATTTTCTGAAAACCAAGTATCTTCTGAGGAGCTGAATTTTTCTATAGAAAAAAATGAACGTATATTGGATCAGCTTGGAAGTGATGTGCAAATGAGGATCAATGCAAAAAATGGGATAGAAAACTATACCTTGAATGTCATTGATAATGATAAGGGCAATATAGTGAAAAGACTTTATCAAACATTAGGCAATGAAGTCGTCAAAACAAATTTTGGGTCGTTTGATACTATAAAAGTTAGCGCCTCATCTCCAGAATCGTCAGAGATCATTTATTTTCTTGCCCCGGAATTGGATTACTTTGTCATCCAAAGTTATGTTCAATTAAGGAATGGGAAAAGAAATACCTTGAAAATTATTGATAAGCCTAAGTTTTTGGAAGAGTGACTCCTCTTTGCCCTTGGTATTTGCCACCTCTATCTTTATAACTTGTTTTGCAAATTTCGTCTGACTCAAAAAATATCATCTGAGCTACCCCTTCATTGGCATAAATCTTTGCAGGTAAATTAGTGGTATTAGAGAATTCGAGGGTAACATGCCCCTCCCATTCTGGCTCTAATGGGGTGACATTTACAATTATTCCGCATCTTGCGTATGTTGATTTACCAAGACATAGAGTTAAAACTGAACGTGGTATTTTGAAATATTCTATTGTTCTGGCTAATGCAAACGAATTTGGAGGAATGATGCACTCATCTGCAACTACATCTACGAAACTTTTGCTATCAAATGACTTTGGGTCGACAATTGAAGAATAGGTATTAGTAAAGATCTTAAATTCATTTGCACACCTTACATCATAGCCATAACTAGAAACACCATAAGAAATAATCTTATTTCCACTTGCTTCTCTTACCTGTTCCTCAAGAAATGGAGTAATGAGTTCATGCTTTTTAGACTGCTCAATTATCCAGTTGTCTGATTTGATGCTCATTAGTCAATTCTTCTTCTGCCGCTGATAGCTCTACCTAAAGTTGTATTATCAACATATTCTAATTCACCGCCCATTGGAACACCATACGCAATCCTAGTTACCAAAACTACATCTGTAGAAATTTGATCTTTGATGTAATAGGAAGTTGCGTCTCCCTCAATAGTTGGGCTAGTAGCTATTATGAGTTCTTTTGTTTTATTTGATTCAATTAATTCAACCAGCTTTGGAATTCCTAATTCATTGGGGCCAATGCCGTCAATGGGAGATAGTCTGCCCATTAAAACGAAATACTTTCCCTTGAAAGAGCCAGACTTTTCAATAGCAATTATATCTGATGGGTTTTCAACTACGCACAGCAAACTACTATCTCTTCTATCATCTGAACATATCTTGCAAATGGTGTTTTCAGTTAAATCCCTGCATACCTGACAATTTCTTATTTCATTCACTGCCCTATCAATAATCAGTGATAGTTTTTTTGCACCTTCTCGATTTTTTTCCAGTAAATGAAATGCCATCCTTTGTGCTGTCTTGTCCCCAACTCCAGGCAAAATTTTTAATGAATTAATTAGAGTTTCTAATAATGGTTCTTCATTCTTCATGATCGATTACATTTACTTTTGATTCATCTATATTGGCATTAAAACTCTCATTCAGGTTTATTACCAATGAACTCGACAAGACATCTCTTTTAAAATCTTCAATAGCTTGTTTTCTTTTTTTTTGCCACTCTAAAGATGGGGTATTTTTAATTTCTGTTTCTTCTTTAATCTCAACCTGCTCTACATCATAGCCTATATTTTTCAAAGATAATTTTAGATCATCAAGATGATTTTCATTGATATTGTCTGTAAAGATATTTGATCCATGGAATATGACTTTTTTTTCTTCTACTTTTTTTAATTGCAAGTTTGCAAACAAAGCTCTAGATTGGCCTTCAAGATCGAGATCATCAAAAATATTTAACCAATTTTCAGTAGTCAGCTTAACTAAGCCTTGGCCTACAGATTTGGTTTCGTGACTTATCTCTTCCTCTTCTTTATGATTGCCTTTAACAGGTTTTGTCGTGCTTGATATATCTAAACTATCGTTTTTTTTTATTTCTTTATTATCTTTTTTTTTAAAAGATAAGCACCTCAATGCAGCAATATCGAAGTTTTCTCTCCAACTATCTGTTTGTTTGGCATCAACCAAACCGTTTGAAAAAAATTGGTAAAACAAATTCATATCTTGATTTAGTCCAGAAGATTCTTTAACAGTGTTTATTATCTGTTCATGTAAAAATTTTAACGCTCTAGCAAAAAGTATCTCGTAATTCACATCGAGACTTCTATACCTTTCAAGTTCAACAATAACTTCTTCAGCAGAATCAGATAAAATTAACTCAAATAATTTTGATGTCGATGAAATATCAAGAACACCATGAAGTTTTGAAACTTCAGACTCTGTAAGGTTTCCATCACAATGAGATATAGCTTGGTCTGCCAATGTAAGTGAATCTCTTACAGATCCTTTAGCAAGTTCCACTATTAAATCTGTTGATCTCTGGTCAGCAGATACTTTTTCATTCTGAAAAATTCTGGACAAGTTTTCTGCAATAACGTCATCTGAAACTAATCGCAGGTTAAACTGAAGACATCTTGAAATAATTGTCTTAGGTATTTTATGAGATTCTGTTGTTGCCATGATAAATATTACATGAGGTGGTGGCTCCTCCAGTGTCTTTAGCAAAGCATTGAAACTTTGAATGGATAGCATGTGTACTTCGTCAATTAGATATATCTTATATTTTCCAGAGGATGGCCTATATTGCACAGACTCAAGCAAATCTCTCATGTCATCTACACCAGTTCTTGAAGCTGCATCGATTTCAATTAAATCAAGGTGTGCATTATTTTGAACTTCCTCACAAACGGTACAAACACCACAGGCATCGCCTTTCTCAGAATTATAGTTGGTACAATTCAGAGATTTTGCAAATAACCTTCCGAGAGTCGTTTTCCCAACACCCCTAGTTCCTGAAAAAATATATCCATTATGAAAACTTTCTTTTTTAATAATATTTCTTAATGCATTGACTGCATTGTCTTGCCCTATAACATCAGAAAAAAAGTTAGGCCTGTATCTATTCGCTAGTGTCATTGGATAAATTCGTAAATGCAGACTTAATTATTTCATAATTAAATCCTCTGTTGGATAAAAATCTAGAAATCTTTTCTCTTTCTTTGAAGTCAATTTCAGTAGAGCGCAGTTTTTTTGAAATTTGGTATTCACATATTTTTTGCCAATTAATATTGTGTGACTCGAAATCATACTCAGACGAAGAAACATTTTTACTGTTTAAGTACATTTCTATGTATTTTGGACCATACCCTTGAGAACTTTTCTGTTTAATTGCTGCAGCCGCAAAACGTGCATCACTCAATAAGTTTTGGTCTTTCAGCTTTTGAATAGTTTTTTCTAATTCTGCTTTATCGAGGTCTTTAAGCCTGTTTTCAAGCTTCTGCTTTAGCTCATAAACAGAATGTTCTCTTCTTGATAGAAGGTCTAAAGCTTTATTCCATGGGTTAGTGTCTGACACATACTAATTATAAGGCACAACTCTTGATCTGCCAGCTGAACGAATAATCCTTACTTTATCACCAACTCTAAAATTAATTTCAGGATTGGATGATCTTTCTTGAACAATAGAAATCTCTTTTTCGTTAGCTTCTAGTTTTATTACCAACTCGATGCCCTCTTTTCTTGAGATCTTTTCTCCAACTTCAGAGCCTACAACTGAGCCAATTAAACCGCCTACTATGGCACCGACTTGAGAAGATGTTTCGCCATCTCCATCAGCAGATCTTTCTCCTGCACCTGAACCAACTATTGCACCAAGAACTGTCCCAGAAGCTGTGCCGACATCTCTATCACCCTCAATAGTAACTACCTGGACGCTCATTACAGTTCCTGTTTGCACAAATTGTGGCTTACCTGCAGCATCTCTAGCAACAACGTCTGCTTGAAATCCACCAGTAGCGCATCCAGCTAAAAGAAATACGAAAGTTAAAGATATTAATATTTTATTCATAATCGTTTGACTTACTTAATAAAGGAAAAGTTCCATCATGTAATTTAAATATATCCTCTATCTTACAATTCAATACAGTAGCAATCTTTATCGATAAAACTGTTGAAGGAACATATCTTCCATTTTCAATTGCATTAATGCTCTTTCTTGATACCTGAACAGCTTCAGCTAAATTAGCTTGAGTTATTCCAGCTTCTTTTCTTCTCTTTGTAAGAAGAACTACTAAATCTTTATGATTTCTACTCATGTAACCTATACTACTCATTATTATCATAAAAATCAAAATAATGAGAAGTTTACGTTACTTAAAGTGAAAAAAGTTCTTGATTTTTTAAAAATAGCCTCTAAATTATTCAATGTTGGTGCTCGGGTGAGGCCAACAAAAATTTAACTAGTCGCTTTAAGGAGGACTATTATGTTAATTAATTTTACTGATCCTATGTTTTCAAACCGTGTGTTAGGTTTTGAAAATCTCGTAGATAGGCTTGAGAGAATCTCAAATGAATCTCAGTCTAGTTATCCACCCTATAATATTTACAGGGATGGTCTAAAGTTCCAAATAGAGGTTGCTCTAGCAGGAATTGATAAAAAAGATGTAGAAATCGAATTATGTGACAGTGTCTTAACGGTGTCATATGGTGGGCCTGAGGAAGGCTCAGAAAACGACACTTTACATCGTGGAATAGCAAAAAGAGCTTTTAAGCTCAAATTTACTCTAGCAGAGGATCTTGAGGTAGTGGGAGCAACATCTAAGAATGGTTTATTGAAAATAGATCTTGAAAAGATATTGCCAGATCACAAGAAACCTAGAGTTATCAATATAAAATAAATCCTGTGGGCGACGCATGTCGCCCATTTTTAAATTATGAAATTTCTAAGATCATTTTTAATCATTTTTTCTCTTTCAGCAGTGTCTGAAGCAGTAAAAACAGATCATGCTGAAATTTCTATAATTGGAAATAACAATATCATTTCGAAGCCAGGTATTATTGATCTTGGTTATAAGTTTAAATTTACTCCTGGATGGCATACATACTGGATTAACCCTGGTGATTCTGGGGGCCCACCAACATTCAATTCTACAAAATCTAATGGTTGGGAAATTGATGAAAACAAATGGCCTGGTCCTGAGAAAATAGAATACCCTCCCCTAATGACATACGGATATGTCAATGAAGTAGTTTTCCCCTTTAAGTTAAATATAAAAAGATTACAAAACCAAGAATCAGATATAACAATCAAATTTTTGGTATGTGATGACATCTGTGTCCCAGAGCAAGCTACGTTAAAGCTAGTTATGAAAAATGGGATTATCAATATAGAGGAGGAGCCTGAACTTTTAGAAAAATGGAATCAAAGAATTCCAATAAGAGCACCCCCAGATCTAAATATTTCATATAGCAGTAATCAGATAAATATTGAATCTAATGTTCTAAATGTAGATTCATACTTTTTCCCAATCAATGAGCTAATAATTGATTTTTCTGATGAACAGAAATTCAATAAGTCTAATCTTGTATTAAAGCCAATAGATGAATTTGATGGAAATGTTTCTGGGGTAATTCTTTCAGACGGCAAATTCTATAGTGTCAATGAAACAATATCCATGCAGTCGTCAACAGAGTTAGCAACTATAGGTATTTTTACTGCTGTGATTTTTGCTTTTTTAGGTGGCCTAATTTTAAATTTAATGCCTTGTGTTTTACCAGTGATCGCCTTGAAAGGATTATCTTTGGTCAAAAGTGCTAATGAATCTAAATCATCGATCACATTAAATGCGGGTGCCTATGTAGCGGGCGTAATTCTTACTTTTATGGCTATTGCAACTATCTTAGTATCCTTAAAAAATGCTGGAGAAGTTATCGGTTGGGGATATCAACTACAAAACCCAATTGTGGTAACGATACTAGGAACACTTATTTTTGGAATAGGTGTTTATTTAATTACTGATTTAAGTTTGGGGTCAGGTTTAGGAAAACTAGATAAATATATCAACGGCTCGGGGCTGACAAATTCATTTTTTACTGGCACCTTGTCAGTTATAGTAGCATCACCATGTACAGCACCTTTCATGGGAGCAGCTCTTGGCTTCGCATTAATTCAGCCCGATATTTACTCCTACCTGGTTTTCTTATTTTTGGCCTTAGGATTTGCTTTGCCCTACTTTCTCATTGCGCTTTTCCCTTCCATAGTAGATTTCCTACCTAGGCCAGGAAAGTGGATGGAATCTCTAAAACAATTTTTTGGTTTTTTAATGTTTGCAACTGCGTTATGGCTGCTTTGGGTCCTAGCCAATCAAGTTGACGCCAATTCTATATTTTTTGTATTAATTTTATGGTTCTCCCTAAGTTTTATTGTTTGGTTGCACTTAATAAAATTCAGATATGCAAAGATCATAGGTCTATTTTTAAGCATTTTTCTAGTTTATCAGCTTGCTCAATGGGACTTTTCTTTATCTAAAAATTCAAATGAAAAAAACCAACAATCTTGGACTCTAGAAAAAGAAAATGAATTGAGAGCAACCCAAGAATCATATTTCATTAATTTTACAGCTGCTTGGTGCATAACCTGCAAGGTGAATGAGGCAGTAGCTTTTACTGACAATATATTTAGTAAATTTGATGAAAATAATATTACTTACCTAGAGGCAGACTGGACCAATAGAAACATAGAAATAGCAAAACAAATTGAAAAATATAATAGATCAGGAATTCCTTTATATGTATATTGGAATAATACACTTGACGAACCCATAGTTCTTAATGAAATATTAACTGAGGGATATTTAATGGAGGTTATTGATGAAAATTAGAATACTTATGATGCTAGCTGTTCTTGCTTCTATCCAAGGTGGCATAAAAAACAATGGCGATGCTCCAAATTTTATACTTTTGAATCAAGATAATATCGAGGTATCACTTGATCAGTTCAGAGGCAAGAAGGTAATCCTTGAATGGACAAATCATGAATGTCCTTTTGTAAAGCGTCACTATGATACCGAAAATATGCAATCTCTTCAGAGGGAAATGGCAGACCAAAACATAGTATGGCTATCAATTATTTCATCCGCGCCTAATAAACAAGGGTTTGTAACAAAGAGTGAGGCACAGGAACTCACCGTTGAAAGAAATGCTTCCCCTTCGCATGTGCTTTTTGATGAAGATGGAATTGTTGGAAGATCATATGATGCAAAAACAACACCCCACATGTATTTAATTGATGAAAAAGGCAGTCTAAAGTACCAGGGAGCGATAGATGATTTAGGAGGAACTGGTGCCCTATTTTCTGTTGATTTAAGCTTAGCAAAAAACTATGTGAAAAATGCTGTAACAGAATTAGCAAATGGGTTGAAGGTTTCAGAGCCTAAAACCAGACCGTATGGTTGCTCTATTAAATACTGACAACTAAAAGATATAATCTGCCCAAACTTTATCTGGGAAATCATCTTTATTCAATTTGTGGCCGTTCAGGAGATGAGCGAATGTTGGTTTCGCAGGTTGATTTTTAGGCTTTAAGTTTTTGGATCCTTTATAGGTGTTGCAAGCTCTGCAGGATGTAACAATATTATCCCAGGTTGTTTCCCCACCTTTTGATCTTGGCAGAACATGATCTAAGGTAAGTTGCTTAACATCAAAAACATCAAAACAATATTGACATTTGTACATATCTCTAAGAAATACGTTTGACCGTGAAAATTTTACGTAATTTTGAAACTTGTGATATCTTCTCAACATAATTATGCTTGGAACATCATAAGCCTCAGAGGGAGACCTAACCTTCCAATTTTCATGATGCTTTATAACTATGACATTTCTAGTAAATACCAATTTAATTGCTGTTTTCCAATCAATTGTAGATAACGGAAAGTAGCTTACTGGTTTCCCATTTCCATTTAGTAACAAGCAATCTTTTGACATTAAATAAACCTCCCTTTCATCTTAAATAAAAAATTATTTCTATCAACAATTCATGATGTTATGATTTATAATTATTATTAATTAGGGGGGAAAGATGGCAGATTTCGAGCTTTTTGGAGAACAACATACGCAGTCTTTAATTTGGTCAACGATTATTATTATATCTATATGTGTCGTTGGTAATTTTTTAAGTAATAAATCTCAAAGTCTTGCTGTTAAGATAATCGGAGTATCTCTATTAGTTTTTGAAGCAACAAAACCCTTCATTTATATATATGGATTTGATAAACCTTGGGAAACCTATCTTCCGCTTCATATGTGTAATTTCAGTGCCGTATTGATTGGTATATTTTTACTGAGCAAAAATAGAAATCAAATGTTTTTTGAATTGCCTTTTTACTGGGGTGTTGGTGGTGCAACTATGGCTTTAGTTACTCCTGATTTAGATTTTGCATGGCCAGATATTGAATATTTTATGTTTTTCTATGGACATGGCCAGATTCTGCTGGGCATATTCTTTGCTCTTACAGTCCTTAAATATAGACCTAGATTGGAAAATTTTCTAAAAATGGCTTTAATCACAATTCTGTTACTGATACCGATGTATTTTATAAATATCTTAATTGGTGGGGAGGCAAATTATTGGTACTTAATGGATAGACCAGCCGGTGAATCTCTAATGGATTTAATGCCTGATCCACCATTCCACATTTTGGGAGTTGCACCCCTTGCTTTGGGAGTTTTTTTCATACTATATATACCTTTTTTAATTTGGGACAAATTTAAAAAAGCATGAATTCTTTTGACTACGTAATTGTTGGAGCGGGTTCAGCAGGATGCGTTCTTGCAAATAGGCTTACAGAAGATCCTAATACAACAGTGTGTTTAGTTGAAACTGGACCTGAAGATTCATCGCCACTTATCCATGTTCCTGCCTTATATGCTTTTTTAGTTCAGGTGGAAGGAGAATCTAAGTATTCCTATGGGTATGACACAGTTCCGCAAAAGGAGTTTAGTTCAGTAACGCTCAAAGAGGGCTCTGCCAACATAACAGACACTCTAGGTGGCACTTATCAAGTCCCCCAAAACCTCCAGGAAAAAAGAAGAGGATATCAACCCAGAGGAAAAACTCTTGGAGGCTCAAGTTCAATTAATGGAATGTTATATGTTAGAGGACATAAATGGGATTATGATCACTGGGCAGAGCTTGGAAATAAAGGATGGTCATATGATGATGTTTTGCCTTATTTTAAAAAATCTGAAGATAATGAGTTACTTGATAATGAATATCATGGTAAAGGCGGTCCATTAACAGTCTCACAATTGCGTCATGACAACCCTTTTTCCAGATATTTTGTTGAAGCTGCCTCAAAACATTATAAAAAGAATGATGATTTCAATGGAGAGGATCAAGAGGGAATTGGACTCTATCAGGTGACGCAAAGAAAAGGTAAAAGGTGTAGTGCAGCAGTTGCATTTCTTAATGATGTAAAACATAAACAAAATCTAACAGTATTTACAGACACAGTTGTTGACAAAGTAAATTTCGAAAACGATTTAGCTGTTTCAGTAACAGGCATACATAAGGGCAAAGTTATGGATTTTCATGCAAATAAAGAAATTATACTTTGTGGGGGTGCTTATGGATCCCCTGCTATTCTAATGCGTTCAGGAGTAGGAGATAAAGATAAGCTTTCAAGATTAGATATTGATTGTAAATTTGATTTAAAAGGAGTTGGTGAGAATTTGCAGGATCACCTTGACTATATTACTGCGCATCGGGTTGATAGTTGGGACTTAATGGGGCAGCCCTTTAGGTCAGCAAAATTTACATTAAGAGCTCCATATGAGTTATTAAAATATCTTATAAATCAAACGGGGATGTTTTCTTCAACCCTCGCAGAGGGTGGAGCATTTATAAAATCAAATGATTCTTTAGAGATTCCAGATATTCAGCTTCACTTTGTTGTAGGGATGGTCGAGGATCATGGTCGTGAAGAAATTTGGGGGAATGGTTTTAGTTGCCATATGTGTTTGTTAAGACCAGAATCCAGAGGCACTGTTTCAATTAGTTCAAAAAACCCAATGGAAGATCCAGTAATTGACCCAAATTATCTTTCTAATAAAAATGATCTTAAAACAATGATCGAAGGTTATAAAAAAATGATGCAAATCATGAATACCGCACCTCTTGATCAGTTTAATAACGTTCGAAATCCAGTTAATCTTAAGGATGACAAGTCAATAGAATCGGCAATCAGAGCTAGAGCTGATACTATTTATCATCCTGTGGGAACGTGCAAAATGGGAAATGATGAGATGTCTGTCGTAGACTCAAATCTTTTAGTAAGAGGCACTAAAAATTTAAGAGTTGTTGATGCATCTATTATGCCAACACTGGTCGGAGGCAACACAAATGCTCCGACAATAATGATTGCAGAAAAAATTGCTGATAATATTAAGGGAATATCATGAATATATTTGAAGTATCGGAATTAAATCTACTTGCACCATCACATTTATTGACTTTGTTATTCTGTATATTGGTAATAGTTTATGTGCCAAAATTTTTTGTCGGCTCAACTGAAAAAACAATACAGATCCTAAGGTACGTGTTGGCTTTCTTAATGATATCTCATGAGCTTGTAGATCCATTCTTTAAAGTTTCTGTGAGGGATTATCCTTGGATAGAAGCCTTACCTCTTCATATGTGTGCATTTTCAACCTGGTGTATATCAATTTTCCTTTTAGGCGGAAATAGAATTTTTTTCCTTTTTGCCTATTTTTGGGGGATTGTTGGAGCAGGCATGTCACTACTAACTCCAGATACTCTTCTTGGGTTTCCGTCTTATGAGTATCTTAATCATATGTATGGTCATCTGCTAATCATATTAGGAGTTTCTGTTTCAATAGTCTTATTAAAACAAAGGCCATATTTCAAGGATTACATCAAAATTATGACCTACACTACATTTCTGTTTTTGCCGCTAATGTATTTAATCAATTTTATTCTCGATACAAATTACTGGTACATTATTGACAAACCATTTGGTGACAACATTACTAATTTCATGCCAGATGCACCATACCATATTCTCGCTTTGATACCTGCTGCATGGTTTTTTACATTCCTTGTATACATTCCTTACATGTATAAAGATAGGAATGCCTAGAAATCAAAATATTTTTCATTTTGAAAGCGTTACCTCCACGAATGATGTTTGTTTTGAAAAATGCCGTCTCAATGAAGAAACAAACATAATAATAGCCAATCAGCAAACTCAAGGACGTGGTAGAAACTCAAAAAAATGGGTGAGCCCAAAGGGTAATATTTCAATTTCGATCGGATTCATCTCAGATCGCCCTGTAGAGGCTTTAAGTGTTAAAACAGGCTTAGTTGTTGCAAGAACTATTAAAGAGGTATTTGGAAAAAATATTGGCATAAAATGGCCAAACGATCTCATTCTCAATAAAAAGAAAATCGGAGGGATACTTACAGAAACAGAGAATTTAAAAGATAGTTTCATCAACGTAGTTGGTGTCGGTTTAAATTTACAAATTAAAGCAGAGGAAGGTCACTGGGGCAGTCTCAATGAAAAATTGCAATCTCAAGCGAAAGATATTTTTTTACAAAAGCTTCCAAATGATTTACTAGGTTCCATTGAAAAGGGATTTGGTAATAATTGGGTTAATGAATGGGAGAAAATTTGTGTTCATTTATCTGAAGAAGTTAAGTTAAGGAATACAGATGAAACTGTAATTTTTAGTGGCATAAATTCAGATGGATCCATGATAGCTATAAAGGACGGGGTTTCTGTTAGAGTAGATGAAAGCTCAATTTCTATTGAGGGAGTCTATTAACTTTCTTTTGATTTAATTTAATCGCATATACATAATAGAATTTGAATTAATTAAGAAAATGTTAAAAATTTTTGGAACTGAAAACTCCAGAGCAGTTAGACCAATATGGACTGCCGAAGAGATGGGTTTGGATTATGAGCTTGAAATGATGCCCTTCCCTCCCCGCGTTTTTTATAAGGAGTATCTTGAAACCAATATGTTGGGCACTGTCCCCTATTTAGTTGATGGTGATATAAAAATGACAGAATCTGTTGCCATGTGTCAGTATTTAGTTGAGAAGTATGGTCCAACGGATTTAATGATAAATTCAAGTGAACCTGATTATCCAAACTATTTGAACTGGCTTCATCATGCAGATGCAACTCTCACGTTTCCTCAAACTGTAGTTTTGAGATATAAAATCCAAGAACCTGGCGTCGCAGATGCAGCAATAGAGGGTTACAGCAGATGGTTTGTGTCAAGACTAAAATTGCTTGAAACTTCACTTGAGGGAAAAGACTACCTGTGTGCAGATAGGTTTACCATTGCAGACATTTGCGTGAGCTATGCAATCAATTTAGCCAAGAACCTTGGTATTCATCAAGCTTTAAAACCCAATATATCTCGCTGGGCAAGTAACCTGTTTGAGAGGAAATGCTTTAAAAAAGCAATTTCACTGAAATTTGAAAATGATTAATTATTCAAAGCACTTCCTGATAATTCTTTGCTTTTTGTTTGGGTTAAAGATTTCTTCAGATCCAAGACCTAATATTTTAATCATAATGGCAGACGATATGAGCCCAAAAATCAATGCCCTAGGTGACAAAACAGCAATTACACCAAATATCGACAAACTTGTTGAATCTGGCAAATCTTACATAAATGCTTTTACCACTGCAGGGGTATGTGCCTGCAGTAGGTCTTCTTTGCTCACAGGAAAAAATCAAATCTCCATCGGAGCGATGCACATGAGAACCTCAACAAGAACAGAGGTTCCGTACCTTGCTGTCCCTGATAGCAATATAAAAGCTTTTCCTGAAATTCTAAGAAAATTTGGTTATTTCACTTTTACAAATGACAAATTAGATTATCAATTTAGTGGCATTCTTCCTGGGACCGGTCCATTTACCATATGGAATTCAGAGGATTCATTTTATGGCTGGAAGGAGAGACAAACCAAACAGCCTTTTTTTGGAATAATTAATCTTACGGTAACACATGAAAGTGGTCTTTTTGTTGGAAAAATGAATTCAGCGCTTGCGACTGCAATAAAACTAAGACAAAAAGCTATTCAATTTCAATATGATGCTCCTGTAAAAAGCAAGGATGTGAATGTTCCTGCATTTTTGCCAGATACAAAGGAAATTAGAGAAGATATTGCTAGAGTTTACAACAATATTTATATCCTAGATTTGCAGGTGAAGGAAATTCTTGATGAACTAAAAGCTGATGGCTTGATAGAAAATACAATTATAATCTTCACCTCAGACCATGGTGATGGCTTGCCTAGATATAAGCGAGAGCTTTTTGACACCGGGATAAACGTACCCCTAATAATGGTTATTCCAGATAAATTCAATAAATGGGAAACTGATCCTAATTCAAAATCTGAAAGGCTGATTTCTTTTCTTGATATTGCTCCAACTATACTTGATTTAGCAGGAATATCTGTACCTGAGTATATGGATGGAATCTCTTTCTTTTCATCTAATGAAAATAGATACATCTTTGCGGCGAGGGATAGATTGGATAATCAAGAGGGGAAAGTAAGGGCAATAAGAGATAAGAGATATAAATTAATTAAAAATTTTTCTCCTGGAATTGTTGGGGCACAAAAGCTTGAGTTCAGAGAAAATTTACAATCAGTAAAAAAAATGAGAAGTATGTTGAATAAAGGAACGTTAACCGCCTCTCAGAAAATTTGGTTTGAAAAAATACCAGAAGTTCAACTCTATGATCTTTGGAGAGATCCAAATGAAGTACAAAACCTTGCAAATAAGGAGAGCATGTTTTCTAAAAAAAGTGAGCTTGAGGATGCTCTTGATAATTGGATAAAAGAAAATGATGTCTATGCCAATCTTTTGGAAGATGATTTGAGTGAAAAGTTTTGGCCTAACGCAAAACAACCGATAACAGACATACCAGTTTTTCATAATGATGGAGAATTTTTAATAGTTGAAAACACCAATAGATCTAATGGCGCCTCCATTGGATACTCCTATGATGGAAAGAAATGGAAGGTGTATAGCGGCCCCATCAAGACCTATCCAAGAAAAAAGATATTCTTAAAATCTGTCAAATATGGCTGGCGTGAATCTGCAGTAGTAAAAATTGAATTTTAAATTATTTTGGTGCTAAAATTATAGAATAATTAAGATTCTAGGAGGGGCTAAATGAATCAATCAAGAGCTATATTAGCGTCAATTTTATTATTTAACTTTTTTACGTTTGCACAAGAAAGTGCTAATGAAGACGTAGAAGAGGTTATCGTTACTGCGCAAAAAAAGGAGGAACGTTATGTGGACGTTCCAGTTTCAGTAACAACTGTATCTGGAGAGCAACTTGAAATTGCCAGAGTTGGTTATGTTCAAGAGTTAGTCGCTGCCGCACCATCAGTAACCTATAACAGAACTGCTGGTATGAGAGGTGACGGTATCTATATTAGAGGTATTGGTACATCGCTATTCCAATCCGGTGTTGAGCCAACTGTTTCTGCAGTTCTAGATGGGGTTGTTTTAGGAAGAACATATAATTTTCTTGCTAACCTCGTAGATATAGAGAGAGTAGAAATTCTAAGAGGACCTCAAGGAACACTTTTTGGAAAGAATGCTTCTGGAGGAGCAATAAATATAGTAACTAAAGATCCTACAGCTGAATCCTCTACTGAGCTTTACTACACATTGGGAAGCAATGAGGAACAAAACTTTACTGCGGTTTTAAATGGAGCACTTTCAGATAACTTGCTAGGAAGACTTACAATTTTTAACAAAAATAGAGAGGGTTTTATAAAAAATGAATTTTATAAACTTGATAAGTCTGTTGAAGAATTTGTAAATGGCAACGAATCCGAAGGCTTCAGAGGAAAATTACTATGGAACCTTGATGATGGGTCTGAAATTTTATTCGTTGCTGACTATGAAAATCAATATAGAACTGGTATTGCAGCAACACTTCGTTCAATGCCTGCGCCTGGGTTTATCGATGCTGACCCTGTAGCTACTAATGCAGCTTGTGGTGTTGTTCCATCTGAAGAAAACACTTCAACTTGTATGAATAATCCAGCATTTAGTGAATTAGAACATTCCGGTTTTTCTATGACCTACACAAGAGAATTGAATAACCATGTCCTTAAATCTATTACATCAGCTCGGGAATCTTACATTGGCACTGAACAGGACGTTGATAACCACTGGGATGCACCTTGGACAGTTGGAATTCCAAGAAATGGTGGCTTTAGTGAAACCACACAATTTACACAAGAGTTTCAATTAACAAATATTGAATCAATGAATGGTATAGATTACACAGTTGGTTTTTTCTACTTCGAACAGGAATTATTCAGAAACTTCAACAGAAGGGTTACTTGGCCAGCAATTGGATTTGATGGCACAGGTTATTTTAATTCCACTGTCGACTCTACTAACTGGGCAATTTACGGTGACTTTACTAGAGAAATCACAGATAGTTTGGATTTAATAGCTGGCTTAAGGTATACAAATGATGAATTAAGTTATGATTTTGACCGGCCAACAGGTCCTATCATAATACCAAATATTGGACCATATAAAGGCTCGGACTCAGGTAGTGATAATAATGTATCTGGAAGAATAGGGTTGAAATATAACTATGATGCCGATTCCATGCTTTTTGCAACCTACTCTACAGGATATAAATCTCCTGGTTGGGACATTATTTTTGAAATGACACCACAAGTAGCAGCTAGAGGTTCAGTAGAAGCAGAAACTTCTACAAATATGGAATTTGGGTTAAAAACAAAAGTCCTTAACGATACTATGCTTCTAGGTGTAACTTATTTTGATTCTACATTTGATAATTATCAACAACAAAGCTTTATTGAGGATATCCTTCAGTTTAGGTTGGCAAATGTTGGTAAAATTTCAACCAGTGGATGGGAGGTAGATTTGTTTGGAAGTCCAACTCAAAATCTTACTCTTAATGCAGGAATAGCTCTTGTAGATGCTGTTGTAGACTCTTGGTCTGGTGCGCAATGCTATGCAGGGCAAACAGAGGCATTGGGTTGTGTAGGCGGTGTTCAAGATTTAGCTGGTGCTGAGGTACCATTGTCTCCTGATTTCAAAGCTTCATTTGGATTTAGATATGATGTGCCTATAGAAAATGGAGATAATATTTTCCTTACAGGCTCTTATAGGTACCAAGATGAATTCCAAAGCAACTGGAACCAATATCCAAATAGTATTGTTGGTGCTTATCAACTGTTTAATGGATCAATTGGGTATGAATCAGGGAACTTCTCAGTAGAAGCTTTTGTGAGAAATGTATTTGATGAATTTTATGTAAATAATTACACTTCAGGCGGGCTTCTTGGTGACCAAATGTATTTGAATCAAGATCATAAAAAGCTGCTTGGTGTTAATTTCAAATACACTATTTTTGGCAACTAGTAGTAAATTAGGGCGATGAAAAAATTCACTCTCTATTTGTTAATATTCGCTTTAATTTTGTTTTGCTTGTGGGCTTTAAATATTTTTTTAAAGCCTGTGAGCAAATTAAAAGTTCTAATAAATGGTGGAGAGGATGTGCAAACTTTAATTGAAGAAAACATGCCATTCAGAGACCTAAACAAAAACGGCAAGCTTGATATTTATGAGGACAGTCGTCAGCCTGTCGCTGCTAGAGTTGAAGATTTACTCTCACAAATGACCCTAGAGGAAAAGGTTGGACAAATGTTTCATCCTCCAGTATTGATAAAACCCGATGCAAGATTCAGAGCTTTTTTAGATGCAATGAGTGGTGGCATTTCGATGGAGGAGTTTATATCTTTAAAACATATATCTCACTTCAACTTTTATGGGGAAGCAGCCCCGATTGAGATTGCTAGAAGGCTTAACCAGCTTCAGAGAGTGGCAGAGGAAAGCAGGCTTGGTGTGCCGGTCACATTCAGCACTGATCCCCTTCATGAAGTTCCTCGAGGTGGTGGCATCGCTGCTTTTTCATTGGATGGTATATCAAAATGGCCTTCACAACTTGGTTTTGCAGCTACAAGAGATTCAGACTTAATCTTCAAGTTTGGACAAATTGCATCAGCTGAATATAGAGCAATGGGCTTTAGAACAGGGCTTCACCCTATGAGTGATCTAGCAACTGAGCCTAGATGGGCAAGAAATTTTGGAACTTTTGGATCTAATGCTGACTTATCATCTGAAATGACAGTTGCTTATGTTAAAGGCTTCCAGGGTGATCAAATCGATGAGAATAGCGTTCATACTATGGTTAAACATTTTCCAGGCGGAGGTCCACAAGAAGGCGGATTAGATCCTCACTTAAAATCTGGTGAAAATCAAGTCTATCCAGGAAACAATTTTGATTACCATTTAAAACCTTTTCAAGCTGCTATTGATAATGGAATGAAAGTTATTATGCCCTATTATGGCATTCCAAAGGGACAAACTGATGAAGATGTAGCTATGGCATTTAATAAATATATTCTTACTGATCTGCTTAGAGATCAGATGAACTTTGATGGTGTTGTTTGCACTGATTGGGGAGTAATTGAGGGAAGACATTGGGGTGTTGACGATCTCTCAATAAGTGAAAGATATGAAAAATCTATAAATGCAGGGGTTGATCAATATGGAGGTGAAAATAAACCTGAATATGTTATTGATCTTGTTAATGAAGGAAAAATCTCTGAAGAAAGAATAGATCAATCTGTTAGACGAATTCTTACAAATAAATTTGAATTAGGTTTATTTGAAAACCCTTTTGTTGATGAGAGCCTTGTATCAGAACTTGTGAATAGAGCGGATTACATAGAAGAGGGGCTTGATGCTCAAAGGAAATCTGTAGTTTTACTATCAAATAAAGACAACACTCTTCCACTGCCGAAAGATATAAGTATTTTTGTTGATGGTATGAACAAAGATGAGGCTTCAAATTTTGGCAATGTTGTTGAGAGCCCTGAGAATGCTGATTATGTGCTTTTATTCTTAAATACTGTATTTAATGGCAACCAGCCATCGGGGATCGATAGAGTCCTTGATAATATGCTAAGCACCATGTTCCCAAATATGGATTTAAATTATAGTGATGAAATAAACGAAAAAATTGAACGGTATTCTAGAGTTTCAAAACTGATAATAATTTCTGATCTTAACAGGCCGGCGATTTTAACAACTGCTTATGAAAAAAGCTTCGGTCTTGTAGGCACTTTTGGTGTGCAAGACTTAGTTATTCTTGAAACTATTTTCGGAGACAACAA
>ENA-OSEY01000296-OSEY01000296.1-marine-metagenome-genome-assembly--contig:-NODE-296-length-36648-cov-5.653332_pt1 | contig 36648 bp, 36 predicted proteins | sample MGYA00248465_ERZ534230 | MGnify/ENA primary metagenome ERZ534230 (study PRJEB26409, sample SAMN06344110) | marine metagenome | isolation source: Sea water from surface | place: Atlantic Ocean:Southern... | reverse complement strand
GCTGCAACAAGATCAACCAGATGATTATGTAATTTCCACTGGAAAGCAATTCTCTGTTAGAGAATTAATCAAAACATGTGCAGATGTTATTGGCATTGAAATAGAATTTGTTGGATCAGGTGCAAAAGAAGTTGGTAAAGTAAAGAATATTTCTAATGCAGATAATAAATATTTAAAACCTGGTGACACTATAGTAAAAGTTGATAAAAAATATATTAGGCCAGCAGAGACTGATTCATTGAAAGGTGACTTTACAAAAGCAAACAAAGCTCTTGGGTGGATGCCACAAATTAGTTTCGAATCTCTTTGTAAGGAAATGGTAAATTATGATTTACAAATGTCCAAATCTAGGTTGTCGTTTCAAAAAGATTTATCTCGGGAAACCTAAATAGTGACTGTTACAACTTTAGTTACTGGTGGAAGTGGCATGCTTGGTAACTCTATACAGAAATTATATAAAACCCATCCAGAACATACGGATCATAAGCTTTTAACACCTACTCGTGATCAACTTAATCTTGAAAATAAAGATGATGTATTTAAATATTTTCAACATCATAAGATTGATAGAGTATTTCATTCAGCTGCAAAGGTTGGAGGTATAAAGTCAAATATTGAATACCCAGCAGATTTTATAACAAAAAATTTAAATATAAATTCAAATATATTTGAAGCTTCTGCTAATTATGAAGTTTCAAGATTAATTTTTTTTGGATCATCCTGCATTTACCCAAAAAACAGTAACATCCCAATCAAAGAAACAAGTTTAATGGCTGGAAAATTGGAAGATAGCAATTATGCATATGCTATTTCAAAGATCGCTGCAATTTCTCAATGCAAAGCTTTTAATGATCAATATGATTGTGATTTTAGAATATTAATGCCTTCTAATTTATATGGAAACAATGATAATTATGATAAAGAAAATTCTCATGTGATCCCAGCTTTGATACATAAATTTTTTCTTGCAAATAGAAATTCTGAAAAATTAGTAGAAGTATGGGGTTCAGGCAAAGCTTTAAGAGAATTTCTTCATGTTGATGATTTGTCTGTAGCTGCATTTATTATAATGAACCTAGATAAAAAAGCGTATCATGACATTCTTTATAAAATTGGAGAAAGTCATATCAATGTTGGATCAGGTGAGGAAATTAGCATATCTGAATTATGTAAATTACTAAAAAAGATATCAAAATTTAAAGGCAAAATAGTATTTAATAACAATGATCTTGATGGAGTAATGTCAAAGATTCTTGACAGTTCTCACATGAGATCATTGGGATGGAGTGCAAATATTTCGATTGAAAATGGCCTTAAAGAATCTTTTGAATGGTTCAGCAAAAACTACCAAAGCATTCAGAGAAAATAATCATGAAGAAAAGTAATATTCAATTTTAGATATGGTTCTTTATTGGCTATTTTTTTTGCTACTCTCAGCTCTTGCATTCATTGAGACAAGACGAGTGGTTTATCCAAATGGTTATCTAAATGCTTCACTAAATCCGCTTTGGTGGTTTTTTATAATAGCATTATCAGTATTTATTGGTCTGAGGCATCAGGTAGGAGGTGATTGGGGCTCATATAAAATCTATTTTGATTTAATGGCTTACAAGGAATTAAGTGAGATATTTGATGTCCGTCAAGATATGGGATACGCAGGCCTAAACTGGTTTGTAAATGAAATTGGTTATGACATATATTTAGTAAATCTCATTTGTGGCTCAATATTTGCTTTTGGTCTATGTTATCTATGTAGAAATTTACCACGTCCATTTTTAGCGCTTTGTGTTTCATTCCCATACCTAGTAACAGTTGTATCAATGGGCTACACCCGCCAGTCTGTTGCTATTGGTTTATCTATGATTGCAGTTGTTGCATTGACAAGACAAAAACTTTTTCGTTTCACTATATTAATTACTATCGCAGCACTCTTTCATAAAACTGCACTAATTCTTTTTGGTCTTGCATTTTTGGCAGCTTCTAAAAATCGACTAATGATTTTAGTTGCATTGTTAATATTTGTTTATGTTGGATATGTGAGTTTACTATCAGAGTCATTTGGATTGTTTTTCCAATATTATGTTTTAAATGATTATCAATCTGAAGGAGCATTCATAAGGGTTTCAATGTTATTGTTACCCTCCTTAATCCTTTTGATATGGCCGCATAGATTTAATTTCAACACCTATCAAAAAAATTTATGGATGTGGTTTGCAAGAATTTCCGTGATTCTTTTTCTTCTGTTGATATTTACTGAAGCATCAACAGCTGTAGATCGACTGGCACTTTATTTCCTTCCGATTCAAATGATAATTTTTTCATATCTTCCAGAGATTCTTTACAAGAAACATGAGATCAATCATCTCATTGCTTCAACAGTGATCATATTCTATGGAGTAGTTCAATTTGTTTGGTTAAATTATGCAACATTCTCTATTTATTGGCTTCCATACGATAACTATCTACTCTCTTAATAATGAAAAAAATTATATTGTGTGCTAATTCCTCTTGGTACTTGTTAAACTTTAGGCATAGCAGCATAAAAGCGCTTATCAACGCAGGCCATGAAGTTTATTGTATTGCTCCAAGAGACCATGCATCTGAAAAATTGCAGAAGATTTGTTCTAAGTTTATTAATATTAGATTTAACCAATCATCAATAAATCCACTGAGAGAACTTTATCACATAAGAACTCTCTATTATGCTTTTAAAGATATAAATCCTGATACAATTTTTAATTTCACCATTAAAAACAATATATATGGTTCAATAGTTGGACTATTACTTCGACGGAAGGTTGTTAATAACATTACAGGTCTTGGAAGCATGATGCTGAAACCTTCGTTCACAAAGTTAATTATTATCATGCTCTATAAAATCATTAAAAAAATTCCTCATCATACATTTTGTCAAAATGTAGATGATCTTAATTATCTAATTAAAAACAAATTAGTAATCAAATCTAAAATATCTTTAATTCCTGGCTCTGGTCTAGACACAAATTTCTTTAGTTCAGATGCAAAAAAAATGGATGATAAAAACTTTGTTTTTTTATTTGTTGGTAGAATTATTAGAGACAAAGGATTCTATGAATTAATAAATGCTTTTGAGAGGGTTTTACTGGAATATCCAAAGATAAGGCTGAAGATTCTTGGTGAAATTGACTCAAATAATCCTTCTAGAGTAGATGAATCTTATTTAAAAGAAATTAACCTAAATCCAAATATTGAGATCTACGGACACCAGAGCGACGTTCGTCCTTTCTTATCAGAAGCATCATGTTTTATCTTGCCTTCATACAGAGAAGGCTTATCTAGATCTATTCTTGAGGCCATGTCAATGGAATTGCCAATAATTACAACCAATGTGCCTGGTTGTAAAGAATTAGTCCAAGAAGAAAAGAATGGCATTCTTTGTGACCCACAATCATCTGAATCCCTTGAAACGGCTATGTTAAAAATGATAAATCTTGATGACGATGCTAGAATGCGCATGGGTAAAATAGGCAGAAAAATTGTTCAAGATGGCTATGATGAGAGTATTGTAATAGATGCAATGCTTAAAGTAATTTAAATTTAGATGAACTTAGATAACAACAGTACAATTTTTGTTACAGGCGGTGCAGGGTTTATCGGGTCTGCGATGGTTCGTAGTCTTGTAGAAAATACAAATCATCTAGTTATCAATATTGACTGCATTACTTATTCAGGAAACCTAGCTTCTTTAGCTAGCATTGAGAAATATGATAATTATAGATTCTATAAGATTAATATTGGCAATGTTGAACAAATAAAAAAATTGTTTAAAAAATATTTACCTGATCTAATCATTAATTTTGCGGCTGAAACACATGTTGATAGATCAATAGATGATCCAAAGACATTCTTCCAAACAAATGTATCTGATACGCTAAGCTTTGTGTCTCTTGTTAAAGATTATTTTAGTGAAATTGATAAAGACTTTTTATTTCATCATATCTCTACTGATGAAGTGTATGGCGATATTCCTCATGATGCTAAACCATCAAATGAACAAACAATTTATAAGCCTAGCTCTCCCTATTCTGCATCAAAAGCTTCATCGGACCACATAATGCGTGCATTTCACAGAACATATAAGTTACCTATAACAATTTCTAATTGCTCAAATAACTATGGCCCATATCAGTTTCCTGAGAAACTTATCCCTCATATGATTATAAAAATTATTAATAATCAAAAATTACCGATATATGGAGATGGAACTCAAATACGAGACTGGTTGAGTGTTCATGACCACATCGATGCAATTATGAGGATTATTTATGATGGTGAGGTTGGATCTACATATAATATTGGAGGATCTAAAACTGAAATTAAAAATATTGAGGTCGTAAAAAAGATCTGTAGTTATATGGATGATTTCAACACTAATCGCCAAGAAGGAACTCACAGCCATGATTTAATAGAATTTGTTGAAGATAGGCCAGGCCATGATAAACGTTATGCTATTGATAGTTCAAAGATTCAAAATGAGCTGAGTTGGAGCCCTCAGGTCTGTTTTGATGAGGGATTAAAAGATACAGTAAGATGGTATTTAGATAATGAAAGTTGGTGGCAAGCTATTTTGGAAAGACCATCTGTTTTAGATAGGCAAGGGAGAACTTAGTGAAAGGAATTATTTTAGCAGGAGGCTCAGGATCAAGATTACGCCCACTTACAAGCGCTTTCTCAAAACAGCTGCTTCCAATATACGATAAGCCAATGATTTATTATCCTTTATCCGTATTGATGTTAGCAGGAATAAGAGATATTTTAATTATTAGCACAGATGGAGATTTGGATTTATTCAAGAATATTCTTGGAGATGGAAGTAATTTAGGAATAAATCTTCAATACAAAATTCAACACCAACCAAAAGGTATTGCTGACGCATTCATTATTGGACGAGATTTTATTGGCAAGAGTAGGGTAAGTTTAATACTTGGTGATAATATATTTTTTGGATTTCAGTTTAGTGATATTCTTGAAAAAGCCTCAAGACTTAAAAATGGTGCACTAATTCTTACGACCTTTGTCAATAATCCTGAAGAATATGGTGTTGCTGAGTTAGATGAAAAAGGCACATTAATATCAATCGAAGAGAAACCATCTCAAGCAAAATCTAACTTAGCTATTACTGGATTATATTTTTATGATAATTCAGTTATCGATATTGTAAAAAAAATAAAACCCTCCAAAAGAGGTGAGCTTGAGATTACTGATCTCAACAAAGAATATATGAAAATTAATTCACTTGAGGTACTGCAATTAGGCAGGGGATTTGCTTGGCTTGATACTGGGACTCACTCATCTCTTTTGGAAGCAGGTGAATTTGTTAGGACTATTGAAAAACGTCAAGGATTAAAGATCGCTTGCCTAGAAGAAATTGCATTCAACTCAAATTGGATTGATTCTAATAAAGTTATTAGACAGATTGACAAATATAAGAACAGCCCATACGGAGATTATCTTAAAAAGTTAATCACTTAATGTAATTAGCTTTTGCGTTTTAAATAGCTAATAATCCTTAGATAAATTTTCAGTGTTAATTTAGTAGTCGATGCTATCTTATAAAGTTGATTCTTAAGTTTATAAATAATGATCTCAAGTATGTTGGGATACTTTTTAAAATTTATACCTCTCATGACATCATAGGCTGGTAATCCAAGCATAAGATCTTTAGGTTGATCAACAAGATTATATCCCAGTTGCAAAATACTATTGGGAAATGCAACTTCTCCAAATGTAATGCTTTTAAGATAATTGTTTTCTTTAAAATGGGGTAAGCATCCATACTTTTGAGAAACTTCCTCAAGAACATTTTTGCTAGAAATTCCTATGGCTCCATGACATGAATACGCAGTATCTTTTGTTAAACCAAGCTCATCCCAATGATTTTTGTGAATCTTTGTTACCCCAACATATGCTACAAATCCATTTTTTTTGTTTTTGTTAAGAATATCTACTCCAATTTTCATATAGTTGTCTTGAAAAATTACAACGTCATCTTCAGTGAAAAGGAAGTAATCATAATCATTCTTGAAATTTTGAAAAGCATCATTGTATGCCCCAAAACTCAATCCTTTATTTTCTCTATTTAGGCAAAAAACCTTTCCTCCAGGTATATCTGATTGATCAATGTCGTTTATGAATGAATTTCCAATCACATCATCAACATTACTATTTACTATTATGATATCTCTATCAAATCCTGGTGATGAGTTCTTTTCAAGATCAATATGAAATTTCAATAAATTAATAATATCTTCTGTAGATGTAAAATTCTGGCTATGCCAAAAATAGCCAAGTGGATCACCTGTTAAGGTTGTTTTTTCGACCACCCTTTTAGGTTTAAAACAGGTTGCTATAACTTTTACAGCCCTCATGCCTAATCTTTCTTCTCAAATTTTATTGATTCAAAAAATAGCTTATTGCCTTTTTTGTCTTCAATAAATGCATTTGGATAAGGATCTGTTAAGCATCTAATCTTGTTATAGAGATTTAAAAGATTTTCTTCATTGAAATCTTCAAAGTCTATTTTGCTATCACTTGCTTTTCGTCTGTTGAGTGTTTTAAGATCAATTTTCTTTTGTTTACGTATTTCCACATTTGGATATGCATCAAAGAATTTGTTAACCAAAGATACTGTTTTTAATTCAAGATTTTTAAATATTTCTGACATTGAATCGCCCATAAGAGACAATTCACACTTACCATAAATATCTCCTTCATCAAGATTATGAGTTAACTGAAATAGTGATAGCTTTGTGTTAGTGATACCATCAAGAATTTGATTTTGTAACGGACTGCCACCTCTATAATATGGAAGATCAGAAGGATGAACACCTAAACAAAGATTGGATAATGTAATATCTTTTCTTAAGATCCAACTCCAACCAATTGCAATAATAATGTAATCTTTGTAGTTTCCTGATTCGAATTTAGAAATAAATTCTTCATGATTCGTAAAAATCTTATAATCTGTTAGTGCTGAGTGACCACATAGAATATCAATTGATTTTAAAGCCCACTCTCTATATCCCAAAAATATAATCTTCATTTTTTTATCATGAGTCATTATTTGAAATAAATTTCTTTAACTCTAGCAATTGAGTATGTATTTTCGATAGCTCAATATCACTTTCTATGAGTCTGTTAACTTGTTGATCTGTTTTATATTGATTAATTATCAATTGTTTTTCAAATACTTCACTAAATTTCTCTAGTAAATCATATTTATTGATTTTTTCAGGTGAAGATAATTGGAGTATTCCATTTTTGGGAGCATCAATTTTTTTTTCTATAATTTCTCGGACAATCTCACACCATTTTAGTGTTGTGATCCCATTCCACATATGATTTAAATATCCATTAATTTGAGCATCATCATTTTGTGAGAGAAACCAATCAAGTATGCCAGCCCCATTATTATCTTTAGTAGTTCCAATAATTGATGTACGTATGATCACTGTTTTAGATTTTTTTTTAATTAGTTTCTCACCTAGTGATTTTGTTATCCCATAATCATCATCTGCACAGTGCTGATCATCTTTTGAATAAATATCATTTTGATTGCCAGAAAAAACACAATCTGTAGATGGATGAATTAATAGGAATTGCTTTTTCATATTTGAAAGATCCATTGGCAAGATGGAGTTACATTGAATCAGTTTTTTTAGGTTATTTGTTTTTTGTTTAATTTTTCCAATTCCATTGATAAGTACATCAAATTCAAGACTTTCTAATTCATCTAGATATTCTGATCTATTCTTTATAGAGTACTTTTTATCGAATACGGACACTTGATAAAACTTAGAAAAAAATTTTAAGGCCATATTACCCAACATACCCTTTGAACCAAGGATTAGAAGTTTCATGAACTTAATAATTGTTCTTTTACATATGGCTGCTTTTGTAAAAGAGCAATCACAGACTTAAGACTCAATTGCTTTGTATTGCTTGAATCATATTGCTGCGACTTAATTTGGACATTATTTTTTTTGACGTGAATATCATAATTTATATTTCTGAGATCTGCTGGAACTCGAAAATATTTACCAAGATTAATAGCACTACTCATTTCTTCGGAACTGCATAATGTTTCATGAATTTTTTCACCGTGACGGGCACCAATTGTTACTATTTTTGATTTTGAATTAAATATTTTTTTAAGAGCTGTTACCACATCTAATACAGTTGCGGCAGGTGCTTTCTGCACAAAAATATCTCCTGTTTTACCATCCTGGAATGCTTTAAGCACAAGATTTACTGATTCATCAAGAGACATCATGAATCTTGTCATGTTTGGGTCAGTGACTGTCAGATTTTCTTTATTTTTAATTTTGTTAATAATGAATGGAATTAGTGAACCACGTGAACACATCACATTTCCATACCTCGTAACCATAATTTTTGTCCTATGACCATGTAATAAAGATTCTCTGGCTTTTGATATTGCAATTTTCTCCATCATTGCTTTTGATATTCCCATTGCATTGATGGGGTAAACAGCTTTATCAGTACTTAATACAACTACCTTCTGTACTGCATTTTTTACTGCAGCTGTAAGGATGTTAGAAGTACCGATAACATTTGTTTTAACAGCCTCCATTGGATAAAACTCGCAACTTGGGACTTGCTTAAGTGCAGCAGCCTGAAAAATAAAATCTATGCCGGATACAGACATATTTACTGAGTCTCTATCTCTTACATCGCCAACAATAAACGATAATCTTTTATCAAGAAGTTTTCGTCTCAAATCCTCTTGTTTTTTTTCATCTCTACTTAAAATTCTAATTTCTGATGCTTTTGAATTTAATAAATGACGAGTAATTGTTTCTCCAAATGAGCCTGTACCCCCTGTGACAAGAATTTTCTTGTTCTTAAAAATTTCCATCTTTTTCATATTTCTAATTTCGTTAGATCAAATCTTGGTGTATACATTGTATCTGAATTTATTTCTAAATTAGCTTCTTGAGTTGTAAAACAATGAGAAAAGGATGAATTTTTAAGTGCATCACAAATATTTTTATTGAAACCACCGTTAGGATATGCAAAGAAAAGATGTTTTGGATTAAACTTTTTTATAAATTCTATGCTTTGATTAATTTCAAAGATGACTTCAGTTATTTTTAAAAATCTTAAGTCCCTTGAAGTAAATCCATGCCCACCAATAACATGCCCCATCTTTGAAATCTCATAAACCTCGTCTAAACTTAAGTAGAATTCATTAGCAAAATTTTTCTCATCCCTAGTAACATACTTTTTAAAAAGATCATCTATTGTATTTTGTCTCCAATTTACGTCGTGCCCCTCTCTCAATATTCTTGTAATAAAAACCATTTCTTTGGACCACACATTCTTTTTCCATTTTGAGATGTAATAAGGATTTAACTGATCAGCATTCATATCTTTATAATCAGTAAATTGTTTTGATATGTCCTTTACTAGTCTTTCATGATCTGCACTAGCTAATATGAACTGAATTTTATGACTTTCAATCATTTTATGATTAAGAATCGCTTCAACTGGTACAAAAAATATCGAATTTATTTTTTTTTGTGAAAGGTATTTTGCTATTTTAAAATGATCTTTTAGACCATCATCAAAAGTAAGCAAAGACACATTATTATTTTTTAATTCTTTATCTGAAAAATTAAACTTATAGTTTTTAATTAGATTTTCAAAGCCTATAATGTCTAGCCTAGACAAGAAATCTTTCCATGTCAGAAAAGACTGCATTTCGTACCTTTTCGGAAAGAAATTTAAATTAAAATCTCTTACATCATGCACCATAAATATTTTCATGAGCTTATTTTTTGATTCCTAAAACTTTTTTATATATAAAAATTAATAATCTCACTTAAAAAAATCTATTTTTGCTTAAAAATTAAATTTGCATAAACTAGATTATCTAAAAATTTATCTTCGGATTGAGCAAGTTTTGGGTCAAGAGTCGATTTAAAAGTACATTCATAACCAAATTTTTTTAAAAAATTATTGAGTTCAACGAATGAATAAATTTTTTGATGTCCTTTAAAATCAGAAAATTGCATTGAGTCAAATTCTCTTTTAAGACTTAAAGGAGTATGAGTAAAAATTAATTTTGGTGCTTTTAAAAAGTCACTTTTTTTTATTAATTCATAAAAATCATCTATGTACTGTATAACTGATCCAAAAATTGTGATGTCAAAACTCATTTTAGATATTTCGTTTAGAGAGGAAAATTTTTTGCATGAAAACTCGTTTTTTATCTTGATATTATCTTCAGCTTGTTTAGAAAATGGGTCATAAACTGTAACATTAAGTTTTTTAGTATTAATTTTATTGGTTATATTTGACCATGGTACAAAATTAGAACCATAATCTAAGACAAAAGTTTCATTTTTTTTTGTTTCAATTTTATTTACAATTTCAATGGCAACTATATCCCGAACATGATTGTAGAAAGAATCTTCAACATGATTAAAAGTATGATTTTTATTATGTTTTAAAAGTACTTTAGAGAGTTTCTCAAGGTTTGAATTATATTTTTTCCAATACATTTTAGTTATGCTTGGTTTACCAAACTTATTGGTCAGAGTCTAACTCAGAAATAAATATTTTAAAAGAAAACGCATTTACTCTAAATCTAATATTCAGATCTAAATCAGCCATTAATAATTTGTTAAAGTATAATTACTGCAAACTTATAGTTTAAAAATGAATAGAGTTGATACATGCAGAGTTTGTGGCGAAAATCTTTCCTCATTTATGTCATATGGAAAGATGCCTATTGCAAATGGTTTTATTAATGACAAGACACAGAAGGAAAATTTTTTTAATTTAGATCCTGGTTTTTGTGAGCACTGTTTTACATTTCAGATTCTAGAACAACCAGATCCTGAAATGATGTTCCATGAAGAATATGCTTTTTTTACAAGACAATCAAAATTTATGCAGATGCACTTTAAGGAATATGCAGATTGGGTACATAATAATTATTTATACAACTTAGTTGATCCATTTGTAGTTGAAATTGGTAGTAATGATGGAGCTATGCTTGAAAATTTTGCTAAAAAAAATATAAGACATCTGGGTATAGATCCTTCACAAAATGTTGTTGAGTCAGCAAAACAACATGGAGTAAATTCAATTGTAAGGTTTTTTAATCTTGATACCGCTGATGAAATCCTTAAAAAACACGGTAAGGCAAATGCTATCATTGCAGCAAATGTAATGTGCCACATTCCAGATTTAAATGAAATTGCACAATCTGCTTTCAATCTTTTAACAGATGATGGCGTACTCATATTTGAGGATCCATATCTTGGAGAGATGATACAAAAAGTATCTTATGATCAAATTTATGACGAACATGTTTACATTTTTTCAGCAATTTCCTGTGAAAATATTTTTGGAAGACATGGATTTGAACTAATAAATCTTTTACCTCAATCAACTCATGGAGGATCTATGCGGTTTGTTTTTGGAAAGAAAGACGCAAGGTCTAAACTAAAAATCGTTGATGATATCAAGCAAAATGAGTTATCTATTGGTCTAGATAATATGAACACATATTTAGACTTTAAGAAAAATTGTGAGGATTCAAAAAATCTTTTTAGAGAAAAACTATTAAGTTTTAAAAATAGTGGAAAGCGAGTTGCTGGATATGGAGCCACTTCAAAAAGCACAACAATTTTAAACTATTGTGATGTAGGTGATGAATTAATAGAGTTTATTTCTGATACAACACCAATCAAACAAAACAAATTTTCTCCAGGAAAGCATATTCCCATCAAATCATATGATTACTTTTTGTCAAATATACCAGACGTAATTGTCCTCTTCGCATGGAATCATGCAAAAGAAATTATAGAAAAAGAACAGAAAAATATTAGTTCATCAATTGAATGGATTACACATCTTAAAAACTTCAAGATATGACTAAAATAAAATGCGCAAATCCTAAAGCTCAATACCTATCAAAAAAAGACGAGATAGACAAAAAAATTTCTGAGACTCTTAATGGTAACAGTTATATTTTGGGAGAAAATGTAAGGAAACTTGAAGAGGAATTTGCAGAATTTATTACCGTTAAGCACTCTATTGGTGTTGCAAATGGGACTGATGCAATCGAAATTGCTTTACGTGCATTAGAAATTGGTACAGGCGATGAAGTTATTACCGTGTCACACACTGCTACAGCTACAGTATCAGCAATATTATGTGCTGGTGCAATTCCGGTGCTAGTTGATATTGATGAGGACTTATTCACTATAAATCATGAAGAAATTAAAGAAGCGATTTCCGATAAAACCAAGGCTATTATTGCTGTTCATTTATATGGCCAATCTTGTGAATTAGATGAAATCAAGTCAATTTGTGATCAGAAGGGTATTTATCTTATTGAAGATGTATCTCAAGCACATGGTGCTTTCTATAAAAAGAAGAGATTAGGATCAATTGGACATATTGGAACTTTTAGCTGCTATCCGACTAAAAATCTTGGAGCAATAGGTGATGCTGGTCTAATTACAACTAATCACAAAGATTTATATGAGAAAATGAAACTCATTAGAGAGTATGGTTGGAAAAATAGGATCAGTCAGATGGTTGGACGGAATTCACGACTTGATGAAATTCAGGCTGCAGTATTGAGAATCAAGCTTAAATATCTCGATGATGATAATGCAAAACGAAAAAATATAGCTGATTTGTACAACAATAACTTTGCTGAACCATATAGACCTTCCTATAGAACTAATTGCGATCATGTTCATCACTTATATGTCTTAAAAACTGAGCATCAAAGCGAACTTATCGAATTTATGAAGCAAAAAGATATTTACTTGGGGGTTCATTATCCTCACCCTGTGCATATGCAAAAAGGGTTTAAAGATAAAATAGTAATCAAAGACTCTCTTCATGTTACTGAAAAGCTGTGCCGATCTATTGTTTCACTCCCTATGTATCCTGAGTTAGAGATAGAAATGGCACTAAAAGTAATTCAAGAGTTGGAAAACTTTAATGTTCAAAACATCTAGGTAATTTTTTATATGAATGTTCCTCAAGAATATAAACTCGACCTTCATAGCAACAATGATGCAATGTTATCTGCCATTGAATTAAATAAAGAAATTGATGTGGCAGCATTCAAAAGATTTTTTTTCATTACGTCAAATCAGTCATGTGAAAGAGGGCATCACGCCCACAAATACTGCACGCAAATTCTTTTTGCAATATCAGGGCAGATTGATGTATCCGTCAAAGACTCAAAACAATCTTATAATTTCACCCTTAAGCCACATGAGAATTTCCTTCTAATTCCAACCATGTGGTGGGCCTCTCAGAGATATTTAGAAAAGTCGATTCTAGGTGTTCTATGTGATGAAACCTTCTCAGAGGATGATTATGTAAGGGACTGGAAAGAGTTTTTAACTCTCCTAAAAAATTAATCTAATCTTGACAAAAGATATTTAGATATTGCTAGCGAACTTGTTAAACCAGGACTTTCGATGCCTTGCAAGTTAATAAAGCCTTCAACACCATGCTCATCTTCAAAACCTATATAAAAATCTTCAGGTGATGAATTTTGATCATAGATTTTTGCCCTAATACCCACATAATCAGGAGTTAATTTACTTTCGTCAATATCGCTCCAAAAAGTTTTAATTGAATTTAAAAATATCTCTTTTCTGTCTTGCTCAAAATCATAGTTAATTTTATCTGTCCATACATGATCAGGACCAAATCTTATACCTCCATAACAGTCAAAACATAGATGAATTCCGAGGCTATTTTTTCCTGGAAGTGGATAAATTAAGTGTTTAAATGGTACATCACCCGAATAAGAAAAGTAGTGACCTTTTCCAAAAAAAACTTTTTTAATAAATTTCTTATCTAAGAATTCAAAATTATTCAATATTTTTTCAGAATAAAGGCCAGAAGAATTGATAAGATTTTTACAGGATATTGAAAAGTTTTCATCTTCATTAGCAATGGTATTTAAAACAAACTTACCTTTCATTTTCTTTGCAGCTATCACTTTTGTTTTTTTATAAGCCTCACCCCCATATTTTTGAATTTCAGCAAGCAAGGAATATATAAACTCTCCTACATCTATAACTCCTGAATTTCTTGAGTAAATGCCCTCCATTGCATTCAAAGCTGGCTCCATATCAAATATTCGATCTTTACTGAGCCATTCAAGGTTAACTGAATTCTTCAAACCAATATCAAAATAGTTTTTTAATATTTCGTTTTGTTCTATTGAATTAGAGTAAATAATTTTTCCTAGCCTTTTAAAAGGGATATTAAATTTTTTGGCATATTCATATAATAATGCGTTTCCTTTAACGCATAACTCTGCCTTCAAAGAGCCAGGATTATAGTAAATTCCCGCATGTATCACACCTGAATTTCTTGTGGAAGCATCTTCACCAAAATAATTATTTTTTTCGAGTAATATAGTTTGCTTTCCTGCCTTATTTAATTCTCTGCAAATTGCAAGACCTACAACCCCTCCACCAACAACAATGTTTTCGACATGATCCATGTTAAAAATAAATTAATATTACTATTTGAGTAGATTTCGATTTTAAACCAATTCCTTATTATATTAAAATACGCATTAATGGACGTTATTTTTTCTCCTTTCGAAGAGACTTATGTTTTTCAAAAACAAAGATTCCAAGATCAAAGAGGCTCTCTCATAGAGTTATATAGAAATGAAGAAATGGTTCCATTCTTAGACTCAAATAGATTTGTTCAAGATTTGTTTACAGTGTCAAAGAGTGGCGTGTTGAGAGGACTACATTTTCAGTTAGATCAACCTCAAGGCAAGCTAATCTCAGTTGTTCATGGAAAAATATTTGATGTATTTGTTGATATCAGGATTGATTCAACTTCATTTGGAAAATGGCATGGTATTGAACTTTCTGATGAAAATGCACTCCAAGTATATTTACCACCTGGATTTGCTCATGGTTTCTTGACCTTAAGCAATAGTGCAAGTGTGAACTATAAATTAACAAATTATTATGATCCAAATGATCAAAATACCTTAATCTGGAATGATAAAACTATATCTATTGATTGGCCAAGAACAAAAAACTTATCAATCTCTGAGAAAGACCTTCAAGGCATTAGTTTTGAAAATTTAAGAGAGATCATAAACAAATGAAAATAGTTATATTGGGTGCATTAGGTCATATAGGATCATCCCTGATTAGAGTAATACCATCATTGATAGATACTACAGAAATCATTCTTGTTGATAACTTCAGAACTCAAAGGTATTGCTCTTTGTTTGATCTTGATAAATCGTTATCTTACCAATTTTATAATAGAGATATTGTTAGTGATGATATAGAAGATATAACTCAGGGTTGCGATATTATTATCAATCTTGCTGCAATAACTGATGCAGCTCAAAGTTTTGATAATGCTGATGAGGTAGAAAGAGTTAATTTTTTATGTTTGAAAAATGCTGTCAATTCAGCGATCAAAAATAATGCAAAGCTTATACATTTATCCTCGACAAGTGTTTATGGCACACAAGTTAGTGAAGTAGATGAGAACTGTAAGATTGATGATCTCAAACCTCAAAGCCCATACGCTCTCTCCAAAATTAACGAAGAGAATTTTCTTAAACAAACTAACGATCTGAAATTCACTATATTAAGGTTTGGTACTATTTTCGGTATTGCTCCAGGTATAAGATTCCATACTGCTGTAAACAAATTTTGCTTCCAAGCCTGCATGAGAGAACCACTCACTGTTTGGACAACAGCTTTAAATCAGAAAAGGCCTTATCTTGATATTGGAGATGCAACAAAGTCAATAGCTTTCGTTATTGAAAAAAACCTGTTTGATAGTGAGATTTTTAATGTAGTCACATGTAACTTTACAGTTAATGACATCTTGAATGAAATAAAGGCTTTTATTCCAGATGTAGAAATAAATCTTGTTGATCATGAAATAATGAATCAACTGTCTTACGAAGTTTCTTCGAAAAAAATAATGGATAAAGGATTTGAATTTAATGGTTCCATTTCTACTGAAATTGAAAAAACAGTATCCTTATTTAAAGGTATTAAGAATAAACTGAAATGAAAGCACTTATTTCAGGAGCAACGGGGCTAATTGGCAGATCTTTTCTTACAAAATACTCAAAAGAATTTGAAGAAGTTATTACTTTGGGAAGGTCTCAGATTGACAATTTTAAAAATATTGAAATGGATATTAGTGATCCATGTCTTGACGAACTTCCACATATTGATGTTTTCTTTCACTTTGCTGCTCAAACAAGTTCAAATGCTGCTCGAGAAAATCCGAGAAGTGATGCTATTTCAAATATTACAGCTTTTTTGGTAGTTCTTGAGAAATTGAGAAAAATGAACAAAAAAATAATTGTTATAGCGGCTAGCACTTCTACTCAGAAAGGATTTACTGACAATATTGATAGCATTCCTGAAGGTGATGATCCAATATGTTTTTATGATTTAAGCAAGCTCACCGCAGAAAGATATTTAAAATTGTATTGTAAAAATAAATTTGTTAGAGGTGTATCTCTTAGACTCAGTAATGTTTACGGCAATTTATCAAATTATGGGAACCCTGACAGAGGAATAATTGATAAAGTGGTCTCAAATGCATTAAAGGGAAATGATGTCATTGTTTGGGGCAGTGGTGAGTATTACAGAGATTACATATTTATTGAAGACGTAATAGATGCATTCTTTATTGCTTATAAAGAAATCAATATTACAAATGGTAAACACTATGAGATAGGAACCAATGTGCCTGTGAAAATTATTAATGCATTTAAACTGATAATATCTTTAGTAAATAATCAGAAAATATATCCAAAACTAGTTATTCAAGATGATGCAAAATTTGATTCTTTAATGGATCAAAGGAGTTTTGTAGCAAATGATGTCTTTTGCCAAGAAACCTCATGGAGCCCAAAAGTTTCTCTAGAGGAAGGACTTAAAAAAATAATATCACACTCAAACATATCCTCTCAAAATGAACCAAAATAATATTCTTAAAAATTTAACAATAGTTCTATGTGTTTATGGTAGAAGTGAATTTAGTGAGCGATTTCTTAAATATATGACTGAAATAAGATATTCTTTCCCAATTTTAGTTGCAGATGGTGATGATAGCCCTGAGATTAAAGATTTAATTAAACAGCATCAAGAACTTAATATTAAGCTTCTACCTTTTAAACAAAAAGAAAAGTTTAAAGACTATTACTTAATGATTGTTAACGCATTAAATAAAGTTGATACAAAATATTCTATGCTGGTAGATAACGACGATTTCGTTATTAAAAATGGGTTAAATAAGCTTCTTAATTTTTTAGATAATAATCCTGACTATGTATCAGCAGGGACTTCTTTATTGAGAATACAGATTGATAATCATGCAATTAAAACATATGGCAAAAACGTAAGTTTTTTTGAAAAATATAATCATAGGATAGAAGATGAGCCTTTAGATAATTGGGAGGATCAATTTAAACAAGTAATATTAAATTTTCAACCAAACTTCTATAACGTTTACAGAACTGAGGTTTTACAAAACGTATGGAAAGAAATCTTATCTTTGAATTTTTCTGATCTTACAATAATGGAGCTATTTAAAATTTGTAGAGTCCCAACAATTGGAAAACAAAAATCTTTTGATAATTTTTTTCACTATGTTAGACAAAGTGGAACTGGATCATCAAGTGAAAACTATGACTTCTCATCCAATTTGGTTCAGGGCGATTTACCAAATGATATAAGACTTCTTTCAAACAAAATATCAGAAAAAGTTTATAAAGAAGATTCACGCAAAAATAAACTTTACAACCAAATTTTAGAAAACTATGCCCAAAGTCTCAATAATTATTTGCCCAACATAATGTTAAGATTTAGATTTAAAAAGCTTTTTAACTTTAAACAAAAACTTGTTCGAATATTATTTTCAGTTCCAATAATCAATTTGGTGAGATACTGGATAAAAGATAAAAAAATATTATCTGAGTTAAAATCAAAGAATGCAGAGAATTCAGCATTGCTTGAGGAATTAGATGAATTAAAAAACTTTCTCAAATCATAAATTATTGTGTGTGGTATAACAGGCTTTCATTCATTTTCTGCAGCATCTAAAACAGATATCGAAAAAATTATTTCTCCAATGACTAACTGCTTGAGCCATAGAGGACCAGATAGAACAAGTTTTTCTATATTTCGCCATGGATTTGCAATGGGACACACAAGGCTATCAATTCAAGATTTATCTGAGGCAGGTAACCAACCAATGCAAAGTTTATCTGGAAGATTTACGATGGTCTTTAACGGCGAGATTTATAATCATTTTGAATTGAGAAACGAACTGCATCAAAAATACTCGAAGCAGATAGCTTGGAGGGGTTCATCAGATACCGAGACACTTCTCGAATACTTTGAGATTTGTGGTATAGAAGAAACGCTTAAAAATGCAATAGGCATGTTTGCATTTGCAATATTTGACTCACAATCAAATAGTTTCATTTTAGCGAGAGATAGATTTGGAGAAAAACCACTGTATTACGCAAAACGTCAAAAAGAATTTATTTTTTGTTCTGAATTAAAGTCTTTATTTGCATTTCCTAATATTAAATTCCAGATTAATGCTGAGGCTCTGACTGAATTTTTTAAATACAATAAAATCTCATCAGAACTGTCTATCTTAAAAGATGTATATAAGATCAAGCCAGGCAGTTATCTCAGTATGAATATAGAAAACCATAGTTACAATCTAGAGAGGAATATCTTCTGGGATCCTATTACTGAAGCTACAAGATTATCAGAACAAAAATTTGCGAATGAATATTTAGCTACTGATTCAGTTGAAAAAGCAATAGAAAATTCTGTAATATCTCAGTTAATCTCAGATGTCCCCATTGGCTCTTTGCTTAGCGGCGGTATTGATTCCTCATTAGTCACTGCATTAATGGCAAAAAATTCAACAGAAAAGCTAAAAACATTTACCGTCGGATTTAAAGACTCTTCATATGATGAATCAAGATTTGCAAAAGCAATCTCTGAGCATTTATCAACAGATCACACTGAAGTATTGCTTGAAGAAGATGATTGTAAGGATGTAATACCACAAATAAGTAAAATTTATGATGAGCCATTTGCAGATTCATCCCAAATACCAACATATTTTATAAGTAAAATTGCAAGAAAGAATGTAAAGGTAGTTTTAACTGGTGATGGTGCAGACGAACTTTTTGGTGGGTATAACCGATATATTCATTCTAGAAAAGTTTGGAAATATTGGTCGCTGTTACCAACATCACTTCGCAATCCAACTTCAACAATATTATCCAAATTACCAGTTGATCTTTTTGATAAAATTGGTTCATCTAAAATTCTTAATTATCCTCAATTTGGAACAAAAATTAATAAATCTGCATTGAAGTTAGAAAAAGCTAGTAATTTACAGGAATTTTGCAGATCTATGAGTTATGCATGGGAGCAACCAAATAATTTAATTTCAGAATCTGTCTTCAAAAATATGGAAACATCTGTTTTTGAAAATCACGAAACTTTCGATGACGAAATAGAAAATATGATGCTTACAGATACCATACATTATTTGCCTGGCATTTTATGTAAAGTTGATCGTGCTGCAATGCATTGTAGCTTGGAAACACGAGCGCCATTTCTTGATCAAAGAGTTTTTGATGCAGCTTACCGTACAAATCTTTCTCAAAAAATTGATGATCATGGGGGAAAAGTAATTTTAAAAAAAATCTTAACTAAATATATTCCATCCGCACTGATTGATCGACCGAAGTCTGGTTTTGCAATTCCAGTAGGCAAATGGATTAAAAATGATCTTAAGGATTGGACATTAGATTTACTTTCTGAGGATAATCTGAGAATGCATGATCTATTTAACAATCAAACAATTCAAAAATATTTATACGAGCATTTTAATAATGTTAATGATCATTCCGAGAAACTCTGGGGATTACTAATTTTTCAAAGTTGGTTCAAAGAGTATAATCAATTAATAGAAGATTAATGTTAATTAATTATTAAAATATGGATGGAACACCTTTTTTTTCAATTATTACACCTACTTTTAACAGGCTAAAGTTTTTACCAATTTTAATAGACTCTCTTGAAAAACAAACTGTTAGAAATTTTGAATGGATCGTCGCAAATGACGGGTCTAATGATGGCACAAATGAATTTTTATTAAATGAGATTAATAATCTTAGCTTTCCAATAAAATATATTTCATCAAATTTAAGAATTGGGAAGTCCATGATTGATAATATTTTATTAGATAATGTTGATGGTAATTTTATTTTGATGTGTGATTCAGATGATTTCCTTCAGCCAACAGCTGTAGAAACATTCACAAAAATTATCACAAGTGACTTATTTAATTCAGAAATATCAGGGGTCGTATCCCAAAATCAAAATACACTTGGAGAAACTCAAACTTTTAAAGGTTTAGAAACTCTTCCTAGGGATGGAGTTTATGATTGGCAAGAACTTGAAAAAGTATTGACTGGAGACGGTACAATCTGTGTTCGATCTGATTTGCTTGCACATCAAAGATTTCCTGAAGTGGATTTCCTATCACATGAGGGTGTTTTACTTAGGGATGTTTATAAGAATTGCAAATTCTTTTTGACTAAAAATATTTTAAAAATCATGGACAGAACAGCAGAAAATAGCGTTACACACGGAAAAAAAATTGAATACTCACGTGGTTCTGCGCATGCCATTACAAAGACAGATACAATCGAAAGATTTTATAAACTTAGCTTTAAACAAAGAATTTTTAGAGTAATGAATTATTTTAGGTATTCAATACATGGAGATATCTCCATTCTTGAATCAATAAAAAATTGGAAAGTTCTTCACAAAAACTACTTCTATGTAACTATTTATTTTTTAAGTTATTTAGTTTGTTTAAGAGATATTATGATGAAGAAGGTAGTTAAAACCCATATTGAGTTCGACAAGAATAAAAATATGTTTAAACTCACTGAAACAACTAATTCTTTGTACATAAAATGAAAACTATCTCTTTGATAATTCCGTTCCATGATGAAGAGAATGAAATCAAAATCATGCTTGATGGATTGGTAGATTGGTCAAAGCTTCCCGATGAAATAATTGTTATAAATACTTCTAAAAGCAATCGTGATGAATTTTTACAAAAATACATAGACTTTTTCATGGAAAGGAACATAAGCATGAAAATTTTAAATGCTCCTGAGAAATTTCCTGGAGAGGCAAGAAATATTGGAATAAGAAAATCATCCTGTGAATATTTAGCTTTTTTAGACTCAAAAACTTTGCCAAATAATAATTGGTTAGAAAAAAGCCTAAAAGAATCTTCTCATAAGAATGTTGAGGCTCTGCTTGGTAGAACTGTTTATGAAGCAACTTCAGTATTTGAAAAAAATATAAAACTCTCAACGTTTGGCGTCAATCCTTTAACAACTCTTCCAGGCTCTCTTATAAAAAAAGAATTATTTTCAAGAGTTGGACAATTTGTGGAGCATGTTAGAGCTGGTGAGGATGGAGACTGGATTGGCAGGTTAAAGCTTCAAAAGATTAATTATTCAAATAGTCCTGAAATTTTAATATATCAAGGTTTAAAAACAATGGATTTCTTATCTCTTGTAAAGAAGTGGTTTAGAAATTATTTAGCATCCACTCAATTGCCTCACTTGAAAGCACATAAGGATATCTACTTTTATTTCATTGGTTTTGCATTGCTCCTACTGGCATTCAACTGGAATAATCTATCTTACGATCCTAATATTAGCGGATGGAATACTGAAAGCATCTTCTATATACCTGATATTACAAAAACTATCTTTGCACTTTTAATCATAATTTATTTTTTTGTAAGAGCAATTTTTCTTCCAATGAAAAAGGGCGCAACTTTATTTGATTTATTACCGCTAAACTTTTTGATTGTTTTTATTATTTCACTGGTATTAGATACTACAAAAATAGCTGCCTTTTTAATTGGAAGAATGAAAAATATTTTGAACAAAATGAATGAATTTTTGTCTGTAAAGGATAATGTCAAATAGCATAAGCTTGATAACAATCAATCTAAATAACGCAGATGGTCTTAAAGACACACTTAAAAGTATTCACCTTCAAGAGGAAAAACCATTTGAGCACATAATAATTGATGGCGGCTCAACTGATCAATCATCAAAAGTCATCAATGATTATAAAGACAAAATATCTAATCATGTTATCTCAAAAGATGAAGGCATCTACTATGCAATGAATAAAGGAGCCTCAATATCAAAAGGGGAATGGATAGGATTTTTAAATTCTGGAGATATTTTTTATCCAGCAGTGATTAGTGAGTTATCTAGCGCATTAGGGCAGAATTATTTTGACTTTACAATCGGAGATGTAGTTATAGCTGATAAAAATAAGAATAAAATTTTTACAAAGACTCCAATATTCAATCATGATGGGACTCTTGCTGTGATGGAGATGCCTGTGGCTCATATGTCTATTTTTGTAAGAAAAAGCATATTTAATGAGATTGGTGGCTTCAATGAAAATTTAAAAATTTCGTCTGATTTTGATTTCGTAAACAAACTACTTTTACGTAGTCAAAAATATTATCGCATTAAGAGCACTGTAGGTGAGTTCTATTTGGGAGGTGTAAGCGGGAGCATAAGTCGTATTAGAGAAGATTTATTTGTTTTAAGAAAATATAATCCTTCAAAAAATTTCTATATATTAATGCTTAAGAAATATCTAAGTTATTTTTTAGGTTTAATATTACCCATGCGAATAAAAACATTTATAAAAAAATATTAAAAACAGACAATGAATAATTTCGATATCCCCATATTAATATTGACCTACAATCGACCAGAATTATTAAAAAGAGTTTTTAAAAAAGTTGCAAAAATTAAGCCAACAAAAATATATGTTGTTTCTGATGGCCCTAAAGACAGTGAAGATTTGTTAAAAGTTGAAGAGTCAAGAGAATTTCTTGCTTCGAAAGATAAAGAATTTGAAATTATCTGTCTTTACAGAGAAAAAAATTTGGGATGTAGAAAATCTGTCAGCAATGGAATAACTTGGTTTTTTGATCAAGAAGAAATGGGTATTATTTTGGAGGACGATTGTCTTCCCAGCGAGAGTTTTTTTGAATATTGTAAAGAGCTCCTTCATAAATATAAGAGTGATAATAGGATCTATTCGATCTCAGGTTTTAATCAGCAAAATGAGTGGAAAACAGAAAATGCAGATTATTTTTTTTCAAGCCTAGGAAACTGTTGGGGCTGGGCATCATGGCGAAGATGTTGGAAAGATTATGATGTAGATATAAAAGATTTTTCTAAATTTGTTCAAAGCAATGGTTTTCAAAATTCTCTTGGATTACATCTAGGCAATATCAAACAAACTATGATTCATAATGGAGTAATCGATAATACATCTGATAGTTGGGCACTCCAATGGGGATATTTACGACACAAAAATCATGGATTGACTTGCATTCCATCAAGAAGCCTCATACAAAATATTGGCTTTGGACAAGATGCAACTCATACAAAACATCAACATGATGCTTTTGAGAATGTGATTGCAAATGATATAACCTTTCCACTGAAAGAAAATTTTTTTATAGTTCCTGACATGGAGTATGACAACCTTATGTTCATGAAAGAAAATTTGATTAAAAGGATTTTTAAAAGGATTTGGAGTGCTTTAAATTGAAGAAGGTCTCAATTTTTGATCCCTCGATATTGTCATATAATTTAGGCAATGAGATTATCTCTAATTCAATAAATAAATTTATATCAGAAAATTTAAATGACAGTTTTGTTATAAAACTCCAATACACTGAAAGATTAAGAAAAAAAAGTAAAACTCATATACAAAATTCCGATTTAGCCATTCTTGCTGGAACAAATAGTCTAAGCTCAAATATGTTCAGCCTAGAACAATTTCCTATTCAGCCATTTGATTTGATCTCAATTAATAATATTCTGCTGTGTGGAGTGGGGTGGTTTCAATATCAAAATAAACCAAACCTAGTAAATAGGAAGTTGCTTAAGATTTTGTTAAGAAAAGATATGACCCACTCAGTAAGAGATACTTACACTAAAAGAATGTTGAACAGCATTGGAATCAATAATGTAATTAACACCTCGTGTCCAACAGTTTGGGATATAACCCCAGAACATATAACTAAAATACCTAATAACAAAGCGAAATATGTTTTAACCACATTAACCGACTATAACAAAGATACAGTTTTAGATTCAAAACTTTTACAGATACTTGATTCAAATTACGAAAAGGTATTTTTTTGGCCACAAGGACTTGGAGATCATGAATATTTAATGCAACTTGTCAAAAAAATTAAAATAAGTCTTGAGATTATAAGCCCAAACTTGCGTTCGTTTGATTCAATCCTTGAGAACGAAGAAATTGATTACGTTGGCACTAGGTTGCATGCTGGCATTAGAGCCATTCAAAAAAGCGTTCGAACATTTATAGTTGCTGTAGATAATCGTGCGAAAGAAATATCAAAAGACATTAATCTTCACTCTTCTGAAAGAGGAAATTTTAATAATCTTAAAACCTTTATAAATACTAATTTAGAAAATAAATTAGATATTCCTTATAAACAAATTGAAGATTGGAAATCTCAATTTAAAGATTTCTGATGAGAGTCTTAATTGTTAATTTTAGTAGTAAGAAAGGAGGTGCTTCTCAGTCAGCTCATAGACTTTTCAAAGCCCTATTGAGAAACAATATTGAATCAAAAATGCTAATTAAGAAATATGATGCAGATAGCTTGGATTCTAATTACTACATACAGCAGAAAAATTGGCTTATTAACATTTGTAATGATTTACTGAGTTTCATAGAGAATCTCTTCTTAAAAATAATTGGCAAATCCAATAATAATTTTAGTTATTCTATTTTTGGTAGCTTTGGAATCACTAAAATGATAAATGATTACAATCCAGATATTGTAAATCTACATTGGGTGGCAGGAAATATGATGTCTGTGAATGATATTAGAAAAATAAAAGCACCAATTGTTTGGACAATTCATGATCATTGGCCATTTAGTAATGGATACCACGTTCCATCATCTCACTTCATAGATGGCATGAGTGATCCAAATGATTTTAAAAAAACTTTTTGGTTTAGGTATAAAAAATGGATTTTAAATTCTAAAAATGATTTAACGGTTGTATCTCCATCAAAATGGATTGGCAATATAGCTAAATCAAGTGAAATATTTAAATCAAATGATCATTATCACATTCCAAATTTGCCTAAAATAGATTGTCTAAATTTTAATTATCTTGCAGATAAGACTATTTCTAAGTGTGTTTTAAAAGAAAAAAATATTGTTAATTTACCAATAGACAAACAAGTTATTTCTTTTGGTGCGATGAATCCTATTAGTGATAAGAACAAAGGATTTGATCTTCTGCATAAAGCCTGGATGAGGATTAATTCAAAAAATTCTTGTTTGCATATTTTCGGAATAAATAATGTTGATGAAGACATGTATTGCAAAAATATTATTTCTGGTGCATTTACCTCTTTTGTTAGATCATCCATAAGTGCAGAGATTTATGGTGCCTCTGATTTAATTGTTGTACCAAGTTATCAAGAAAACTTATCGAATTGTATTTATGAAGCACTTAGCTGCGGTAGGCCGGTAGTTGCATTTGATATTGGTGGAAATGGTGAACTCATTGATCATAAAATCAATGGGTATTTAGCTCAGCCATATGATGAAGAAGACCTCGCAAATGGGATTGCATGGATTTTGAATTATGCAAATCCAAAAGAATTAGAGGAAAATGCTAGAAATAAAATTCTTAATAAATTTTCTCATGAGCGCTTATTAGGGAATTATTTAGATCTATTTACGAGCATTTGCAAACAAAGCAATAATGCAAATAAACAAACAATTTAGAAATTTCTTTTTTGTTGGCATTATTGCTTTTTCAATTGATATCTCTTTCTATTACTTTTTTACTTCTATTGAAATATCAGTAAATACATCAAAAGGAATTAGCTTTTTATTGGGAACAGTATTTGGTTATTTTGTAAACTCTATATTCACTTTCAAAGTTTTGAGTCTGAAAATAATATTATTTCTAAAGTATTTAGGAGTATATATATTATCTATGATTTTAAATGTTTTTATAAATGAACAAGTTTTTATACTTCTTCAAAAGTTTATGGAAACTGTTCAAATGGTAAAATTATTATCTGTAATTTTTGCGACCGTATGTTCGATGACTGTCAATTTCATATCTTTAAAGTTATATGTCTATAGATAATGCAAAAATTTTAGAAGAATTAAATATTTTAAATATTAAAGGCATTCTTATTGATATTGATAATACTCTTTATGCTTATGAACCCATGCACGAGAATGCGATAAAGGCTTGCTATAAGAAAATTTGTGAAGTGGAAAATCTTGATATCGATTTAACAGAATTTAGAACCATGTATAGGCGCGCAAGAACTTTAGTAACTAAGTCATTGTCGCCAAATGCTTTTTGTAGATCACGGGCTCTTGCATTTGAATGTATGTTTAGAGATCTTAATATAAGCCAAGTCTACTCAAAAGCTTATATATATGAAGATATATATTGGAGTGAATTTGTTAGAGAGATAGAGCCTTTTGATTACATAATAAAATTTCTTGAGAGATGCAAAAGAAATGATTTAATTATCGCTGCAGTCACCGATATGCAATTTAACTTCCAAGCAAAGAAATTACACGCTTTAAAACTAGACCGATTTATTGATTTTTTAGTTACATCAGAGGAAGCTCTGTTTGAGAAACCACACTCTGCTATCTTTCAATTGGCAATCAATAAAATGAACCTTAATAAAAATGATGTAATAATGATTGGGGATTCTTATGATAAAGACATAGTTGGCGCAAAAAATGCAGGTATTAGATCGTTACATATCCAGCCTTAATTTAGGCACAAAGCTTAATTATCAACTTTTCTTTGGTGGATTAATAATCAAAATAGTTGGAATCTTTTTATTTTCTTCACCAATCATCGAAAATCTCTTCTTACCATTTATTGAATATTTCATTACTTCAAATTTCAGTAATCCATATGAAAATTTTTCAAATTTAGAACTCGAGAGCTTTCCATATCCTGTTGCAATGCTTTTTATAATAAGCATGCCAGCTATGTTTCTTCAATACTTCCTTGCTTTTGATATTGCTGGTTGGATGCTTAAATTCCCATTACTGATTTGCGACATATTTTTATTTTTTACAATAAAGTCATGGTTAAATCATAGATATACACTGCAGTTGATAGCTCTCTTTTGGCTGTCACCTGTGATGTACTATATATCCTATATATATGGACAATTAGATATTATTCCAATTTCCTTGCTCTTAATTTCACTTTATTTTTTATTTCGCAATGATCAGAAAATTTCAGCTATTTTTTTTGGTATTTCACTCGCCTCAAAGACAATGATTTTGATAACTCTTCCTTTTTTGATTGTTTTTTTATACTCTCAACGACAGTCTTTATTTAGTATCTTGATATACCTTCTGATAGGAGCCATAACTTTTGTTTTAATTAATCTTGCCTACCTTGAAAACCAATATTTTTATGAAATGGTATTTAATAACAGCACTCAAGGAAAAATTTTTGATTTGGCTGTTAGTTTTGCAGATTCTAAAATTTATCTTTTGCCGATAGCGTATATCTTTTTATTTTTTGGCGCACTTCATATCTCAAATTTCAACAAGGATAATTTCATATCTTTCCTTGCATTTGCAATGGGAATTTTTCTTGTGTTTACAACTCCATCTGAGGGGTGGTTCATGTGGTTCTTACCATTTCTAATTTATTTGAAAGTTAAGAATAGATTTGAATCATATTTTGTTATTGTTGGATTACAAATATCTTATTTAACATATTTTTTAATCAACCCCTCATTTCCATTCTTTGACGGCATAATGACTGATTTATTGGATAAAATTCAAATAATAGCTTTAAGCGCATCCATCAAAGTCGATGAACAAATTTTTATATCTCAAACAATATTAATTGCTTTTCTTCTCATGTCTTGCTTTTTGATTTTTCAGGGATTTTTAAGCTTAAGAAAGCAAAAAATTTTTTCGACACCATACTTGATTGGTATTGGTGGTAATTCAGGATCTGGTAAGACTACTATTTCATTATCTTTGCGCAGTATTTTTGGAAAGCACCATTCATTAATGATAAATGGAGACGATTTGCATAAATGGGAGAGAGGAGATAAAAATTGGGAAAAATTTACACACCTTGATCCAAGAGCAAATGAGCTTCATCTTGAAATAAGCTTTCTAAGAGATTTACTAAATGGCAAAAAGATTTCTAGAAAAAAATATAATCATTTAAGTGGTGTTTTTGAAGCACCAAAACAAGTCTACAGTTCAAATATTATTTTTTATGAGGGTCTGCATCCATTTTTTATAAAAAAACAAAGAGATATATTTGATTTAAAAATCTTTTTGAATCCAGACAAAAAACTTAATGATAAATGGAAGATTAAAAGAGATACAGCAAAAAGAAATAAATCTGAAGCAGAAGTTATAGAGCAGATTAAAAGTAGGGAAAGCGACCTGGATGAATTTATTACCATGCAAGAGAAATTTGCTGACATAGTAATTACCCCTAAAGAAATCAAGGATGATAAAGAGGGACAACAAATAAGCTATGAAATTAAATTCTCAAATTCAATTTCATTCAATCAAATTAACGAGATAGTTGATTTGGATAAACATATTAATTTAGAACATTCATTTCTTGAAAATGATATGCAAAAGATAAAGTTATCAGGCAAGCCAAGTATTAATTCGATCCAAGAAATTAATAAAATAAACATTGATAAACTGAATGAACTTGGAATTATCAATTCTGAAATTGATAACTCACTTTATGGATTAATGATGGTAATTTTAACCAATCTTATCTTTGAGGCTGCAGAAAGTGAATGAAATAAATCGATTTATAGATATTTCAAATGAAATTGGATCTGATATCGCATTTGTTCAGGCCGGTGGAGGTAATACTTCTGTCAAGTTGAGTACCAAAGAGATGCTAATAAAATCATCAGGTATATATTTAAAAGATATGACACCAAATTCTGGATTTTGTAATGTGAATTTCCCTGAAATCAAAGAATATCATTACAACCTTATAGATGATGAGGAAAAATATTCACAGAAACTCAATGAGTTAGTTATTAAAGGAGTCGGACGCCCTTCAATGGAGACAGGCTTTCATGCTTTAATTCCCCATAAATATGTCATTCACTCCCATCCGGTTTATCTAAATGTACTCTTATGTTCCAACAAAGGCGAGGATATGACTTCAAGTATATTCAATTACTTTAATTGGGTAAGCACTACCGCTCCTGGCAAATATCTCAGTCTAGAAATATTGAGAATATTGGATCAAAAAAAGCAATTAAAGGATGTTGAGATCTTTTTTTTAGAAAATCACGGACTAATAATTTCATCAAATGATCCAAGTTTATGTCTTAGGCAACATCAATCAATATCGAAAGAGGTGTTTAAAGTTCTTAATTTAGAAAAATTCAATTTCACTCAATTCTGCAATATGGAAGATGAATTTGATGGAATGGCACTTTTCCCTGATCAAGTAGTTTTTTCAAGTCTCGAATCTTCAAATTCGATTGCATTTAGAGAGAATTTTGCAGCTGCAAATTATATTTTAGATCAAATTAAAAAGTTAAATCTCAAACCTAAGTTTCTAGATAAAGATTTAATAAATTATCTTCAAGGTATGCCGTCAGAAAAATATAGGTCTTCTCTAAATTAGATATGAAAATTATTAAACACAGAGTTAATGCAACAGATTTATTATCAAAGGTACCAAGGGCACTTGGAGTTGAGATAGATGTTAGATATCACGACTCTGAGATTGTCCTTGATCATGATCCTTTTCATTCAGATAAATGTGAAATATTTAGTGATTATTTGAATATTTATAATTGTGAGGGCCCATTAATCGTTAATCTAAAAAGTGAAGGTATAGAAGAAACATGTATAAACATTATTAAAAAATTCAAAATTAAAGATTGGTTCTTTTTAGACATGTCTTTGCCATTTTTAGTAAAGATTTCTAATAATTTAGATAAGTACGGAATTTTAAAAGAAAATTTAGCAGTCAGATTTTCAGATAAAGAGCCTATTGAGTTGGCTTTAAATTTTAAGAATCATGTAGGCTGGGTTTGGGTTGATACATTCAAGACTAACCCACTTGACCATGAAACATATGAAATTCTTAAAAATGCTGGCTTCAGAATTTGCTTAGTATCACCAGAGCTGCATGGACGAGATATAGATGTTACAAAAAGTTATAAGAAAGAAATGACTCATTTTAAGATTGACGCAGTTTGCACTAAATTACCTAATATTTGGAAGAATTAGTATGAGAGTTATTGTTCCAATGACAGGAAATGGATCTAGATTTAAAAAAGCTGGATTTTCAAGACTTAAACCATTCATAAAAGTCCATGGTAGACCTATGATTGCGTGGGTATGCGATATGTTTCCTAATCAGTTAGTTGAATTAATCATTAGAGAGGAGCATATTTCAAAGCATCCATACATTTTAAAAGAGTTAAAGGTGTATTGTAAGAATATTAAAATTCATAGAGTTAAAAACTGGAAAAAGAAAGGACCAGCTTATGATATTTGGCGTCTTCTTGAGAGTGATCTTAATCTTGAGGAAGATATCTTGATTTCGTATTGTGATTTTTACGCAACTTGGAATTTTAATAAATTTGTTAAATTTACTCAGAAAAATAAAGCGGATGGAATTATCCCTTGTTACTCAGGATTTCATCCTCACCTCTTACATCCAGAAAATTTATATGCTACATGTAGAAGTGACAAAAAGCATAAGCTAATAGAAATCAGAGAAAAATATCAAACTTATAGCTCAAAATTCGAAGATCTCACTTCGCCTGGTTTGTATTATTTTAGAACCGGCAAGCTTTGCAAAGATTATTGTTCAAAGCTAATAAAATCTGAAATTACCATCAAAGATGAATTTTACTTAAGTTTGCCTTATAACTTTATGACAAAAGATGGGTACACCGTAATCACACCAGTTTTAATTGAATATTTCTGTCAATGGGGTACTCCTAATGATTTAGATGAGTACAATTTTTGGATGGAGAAGAGCTTTATTAAGTCATTATGATTAATTTAATTCCAATGGGGGGCAAAAGCTCAAGATTCTTTGATGCAGGTTATAAAGAAAACAAAGTTACATTGCCAGTAACATCTTTTATCAATGGAAAAAGGTACCCAATGGCTCTAGCATCAATATTGAGCATTCCATGGATATCAAAAAGCAGTAATAAAATTATATGCATTAATGATATTGAGCATTCATTCAATGGCCTTGAATCAAAAATAATTAGAGAAATTCCAGAAGCAATATTTATTCATGACCATGTCAAATTAGATCAGGCTTTTGGATGTTTTCTTGCACGAGATTATTTAAAAAAAAATGAAGAGCTATTTATTGGTGCATCTGACTGTGCTTTTAATGTAGATATGCGCGTTTTCTCAAAAATGAAAAGAAATTCTGATGTAATTATTTTTTCGCAGAAAGGAACATTACCCATAAAAAATAATCCATTTGATCATAGTTGGCTCATAAAAGATAAAAAATCTAGTAAAGTAAATGGCATCTCATTTAAGCAACCTATCAGCACAAATTATCTGGATGATCATGCTACAACTGGTATGTTTTGGTTTAAAAGTGCTAATTTATTTTTGCAATATTTAGAGTGTATGATTGTCACCGAATGGAAAATAAGCCGTACTAACAAAACTAAGGCACAAAAATTTTATATTGATAAACTGATTGATTATTTCCTAAAAGATAAATTTAATGTTAAAAATATTGATGTTGACTTCATATGTTGGGGCACCCCATTAGATTATGAAAATTATGAGAGCACAATACAATATTGGAAAAGCTTTAAGAAGAAGTTAAGACTTTGAATAAAATTAAGAAAGCTGGTCTGTCAATTGTTATACCTGTGCTAGATGAGGGAACAAATATAGATAGTTTTTTTAAGCAGATACAAATCTTTGACAATAGCGTCAACTTTAATTACGAAATTATCTTTGTTGATGGTGGCTCAAAAGATGAATCTATGAGTCTTATTAAAAAAAATATCGATATTTTAAAGCTCAAAAATATTTACTGTGAGAGCAGCCTTCATAGAGAAGGCTATGGTTCAGACATTGCTCAAGGTTTATCAAGTACACGTTATTTAACTATGTGTTGGACGCATGCTGATCTTCAGACGAAATTAGCTGATGTGAAGAAAGGATATGAGATCTTTACAAATTCCAATTACAAGAATTTGGTATTAAAAGGCAAAAGACTTGGCAGACCATTAATTGATAAAATTCAAACATTCGGGATGTCCTTATTTGTATTTATAAAATGTAAACTTTGGATAGATGATATAAATGCACAGCCAAAGATATTTCCTGCAAATTTTTATGATCAAATCAAAGAATCTAAATTTTTACCGAATGATTTCTCCTTGGATCTTTTTCTTTTAGCACAAGCTAAGATCAACAATTTTAAGATAGAGACTTGCATGGTAAATTTTAAAAAAAGAATGCATGGTCATGCTAAAGGTGGAGGAGGGAGTCTTGCAAATAGGTTAAAATTAATCAGAAGAACAATTAACTATATTAATCGCATAGCTATCAACTTGAAAAGGGATAATTATTTATAACAATACAGAATTATGGACCTCAAAAGAATAGGCATTTTTGGAGCTGGCTATGTTGGCAACAGCTTAGGTATTCTTTTATCACATCACTTTACAGTTACTATCTTTGACATCAACAAAGAAAAAATAGAACGAATTAATAAAAAAATGCTTGCTTACGAAATTGAAGAGAACCAAGCCATTGATGCGAAATATTTTTCAGGCGATCTAGACGCGAGAATATTTTCAAAAAACTTTAATAAGTATGATTTATATATTGTTGCTGTACCCACCGATTATGACGCTGATTCAAATTTTTTTGATACTTCAAATGTTGAAGATGTAATAAAAACAATTAATATGTGTGATTCTGAAGGAATCATCATAATTAAATCAACTGTCCCCGTTGGATATACAAAAACACTTCAAGAAAGATATCCAAATAATAAAATTATATTTTCACCTGAATTCCTTAGAGAGGGATCAGCAATTCATGATAATGAATATCCTTCTCGGATTATAGTTGGAGATAAGTCAAAGAATGGAGAGATATGTGCATCAGTTTTCTCAAAAATTGCTCTGAATGATCCTGAGGTGCTTTTTATGGATGTAACAGAAGCTGAGGCTGTAAAACTCTTTTCTAATACATACTTAGCAATGAGAATCTCTTTTTTTAATGAATTAGATACATATTGTTCCATAAAGGAAATTAGTACTGTAGATGTTATAAATGGAGTTTGTAAAGATCAAAGGATTGGTAATTACTACAATAATCCATCTTTTGGCTATGGAGGCTACTGCTTGCCGAAAGATTCAAAACAACTGCTAGCAAACTACGTTGATGTGCCTCAAAATATCATTCAGGCTGTAGTTGAATCAAATGAGACTAGGAAACAGTTTATAGTAGACGAAATATGTAAAACTACTTTTTCAAACATAGGTATTTATAAACTTGGTATGAAGAAAGGGTCTCTAAACTTACGATCGTCTGCAATCATTGACATTATGCAAGGCATTAGTGACGCTGGTAAAAGACTTATAGTTTATGAACCAAATCTTTTGCAAGATGATTTAAAACTTGAGGCAGAAATAATCAATGATCTGGGAACTTTTTTTAAAAAATCTGATCTAATTATTGCTAATAGGAGAGATAAAGATCTTGATGAACACAATGCAAATACAGTTTTTACAAGAGATATATTTAATGAAAATTAAATATAACTTCTTTGCATCTGTTATAATCTAGTCATTTCCAAGGGAACAAAATTGTGAACAAATTATTAAGAATTGTAGGCATAACCAATTCCAGTTTATTCCTCTTACTCCTTTGCTCGCCAGACATATTATCTCAAAACATTACTAATCTATCAGATGAATTCTTGGAGGGCCTACCCCCATCTGTAAGAGAACAGATAGAAGTGCAAAATGAGGTTAATGCTGAAAAGGAGATAGAAGATTTGTTTCAATCAGATACTTCGATTGAAAAAAACAAAGTTATTCTGCAAAAACTTAAAGATCAGTTGATAGCTTTAGAAAAGCGCTTTGATGATCAAGATGATATAGAGGACGGACTTGATAGGTTTGGCGCTGTATTTTTTAAAACCATCCAATCATCTTTTATGCCAGTAAATGTTCCAAATGTTTCATCTGATTATTTGGTTGATGTAGGAGATGGATTTAATTTATTGCTCACAGGAAAGCTTGCAGACGAATTAGAACTTATTGTTCAACGTGATGGTTCAATATTAATACCTGAGCTTGGCAAAGTATTTATTGCAGGCAAATCATTAAGTGATGCTGATGAGTTGGTGCAGTCATTTATTGCGTCAAAAACTGTGGGTGTTGATAGCTATTTAACATTAATGGAAATGAGGGATGTGCAGGTATTAATGATTGGTGGAGTTGAAACTGTGGGTATTTTTACTTTGCCAGGAGGTTCAAATTTCTTAAGCGCACTAAATGCAGCAGGCGGTATCTCTGAAGCTGGATCTTTTAGAAGAATAGAACATAAGAGAGATGGGGAGATTCTTAAAGTTTATGATCTTTATGATATTTTTGTAAATGCTGAATTTGAGTTTTCTACTTCTCTAAGAACAGGAGATATAATCTTTGTGCAACCAAAAACTTTTGAAGTACCTGTTACAGGAGGAGTTGCATATCCAGCAATTTTTGAGATTATGGATGGTGAAACCGTTAACGATGTTATAAATTTTGCTGGCGGCTTTTCTGAGGGCCATTCAGGATTCGATTATGTTGAAATTAAGAGACATAATCTTGATTCACAAAGGGAAGGCACCATCAATCTTGTCAATTTAATGACGGTAAATCTTAAGCCAAGAGATTCCATCAGAGTACCATCTTATAAAACTGAGATATTAGGGATTAATCGGATTGAGATTACTGGATTTGTAAATCGTCCTGGTGTTTATTATCTTAATGAGCGTGAGACCTTATTTGATTTAATTAATAAAGCTGGAGGCTACAGAGACGGTGCGTATGTTTATGGAGCAGCACTTTTCAGAGAAGATGCAGTTGAAAAAGAAAAGCGTTTCGCTCAATTGAACTATTCTGAAACAATTAATTATATCGTTTCTAATATCGGTAGGTCTAATGCTAATGTTGGAAGAGAAGTATTAGACTTTCTTGCCGAAGAGTTAAGAGCAAAATTATATACAGGTAGAATTATTACCGACTTTTCCATTAATAAAATACAAAATTCAGAGCATGATATTGTACTGCTCCATAATGACCGTATCATTATTCCCTCACTCCAAAAGGTGGTGTACATGTTTGGGGAGTTTCAGTTACCTACGACTCTAAAATATAGTAATGAAATGAACCTTGCAGACTATATAAAATCAGCCGGTGGTCTTAAAGATTCAGCTTATAAGGAACTTGTTGTAATTGATCCAGATGGCACAGCAAATAACTATGTAGTTAGTAGATTTTCGCTGTTACCCAGAAATATACCTATTTATCCAGGAACAATTGTATATGCTCCAAAAGATGTTGGAAAACTTGATGGAATTCAGTATGCTTCCACGGTCTCACCAATTTTGAGTAGCTTAGCATTAACAATTGCATCACTTAACAGTATTTCAGATTAAAATAAAATGAAATATTTCTTTTGCGGGAATATTTCTTTGCTTTTAGTTCTGCTTTCAGCAAATCTGCACTCTGATTTAGGCCCATATATTTATAAATATTCTCAATATCCTAGTCATAGTAATAATGGAACTATTGGATTGATACAGATGCCCTCTGCGAGATTTATGCCAGAAGGATCTGTTGCATTTAATTTGAGTAATGTTGATCCATATCAAAGAGGCTCAATTATTGGTACTCCATTTAATTGGTTTGAGGCATCCTACCAATATACCGATGTTGACAATGCACTATATAGTCTTTCGCCTGAATTTAGTGGAGATCAAACATATAAAGATAAGAGCTTTGATGCAAAATTTTTGCTTTTAAAGGAGAGTAATTATTTTCCTGCAATAGCATTTGGTGCTCGAGATTTAGCAGGCACGGGTGTTTTTTCAGCTGAATACTTAGTGGCCTCGAAAAGGTTCAATAATTTTGATTTCACTCTTGGCATTGGTTGGGGAACTTTTTCTGATCATGGAATAAAAAATCCTTTTAGATATATTGACGACGAATTTGCAACAAGAGACGTTTCTAGCAATGAAACACAAGGAGGTGAATTTAGTATTGGAAATTATTTGAGTGGTAAAGATGTAGGAATATTTGGTGGTGTTGAGGTTTATTTACCAAACTTCAGGGGTGCTAGATTCAAGGTGGAATATGATTCGACTGA
>ENA-OSEY01000295-OSEY01000295.1-marine-metagenome-genome-assembly--contig:-NODE-295-length-36697-cov-3.708738_pt1 | contig 36697 bp, 54 predicted proteins | sample MGYA00248465_ERZ534230 | MGnify/ENA primary metagenome ERZ534230 (study PRJEB26409, sample SAMN06344110) | marine metagenome | isolation source: Sea water from surface | place: Atlantic Ocean:Southern... | reverse complement strand
ATTGTGAATTGTTCTCTGCCTCGACATTCCATCTGCCATTTTTGTAATCAATGACAGCAATTCTGTCTTTACCAATTATGATTGCATCAGAAGTACCCCAAACTGCCTCGTGTATTTCAGTACATTCAACTTGCTCCTCAATTAATAATCTGCCCTGGAGCTCCTCAGTTCTCTGCTTTACATACTCAACATAAAAAAGAGCACAATCATAATTGTTTGGAGAAACTGTAATAATTTCTCCTTCTAATTCTATCTGCTGACCTACCCAATATTTTTTTGGATCTGTATCTTTAAATCTTCCTTTCAGGATCATCTCAGAAATGTTGTGCACTATAGTTCCCTCGACAGCGGCCCTAGATGTTTCTCCAGGATATTCGGCACATTTTTTTGGCGAGGCTGGACAGACACTCCACCTTGAATGAGCAGAAGGCCCCAAAATACTATGTTTAGAAGGCAATATTTTTTCTCCACTTATTTATTAGTTTCTCCCATGGTGTTGTTGCTCAGATACTCTTCCAGATCTTTTATCCTATACCTGACAGCACTTTCTATATTTACCCATTTAGGGCCTTTGGGATTTTTCGGTGTACTTTGAGATCTCCAGCAATTTAAAGTATTAGGGCTAACACCAAGAATTTTAGATGCCTCTTTAGTATCTACACATTTGAGATCTTCCATTAATAATTCCATCTTGAAAAATAAAGACACATTATGAGGGATAACTGCATTGAAAGTAAATATATCGAGTACAATTAGATCTAAAAAGTTTTTGGATAGTCTTACTATTTAAAAATTGTAATTACAAACTAAATCAGATCTTAATAAGATCTAGGAGAAATAAAATGGATATTGATAAACAAATGGAAGAGGCTCACGAAATTGTCGATAAGGCAAGTTCATTCCAAGTAGGAGGAGATCACTACAAAAGATTGATGATAGAGCCTATAGATTTTATTGTGCAAAATGATTTACCTTATGCATTAGGTAATGTCATTAAATATGTTTGCAGATCTAGAGATCCAAAGCGAAGAGCATTTCATGTGCAAGATATAAAAAAGGCAATTCATTACCTGGAGCTACATTTAGAGAAATATTATGAGGTAGATCCCCAGGGTAGGGATCTACCTATGTTTGAAGATTAGCTTAAAAGATTGCCAATCTGTTTGATGTCGTTGTCAGAAGTCTGATCTAAAACATGGGCATATTTTTCCATTGTTTCGACAGACTTATGACCGACCAATTTACCAACCCTGATTAGATCTATACCATTGTTGATAGCCTGGGTACAAAAGTTGTGTCTTAAATCGTGCAAGTGAAACTCTTTAAGATCTGCAATCTCTCTGATTTTATTCCAGGCAGTTTTGACATATTTACAATTAAAAATGTATTCGTTATCTCTGGGCAATCTGTTGATCAGATCCATAGCCTCTGGAGATAAATAGATAATACGATCCTGACCTGTAATTTTTTTAGTTTTGTGTTTGGATCTAACGATTTTATTTCCATGTAGATCTGACCATTTAGCATCTCTTAGCTCTCCAAATCTTGCTCCTGTTAAGTAAAGAGCATAGATCAGAGCTGTGGCAAATTTGTGATCCTCTCCTAATGAAAACAATGCCTTTTTAAATCTAACTGTCTGATCAGCATTAAAAAATCTAATCCTGTTTTCTGATGCATTTTTCTTAACAGAACTAGCTGGATTAAATTTGACCAAGCCAAGATCCATAGCTAATGCATAACAAGATTTGATGTGTTGTAAGCATTTGTTTGCAACTGACTCAGATCTTTCGGAGATCTTCATAAACTCCTGGTAGATGTCTATAGTTTCTAGATCTACCATTCTTTTCATGCCCAGGGTATTTCTAATATTGTTATCCCACATATAAAAGAAATGCCTAAGAGTTTCAGTTTTTTTTCTTTCTCTATCCTTGATAAAGATCTCATCAAAAAATGAATTAAGAGTATGATCAGAGTTTCCCCTGGTACTTACTTTGCTGATCTCATCTTTAGCTCTCTCTCTTAAAACAGCCAGGCTAAGTTGATCTTTGTCAGATCCAACTTTAACTAGCCTGGGAGATTTGTTGCCATTAGGAATTTTGGCAAAGTAAGTTGTGTATGTTGGCTGTGAAGGATCATCTTTGATGTGTCTAGTGATCCAGCACAAGCCATTAAATTTTTTATCAGTAGTTCTAGTTCTCATTTACTTCTCCTGTTTTGAAAGAGCTCGTTTATCACGAGCTCTTTTGTTAATTAAATCTCTTGTAGCCTGGATCTCCAGATCTAAATCTTCAAGAAATTCTTGTTTGATGTCCATATCAGGATTGCTCAAGAATATGACATTAGATCTCTTAGGGATCCAAGTTTCATAATTAAGAGCTTGATGCCTAACTTTAGGATCCCATGTCCATTGCAGATCCTTTTGTAAAGTTTTAGATCTAAAGTTAAAGATCCAAAAATTTTCTGAAAATTTATTTACATCAATACTCATTAAGATACCTCTCTGATTTCCTGGATAAGATATTGTTTTGCAATTTTCCTGGCTCCAGGTGTACCAAGTTTCTGTGCAAATTTTTTTGTGCCAGGAGCAGATCTCATTGATCTGCCCCAGGTATTTTTTTTAGATTTTTTTAAAGATCTTTTTTGTATGTCGAAAGCCATTACTTAACCTCCTTTGCAAATACATCTCCAATCAACTCTTCCATAAATTTATCTTTGTCAAATTTAGGATTGAGCTGTGTACCCATGTCTAAAATAAGATCTATTGTTGTATCTTCCAAAGGGTAATTCCCAAGTCTGTGTTGAACAGCAATATCATAGATCATAGGCAATGGAGCCTCTGATACTTTAAGATCTAAAAGTTTATCAATAGGATTATCCAGATCTCTTTCTTTGAAATCTAAATTAGCCTCATCATCAAAATGCTTAGCCTCCATACAAGCCTCACAAATTCCCCAATCTGGATCTGCTTGGTATAAATTACATTGCTTACATATTGACATATTTCTCTCCTGGATCCTTAGGATCCGATTAAATTAAAAAAAAGAGAAGATCCTTCGTGTTCACTATTCTGTTCACGAAAGATCCTCTCATCAAATGTAGTTATATATAACTCCATATAAGTATTATCGGCTATTTAGCTACATAGTACAACTACATTTACAGAATTATTTAGATATTTTTTTCCTCCCCTGGGATGAGGAAGATAAGTAAAATATGGGGTTTTAAGGCACTTTTTAGGCTTTCTGAGAGCTGTTCACAACTTGTTCACAACTTATCATCCACTCTTTAAAACTATCGTATTTTTCTAAATCTGAGGATCTAAAAGTGATTTTTTTCTTAGATCCAAGATCTTTAGCTGAGATCCAAATGATTAGATCTAGAGGCTGACAATAAAGAGCATATAGATCTACCTGGTTTTTTTTATATTCTCTATCTTTAGTGTGAGATCCTTTTCTAATATCCCAACACCAACCAGAACGATAATGTCTGCCTGTATGCCTGGAAATATATTTTTTTTCTTTAGTGCAAGTTTTGACTTGGCATCTAATTACAAAATCCTCATACTCAAAAACTATATCTGTATGCGAGGAATGTGGGATCAAAGCTACTAGATCTGAATGAATTGATAGCCAGGCACAAACTGAATATTCTCCAGATTTGCCTATCCTTTCGGTAAGCCTTGGCATAATTATTTAAAAATAATTTTTTAGATCTTCCCAATATTTTTTTAGCTTGTCGTTTAGAGCTTTGTTTGTGTAAGGAGCAAAAGCCTTGAGCAATGCTTTTCCAATAACCAAAATAAAAATTATCCACAATAAAGTTTCCATAATTACCTCTGCAATCTGTCTAGTTGATTTAGTAAATCTTGCATTGCATTTTCATAGGCATCTCGTCTTTTTTGTTCCTCAACTATGCCTACAGGATCCGATTGTGTAACAGGTCTATTGACTCTTAAAAAATTAGGAAACTGATTTGCAACACCTTTTCTTAATCCTTCTGTTCTTCTAACTGCTGATCCTAATCCTTCTGCTCCAGCAGATACTAATCTTGGAGAAGATAATAAAGCCAGAGGTATTCCAGGAACTCCTAAAGTTCCATAAGCTCCCAAGCCTAAACCAGATGCTCCTAATCCAGCTAAACCTCTTGGAGCAAAAGTTTGAGAGGCCTGTCCAGCTAGTGAGTATTTAAGATCTGGATTTATTCTTTCAACTGCTTTTAAATTTTCTCCCATATCAACATTGGTTTTGTTTCTCATAGACTGTTGCATTTTTTTCAAAATTTTTGCTTTTGCTCCAGGTCTATTTGGTAAGAAATTTTTTTCTCCACCCAAAACTGCTTTAGTGTTTCTAATAATATTTTGTGTTTCTGCAAACTCTTTATTTACTTTTGCATACTCAGGAACTTTTTTTTCTATCAATTCATTTATTTTTCTAGTCATGTGAGTAACAGGAACATTGACATCATTTTTGCTTGGGCTCCTTTCATACAATGCATTAATTCTTCTTTTAAGAAGATCCATACCCTTTGCAGTATTCATGCCTCTCCCTGGTTTTCCAAATTCTAAAATGATTTTTCTAATCTCATCTATTTTAGCAGTTGCCTCTGTGCTAAATTCAGACATGCCACGATAAGATTTATCAATGGCAAAATCATCTATAATTTTTAATGGATCTTTCATATCCATACCAATCTCTTCTAATCTTAAAGTTCCTCCTTCGTTGCCAACTCCTTTTGCAGTTGTAAGATCATCTGCTATTGCTTTTTGCTGTTTGCCTAATATGTCTATAGCCTCATCAACAACCTGAGTTTCATCAACAACACCCATTCTGTTATCTCTTAATCTTTTTTTAGCCTCTCCACCTTTTCTCCCAGCCTCATAACTAAGCTGAGAAACTTCTGCTCCTGTGCCTGTCATTTTTCCAAGAACTTCTGATGGAATGCTTTTAATAAATTCTTTTGCCTTAGATCCTGTTTGAGTATTATCTAGAGCAGTATTAAGTTTGCTCATGCCACTTACTGTTCCTGAAAATATTGGTGTTGCTGGATCTATTCCTATACCTGTTTTTTTAATTGTTTCCCCAACATCAGCGACTTTTTGTATTTTACTTGCCTGACCTGTTGCCTTAACACCAGCCCCAGCTCCTGTGGCCATCAAAGCAACATCTGAAAGGATCCCAACAGGATCTTCTTTTAGAGTTTTAAGAACATTATCAATTCCACCATAACGATCTGCATAGTAAGATCCAACAGCCCTGGCTAATTCTTCGTTGCCTTGTTCTCCTGGAATAGCTAATTGCACTAATCCAGCTCCTAATTTTCCTAAGGTAGTTACAGTTTCAACAGGAGAGAGAAATGGCGTTGCAATATCTGTAACAAACTGAGCTGTTGATTGTGGAATATTTCCTATTAAATCACTAGCATAGTTATCTCCAATAGTTGCTTTTACTGTTGATTTAAAAGTTTCATTTGCTTTGTCAAATGTACTTCTATTATCTTTTTTTTCTTCTTCCTCGATTTCAGTATCTAATGTTTTTAAATAATCTAAAGAGCTCATTTTTAATCCTATTTGTTTCTTCTTTCTTCTGCTCTTCTATCTCTCTCAAGTTTAGTAAGATATGATTTGATAATATCTAATTTATTTTTAGCATCATCATCTAATGATCCATCTGAGCTCATCAAACTTTCAGCATAAGCCTTAACTGTTTCTTCATCTTCTGCCCAAGATTTAAAGTCCTCAGGAATACCACTAACACTTGCAGATATTTCATAAATATCTGGAGCATTACTTACATAGCCTTGTAATGTGCCATTCTCTGCAAAGTAATCACTCATGCTTTGCTTGTTGTCATAAACCATCATAGTAGCATCTAGCAATCTTTGTACCCTGGCATAGTTTTCCTCTTCGGTTAATTTAGAATTAAATGCGGCCGCTACCAATCTATCCCCTTCTCTCTCTGTGAATTGAGCTCCTAGTTTTTCTCTTAAACTTTGGAAAACAATATCTCTAATATCTGACTTGAAGTTTGCGGCCTCTGGGAATATTCCAGCCTGGAGCCATTCAAATTCATCTAACAAAGACACATCTAAACCTGAAACATTTGCTCCAGATTGCAATGTGTTCATAGCAGTTCTGACATTAATAATATTGTTGTAAGCAGTTGCTCTATCAGTTGTTTGCCATTTGAGATCATCTTTAGCAAATTGCTCATCTTGTTTTTTTCTAGCATTGATTTTGCTTTCTTGAAGTCCTAACTCAAAATCATATTCATCTCCACCAATTCCAACCATGTAAGCTGTTCTGGTGTTTTGTAATTGTCTTAGGAGATCTGGATCTTGTTGGCTTTCAGGTTTAGCTAACTCTTTTTGTATTTGTAGTTCTATATCGTTAAGACTATTAATATTTCTCATTAGAGCTGTATTTTTATCTTTAAACTTTTCTACTTGCATTTCATTCCAGGCATCTCTACCCAAAAGATCCATTTGTTGTTGAACTTCTGGAGGAGCTTTTTTGTAAGCCTCATCAAATCTTTCCTGAGCCTCTCTTGTAACTCTTAACTGATCAGCTCTAAGTCTTTGCTGATTGATTTCATTAGGGCTCATAGGTTTGCCACCTTCCCTCATGTACTCCCCTAAGTTGTAGAGCATAGCTGACAAAGTTTGATTTCTTTCAAATTCTCTATCTTCATTATATTTTTTTAATGCCTCTGGATTATTAATTGCTAATTCTTCTAATTCTTTTTGAGTTTTTAAACCACCTTTCATGCCTGATGCCAAGAAATTACCAAATTTTGAATATTTAGGAACTTCTGGAGCTAATGTTTTGTTCAAAAATTCTAGTGAGGAAGATCCAGATCCAGATTGTTGGTCATTTCCTGTTATTAAAGGATTAGTATCTAAAAAGTTATTTGTAGCTAAAGAATTATTAAGATTAGATCCCATCAAATTAAAAGTTGGATCTAAATTATTTAATGATAAATTTAGATTATCCATGCCTGGCTGTGTATTAAAATTAATAGGAGTTGTATCAAGAGCAGATGTATTTGTATTAGACATATTATTCATATCTAAAATATTATTGAGATTACTCAAAGATCCTAATCTTGGTACTTGATTGATATTTTCTCTTTCAGTTGGTGTAGCAAAAGCTGTTGATTGCAAACTTGGATTACCACCAAGATTTAATCTTCTTTTTTCTTCCTCCATTGCCATAAGCAATGGATTTCTGAAATTAAAATTTATCATTGTGCAAATACCTCATAATTAACTAGGTAATATCCATTTTTATCTAGCAAAACAGCTCCAGGAATGTTCATAACCTCTTGAGCCATAACACCTGTAGTCCTTGGATTGTCTAAATGTATTCCCATAGATTTTGCTAATGCATTCCATGTCCAGGAATAAATATTTACTCCATTATAGGATCCTAATTTTCTTATATTAGTTTTTAACCTTTTATCAGAGGCTCCTAGTTTGGCCGCTCCTAGAGTCACTAAGCCTCCTAGAATATCTCCAAAACCTGTTTTCTTTCGTTCTGTTGTAGAAGTAGATCCCATGTATGGAACACCTGATACAGCAGAAGTAAATAACCCAAGATTTCTTGCTCCAAAATCTCTTTTCTCTACAAATTGTCTATATGCCTCATTTAATTTAGCCTGGTCATATTCATTTTGTAATAATCCTTGCTGTGTCAAAGCTCCCATGCCTGACTCTTGAGCTCCTAGAATATCATTAAAAATACCTCTCATTCTTTCAGCTCTAGCATCATTTAGAGCTCCTTGCTTAATTGCTCTTTCATTATCAAGTGTGGCTTTTCCATATTGAAGATCTGCCAATTTTTGCAGATATTCTCTTTCTGTTTCTTGATTTCCAATTCCAGCTTGTTGCCTAGCTTGTTGATTAGCTAAGGCTAGATCTTTATCAATGCCCATGTCCATTCCTGTTGCTTTCAACTGCCTATCTCTATCCATACCAGCAAATTTCAAAGCATTCTGGAAATTTTGTTGATTTTGTCTTGCTACAAAATCTGCTTTAGCTTGATCAAAATTTTTGTTAGTTTCTGTTTCCATTAATGCTCCCCTAGATCCACCAAAGGCTCCTCTGCCAATTTGTTGATCTTGATCTTTTTGTAATTGCATTAATCTTTGATCATCTAACTGCCTCAATCCAATGTCAGTAGTAGCATCTGTAAAAGTGTTCATGTAATCTTGAGCAACAGGCAAAATTGATTGTGCTCCTGTTTCTCTTACATCAGATCTAACATTTTGTATTCCAGAAAAATCATCAGCTTGTCCAACTGTAGGAATATAATCTGTAGGTACAATTTGATTATCCATCCCAGCTAAATTCATTAAGTTAGCTGTAGGATCAAATCTATTTGCCATGTTAGACATGCCAACAGCAGTATTCATGGCTCCTATTTGCAAAGGATTACGATCTGCAAACATTTCTCCTGTATATGGAGTATAAGGCTGAGATGAAACTCTCCTACCCATTGCATAAAGATCCTTAAATGCCTGTTCTTGGTAGGCTGGAACAGTTGTTTTTGATGTTTGTGTCTTAGCTCCTTTGCTCATAATATTTCCTTCCTGATTGTGTAATCATTTTCCCATCCAAGATGTTTTATTTTTCGGATCCAGGCTTTTCTGCCTCCTCCATACAATCTTTGACAGCCTAATTTTTTTGCAAATCTTTCAACTTCATTAGTGATTTTTTCGAGCTCTTCGTAATCTCCTCCACAAAATAATAAATTACAAACTTTTTTTTGTGGGAAATCTATAAACTCTGTGATCATTGCAGATCTTGTTCCTGGCCATAACAGGAATGATCCATCTCTTATTTTATCAGCTACATCATCTATAGTGTAGAGATCTTGGTACTTAATAGCCTTTTCAATATAAGGTTTTGTTCTTTCCCATTGCTCTTCCCATTTATACAACTTGAGTTGTGGAGATTGTTCCAGCATCATTTACCTCTAATTTGTATTTAGTTCCATTAGGAGAAACAAGCACTAACTCTGTGCTGTCATTAGAATTTGCCTCTATTCTGGATCCTTTTTCCAGGATCAAAGTTGTGCTTTGTTCTAAATCACTAACTAACCTATTCATATATTGCTCGTCATATTCTTTTGTTGGTTTAGGAAAAGTTTTTCTGCTCATCTTTTTCCTCTTGCTTTAACTTCTAAACGAATATTTCCTACTTGAAAATCTTGAACTCTATCTCCTGTGACTTTTAAAGATATTTGCCTGGCAGAAAATCTACAATCTTGATAACCATCAGAGTCAAATGTGAAAGATCCAAAATCTTCTTCTGTTCCTAATGGAGTTTTTTTGCCTTTAAAAGATAAAGTTACTCCAGGAAGAGTTACTGCATCACTATCAGGAATTATTTGATTTGCTTGTGCTAAACGATCTCCCTGGGCAATTTCTATTGGCCCTGTTCTTGCAAAAGGTACAGCAGATCCAATATCTGCTGAGGCTTGTAAAGTACCTTTTTCATGTTCATAAACAGATCCATCTGATGCACATGCCATTGGATAATTCATTACTCCTTGATCCATCCATACTGAACGATCTAGAGATCCTGTTGCCCAAACATTATCAATGTAATTCCAGATCACATATTTGTTAGGTGTTTGTGCACTTTCTCCTGATGGAAAAAACCACCAGATCTCTGTGAATAATTGATTATGTCCTCCACATGATGCCTGGCGATAATCATATCTAATGTTTTCAAAAACAAAATCGTGAACATCAGATTTAATTTTTTGTACTCTGCCATCATACAAATAAAAACTGTTATCTCCCATCCAAGATATAAAATTTCCTGTTGTGGCAACAGTTTTCATATTAGTTGTTCGGCAGTTAGATCCAGCCTCCTGGATCCCATAAATAAATGGAGATCCAGCATAATAAACTTTTTGGATCCCAACATCTGTAAAAACAATAACATCAGCTCCAAATTTTACTCCACCCTGGATAGATCCTCCTGAGCTAACAATAAGATCTCCAGCAGTATTTGTGGCTGATGCTGTCCAAACATTATCAGTTTCTCTTGAGCTCCAGGCTATTTTTCTTGGATTACCTTGAACACCAAAAGCGAATATGTGTCTTTCATTAGTCACTAATATTCCCATAACTCCTATAGGAGAATTTGCTAGTTGGATGCCCTGGCTGTCAGGAGTATAAGATCCATCACTTAAACTGTCAGGCCTCCATTTGTAAATCTTGCCATCTGATCCACAACAAAAAATTAAATTTTCTCCGAAGTTATCAAAAGAAAAAGGTTTTGTATCAAAAGCCAATCCTGATTGAGATCTGGCATCTCCATAATCTTCAACATTATAGTTGTAAGCTCCATATCCTAATGGAGAGGTTTGTGCATCTCCAACAAATCCTGTTGGGGTAATGTCATACCAATTATCTCTAAAATTAACATAGACTTTCTCTCTAGTGCCTATAGCTAAAACTCTATCGTCAGCATTAGTATAGTAAGCATACATGCCGATAGGAGTACCAACTAATTTAGTTTGTTTTGCACTTTGCCATCCACCTATGTTTGTTAAAAAACCATTTTCAAATCTGCAAAGATCTGACTCAACCCAGCTATTCTTATTAGAATATTCTGTGCCATTTGTTTTAACTCCAGGAGGAGGTGTTATTGGTAGTAATGCCATTTTAAATTCTTTCCATTTTTTTGTAGCTTTCTAGTAATTCATACCACTTAGGTTTTAGATCTTCCCATACAGGAAAATCTTTTATATTTAATTCTTTTCTAACATCCTCAAAAGGCTTATCTAAATATTTTCTCCAATCAATAGTCATAAACCATTGTGATTTTTTTCCATTTACATAAGCCTCTTTTATTAATCTAATTACACTTATAAAAGGCATATATTTTATTTTAAATAACAAGCTACCTTTGATAGCTTTTTTCCCAAAAGAATTTTTAAAAGCCATAAAAACACTTGCCAGGAGTATGTAAAAAAAACTGTATCTAAAACCTTTGGCAATAGTAAAAGCTAAAACAGAAACTTCTGCTAAAGGTGTTGAGTCTAATTTATTAATGCAATGAATAATGTCATGCTCGTTTAATGTGCCTTTCATGTAAGCCACATCTTTTTTATGTTTTGTTTTAGAAATGTTTAAATTTTTTTTAAACAGATCTTCTTTGTTTTCTTTCCAAAACTTTTTCAATTCACTCCCAAAAGTTCCTTTTTTATATCTGCCTTTTAAAACTTCTGCTCTCAGATCTCCCTGGTTATAAAATGTTTTAGAGTAAGGATGGCTTTTAAATTTTTTCTTTAACTTTATATCGCAATTTCTATCAAGCTCATCCACCATCTGCATAATCAGGTTTAGATCTGCGTTGATATGGCTTTTGCCTGAGGCATAAGCTCTTAAAAATTTTATACCTTTTATGATCTGCATAGCATCACAACACGACAAACTTTGTCGCTTACATTTTTTACAAAACATTTTTGACTAGATAATTTTTTACAATCATATTGATCAAAATTATATTTAAACTCTTCTCCTATAACATCAGGAGAGGGAACTGTGACTTCACATTTATTACCAACTATTAAAAAATTAATATTTCCCATCTTGGGAGTTTCTATTGTTTCATCTGGATTTAGATCAACATTGTAAAATTTATAGCCATAGTTTTTCTGCAAACAACAAATAATAATCGTATCATCTTCGATAGCTTTCATACTTGCCTTGTTAGTTGATAGCTCATAATCTGCTGATCTTTCTCTCCAGGCTTTTACATAACCTCCATAATCTATATCAAAACCATAAGAATTATCTGTGACAATTTCTGTGGAATGAGTATCTTCTGGATTTTGTCTATTAAGCTCGATAATTTTATCTACATCTCTCTGAGAAATATTATCGTTTTCATCAAATTCATAACGAACACTTACTTTGCCACTCATAAATAAATAATTAGTCAAAGATTTATTTATTTTGTAATCTTCTAAATATTCTATTTTGTCAAAATTAGGCTGTTCATGTATTTCAGTTCTTGATATTTCACATCCAATATTTCCTTTAACAACAGATATTTGAAATTCATCTTCAATATTTGCATTTTTTATAAGTTCAAAATTGTATTTGAGCATTCTTATATCTCCTCAACATTTTCTATTGGTAAATTTTCAATAGGATCTAAAGATACTTCTTCTCTTAATCCTGTTTCCTTTTCTAATTCAAAATCCCAAGTATCAGGATATTCAATTTTTACTTTTTCTATGTGAATTATATGTAAAAAATCATTTATTTGTTTTTGTGCATCTGCATCATCAATAAATGGGAATTGAAAATTAAGACCTTCCTCTTGATATAAAGCATATTCAATTCCATCTATAGTTGTTTTAGTGTATTCGTGCATTTTAAGTAATTGTTATAGTTGCCCCTGTTATGGTTATTGCTGTCGAATTTCCAGCTCCAATAAAACCAGAGGAACTAACGTTGCCTGTATTTAAATAGAGAGGAGTCCAACCAGCACTAACACTTCCACCAAAAGTGAAATCGACATGCGTTAAATTTGATCCTGACCTAGGAAAATCCCAACTATAGTTAGTACCACCATAAGAAAAACTTACATTGAGATTAGTCCAACCTGTTGGCATAGCTGTATTTGAGTTATAAGCTGGATAGTGAGCATAATTTGTTGATCCCCCAACATCTTTTAATTCCATCATGGCAGAAATACTCTCAACTGCGTTGCTAGTGTTTGTTGTTGTGGTAAATCCCCAACTAACAGAGTTATAAGTTGTTCCCCCTGTGCTACCTAAAAAATTATCATAAGTAGATGCTACAGAAGTTGCATTAGAAGGAAATGTTCCTAAGTATGCTCTTGGAGTTTGTTGTCCTGACGCAAAAGAAAGACTATTCCAGTTAGCCACATTCAAATAGTAATAATAACCTGTAGTAGTGCTATAACAATTTCCTTTGTAATCACAGTTAGAAGTTGTCCTATTTCCTCTACTAAGAGTTAAACTAACATTTAAAGTAAGTATGCTAGAAGAGGCTCCATACCATTCATTAAATGACATTTGAGCTCCTGGGCCTTTGCTAATCATATCCCTGATGTCAGAGTCATTTATAGAACATATAGTGCCAGAAGTTCCTCCAGCCTCTATATGGAGGTCATTCAAAGAAATAGCTCCTGAGCTTTGTAAAGCCATTATTTACCCTCTAATTCTTTTACTCTACCTGATAGGTCTTTAACTGCCTCAATCAATACTGCTGTCAATCTGCTGTAATCCACAGACTTTGTGCCCATTTCATCATCAGCAGTTAATACTACTTCTGGTAATATTTTTTCTACTTCCTGAGCAATGACACCTATATTGTTTTTTTCATCTCTAGTGTAAGTGACACCTCTTAATTGCTCTACTTTAGATAAACCATTTTCTATAGTTTTAATATTATCTTTCAGTCTTTCGTCTGAAAAAGCTGTGACATTATTATTAAAAGTGGCCGCCCCAGCATTAGACATATCAAGAGTAAGGGCTGTGACAGTAGAGCCTCCATCATTCCCTTTAAACTGTATATCTACATCTTGAACAGCAGAATAAATTTGAAAATTTGTACTGTTATTCGTAAATCTTCCTATTTCTGTACCAGCATCTCTAAAAGAAATATCTCCACCATCTGCATCAAGAATAATATCTCCAGCAACATCTACAGTTAGATCTCCAGAAGATAAATCTATTTCTGTGCCATCAATAGTAATATCGTCTATAGCTACACCTGAGTTGGCTGTGAGTAAGCCTGTCATTGATCCACCAGCTTTTGGCAAGGCCGCATTTGCAGTAGTGTTAGCAGTTGTGGCCAATGTGTTTGCATCTGTGGCCGTTGTAGTTGTGGAAGTTAAGACAGCATCTCTTGAGGCAATATCAACACCATCAACTGTGCCTGAAACAGTAATATTGCCTGTGACATCAACATTTCCTGTAATTGCAACTGATCCATTCTCATTAAAGGATGCAATGGATCCTGAGTTATCTGCTTTTCTTACATCAAAAATATTAGCCAGGACATTTAAAGATCCTGTTCCAGCATCTTTAATTACAGAATTAGATCCATCATGGTAAATTTCCAGATCATCTCCTGTGCCAAATATTGCTTTTTTGTTATCGTCAAAGTTTGCTGAATTAAATCTTACATTTACCTCTGTTCCTGTTGCAGAAAATATCGCATCAATAGGATCAATAACCTGGGTATTTATTTTTTGGCCCCAGGTATCTGTTGATGCTCCCACTTCAGGCTTGGTTAAATTGAGATTGGTAGAAAATGAGTCGGCCATGATTTTTTCCTCGTAAAATTATTGTGCTTGTTTTTGTTCAGTCCAGGAAGTGTTGGGTACTGATTGATTTGTCCATTTTAACCCACCATCAGGAGATACTCCACTAGATCCATTAATTTGTGCAAGACCAAAATACCTTCTAACACCTTCTGAAAAAAGATTACTTTCTGCTTGTGCTTGAGATCCACCAACTAATAAGAAAGTGCTTTCAACACCAGCAAAATCATTTACACTCGCAAATCCTCCTTTATTGCTATTTTCCAATGAAAAATAATAAAGATTTGGAGTTGAGCTAGATGGAGTAAAACTTAATTTTCTGTTAGATCCAACTGTGCCTGTAGTTGTAATTCCTGTTTCGTAAATTGTTGAGTCTGAAACAAAAGTTGTTGCTGTGTTTGTTTGCGAAGTTCCATCAATTTCAAAAGCCTCCCAATGTCCACCAACACCATTTGCTGTTTCTTTAGAAGTATCCCCTGAAAATTGATAGGCTGGATAGCCATTTACAGTAAGAACACTTTGTCCATTAACTAAAACAGATCCTATAGTTGCTGTGACTAAATCATCTTCGATTGGAGAAGTTTGATAATAAACATAAGCCCAGGCTGAGCCTGTGTAAGTTGGAGCTCCTCCTTGTGTATCAGGAGTATATCTGTAAATCGTTCTTTTTTGATTTGTAGCAGATCCTCCAGCAGTTGATCCATTGTATGCTCCAGAAACTTGCAAATAAGTATTTGAGTTGCTGTCAGTTCTAACCGAAACATGAGTTGTGCTTGTGTTGTGATGACCATCTGGAGCTTGTGACAATGCTAAAGTGTTTCCAACATTGCTTGAGTCTGATTGATTAACTTCATTTAAAACATTTCTTCTAAAGACCATGTAATTGTCAGTTTGATTTACTCTAAATGCGTTATTATGAAAATCAACATTGCTAATATTTTGAGAATGCAATGGATTTAAAGTTGTGACATTACTTGTTGGCAAACAAGAAACGACAGCTCCCAGGTCTATTTGTGTTCCAGCAGATACAGTTTGAGAAACCCCAATAGGATTAACTTGCCCTAGATCAATTTGTGTTCCAACATTGGCTGAGCTGGATGTTTCTGTTAAGGAGGTTTGACCTAGATCTATTTGTGTTCCTATTTGTTGAGATCCAGATGAGGCATTGATAACAGCCTCTCCCTGGTCTATTTGATTGCCAACTGATGTAATTCCAGAATTTACCTGGACAAATGTTTCTGCTTGATCCACTTGTGTTCCATGTGATAGAGATCCTGAATTTTCCAGGAGCTCTAATGGAATACCTAATTTTATTCTCCTCATTTCTGCTATCAGCGAGGAAACTCCATTAGATGTAGCTGTGGGCTGTACTTTTATATTTATAGATCCTGAGAGCCCTGATTGTGCATTTATTGTTTCATTTTGTAGGTTAAATTGAACAGTAGGCGAAACACTACTTCCACTAGATGCAGAAATAGTGCAACTCGCCACTTCATATTGTGGAGTTCCATAATGGGATCTACCCCAATGGAAATCTCCATATCCTACTGAGCTCATTTAAGCTCCTTATGTAAGAGTTATATCAATCGCTGATGCATTAAACCTAAATACATCTCCAGCCGAAACTGATTTAGATGTAGTCAAAGTTCCATAAGCTAATAAGTTTCCTGATGTACTTGCATCAAAAATTCCCATTGCAACTACAGTTCCGAAACCAGAGCCAGTTGCTGTGCTGTATTCAACAGCAGATGTGTTTGATGTAGTTCCACCAGAAGTTGTAAAAGTAATTGTTTGCCTTGCATAAGCAGTTCCAGAAGTTGAAACTTCTGTGCCTCCTCCTGTATCAGTTGGGGCCGCTGTATATAGAGCAACATATAAAGTTGTTGGAGCTGTATAAGAAGTTCCTCCAAAAACATGATCTAGAACTTTTGTTTCTAAATAATCCGAAAATCCAGCCATTTTGTACCTCCTTGGTAATTAAGACTTGTAATAATATTGTGGTTTAGTTTTGCCTCCATAAGTTCTCTTTCTTACTAAGAGAGATCCCTTACCAAAGGCTCCTTGCTGTTGTTGGATCCTTAATTCTTCTAATGCTTTTTCAAATTGCCCAGCGAAAAATTGGATCCTTTCATCCTCCATTAAATAAACAGAGGCATGTTTGAGAGCTCCATAAAGATAAACATCTGGAGCTGTCCTGGACAAAAAGTTTTCTGATACTGTTGAGCTTAAAGCTGGGATCTCAGCATAGTAAGTCATTTGGATTGTATAACTCTGATCTGGAGTAGGACATACCTCAAGGGTATCTCCATCAATCGCAAAATACTTAGGCTGACCTGATGTGTTTTGAATACTGTTTCTATATAGATCTAAACTTTCTAAAGATTTTTGAAACAATGGAACAGGATCTCCTGTTTGCAGATCCACATTTATTGCTCCTAACCAATCTCCAGGCAGTTGCGAATATTGATTATCCAAAACTGCTGTAGATCTTTTGATCATATCTTTGTGTCTTAATTTTCTGTTAATTTCAGACTCAGCTTGATCAATAAAACTATCAATCACACTTCCAAGATCCGATCTGTTTAGATAGTCAGCTATTCTTGTTTTTAATTCATCATAAGTCATTAGATTTTCCCAGGCCAGGTACGAAATGGTTTATTCTCTGGAGCATTCAACCATCTCTTCCAGGCATCTTTGTCATTTGCCCATCCTTCTAAAACTGCCTTCTCATAAATAACCAGGGGAACTTCTGCAACATGCCTAAGATCTTTTCCAGGAGCAAAATTATTTGTATCTCCTAGATGCTTGGCAAATTCTAAAGTCTTGGTTATGTCCTGAGTTGAAATAGTTTTTCCAGCATCATCTTCACTAACCAAAGAGGTAGTTAAATTATGCTTGTGGGCTATAACAGTTGTCACTTTGCTCATACTTGATCTCAAAATGGGGAGAGGCTAAGCCCCTCCCCTAAATTGATTATGAAGTAGTTAAATCAGCAACTATTCCATGAGCTTGTTCTGAGCTCACTTCTAGTCCATGTTCAGCTACTATCATTTTTGTTTCAGCATCCCCAATAGTTGAAATATCTATTGTTTGGAAAGTTCTCAAAAATGCATGTTTCAAGTATTCAGGATCTATTAATAGTAAAGATCTATCTCTTGATCTGTTAGATGGAACAATTTGCAAAGTTCCAAAGTCAGATGCATACAAACTTATAGATGCAGATACAGTATCGCTGTCTATATTTTGTCTAGTGTTAGATCTACCTGTAAATCCAGAGATCACTTGTTTGTTATGTGGGCCAGCTATTGCCATGTTTGGCTCAGCCCCATTAGTGAACATAGATTGGAGTACACCTTTTAACAAAGTTTCAGTTAATGCTCTTTGGTTTCCAGAACTAGCATCTGTGGCCGCGGCCGAGGCAGATCCATTAGCTCCACCTGTACCTCTAGACACATTGCTTGAAAGCCATGCCTCAAAAGATCTGGTAGCTCTGGCCGTTGTCGCATTACCAGAATTTTTAGCCTGGTTTTGACAAATAGCAGTTTCCATATTTCTTTTTAGAGCTTTGGAAAGTAAAGCCATTTGATGTGCCATTTCAGATCTTTTACCAGCCACATCCATAGAGTTCTGTGAATTAGTGACTGTCACATTTACTGAATTGATTTGACATACGTTAGATTGACGAACAACAGGAGTTGCGGCCGCTCTAGAGATCTCAAATCCCTCTAATTCTCCTGTAGCAGATATGCTAGGGAGATTTTCTGTGCTCCAATCAAAAGTGACATTGGACACATTTTTTGTACCTATTGCAGACATAAATGGAGTAGCAGTTGGATCTAAGTTAAAGATAGTATTAGCCAAAGCCTCTCTATTTGTAGTCGCTGAATAAGTGTCATAAGCATTCGTAATTTTTGCCATGATTTTATCCTCTTAAAAAAAGTTTAAATTAATTGTTCAAAAACTTTTGTGGCATCAGAAACTTTGCCTGATTGCCTTAGTTTTTGTTGAGCTTTTTTAAGATTAATATTACCTTTTGGCTTAGTAGCTGTGCCTGGTTTTGCGACTCTTCTTGATGCTGACTCTTTAGGTTTTTTAGCTACAGCTTTTTTAGTTTTGCTGTGTTGCCAGGCATCCCTTAGTAAAACTACAAGTCTGCCATCATAAACCTGGGAGAGTTCCTCATTTGTAAAGCCAAGAGATCTGGCATACTCAGAGATTTCATTAACCTCTTTTTCTGCTGTTTTATCGTCTTTCCACTCAGGGATCTTATCTGCAATTATTACTTTAGCCTCATTTTTTTGCTGTTCGATAAGATCTAATTCAGCCTGGAGGGCCTCATTTTTAGTTCTTTCGAGCTCAGCATCTATAAAGTTCAAAGTAGTTCCTTGCTGTTCCCACTTTTGTTTCTGCCTTAAATACTCTTGAGGATCTTCATCAATAAGTTGTGCCCAATCTGGCTCAGCTTTCATGTTGGTTTTCAACATTAATTGCATTTTTGGTAATAACTCTTTGTATAAAGCTCTTTCCTCAGACATTTCCATTTCTTTCTTAGAAACTTCTTGAGTTTTTAATTCAAGATCTTTTCTTTGATTAGAAACTTCTTGTGTCTTTTTCGTGTAATCTTTCTGCCGACTATATCCACTTTTTAATTCATCCAGGCTGACTTCAATTTCTTCCCCATCAACTTTGATGGTTATAAGTTCCTGTTCATCATCAGTTTCAATATCATCTTCTTCTGATTGATCTTCGTCAAATTCTGTTTCTTCTTCGGTTTCCTGGAGATCCTGTTCTGGATCTAGATCCTCAGCCTCAACTTCTTCAACTTGATTTTCTGCTATTTCTTCCTCAGGGGTTTCAACTTGTTCCTTTTCATCATCAGGAGTTAAAAGTTCCTCGAAGGATTGAACTGCATCTTGCATTTCAGTTTGAGATCCAATCGTTTCATTTTCGTTATTGGACATATTCATACCTCAATAGTTTGTATTTTAACCTTTCTAACTTTTAATCTAAAGCTATCCAGGTTAAAAAAGTTATATTTTGAAAACACCACTCATTTTTTCAATTTGTTGAGTAGTAATTTTCCCATTGTTGATGATGATCCTGAGGTGTCTTTCAACCTCTGGTAAGATTTGTATTGCCTTATAGATACTCTCTCTGAGAGCTACATCCTCTGGCGAAGTCTGTTCCCATGTTTCTATTAATTCATTTTTATAATTAATAAAAGTTTTTTTAAAAACATCAGATTTTAAAATGTTTTCTGCCTCTAAGCCTTCTCTGATTTCAGTTTCTTTATCCATTTAACACCTGATCTAATTTTTCTTCTAATTTATCAAATCTCTTAATTAACATATCCATATCTCTTTCATTATCTGATTTTGAAACATAATGCATAGCAATTTCTTCTCTAGTTCTGTTAATTAAAATATTTATTCTTTGGATCTCATTTGCATTAGATCTAATCGCATAGATCAAAGGAGCATAAACCAAGCTCAAAATAGCATTCCAGATTATGATTGGATTTATTTCCATTAGTAGCTCCAGATTGTTGGTCTAGGTTTATCTTCTACATTCCAATCCAGGTGTATAAACCTGGAATTGTTATAACCTTTTTGGGCAACTCCAATACCTGTGAAGCCATGCTGTAATGCCAGGCTAAGTAATCTGTATGCCTCAGATCTATTTATTAAAATATCTACTGCTTTGCCCTGGCAATGTGCTCCAGGAACTTTTTTTGATTTTTCGTTGGGATGATCTTCACATCTATAAGCAGAAGTAATAATCATTGGAGATCCAAAATCAGATCTAAGATCTTGTAATTTTTTTAGAAAAGCATGATCCATTTCTTCTTCTCCACAATGCGAACATGCCAACTCTTCCGAGGAAAAGTTAGGAGCTGGCCATTTGCTGTCAGATTGCCAACTCATCATTAGCCTCTAATTCAGAAATATATTTGCCAACAACTTTTAGATCTGCATTCATTGTCCTGGCTTTTTCTTGTGCCTCTTTGTGAGATTTAGCCTGGATAATTGGCCCACTATGGATCTCTTCAAGTCCATCTGACTTAATAACTTTTATTTCAGTAATAAACATCATGGTTTATAAGCATCCTTAGTATTTTCTTCTCTCATGTTGTTCCTGGCAACTCCTTTAGCCTTTTCATAACTTCTCATAGATCCTAAACCTAACAAGCTAAGAGTAAGAGTCATTAGACCTTCGGTATTTATAGTTGGAGGCTGTATATCTACTCCAAATACGACAACACCCCAATTTAATAATGGAGCCAGGAAAAAACTCCAAAAAAGCCCCAGGGCACAAATCCACATGATTGCAGGCCTGGCCCCAGCTACAAAAATGGATCCATGTTTTGCCTGGGCTAAATTAACTTCGTTTTGTTGTTTAGATAACTCAAACATTTGAGTTTTGATTGCATGTTCAAGTTCCATTTTTTTTGTTTTATCTGGAACTAATTTATCTATGATCCCTGTTATGGGCTGTAAAAATTTATCAATCACTTTCCTTACCTTTTAAAATATTTCTAAGTTTCATTGCTTTTTCGTGAGCTGAGTCCACATGAAGATCTGCATCAACTATTTTTTCTAATTTTAAACTTTCTATTTTTGTATTACTAACATATCTCCAGGTATAGCCCCTGGGAGAATAAACTCCAAAAGTTGTCACTTGCCAACCTATCTTAACGATCATTGCCTGTTCCCCTTCCAGGAGAACTTTTTGTCCTTCCTGGAATTGAGAATTAAGTTTGAACTTTAATCCTTTGATTAAAGAAACAGAATAATCTTTCAGCATAAGTCCACCTAGGACACTAAAAAGAAAAATAGATAACTCAAGATAGTGATCCTCGAAAGACATAACTACCTATTTCTTTTTATTTTTCTTTTTATTTTTTTTGGGAGGCCTTCCTACCTTGCTCCCATAAGTTCCTTTTCCTCTTGGCATTTTATTTCCTCTTCTTTGGTTTTTTAGCAGTTTTGGCCGCTTGTTTAAATTGTTTGGCTGTTGGGGCCCCTTTGGATCCTGGCTTTCTCATTTTTTCTTTAGATCCAGCTTTGATCCTTTTTCGTTTTGCATGGATATTCGCATACAATCCTCTTTTACCTGGCATAGTTACCTCCTACCATTTTGATCTGTTAGCCCAATAGGCCGCAGACATTTTACCTTTTGCGATATTTTTTCTATGCCTAGCTTTGAAAGACTTAGCTCTCTTAGTCATAGTTCTATCGCCCCTTACTCCTTGCTGTCCAAACCTAATCGTTTTGATCTTATCGCCTTCTTTAGCGACAACAACATGAGATTTAGTTGGATGGCTTGGTGTTCTTTTTGGTTTATTAAAGCCAGATACTCCAGCTCTTTTCAATCTTGGATCTTTTTTAGTTGCCATTAATGTACCCACTCCTCTGATAAACAAAAAATTTCTGGATCATCTCCTGGAAAAGCAGATCCAAAAACAGATTTTAAAATTAATTCTGCCTCGTCTAATGAGTCAGCTTTTATGTCTGTACCAATATAGGCATAGTCCTGGACAAATGCCTCCAAGTGAAAGATCTTAGATTTAGATCTCTGTTGTGTTAGGAAGATTTCCATCAATGGATCCATTTTTATTCCTTTGTCTTATTTCTTCTTTATCCCTTTCCAAATATGCATTGATCTCACTCATTTGAAGTTCAGTTCCATATTTAGCATTTAATTCCATAACTTTTAACAGAGCATCTGTGTTGGCTTGATCTCTTTTGAAATCATCATCCATCATCATTTTTAATCTGTCATTTTCAGCATCCAGGATGGCCTTGTTTGCTTGAGCTTTAGCTTTTTCAGACTCAGCCATTGCGAGTAATTCTTCTCCACTTGGTTTCTCCTGGCTAGGATCCTGTGGAGGAACAACGACCTCTGTATTGATAAATTGATTTACATCTTTAAACCCAGCTAGTTCTATCAATTTGGCTAGTGTGTTTGAGAATTGTTGTGGAGTAACAAGAGGATTGTTGCCTCCCATTTGTTGAAATGCCTCTTTTTGAATTTGCACTAGCTGAGTTAGAAACTGACCTTTTTCCTCATCAGAGGTTTTAGAAATTGCAACTGAGATCTCTACATCTTTATCTGCATCCCAATATCTTGGATCTACAGGAATGAACTCATTATTTAATCTAAACATTTCTTCCTGGTTTTGATGTCTAACAACCAGGTTATAAATAATTTTAAATAATGGTTTCATACCTGTTTCAGCAAAATGCCTACAGATTAATTCTGTTCTGCCCTGAGAGGCTGACATTGTGGCCGCAACTGCTGTTTTAGTTGAGCTTTGTAATGCATCTGCATTCAATCCAGCAGAGGCTTTTGATGTGCCTGTACGATCTTCTTTGACACTATCCAGGTAATTTAAAACAGGGAAAGCATCTTTGCCTACAAAGGGAACACTTAAAGGCTGTACTGCCCCTGGAGTTCTAACTCTGATTGGCTGTCCAATATCTGTATTCAAAACATCATCAATATTTACTTGCCCCTCAGTAATTACCATCCTGGGGAAAATAGAATGCCCCAGGCTATCTAGGGTATCTCTCATAATTTGTGATTTTGCACTTTGGATCCCTTTTAGATAATCAGCCATACATTGTCCAACAACAGTATGAGGCTCTGGATCTGATTGGAACATTGCGATTGGTAAAACATCACATGGCTCAACATTTATGATCCTACAACCATTTCCAATCGTACAAACTTTAATTCTTTCAGCTATACCATCATCATCAAGATCATATAAAACATAATGCTCAACATATAAAACATTTTGCATGTCATCATCAGGTCTATCTGTGCTATCTGGCTCTGCAAATGGATTTCTCGCAACTGTTTCATTGTAAGTTTCATTATCGTATTTACCAGCTCCAGCATGTTCTAACATTTCCTCTCTGTCATAACCCATTGCTACAAGATCTGAAACAGGACAAATTTTTCTGTGAGCTACATATTCTGCTGTTTCTATTGTCCTGGCATCTCTAGAAATTAATACTTCCTCTGGAGGAACAGCATCAATACAAACTTTGCTTTTAGTTGTGATCCTTCTAATTTTTAAATCAAAAGAAACAGGAGTTTCTTGCACGATTGTTTCTCCTAGCTCATTAACAGTTTCCACCATTTCCATTTCTGCCTCTTGAGATACAACCTCAACATTAGGATCTAAAATTAATGCATCTTTTTGGATCTCTGATAATCCTGTGTAAGTGTGATTGGTAACTTGTAAGCCATCATCATAATATGCTTTTACAAATCCAGCTTTTCTAATCAAAGCATCTTTAAAAGCATTATAAAAAACCTGGAAACCATTATTTTTTTGATTGATGATGTAATTAATATAATTTGTTTGTTGTTCTGCTAAAGGTACATCCTCCTCACTTGTAGGAACAAAATCTACAACTTTTTTTGTGCCAAAAAACACCCTCATAATAGATGGCAAAATATGTAATACAGCCTCTCTAACATCTGTTGAAACATACTCTGATTGCAATTCGCTGGTATCACTTGGCTCCTCTCCTAGATAGTAATCTGTATTTTCAGATCTCTCTTGCCCCAGCTCTTCTGAAAAATCCTGGGCATCATCCATTTCTGATTTTATGATTGATGCTAGTTCTGTGTAATCTTGTTCTTGTTGAAGATCTAGATCTTCATCTGATTTTTGATATTCCATGATTTTATCCTACTCGTAAAATTTTAGATTTAAGAGGTTTTCTGAAATTATACCCCATAAAACTTTCTTTTGATCCTCCAAAAGATGCTCCTTCACTAGCCATTGTTAATGCCAGGGCATCTGCTTTGTCTGGAGATTTAATTCCTCTCTTTTTCATATCTTCTTTTGACTCAACTTTTATTTTTCCTGATGAATTAAATTTATAGATAGGGGAAGAGATCTCACTTACCAGGCCATCATCATCAGGGAGCCTAACATCTCTTCCCCCCAACCATTCTTTTATCTTAAACCAGAGCTCTGCCCTAAGATTTAAATATGTTCCTTTTGTGCTGGGTACCTCTGCAACATTAATACCCCTGACAGGTAAATTTTGTTCCAGGAGCCTATCTACTACCCCAGCTCCTAATCCGATTGCATCCACTAAAATTTCATGTGGTCTATTCATAGACTGCTCTTCGTCATATTTGGCTTTGATCCTTCCACAAAGTTGCATTAGATCTGGAGAATTTATAGTTTGTATTTCAAGCACATGGTTTCCCTGGCGAATACAAAGAGCAGATTTGTCAGCTCCTTGCCTGGCAACATCTAAACCCCAAATAATTGGAGCTGATGTTTGGAGGGCAACATCTCTTTCTACTGCCGATTTGACTAGATCCAGGGGAACGACTGTATCTGAGTCAGCAGTAGGAAATTCTCCTTTAACTTCTACCCTGGCAACTGTGCTATCTTCTCCATATTGCTCAATCATAGAATTAAAAAGCTCTTTATCAGTACCTTCTACTTTCCTGGAGTCTATTTGATCTCCTGACCAAAAGCTCCTGGCACTATGAAAGCACTCATAAAAAGGCCCTGTATTTCTCCTGGGGTTAGAAAAGCAAAACCAATAACGATCTTCGATTGGCTCAGTAAAAAATCCTTCACTTACAGAATAAATATTTTGAGGAATACCAGATGCCTCATCCATCAAAAGCATACAGCCATAATGCGAATGCACACCAGCGAAAGCATCAGGAGTTTCTGCTGACCAAAGCTGTGCCTGGGCATAGTAATAACCTGTGTCTATTTTGAGATCCCTTTTTAAGAGTTCCTCAAACCAGGGAGCTGGTTTTATTGTTGTCGCAGATCTAACAAACCAATGATTGTTAAGAGCAAGAGTCATCCATTTTCCTAATTCTGCCCATGTCCTGGATCTGAGCTGTTGTTCTGTGTTTGCTGTGACAATAACAGTAGATCCAAGCCTGGTAGATAACATCCATAATACGATCCAGGACACAAAAGCTGACTTTCCTATGCCACGACCAGAGGCAACTGCTTTTCTAAACATTGATGGATCCATTTCTCCATTGTTCCTGGCAATATGGATCTCCATTTCTTTCAAAATTTTTTCTTGCCACTTCCTTGGGCCTGTAAATTTTTCCAGGGGGGTACCTTCTTTGCCCCACTCAAAAATATATTTCACAAATTTGAGAGGAGAGTTCTTAATTTCCATGCTCCAAATTTCTGACATTAATCTTTTTTCGTCTTGTGCTGAATATTTCATATAAAAAAAATTAAAAAATTTTAATCCTACTGTTAAATATAACTATGGGGGCTCCAGGAAAATCGAGGGGGCCCAAAATCGGAGAAAATCTGGGCTCCCTCTAAATGAAAAAGCAAATTGGATAAGATGGAGAATAGACTTTGCTCAATCATCTTTTAAATCTCCAGATCTGGAGGATCTCTCCTCTGGATCCTGGATTATTTCACTATCATTCTTACTAGGGATGAGGATCTCTTTGTCATTCCCTATATCTAAAGGCTTTTCAGGTGTTATATCTATTGTGTTCACTTGCTGTTCACTAATTCTTGTTGATGCATTGTCTAAGATCTCTCTTAAATTGATATTGACCTCAGTTTCTTGTTTGTCGGCCCAATTATCTGGATCTCGATTTTTCAAATAAAAGATGGAGGCCACAGTATTTTTCCCATTAGTTGCTTGATTGAACAAGGAATTTGTGACTGCCTTAATTCCAAGTGCTTGGCCTTTTTTTAATGCATCCGATATTTCCTTTTTACCCCTCTCTCTGTTAAAAACATCCCATGATATATCCAAAGCCTGACAGATCTGCATGATGCCTAAACCTTGAGCTCCAAGCTGAATGATCTGTTCAACATGCTCTTCTCCAAGTGTTTTCATTTTTCTCCCAGGCTTTTTCTTTTGTTCATTCATAGTTCAATTTTGTTCCGATAATTATAAATGCTGTTGATTTATAAGAACAGCGAAGAGTTTTAATCTTTTACATAGTTTGACTAATAGTATTCCTATGAACGATAATGTGACTATTGATCAAGACATAAGGAGGTTTTATGTTTTATAAAGTTAGTTTTTTCGAGCCAATAATTGAAAGCTCTTTGATTGTTGCTTACGAAAATAAAGATCAAGCTGTTAGCCAGGCAGATAATTTAATATCTAAAGGCTATCAAGATGTAAAGATCCAATGTGAAGAGGAAATTCCTGGATGCGAAACTTTGCTAGTGACTGATTTCCAAAGAGTTGAGAAAAAGGTTAGTAGCTGGGAGCCAAAGGAAATTGAATACAAAAATCCATTTTAAGTTTGAGTATTTATAAGGATGGCTTTGTAGAGCCACAATCTACATATAGGATCAATGATCGTGTTTGGAGGAAAGGTACTACTTTCAAATGTACTATTTGGAGAGTATTGCCTGGAGATCGCTACAAACTTTATGATGAGGAAAAGCGAGAAGTTGAAACAAAAACTTTCAGAGCAGATCAGCTCAGGATGAGAGAGTATTATGAATAATGTTTATGAGCTCTCTGGATCTAGAGAAACAAGATCTGGCTTATCATTGCATGTCTGTCACTCTAAAACATTGTCTAAGTTGTTTGGGCAAAAGATGTCATTGAGATTTTATTTTTATAAATGGGAAGATAGTATTCCTATCTGGAACTTTCCATCACAATTCAAACAACGAATAGAACATTACAACTTTGATGAGGAAATAAGAAATCGTCTTATTTGTGAAGTTGCAGATCATGTTATCAACCACCCAGAAATTTTCGGAGAAATGCCAAATGAAATATAAACCACAGAATAGATACGAACAAAAACAAAAGGAGCAAGGATTAGTCAAAGTCACTTTATGGATCCCAAAGCAATGGACAGCAAAAATTAAAAGTATGGGAGCAATGTTAAGAAATGATCATTTGTCTTTACAAAGAGGAGAACAAGATCCTGAGATCTTAAATGGATCTGAAAATCCAGATAAGTACCAGGCTAATGTTGAGGAGTATTAGTTGGAGATCCAAAAAGAATTATTTGAACTGCCAGATCCTAAAGTTCTTAACAAGGATGATGAGAGCTGGAGATCTGAATGGAAACAAATGCCTGAATATATTTGTGAGAACAAAGAGGCTATCAAACAAATTGTCATAAGTTTTGAAACTGAGGATGATATGAAAAAGTTTTCAGATCTGATAGGCAGAAATATCACAATGGAAACCAAGGGAATATTTTTTCCTGTCATTGATAAAGACAAAATGGAGTATATAGATGAAACCTAGATCTCCAATTTATATCCCATCAAAGGGCAGATATGAAAATCCCATAACTGCAAAGCATTTAGATCTAATGAATGTTCCTTACCAGGTAATAGTAGAAGAGCCAGAGTTTGATCTTTATGCAAGATCTTTAAGCGAAGATAAACTCCTGGTACTGCCTAAAAAGTATCTAGATGAGTATGATACCTTTTGGAAAGATAATGATCCCAGGAAAGGGCCTGGAGGAGCCAGGAACTATGCTTGGGATCACTCTATTGCTCAAGGACACGATAAGCATTGGGTAATGGATGATAATATTGCTGGTTTCTGTAGATTTAATCGCAACGAAAGAATTAATTGTAGATCTGGAGCCATATTTAGAGCATCAGAGGATTTTGTTGATAGATATGAAAATATAGCTATGTCTGGATTTGAATACAGATTTTTTGCTGGAGGATCCAGGAGGAAAAAACCTCCTTACAGAACAAACACCAGGATTTATTCGTGTAATTTAATTAGAAATGATGTGCCTTACAGATGGAGAGGCAGATACAACGAAGATACAGATCTCTCATTAAGAATGTTAAAAGATGGCTGGGCAACATTATTGTTCCAGGCTTTTTTACAAAACAAACTTAGAACATCAACAATGAGAGGAGGAAACTCAGCAGAGTTTTATGATGGAGAAGGAACTAAAAATAAATCTCAGATGTTAGTTGATATGCATCCTGAAATAACATCATTGGTTTTCAGGTATGGCAGATGGCATCACGAAGTTGATTACAGTTCTTTTAAAGATAACCCACTAAAAAAAATACCAGGCTTAGAGATCCCAGATGGGATCAATGAATATGGTATGAAGTTAGTAAAGACCAGGAGCAAAAATTATGGTTAATACAAATGATCTAAATATGATGGCACAAGATTTCTTTGATGCTTATGCTGACGATTATGCAGTTAATGACAAAGTAATGATTGAAGTCATAAAACAATTAATAAACTTTTGGGAGTCAGGGGAAACAGGATCCTTAAAACCAGAGGCTACGAGATTGCTAGTTGCATTATTGAGTTATACAAATTATCAATTACAAACTAGAATACAAGAAACAGGAGATCCTTCATTCTCTCCTAAAACCAAAACAAGCCAGGCTAACCCCCCCAGCCTGGATTAAGAAGGATCTCCACCAATGGCTAAAATCTTTAAAAATGTTAAGCATGAGCAAAAGACAGGAGCTCGTGGAAAAAAGACTTCCCAGGGATCCAGGAGGAATGTTTCAACAGCTACCATGAATAAACATAAAAGAAGATCTTACAAATCATACAGAGGGCAAGGCAGATGAAAGGATATTGGTATTTGATCCTCTGGTACACAGCCATAATTGTTTATACCTATTTAATTTTATATTTATTTTGAGAGGTAATTATGAATGATAAAAATAAAGGATCCAAAGTCATAGACTTTGATCAAGAAACTCTCTTCCAGGCATTCTGTAAAGAGAAACATGCAGAATGTTTGTCAGAGAGAAGGGCTTATGGGGAAGATCCTATTGAGTATGAGGAATATATCTCAGCCAATAGATCTTATCTCATAGCAGAATTTACTAACCACATCCGAGAGAACTATGGAGAACAACCTACAACAAATTCTGAATGAATTAGGAAAGGGATCTGATCCTAGACCAATGGATATATCCAAAGAAAAATTTGAAGAAAACTTTGAAAGGATCTTTGGCAAGAAAAACAAAACTGATAATAAATCAGAGGAGCAAAAAGATGGATAAAATTTGTACCAACAAAGAGAGGTTAGAAAACCTCAAAACTGAAAGAGCTTTAAAAAAGCATCTTTTAAATACTGTTGCTGAATTAAAGGCAACACACAAAAAATATAGGTTTTTAAAAAGCCAAAGAAATATGGAAATGATCACTCTCTGGAATATGGATCACACTCATACTTATCAATCCCTGGGAGATATTTATGGAGTAAGCAGAGAGAGGATCAGGCAGATATTAAACAAAGCCAGATCTCTTGGTTTTGAAATTAGATCTACCCTGGATAGAACTAAACATCTAACCATCAACAGATTAGAGTCTGTCATTCCAGATGTAGTTTTTGCTTTGAGCAAACTATATGGCAATGGCACAGCAGAATATTTTGAATGGCGAGATAATTTTTTTCATAAGCATCCAGGAAGGATTTATAGAAAACTTTTGCAAGAAACTTTGACTAGGCTCTGGAAACAAAAAAAATTAGATCCTTTAGATAATTACAAACATGATTTTAGTGTTAGTGAAAATCACATGAGAGTTCTCAATCTTAGAATGAATGGAGTTTCCATAGATGATTGCAAAAACATTATGGGAGTTTCTAAGCCTATGATCACAAATTACTTGAGAGATCTAAAACAAATTGGTTTATATAGTGCAGTTAATCCCACTCAAGTTGAGGCAGTTAAATTAGATCAAGATAAGATCCAAAAGAAATTAGATTGGATTAGATCTGGATTGATAGAAGGCAAAACCTTAGCTCAGTTAGAGAGAGAAACTTTCCCAAATCCAACAACATCTATTCTTAAACATTTCATCTCAAGACATCATGCTATGCCAAAGATAGCTAAGTTGAGATACAACAGATGAGAGAGCCTAAGGATTGGATCATAATGTTAATGTTTGCAATTATTATGATCTTCGTTTGGAACATGGAAATATATCTAGTGTGACTATTGCCAATAATAGTAAGACTATGTTTATAATAGCTCCACGATTAACTAATTGGGCAATGCCCAGGAGATAAGATGGAAAAATTAAAAATAAAAGGTCATCCTTTAGAGCAAGAAATGGCAGATTATGAAGATCTAGTTTCTATTTCTAAAGGTGTTGTTGAGGATCTAAGACATGCTTATAACAAATATTTTCATTTGAAAGCATCTGTATTAAATCCAGATAGCCTAACCCAAGTTGCTACTTTAAATAGTTTGAAGGAAGATCTTGCAAATGGTTTAGATCTTAACAGCCAAGTTCAATTTTTTATCCATAAATTAATGGATGATGTTTCTGGTTTTGAAAAAGAACTTAAAAAGCCAGGTAGTAAAGATTTAACTCCAGAGAATGATAATCGCTGGGATTAATTAATCAGATCTTGGATTAAGATCAGAAGGGCTCCTCAGGGAGCCCTTTTCTTTTGGAGATACTAAACCCTTACCCTTACCCTTTTTAGCCCTTAGAGAGCCTCTATGGAGCTCATTTTTTGTAAAAACTTACCTAAAAATGCTTAATCGTGGCAAAAACAACTTCTAGAGTCATCATCAAACAATTCTTGTTGTTTTGCCTCCAGCTTAGAAAGATCAACTAATTTTATATAATTCATTTCTTTTTTGAATGATGCTGAGATCTTATTTTCTTGTTCTATCCACCAATCAGCTAAATCTGGTTTTTCTTTTATGATCTTAGTTAAAGTTTTAGTTCCTTTTAAATAACAAAGATCACAATTTCCAGCCAATGTTTTTCCATTATGATTTGGCAAATTTAGATCAAATTTATTTTTTTTCCAAAAGTTTCCAACATCTTCAACTGTTATCTTATTGTCATAAAGAGGAAACAAAGTTTCCCATTTATTTTTTCCAGAGTCATTTTGCCTTCTTTGTGTAGCTACCCTCCTTGGCTCATCATATCTTAAACCTATAACATTACCCCACTCTTCATAGCCCAAAGATTGCATGTATCTTTTCATTACATTCATTTTAAGTTCTTGAGTACACATTCTCATTACAGGATTAGGAAGCATATTTTTTCTTTCTATCAATGCTGAAAAAGGCTCTCCAGATCTGGATGCTGTTTCATAACTAACCTCTTTAGTTCGATATATAGGTCTTTCCTCTGCTATCTCTAATTCAAGCCATCTAATATTTATATTCCACTCTTTACTGCACTCATTAACAAAATCTAATGTTTGAGGCATTTCTTTTCCTGTATTTGCAAACACTACATGGACAAACTCTGGTAATACTCCATCATAAGCCTCCAATATTTTATAAACCAAAAATCCAGAAGTTCTACCACCACTAAAACTAATCAAAGTAGGGCAATCAAATTTATTTAGTAAAAAAATTTGATCCTTAGTTTCTTTTTTCTTGTCTTTGCTCATCTTCACTCAAATATTTGTTTAATCCTACCAGAATAATATGTTTCTTTACTCTCTTCTGAGCTGGTAAGGATCTCATTGCTACCCTCTCCCTCCCCTCCTGGACAAGCCAAATTACATTTTGCTCTGCCAGGTTATTTATTGCCTTCGCTATTGTTTTCCTATCTTTATTCAGCATTCTGCTGAGGTAAAGGTAGGAACACCAGACTGAAAAACTCTTACCCCTGATCCTCTCGATCAATGCCCATAAAACTATTTGCTCCCTGGAAGATAGTTTTAGATCCTTTCTCTGGATCTGATCTCTAAACCACCTCCAGGCATTTGCCTTGAGCTTTATAAAATCTTTGTTAGCTAAAGCTAGATCTAAATTAATTTCAGCACTCTCCTCTCCAGGTAAAGCTGATGTGATCCACCAATAGTTCGAGAAGTCAGGATGTTTGTTATAAAACTTTTTCAAAACAATTCTCTATGATAGGGGAAATGCCCCCAGGGGCATTCCCCATATCTATATGTAATAGATATGTCATTATGACCATAGGTGTACCCAATAACATGCCTGTTTCTGACCATAAGGGTACCCAATCATTCTTCCCAAATAATGTTGCCTGGCTCCCTCACAAGCTCCAGGATCCCATTCTTTCTGATCAATGTTTTGACATTCATATCTGCCTCAGAGTTTGCTTTGACAATGCCACATCTAATAACTTTGAGAGGATCCCACTCTTCATTATTTTCTATGCAGATCTGTTTCGCACTTTCTGGATCTGCTGTGCTGAGCCCTAAAACCCATCTTGAAGAGTCCACAAATGAACTAGCTCCTCTGATGCTGGCCCTCATTTCTAAAAATTGCAGATCTTCTTTTAAACCAGATTTAGATAAATGATGGATCCCAATAACTGATGTTTCAAATCTTGTCGCAATCATCTGGGCATAAATAGAATATAACTGCCCTACTTCATTGCTATTGGTTTGTGCCCCTATAAAAGCCTGTAATGGATCAATAGACACCATAACTAGATCTGGTATGGCTGATAGTCCATCAATAATATCGTAAGCCTCAGATGTGATGTGTAAGCCTTGATTTAGATCTTCTTTGATCAAAGTCAAAGGTTTTCCTAACTCTGGCACAGAAATAATATAAACATCATATAAAGAATTTTTCCTGGTGTTGTTAGGATCTAACATTTGGATCCTTCTATGGATCTCGGCCACATCATCCTCAGCAACCAGCAAAACACAATTTCCAAATTTCTCTATTGGATTACCCAGGAAGGATCCTTCTCCCCTGGCACAATTAAAAGCTAAAGATAAATTTAAAAAACTTTTGCCTATGCCACCAGCACTAGCTATGAGGCCTGTCTTGGCTGACTCAATTAAATTTTTTACCAGCCAGGATCTTTTTGGAGGATTTGTATCAAATTGTCTTAATGAAATTGCTTTAATGTCAAAAGCAGAGATCATAAGTTGGCTTTTTACTTCTGCTAAACCATCTTCTTTATGTATGTCGTTAAAATCATATCCAGGCTTATTTGGGATCTTAACTTCAACATTGTTTATTGATGCCTGGATCTTCTTTGCCTGTTCTTGCCCAACATAGTGAGTATCATTATCAAAAGCCAGGATAAATTTAGCCTGAGTATATTTGCGAAGATTGGTTAAACATTCCAGGCCAAAGTTAGCCGAGAAAACACAAATGACAGGATTATCAGTTGCCTCATAAACAGAACAACTTGTGGCCAATCCCTCAGTAATTATGATCTTATCTAAATTGGAGATCTCATTTATAGAAAAGCCTAAGGGGAAAAAAGATCCTTTGACTCTGGAGCCAGAAACAAATCTTTTAGTTCCATCTTTATAGATAGTTTGCATAGAACATATTGGAAAATCAGGATCAGTAGTATCATGCAATGGAATTGTTAAATTACCATTTAGCTCTTTAAACCCATAATTTTTAACACCTTTTAATGAGAGATATTCATGTTCTTTAAGATCTTTAGTTTTTTGAAACCTAACCTGTACTTCCTTTGCAACTTCTCTATAGTTCTCTTCCCTCCTTTCCTGTTGCTCTTTATACCTTTTATCTAATTCTTGTTTAATTTTTGCCTGTTCCTGGACAGACATATATTGAGTATCTACAGAGGAAAATTTATAGGTTTCGCCTGTCCTCCAATTTCCATAATTGCAGAAAAAATTATTATTGCCATTGTCATAAAAAAAATACCATCCTGATGCCTCTCCAGAACGATCAGGTCTGGTGTTAGGTGTTGCCTTTACCCTTACTCTATTAACCTCTCCAGAAGTATCTAGGCTGACAATATCCAGCCCATTGTTGTTCATTTCCTGGATTAGATCTGCAATAGATCTTGAAGATCCTTTATAAGCTAAATGATCATTAGATCCTAAATCATCCCATACATTATTTATGTCCATCCATACCTCTGTCAGCTAATTTGCTTTCATAAGAGAGATAATGAGATAAGAAGATCTGAAAAAACATTTTTTTATCCATAGGATCCCATTGATGCAAAATCCAGGATCCATTTTTCTTTGCATAAGACTTGTAATTCTCTTTGACTTGTTTCAAGGCATAATCAACTCCTTGTGGATTTGATACTGCATTGATCCCCAGGCTCTCCTTTTTTGCTATTCTCTCTTTAATTTTATCCATGTGTTTAATTGAGCATGATGCCCAAACTTTACTATCTATAGTGACAAAAAATCCCCTTCCTGGTTTCAAACAATATCCACATAAGGAAGGAGATTTATGTCTATACATTAAAAGGGTATTTCCTCGTCAAATCCTTGAGGATCTGTTTTAGGAACAACTTTATCTAAACCACTTTCAGAATTTGTGACTTCAACTTTTTCTGCTGTCACATTCATTTCTGGTTTATCTAAATCTTGGAGCTCTCCCCAATTTTGCCCTTTGCTACCAGGTATCAATTTCAAATACCCAGCATCATCTTTTTCAACTAAGCATGATAATTCTCTACCCACTAAGCTAGTTTTAGGATCTCTAAGATCTGTAGCTCCTGAATAAAACATCATTGCTTTGTAAGATGCTTTGCCATTTTCTATCATCCAATCTCTCATAGGATTGCCATCCTTTCCTGTGATTGTTGGATCATAGTCAGATTGAAAAGTAGCATCTAAGACTATTGGCTTTTCCATGTCGCTAGTACATTTCAAAGTGAAATAGATCTTCAATGCTTTCCAATCATTTTTACCTGATACTTGCCCATTTTCATCAGCATTATCATTAGCATCTGCAACTCTGTTAAAAACTAAGTTGTAGATCCCATTAGGTAAATTACCTGAGGATCCAGATACACTAGCCTCAGGCACTTCATTTTCATCAAAATCAAAAGGTATTCCCATTTTGACCTCCTTATTTTTTTATTATTAAAAACAAAGATCCTAGATCCAGGGCTAACCTGGATCATAAGTATTAGGATCTTCAAGCCAATCTATTGAAGTATCAATCTCATGCTGTATGAGATCTAAACTTTTCATAGTTCCTGTAGGAAAATCTGTGTGCTGTTCATTTTCCATGTCTAGCCCACCATTCTCCTGTCTAAAGTTATCAAGTTGATCAGAGATCTCCTTTAACAACTTAATTAGATCTTCAACCATTAAGACTCTTTTTCAGAGGTATTAGCTTTTGCATTTTCTCTGATCATCTCAGAAATGCTCTTCCAGGAAAAAGGCATTTCAGGTTTTAGTTGATACCTATTCTTTGCTAAGTAGGCCGCTTGTTCTTCACAAAATATAGTTCTATCTCCATTAAGAACTTTAGTTTGTGTTCCACCTTTACCAGCAGTTTGAACAGTTCCTTTTTTATAAGCCATGTAAAAGACTGCATCAGAATTTTCTATGAGCAAGTCAGCGGCCTTTCTGTGGAGTTTGATCTCCATGCGATCATAAGCCTCTGTGACAGGATCCTCAAATCTTCTGATTAGCACATGAGCTAAATTTAAGATTGTCATTCCCTTTTGATCTCTTAGAGCATTTGTAAGAGCTATGTATTCTCTCCAAATTTCTAAGGCCGCAGTATAGCCTTTTCCATAAGCGGCCGATCCAATGTCTGCCCAATCATTTTCTTTACAAACATGATCCCAGATCAATGGCTCTAACCAATCTGCACTATCTAAAACTAAACTTTTGAAAGTATGTTTTTCTTTAAGCAGAGTTGTAAGGCTCTCTTTTATTTCTAGCCAAGTTTTTGCCAGGGGAAAATGATCCACTTGCAATGTACCAAGGCCATCCTCAGTAAGAAGGAAAATTGGGTTTTCCAGGGTAGCCCCAAAACTCGATTTTCCTATTCCAGCAGGGCCATAAGCTAAAATTCTTGGAGCTTTGACCACACTCTTTTTTCTTATATTTTCTAACGACATAAATTAATCTCCTTTAGTCTTAATGTTAGTTTCTAAAGTCACAGTTCCACCTTCCACGATTTTTTTTCCTGGATTGAGGTTTAGCAACTTCTCGTAAAACAGCTCATGGAGATCCATGATCTGTTGCATTGATTGAGTAATGATTATTGCTTGTTGATATTTACCCTCAAGCTCATTTCTCTGTTGTAGATTGATAAGAAGTTTCTCCATCACTCCCTTTGTTTCAGGATCTAGATCTTTTTCATACCATTCTATTTTGCTCCCATCTTCTTGAACTGCTGTAAAGCAAGGCTCCTCCCAACTTCGGCTCAATTTTGGATTTTCATCCAATAATTTCTTTGTCATATCCACCTCTTTGTTTTTCATAGATTTTATTAGTTTTGCAATGTGGCTTGTAATTACAAAACCGACAATGCTCTCCAGCCACAAACTTTGGATCATCTTCAAAACATGCCTCAGCTTGTGGTTTTAAGACATCATAACCCCAATCAACTAAATGCTCTGCTGTGGTTTCTACTGTCTTGATCTTTTTTTTATTGCCTGGAGTATTTGGCTGAACGATTGTTAGTTCAATAATCGTTTCAGGATCATCTGAATATTTAGCTAATGCTCCTAGA
>ENA-OSEY01000294-OSEY01000294.1-marine-metagenome-genome-assembly--contig:-NODE-294-length-36768-cov-4.336758_pt1 | contig 36768 bp, 36 predicted proteins | sample MGYA00248465_ERZ534230 | MGnify/ENA primary metagenome ERZ534230 (study PRJEB26409, sample SAMN06344110) | marine metagenome | isolation source: Sea water from surface | place: Atlantic Ocean:Southern... | reverse complement strand
AACTTAGTTTTTTTAGTAATTTTTTGCTCAATTAATTCTGGCATTAATGCAAAATTATCTTTTTCGTATGTGTGAACAGGTACAGGTTTAGCATTACACATCCTTACTGTTAAATCATATGTAGTAAATCTTGGTGAGGTAATTAAGACTTCATCATCTGCTTTTAATAATGAAATCATTGCGAGAGCAATACTTTCTTGAACACCAGCTGTGATAATTATTTCATCTTCAGAATAATCTAAATTATATTTTAGCTCAAAATTTTTAGATATAGATTTTCTCAATTCTGGCAGTCCAGTTGGAGGTGTGTAATGATGTTTGTTTTCATCAAGGGCTTTTTTCGCAGCCTCAACTATATGTCGTGGTGTGTGAAAATCTGGATCTCCTCTTCCTAAAGCTATTACATTATCCATACCCGAAGCTATTTTTAAAAGATCTGATCTTAATGTCTCATCGTCTAGTGATATTTCTTTAGATTTATTAAAAACTATGCTCACTATATTAATCTACTTCCATGAATATAAACTTGTTTTACATTAGATAAGTCATCTATATTTTCATCAGGTTTGCCTTGTACAATAATAAGATCTGCATCTTTACCAATTTCAATTGATCCTAATTTGTCTTCAATTTTATTTACTTTTGCTGCTCTATAAGTAGCAGATTGAATAGCATCTAAATTATCTTTAACTACACCAAGATCAATCATAAACTTCATTTCAGGAACTATAGCATCATGTGGTACAACTGGTGAACCTGCATCTGTTCCAAAAATTATGTCAATGCCTGCTTTACTTGCTTTAACAAGTGAATCAAATCTCGATTTATCTTTAACAATTTTTTGTCGTTCTTTTATTTTCCATTCAGGAATATTATACTGTCTTGCAATTTCTTCCTTACTTTGCATTACTACTGGTGAAAAAGTTGTACATATTGGAATATTTTTTTTTGCAACTTTTTCAATTGTTGCATCTGTCATAGGCCCCCCATGTTCAATACAATCTATTCCAAAATCAGTAACTCTATTAATTGCTGCATCAAAAGTAGCATGTGCGGTAATATATAATCCATTTCGATGAGTCTCATCGATAACTGCCTCTAATTCTTCATCAGTAAATTCAAGAGTATCATGGCACGCCATAATTTTAATTAGATCTGCACCACTTCCAACTTGTTCTCGTACTGCTCTTCGCATTTCATCAGCTCCAGAAGCTTCACGACAACACCAATATGTATGTCCTGCAGTTTGTACTATAGCTTCTCCACATATTTTTAATCTTGGACCTGGATATATACCTTGTTCTATTGCTTGCTTAGCAAAAATATTAGACTTGTTCATTCCTAAATCTCTTACAAGAGTTACACCTGCCCTCAATGATTTCAACATATTCGCACAAGATTTATAAGCTGAAATTTCAGATGGATCATCAAGTGACTGCTGAGCTAAATCATGTGTTCCATCCCAAGCAAGATGGGCATGCGAATTCATTAGTCCAGGTAAAATTGTATGATCCTTAAGTTCTAAAACTTTTTTGGAATTTGCACTACTGTCTAAATCAGATTGAGAACCTGCTTTTATTATTTTACCATTATCTATTTCGACAAATCCATTTTCGATTACTTTAAGAGATTTTGTTTCAATTACCCTGCATTTAAATAATATGTTCTCTTTTTGTAAATCAAAAAGTGGTTTAATTATTTTTCTAAATTTCCAAGGTGCTGCTTCTGGCATAAATTTTATCCTTTAGTTTAAGTTTATAATTCTATGATCAATACTTTTATCTAAAAAGCTTGATATTTGTTTTCCATTATTTACATCCACAATCATTGAGCTAATAGTTCTATATCCATCAATATTAGGTCTATAAATACCTGGCTCATTTGAAAAAATCATATTTTTTTTTAATATGGTTTTATCTCCAGGCGATAACCAAGGAGCTTCATGTCCTTCAAATCCCATACCATGTCCTATACGATGTCTCACAAATTCGAAATAACCACTTTGCTTGTATATTGCTGTTGCAATTTCATTAATATTTTCACATTCAGTTCCTTCTTTAAGGTTTTTAATTACCTCATCATTAACTTCTTTCATTGTTTTCATAATATCCATTTGATCATGACTTGGCTCACCAAGAATAAAAGTTACTCCAGATTCAGCGTATAAACCACCAACACAAGCTCCAACACCACAAATTAATGTTTCATTTCTTTTTGGTACTCTGCTTAATGATTTGCCATGAGGAAACGCTCCTCTTGGTCCTGAATGAATAGTGGCTACTACATTGCATGGTGTTTCATCAAAATCAGCCGGTAAGTTTTTTAACATTTCTTTTTTTGCTTCTTCAGTACAAATTTTCACTAATTCTCTTTCATTTGTTTCACTATTGATCAATTCCTTCCCATTTTCTTTTAAATATTCAAGGGTTAAATCAGCATACTTTGCTGCTTCAGTAATTATATCGATCTCTTCTTTTAGTTTTTGATATCTGAAATAATTTATATTGACTTTATAATCTAGTATTTCAAATCTGTTTTTGATTAATTCTATAATATCTATTTTATTTATGTCTGTACCAATTTTTTTTTCATTAATATTTTGAGCCATAAATGAATAAGGATTTATCTTTCCTGGATATTCTTCATAGATTAATATTTCATCTATAATTGTGTTTTCTGAATTTTCTTTTTCTAATAGAGGAATAAATAATTTACTTTTATTTTCTTTACTTAAAAAAAAACCTGATGGTCTTTCGTTAGTTACATAAAAGAAACCTGTAAAATAAAAAATATTTGCAGGGTTAGTAATAAGAAATCCATCTAGATCTTTTTCTTCTATTAGTCTAAGCAACATTTTTCTTGTCTGATTATAAAAATTATTACTTAATGGTTTTATTTTTTTAAATTCATTCATTTTATTAAATTTTGAGTTTATCAATATTTAAATCTTTTGCTAAAATGTTAAAAGAATCTATTACTTCACTATCAATTAGTATTCCTTTTTCTAATTTTTCTTTAACTCTTTTATTCTCAAGATCGCCAGGAACTAAAATTTCATCAAAACCAGGTCTAAGTGGCAATTTTTTAAGCGTATCAACAAAATCATTTATGCGTGAATAGAAATCAGAAATTTCCATAAACCACTCTATATTTATCGCTGTTAATGAATGGGAAACATCTAGTTTTTTTGGATCGGAGTAAGGTATTAATCCATATCCGCCACCGCTTATAACTCCTGTTAAGATATCAGTCATAAACGATAAACCATAACCTTTATATTTTCCAATACCTAATAAAAAACCATCCATAGCATCAGAAGGATTGGTTGTTTCTTCACCTTCTTTAGTGAGAGCCCAATCGTTTGGCATTGGTATTTGCTCTCTTTCATGCCATCTCATCATTCCTTTGCCAGCTGTTGTTAATGCTATATCTAAAATTAAAGGATAACCTCTATTAGTAGGACAAGAAATACCCCATGGATTTGTTCCAACGCCTCCACTTCTAGATCCCCATGGGGCCATTTCGGGTCCTGCATTTGTATACGCAATTCCAATACAATTTTTTTTTGTTGCTCTTACTGCATGAACTGAACTAGAACCAAAGTGAGTTGAATTTTTTATAATTACTTGACCTATGCCTTCATTCTTTGCTTTTGTAATCGCAATATCCATACATTTAGATGCTTGTACTGTTCCAATTCCATTTTTTGCATCTACCAAAGCTAAGGAAGAACTTTCTTTTACAATATCTAAATCAATATTTATGTTTACTTCTTTATTTTTAATTCTTTTGTAATATGTTGTTATTCTTTGAACTCCTTGACCTTGACCGCTATGAAATCTCAGTTCTGAAAACATCAAAGCGTCAGTAAAAATTTTTGCATCTTCATTTCTTAATCCCATTGCTAAAAAAGAATTAAGTACAAAATTTTCTAAATTTTTAAAGTTGACCAATGTCATATCTATATTTTGCATAAAATTATTTTTTAAATTTTAAATAATTTACAATATTTGCGTTACTGTTTAATTTTGGAATTCCATCATTTGTTTTTGATGACATTAATATAGTAAGACCCGGTCCATAACCGGCTCTTGGACCATTAGTTTGACCTACAATACCTATTGACCAAGCTTTTCTTAAGAAACCATGTTGATAACTGCTATCATAATTTTCTACGTATACAAAGTCACCCAAACGCAAATTATTAAGTTTATACTTTTTCATTTCATTTAGATCTGTTGTTTGAATGTGTAAAGAACCTGATTCACTTGTTAATCCTGAACCAGCTCCAACTAAGTGCTCTGGTATAATGTGTGTAACTGGTATGTTTAATTTTTTATTTTTAATCTTGATATTCATTTTATTAAAAATTTGAGGTGATAAACTTTTGCAGAAAATATTTTCAAAATTTTTTATTTTTAAACCTACGCCCAATGACTTTATTAAAATTTTATCATTAATTGAAATCCTCTCCCTTACTTTCTTTTCGAAATGTATAATTATTTGTTCAGAGAATCTACCAGACTTGCCAGATACAAATCCAACTGAATTTTTAGCTTCACCATTCATTATAATTGCTTCATTACCAACACATGATAAAATATTTAAACCTCTGTTACCTCCTTCACTAGGATATTTAATAGAAACACCTGGATGAATACAATCAGCTTCCCAACCAAATGCAGAATCGCCAACAGATACATTATGAACTATGGATCCCCATGTAGGTAAAAGAAAAGGAATACCGTCAGAGTCTAAGCGGTACGGTTCAGCAGGCAACCCTTGGAAATTTGGTTGACACACAGATCCCATTACACTGACATTAACTAATAAATTTTCGTTAGTTTCTATCTTCATATTTTTATTTTTAATAAATTTTTAATGTTTGCCTTTTTATTAATTTTCCAACTTAAATCTTTTTTTTTGCCTGTCATTATAGTCATAATTCCAGGACCGTGACCTGACATTACAGAATCTCCATGAATGCAAATTGCTATACTAACATAATCTTTTTTATATGATCTGCCCCACCTGTGATCTGCATGATTTATAGCGATTAAATCACCAAGTTTCATTTGGTCAATTTTTAATTTTTTCATTAAGGCTCGATCACCAGACATCAGATCTTGATCTACGTATTCAGAATTCAACTCTGCTCCAGATCCCATAATACGTATTGGTAATTCGATTGCGACATCGACTATTAATTTTTTTTTAACAATTTTTAAAAATAAAGATTTTAAAAGTTTTGGGTCAATTTTTTTAATTTCAATATTTGGAAAATCTAATAATTTTAATCCTCTACCATGAGTTATGATATCAATTTGATCACCTATGCAAATCTTATCAAGAATTTTATTTTCGAAATGGATTAAATTTCTTGCATGTTCCCCAGTCACTATGCCAATTGCACCTTTAGCTTCACCCGATCTAACTATAGCCTTATTTCCAGTGCATACCAAATAATGCAAAGCAAAATGCTCATTAGGATTTTCAGAGTCTATTGAAACACCTGGTTCAACGTGGTCTCCAGCCCAACCAAATGCATTATCTCCTACTTTAATATTATTTACTACACCAAACATTCCTGGATAAATCACAGCCTGTCCATCATTATTTGGAATATATCCAGGATTTTTAAAAGAGGGTTGCGTTGCAAAACCCCCAATTGACATTTTTATTAAATTTTTCTCATTAGTTTTTAAATTTGAAATCACATTGAGAGAAATATCTTGTTTAATTTAAATAAAGAATAACAAAATTGTCATTACAGTGTTGATAAAATGTAATCTAAAAAATACTCGTATATTGCAAAATAATCACCACCAAAATGATAAATTATCTATTTCTTAAATTATAAAAACAATTTAGATACGATTTTTATGGGAACTTCATTTGAAAATTTAAATAATGAAATTAAAAAATTTAATGATGTCTTAAACACCATGAATATTTTGATTTGGGATTCTAGAACTAAAATGCCAAAAAAGGGGGCATCTGGAAGAGGTTCACAGATAGGAAGTCTTACATCTGTAGCTAGAGAAATATTACTATCTTCAAAAATGAGAAAATTATTTGATGAATCTGATAATGAAACTCATAATTTAAATGATGATACTTTTGAAAGAAAAACACTTAAACATTTAGGTGAGGCTATTGAGTATCATGATAAAATACCAGAAAAAATTCAAGTTAGAAAAGCTGAAATTGAACCTTTAGCCCATAATGCTTGGGCTGAAGCAAGAGAAAAAAAAGATTTTAGCATTTTTAAACCACTCTTACAGGAGCAAGTTGATATAGCAATTGAGCAAGCTCACTGTATCGGTTTTAAAGAGCATCCATACGATGCATTGATGCAAAGATTTGAACCAGGTGAGTCTGTAAAATCACTTAAAAAATTATTTGATGTATTAAAGTCAGGCCTTGGAGAAATACTTAAAGAAACCTCAAAAGTAGAAAAACCAAATAAAAGTTTTTTATATAAAAATTATCCTGTAGAAAAACAAATTGAGTTCTCTACAAAAATTGCAAGTAAGTTTGGATATGATTTTGACAGGGGAAGATTAGATAGCACTGTTCATCCTTTCGAAATTTCTTTTACTAGAGACGATGTAAGAATTACCACAAGATATTATGAAGATTTTATAAATCCATCTTTATTTGGTACTTTACATGAAGCAGGTCACGGAATTTATGAACAAAATATTAATGAAAAATACACTCGCTCAGCAATGACAACAGATTTTTTAAGCTTTTATGCTGTTGGTGGAGTTAGTTTTGGTGCGCACGAGTCTCAGTCAAGATTATATGAAAATCATATTGGTAGAAGTAAAATTTTTTGGGAAAACCACTTTGGTGATTTAAAAGATTGCTTTCCGGAAGCATTAAAAAATGTTTCTGCTGAAGACTTTTTTAGAGCAGTAAATGTAGTTGAACCAAGTCTTATAAGAGTAGAGTCTGATGAATCTACGTACGATTTTCATATCATGTTAAGAGTTGATATAGAAAGTATGCTAATTGATAAAAGTTTAAAAGTAGCAGATTTACCAACTGTTTGGAATGAACAAATAAAACAATATTTAGATCTCGAAGTACCTGATGACAGTCAAGGTGTCTTACAAGATATTCATTGGTCAGGTGGTCAATTTGGAACTTTTTGTAATTATACAATTGGAAATGTAATGGCTGCTCAGCTAATGGAAACAATGAAAAAAACAAACCCAGAAATACAAAATGATATTAATCAAGCTAATTATGAGCCACTACTCAATTGGTTAACATCAAACATTCATACTCATGGAAGACGATACACAAGAAACGAATTATTAGAAAGGTCTACTGGAGAAACTCTAAATCCTTTACCTTATATAAATTATCTTAAAGGCAAGGCCAGCCAAGTTTATGGAGTAAAATTTAATGATTAAGAAAAATTTTGTCGCTTCAAGAATTAAAGATCATAAATCTAATATTGTAACAAAAATGTGGAATATTCAACAAAAATTAGATGATGTAATTGCAATGGGAAGAGGTGATACTGATTTAGATACACCAAGACATATCATAGATGCAGGTATAAATGCTCTAAACAATGGAGCAACACATTATACACATCCTATGGGTATGCCAGAATTAAGAAATGAAATTTGTAACGATATATTAAAGAACGGCGGAGCAAAATATAACGATGACGAAATAGTTGTTACAGCTGGAGGTCAGGAAGCAATGTTTGCAATTGCTTTAGGTATATTAAATGCTGGTGATGAAATGATTGCTGTAGCTCCTGGCTACAATCCATATTTTCAGGCAGCTGAATTAGCAGAAGCGAAGCCAGTTATGGTTAAGACTTATATTGATAATAATTTTGCAATGACTGCTGAAGCTGTTGAACCCTTAATAACTGATAAAACAAAAATTATGGTTATTATCAATCCTTGCAATCCAACTGGTGCAGTTACACCTTATGAAGAAGTACTTAAATTATCACAATTAGCAATAAAACATGATCTTATAGTAATATCTGATGAGATTTATTCTCGTCTTACTTTTGGAAATCATACAGCACAACCTGTTGCAGCCTTACCAGAAATGTTTGAAAGAACTATAACTTTAAATGGATTTTCAAAATCATATTGTATGACCGGATGGAGAGTAGGATATTTTGCTGCACCAAAAAATTTGATAACTCATTTAGGTGAGATTCATCATGGATTTGCAATATGCGCTCCTGCAGTTAGTCAACATGCAGCTCTTGCAGCTCTAAAGGGTTCTCAGGATTGCGTAAAAGAAATGCAGCAAATCATGCAGGAAAGATGTGAAATATTATGCAATGGACTTGATGAAATTAATATACCTTATTCAGAACCACAAGGAGGATATTACGTATATGCCAATGTTTCAAAAACAGGCATGAATGCTACAGATTTTTGTCTGAAATTATTGGAAGAGGGAAAAGTTATAATTTACCCTGGAGGTTTATATGGTGATCACTGTGATGATTTTGTAAGATTTTCTCTAACTCAACCAGCAAATAAAATTAAAGAAGCAGTATCCAGAATAAAAAAAGTTGTATCAACAATATGAATGCCAAATTAAAAAATGAGGTTTTAGAAATAAAACACATGGCATTTGCTGTAGAAGATATTGAACAATCACTAAAGTATTATAAAAAATTTATGGGCGTATCAAATGATATAGAAATTCAAGATATGCCAAAATCACGTACAAGAGTTGCTGTTTTTAATATTGGAGATATAGAATATCAACTCTGTCAATCACAAGATCCTGATGGAAGATTTAATAAATGGATAAAAGAAAGAGGAAGAGGTGGCTTGCACCATATTTGTTACGTAGTTAAAAATTTAGATGAGTCCATAAAGGTAATGACAGACGAAGGTGCTACTCTTAGGGAATGTAAGGCATGTAAAGTAGTTGGAAATCATCCTCACCCTGAAGGTTTTATTGCATTTTTAGATAATGAGGTTGATAATATTGAAGTAGAATTAATGCAAGTTTACACAGATCAAGAATTAGAAAAATATAAATCTTATCAAGGAATATAAATATTAAATCAATTTATATCACGGGCGCTGGAGGCTTTTTAGGATCTGAATTAGTCAATGGACTTTCATTATTAAATTATCATATTTATGCAAATGATATAAATTTCTCTTATAAAATAAATAAAAATAAAAAAATAATTATTCTTAAAGAAAACTTATTATCTAACAAACACAAGATTAATATTAACAATTGTGACATTTTTATTCATGCATGTGCGTTGACTAAAACATATAAAGATAAAAATAAAAACTTATTTAAAGTTAATACGAAATTGACTAGGAAAGCATTAATTTTAGCTAAGCAACTTAATTGTAAAAATTTTTTTTTTATAAGCTCAACTTCTGTTTATAGAAAATTCTCAAAATACAAATATAATGAAAAATCAAAAACTTCTGCACAAGATAGTTATTCAAAATCAAAATTAAAAGGTGAAAAAATATCAAAAGATTTTTGTAACAAACATAAGATTAAACTTACTATATTGAGAATAGGTAATATTTATAGTGGTCATGAGAAAATAAAATGGAGTAGATTAAATGTATCACAAATTCAGAAATGGATTAATGATAACAAAAAAAATAAAATCTTAAAAACAAGTAATTTTGATACCTTAAGAGATTGGACATATGTTAAAGATATACCCAAAGCTTTAAATAGCATAATTATAAATAATCAAAATTTTAAGTTACTCAATTTAGTATCTCCTTATTGTTATAAAGATATCTATTTAATGAAAAAAATATCTAAAAATAATAAACTAATTAATTCATTAGAAAATAATAATAATAATGCGAGTTATTCAATTTATATTGATAAAATATTATTTAAAAAATGGACTACTTTTCAAAGAGCATTTAACTTAATTAAAAATTATGAAAACTTATAAGGTGGTATTAGTTGGCTACGGCCCAAGAGGTAAAAATTGGTCTAGAATTTTAAAAAAAAATAAAAATGTGAAGTTGGTTGCAATATGTGACATCAATTTAAAAACCAAAAATAAAGACTCAAAGAAAATTCCTTTTTACTTAAAGATTGAAAATGCCATTTTTGAAAATAATCCAGATTTTATTGTATTATCAACACCTCCAGCATCAAGAATGAAAGATTTAAAAGTTTGCGCAAAATATAAATTGCCTGTTTTAGTTGAAAAGCCACTTGCTGTTAATATTAATGAGGCAAAAAAATTAGTGAGATTTATGAACCGAAATAAATTATTAATGATGGTCGGTTTAAATTTTCGATATCTTCCTTCAACAATTGAAAAAATAAAATTAATTAAATTAAATAAAGTCGGAAAACCAAATTTTGCAAGATTTGTTTATGAGAGATGGCGAGATGGAAAGCTTATGCGATTAAATAAATACCCTCTTTTAATGGATCAACCAATGCTTTGGGAGCAATCAATTCATCATTTTGATTTAATACGATATGTATACAATTCAGAAATAAAAAGCGTATATGCTACGACGTCAAATCCACCTTGGTCAATGTATAAAGATGATACAAATGTTAATGCAATACTCGAATTAAAAAATAAAATAATAATAAATTACGTAGGTAATTGGCAGAGTAATTCTAAGTCATTAAATTTTGAGTGGAGAACTGATTGTGAAAATGGAATAATAATTCAAAAAAAACAATTTGAAGACTTATATTACAGACATTTCAAATCTAAAGTAGAAAAAAAAATCAAACTTAAAAAAATAAAAATGTGGTTCGACGATGCTAATCTATTATTAAATGATTTTTTAGACTCTCTTCGAAAGAAAAAGGATATTTACAAAATAAACTCTGATCATTTAAAATCATTAGCTGTTGTAGATGCTTGTATAAAATCTTCTAAAACTGGAAAAAAAGTAAGGATATTAAGCTAATAATTATTAATAATTTTTTGCAATACTATTAAATAATACATGACATATAGTCATCACTGATATGACTTATTTACTATTTCAAATATTCTAAATTTCTTTTATTCCTTCATTAATCATATTTTCTAATGGAGGTTGTATGAAAAAATTAATAACTGGAGTAGCAGTTGTATTTGGTTTGATATTCCCATCAACTTTTACAATAGCCGCTCCACCAGACGATACTTTCGTTGTTGGATTGCCGACAGATACAATCGGTTTGGAACCTGCCCAAATTAGTTCAAGACATACTGCGAATATAATGAAGCATATTTTTGGACAACTATATTCAGTTTCTGAAACAGGTTCAATCGATCCTAATTTAGCTGAGAGTTATAAAATTTCTGATGATGGAAAAGAATATACATTTACATTAAAGGAAGGTTTAACTTGTCACGATGGTGAGGCGCTAACAGCAGAAGATGCTGCATATTCATTTAATAGAGTAGCAGATGAAGATCTTGCGTTTACTGGTAACTCAGCAGGTTTCGTTTATAAATCTATAGACTTTAAAGAAGCTAGAGCAGATAGTGAAAGAGAAGTTACTATTGTTCTGGGTGGACCTAATCATATTGCTTTAGGTTTAATTGCAGAAGTTTATGTACACTGTAAAGATTCTTATGAAAAAATGTCTAAAGATGAAGCAGCGTCAAACCCAATTGGTTCCGGACCTTATGAATTTGTTAAATGGGATAAAGGTAGTCAGATTGTTTTAAAGAAAGCAGCTAATCCACCTATACCAACAAATTTTGAAAATGTTATTTGGAGAGTTATTCCTGAAGCATCTACAAGAACTGCAGAATTAATTGCAGGAAATGTAGATATGATAACTAATGCATCACCTGATCAGGTAGAAGCAATTGATGCTTCTAGCACAGCAAAAGTTGCTAAGGTACAGGGAACTAGAAGAATGTATGTTGGTTTTCATCAGGGACCAGAATTTGCAGTTACTCCTGGAGGAGCAGCAATTCAAAAACCAGAAGTTAGAAGAGCTTTACAATATGCTGTCAACGTTCCAGCAATTTGTGAAAATCTTTTAAATGCTCCTTGTACTAGAATGACTGGTATCGTTAATCCAAACAACGCTCATCCAAATCTAGAGCCTTATCCGTATGATCCAGAGATAGCTGAATATCTATTAGATCAAGCTGGATATCCTAGAGATGCTAATGGAGTAAGATTTGAAATTACTTTACAAGCAGGTGAAGGAAGATACTTAAATGACAAAAATGTTGTTTTAGCTATTTGCCAATACTTGGATGATGTCGGAGTTAAAACAAATTGTGAAATATTAGATTGGTCAGCTGTTTATATACCTCTAATTAAAGAGAAAAAAGCTGGTCCTATGTATTTCATTGGATCAGGTGGAGCCACTTGGAGTCCGCTATACGATATGGCAGATTTATCAGCTCCTGACTCAGGTCCAAACTATACAAAATGGATGAATGAAGAATGGTTCAAAGGATGGAAAGTTATCAATAATACTAACGATGAATATATTATTCGTAGAGAAATTGATAGAATGCTTGAAGTCTTTTATAACGAAGGACCATGGCTTCATCTATATTTCCAACCTGACTTCTATGGTGTGAGTAACAGAGTAAACTGGAATCCACGTAGAGATGAAAAGGTTGATCTATTTAACGCTACTTTAAAGTAGTTTATAATTAATGTTGGCTCCAATTTGGAGCCAACATCATTTTTTAAATTAAAAAAATGTTTTTTTATATCTTAAGAAGAATTCCACAAACAGTCTTAGTTATTTTTGGTGTAACTCTAGTTACATTTATTGCACTCCAAATAGGAGGCGACCCTACATATTTATTTGTAAGCGAAAGAGCATCACCTGAAGAAATAGAAGAGACCAGAAAAATGCTTGGATTTGATAAACCTCTTCATATTCAATATTTAATTTATTTATCAAATTTAGTTCAATTAGATTTTGGTGATTCACTTTATTATAGACAGCCTGCATTAACAGTCATTCTTGAAACATTACCAGCAACAATTGAGCTAACAATTTTTTCAATGTTGATTGCAATTTTTGGATCAATTCCATTTGGAATTTTAGCAGCAATTTATCGAGGAAAATGGATTGATGGATCATTAATGGCTATTGCTATGCTTGGACAATCAATACCTAGTTTTTGGCTGGGTATAATGTGTATTCTTTATATTTCATTAAATGTTAGTTGGCTCCCTATATCGGGACATGTTCCTTTTTTAATGTTAATTTTTCAAGGTGAATTTATTCAAGCATTTAAAAATCTACCTACTACAATAACATATTTAATTCTGCCAAGCTTTGCTGTCGCTTTCTACTCAGTTTCTAGAAATGCAAGATTAATTCGGTCTTCAATGTTAGAAGTTTTATCTCAAGATTATGTTAGGACTGCAAGATCAAAAGGATTATCAGAATACATAGTCATTATGAAACATGCTATGAGAAATGCCTGGCTACCAGTTGTAACAATTATTGGTTTAGAATTTGGCTTTGTAATAAGTGGGGTAGTAGTTGTAGAAGTAATTTTTGCATGGCCTGGATTAGGTAGAACGGTTTTTGATGCAATTTCAAATAGAGATATTCCACTTGTGCAGGCAGCTGTGGTAGTAATATCCCTATTCGTAATAGTAATAAATTTAATCACAGATTTAGTTTATGCAAAATTAGATCCAAGAATAAAATTATGAACAGTAAAAAAACAAATAATCAAAATATAAAAGATTTTTTATTTGCACTTATAAAAAATAAGTGGGCTTTAACATCTATAATTTGGTTATTTATAATTATAGCAATCGCAATATTTGCATCACAACTTGCACCTTTTGATCCAAATAAAAATAATATTATGGAAAGGGTAGCCCCTCCACTAACCCTAGACAAACAAGGAAACATGAAATACTTAATTGGATCTGATGCTTTAGGAAGAGATTCATTTTCAAGACTCATTTTTGGAGCTCAAGTATCTTTAATTGTTGGTTTTTCAGCCGTACTTGTTGGTGGAATTTTAGGCACAGCTTTAGGTGTTTATGCAGGATATTATGGAAAATGGATAGATGATATAATAATGCGTCTAGCTGATATACAACTTGCCTTTCCATTTATACTTTTAGCTATTTTATTTCTTGTTGTTTTAGGTGAAGGGTTAATAAATTTAATTATAGTTCTGGGTATAGGTCAATGGGTTACATATGCAAGAATTGCAAGAGCTCAGACAATTTCTCAAAAGGAAAAAGAGTATGTAGAAGCTGCAAAAGCACTAGGAGTAAATAATTTTAGCATCATGTTTGGTTCAATACTTCCTAATATTTTTGCTCCTTTAATTGTTATTGCTTCATTTAATGTAGCAAGTGTTATTTTAGCAGAAGCAGCTCTTTCCTTTTTAGGTCTCGGGGTTCCACCTCAAATTCCAACATGGGGAGCTATGTTGGCAGAGAGTAGAGATCATATATTTGCTAAAAGATGGTGGATGCCTTTCTTTCCAGGAATGGCAATTTTACTCACTGTTTTAGCATTCAACATTGTTGGAGATTGGTTAAGAGATTACTTAGATCCAAGATTAAAGGAGGTAGAATAATGACGCTTAAAATTGGAATAGTAGGAGCAAGTTTTGCAAAAGCTGCATATTTACCTGCTTTAAATCACATAGAAGGAGTTGAAGTAACATGTCTATCTTCAAATAGATTAGAAAGCGCTAAATCCTGTGCTGAAAAATTTAATATAAAAAATTTTTACGATAATTGGGAAAAAATGATTGAAGAAAATGAGCTTGATTTAGTTTGTATAGCCACTCCTACAGATTTGCATGCACCAATTACTTTAAAATCTCTTCAAAAAGGAGCTCATGTTTTATGTGAAAAGCCTACTGCTATGAATGCTGAAGAGGCGACCCAAATGTTAGAAACTGCAAAAAAGTATAATAAAATTCATATGATTGATCATGAATTAAGATTTAATCCCAATAGAAAAAAAATTAGAGAATGGATTTCAAGTGGAGAAATTGGCAAAATTCAACACATAAATATTTTAAATGTATCTAATAGTTGGTTGGATCCATCATCAAGACCAAAAGATGATTGGTGGAGTCTAAGTAGCAGAGGTGGGGGAAGAATGGGTGCAAATGGATCACATCAAGTAGACCTGATAAGATGGTGGTGTGGTGAAATAAAATCAGTATTTGGACAAGCTTTAACAATAGTAAAAGATAGAATAGATAAAAATAGTAAAGAAAAATGGCAAGCTACTGCTGATGATTTATCTTACTTTTCTTTAGAGTTATTAAATGGTGGTCTCGCTAATGTTTTTATGAGCGGTGTTGTTAGTCATTCTTTAGGCAATAAAACTCAAATTTTTGGATCAGAAGGTACCATTATTCTAGAAGACAAGACAGAAGAAATTTTATTTGCAAAAAAAGGAGAAGATTTTAAAAAATTATCTTTTGAAGATCCTAACGCATCACTTGACGGTGTTAATAAAGGTATTTGGAATGTTTCAGTAGTTAGTTTGTTAGAAGAATTAACTTCAGCTATTAAGGAAAACCGATCTTTGAACGAAGGTTCAACATTTGAAGATGGATTAAAAAATCAACTTGTTGTTGATGCAGTTTTCCAATCTACAAAAGAAAGAAAATGGATTGATTTATAAAAATGGATTTTTCAAACAGAAATATCCTTATTACTGGAGCAGCAGATGGTTTAGGTTTCGCAGTCTCAAAAGCTTTTTCAGAAAAAAAAGCTAATTTATTTTTATTAGATATTGATCATAAAAAACTTATAAAAAATAATATTCCTAATGCAAAAAATATTGAGTGCGATTTAAGCAAAATAGATAATTTAGAAAAATTATTTCTTAATTTATCTAAAGAACAAAAATCAATTGATATTTTAATACATAATGCTGCAATTCTTATCCCAAAATCATTTGAAAATACTGACAAAAAATATTGGAATGATGTACTTAATATTTCCTTAAATAGTGGATTTCATTTATCTAAATTTGTCTGGGATAATATGAAAAAAAATGGAAGAGGCATAATAATTTTTGTTTCATCTCGTGCTGGTGTAGAAGGTTTTGATAATGAAAGTGCCTATTGTGCAGCAAAACATGGTTTAGAAGGTTTAATGAAAAGTTTATCTATTGAAGGCTCTAGTATTGGTATTCAAGTATTTACTATTACTCCTGGAATGTTTATGAATACTCCCATGTCAGAACAAAACTATACTGATGAATATAAAAAGAAATGGGTAGATCCAATTGAATTGACTCCAGCTTTTTTGAAATTAGCTTCTGGAAAATATAAACATCTTATAGGAAAGCATGTCAATGCATGGGATTTATCTAATAAGGATAAAAAATGAAAGATATATATAAATATATAGATGATAATGTTGACGAATATATAAAAGATTTGCAAGAATTTATAAGAAAGCCTTCAGTATCTGCTCAAAAATTAGGTTTAGAAGAATGTGCAAATTATGTTGTTGAGAAAATGCACAAGGATGGCTTACCCGCTGAATTACATGAGATACCAGATGGTCCTCCTTTAGTCTTTGGACATTTAAAATCTTCAAATTCAAAAAAAACAATGTTTTGTTATTCTCATTATGATGTTCAGCCACCAGAACCTATTGAAGCGTGGTCACACGGAGGTCCATGGTCTGGCGCCTTAGTTGATAATGTAATTTATGGAAGAGGTGCTACAGATAACAAAGGTGGTTTATTAGCTTTTAATAAAGCAGCAAAAGCATTTTTAAAAGTAAGAGGTGAAGTTCCTTTAAATTTAAAATTTTTCTATGAAGGTGAAGAAGAGATAGGTTCCGTTCATCTTGGTCCGTGGGTTGAAAAAAATAAAAAACTGTTAGAGGCTGATGGAATGCACTGCCTAGATGGAACAGTTGATGAATTTGCTAAAGTGCCGGAGGTAGAGCTTGGTTTAAAATCAGTTTTATTTGTGGAATTAATCGCAAGAGGAGGAAAAAAAGATATTCACTCTCTTAATTTTCCACTTGTACCTAGTCCTCCATGGGAATTAGTTCATGCCTTATCAACTATTATGACAAGAGATAGAAAAATATTAATTAAGGATTGGTACGAAGGATTATACGAATTAGGAGAGGAAGAAATAAATTTACTAAATGAAAAAAATGAAAGGGTAGATTTATCAGCATTAAAATCAGAATTTGGTATTGAGAATTTTGTTTTAAATAGAGATGGAGTTGAGGCTATTAAAGCCAGAACATATGAGCCAACTGCAAATATTCAAGGAATGATTTCAGGATACACAGGTCCTGGACACAAAACAATCGTACCAAGCGAAGCGAAAGTTCGAATAGATTTTCGTTTACTTCCAAATATGAATCCACAAAAATGTATAAAAAAACTAAAAAATCATTTGATTGAACATGGGTTTGGTCATCTTGAGGTAAAAGCTTTCGATGCAGCAGAGCCTCCTTACAAAATTTCTGTTAAAGAAGATATATCTCAAGCTATCATTAAAGCTGCAGAGGAAGTATTTGGTGAAAAACCTGTTGTAAATGGTGTTTCAGCAGAAGGAACTATATTGAAACATGTTTGGATGCCATGTGTATTAACCGGTTTTGCTAATCCTGGTGCAAATCTTCATGCGCCAGACGAAAATATTAAAGTTGAAAACTATATAAAAGGTATAAAATATGCTGCTGCAATAATGGAAAATTTTTCCAAATACTAATATCTTTTAAGTTAAAATAATAATTAAACATTAATTACAGGCAATTCTTTAGGAGTTCTTGAGCTCAATAATCTATTACCATTTTGAGTAATTAAAATATTTTCTTCATGAACCAACATCAAATCATTTTCAATTTCGATTGAAGGCTCTAAGGCTAAGATCATATTTTTTTCTAAAATTGTATTATCATCAATCATAATACTTGGCGGTTCTGTAAGTTGAAGACCAAAACCATGCCCCATTCTTCCAACACTACTTTTAACATTACTTGAAAACAAATTTTTACTTAGTGATTCATAAACTTCTTTACAGCTGATACCTGGCTTAATTATTTCTAAAGTTTTTTCTGTAGCATTCCATAATTTGTTATAGGCATCTAAAGATTTTTGATTGATATTTCCAAATCCAAAATTTCTATCAAAATCACAGTAATATCCATTTAAGGTAGAACCAGTATCAATAATTAGAATATCACCATCACCTATTTTTTTTTCACTTGGATTACAAATTATTTGATTATAACCATTTATTCCTGATGCACATGAAAGATACATTATGTAATCAACCCCATTATTAATAAGATCTTTTTTAAATATTGTTGCAATTTCTCTTTCACTCATACCTAAACTTATTTTGTTAATTAAATTATTGAAAACTTTACTTGTAATAGAACAAACTTTTTCAATATTTTTGATTTCGAGATCAGATTTAATTTTTCTAAGACTCCAAACAATATTAGTAGAATCAATAAAATTATATTCTTGTAAATCTTTTTTAATTTTTAAAAATTCTTTAATACTCATTCTTAAGTATGTTTCCATACCTAATTCAAAACCAATATTTGAATTTTTTGGAAATGTTTTAATGATTTTCTTTAATAATGACGTACCTTCATCTTTTGGATTAGGCGATTGCCATACTTCTATATCTTTAATAAACGTACTTTCAATTGCCGATAAACCTATAGATGGGACTAAGGCTTTGATTTTCCCATTTTTTGAAATTATTAAAAACCAAGGCCTTGTAGGGCTTTCCCAAAAGTTACTATCTAATCCAGAAAAGTATCTAAAATTTGCAGGAGAAGTAATAACAATTGCATCTATATTTTCATTTTCTAATTTTTTATGAATATTATCTAATCTCTTGAGATATTCTTCTTTTGGAAAACTCATCATAAACTGATAGATATCATAATATTAACATTAATAAGAATTAATAATTACTTTGATATACCTGTCGTTATTTATTTTTTGTCTTAGTTTAGGTACTTTTTTTCCATTTGCTTCAGAAACATATTTATCAACATTATTTTTATCTGAAAAATACAATAATTTTATATTATTAATCTTTGCTTCATTAGGTAATATTTTAGGATCTTTAATTAGTTGGATATTTGGTTACTTTATAAATTATTTTATGAATAAATCCTGGTTTCCAGTTAATAAATATTTACTTCAAAAAGCTACTAGTATTTTTAAAAAATATGGAAAATGGTCATTATTATTATCTTGGGTTCCATTTATTGGTGATCCTATAGCATTTGCTGCAGGTACTTTTAGATACAACGTTTTATTTTTTTTAATATTTGTATCTATTGGGAAAGTTGCTAGGTACTTATTTATATATATTTATTTTCTAATTTATTGATTATGTTTGAGAATTTTTACTTTATTTTTATAATTGGTTTCTTTGTTGGTATAGGCTTTCTATCTTTAATAATTTTTTTACGTAAAGACAAAACTGACATTAAGGAAAATACAGATCTCATTTCCTTAAAAAATCATATGCAATCTATTCAACAGTCTCTTCAAAATTTTAATCTTGCTCAAGATAGAATTGAAAATACATTAATAAGAGGTGGAGCACTTCAACAAGGGCCTTGGGGTGAATTTGTATTAAAAAATATTTTGGATAGTGTTGGTTTGAGAGAAGGTGAAGAATATTCAACGCAAAAAACTTTTAGAAATGAAGATGGTAATTTACAAAAACCAGATGTTGTCGTGCATATGCCTGGTAATCGCCATATTATTATCGACTCAAAGGTCTCTTTAGAATCTTGGCACGATTACTCAAATACTAATGATGAAGAGAGAAAAAAAATTTTTTTAAAAAAATTTCTTGATGCAACAAAATCTTCTATTCGTAATTTAAGTCAAGATAACTACTCAAAAGTATATGGAATAAATACTATTGATAATGTGCTAATGTTTATACCTATCGAACCGGCTTTGTTAACACTTTATAATGAAGCCAATAAATTAATTGAAGAATCATGGAATAAAAAAATTATTATAGTTGGTCCATCAACACTTCCATTTCTCTTAAAGGCTGTAGAAAATATGTGGAGAGTTGATAAGCAGTCTAAAACCATAAAAGATATTGCATCGGCAGCCTCTGATATTTATGACAAAACTGTAAGTGTTTATGAATCATTCATTAAAGCAAATCAGTCTTTAGATTTAGCTAAAACAAAAATGGATGAAGCGCGACAAAGATTACAAGAAGGATCAGGCAGTTTGACTAAAAAAGTTGAAAAAATGAAAAAGCTTGGAAGATTAAGTACCAAAAAACAGTTGCCAGACTCTGATGACGATGTCATAGGATAAATTACTATGCCTAGTTTTGATGTTGTAAGTAGATTAGATCATCAAGAGATTGATAATGCGATAGGTAACGCTACAAGAGAAATAACTACACGATATGATTTTAAAGGATCCAATACATCTATAGAAAAAAAAGAGAATTCAATTGTAGTATTAACAGATGATGAAATGAAGGCAGGCCAGGTTAATGATATGCTAGTTACGCATTTTGTTAGAAGAAAAGTTGATCCTCTTTGCTTAAAGAAAAAGGAATTAGAAAAAGCTGGTGGAAATAAAATAAAGCAAATTTATGATTTAATTGAAGGTATTGATCAATCCATATGCAAGAAACTAATAGCTGATGTGAAAAGCTCAAAGATCAAAGTTCAGGTCAAAATTAATGGTAATGAGCTACGTGTTGATGGAAAGAAAAAAGATGATTTACAATCAGTTATTCAATTAATTGAAAGTTCAAATATTGGAATACCTATACAATTTATTAATTTTAGAGATTAAAAATTGTGATAACTTGGGAACTAATTTTAGCTGTAAGCGTATATAATTTTGTAATGTACGTTACACCCGGTCCTAACAATACAATCTTAACCACCTCAGGAATAAAGTTTGGTTTTTTTAAAACTATACCTAACTTGTTTGGTATTCCTTCTGGCCATGGTTTGCAATTATGTCTTGTGTGTCTAGGTTTGGGTACTTTGTTTGTAAAGTTTCCAATAATATTAGATGTATTAAGATATGTTGGTGCAGCGTATATACTGTATTTATCTTATAAAATGTTTGGATCGCTAAATATAAAAAACTCGACTGAGTCAGCTAAACCACTTACGTATTTTGAGGCAATTATTTTTCAATTTGTTAATCCTAAAGCATGGGTTATTTGTACAACAGCTGTTTCATCTTTCTATCCTGAACAAGAAAATATTTTAGTTGGAACTTTATTTATGGTTTTTATGTCAACAATTATAAATCTACCATCAATTAGTATTTGGGCTATCGGTGGCAGTATTATTAGAAACTACTTAAAAAATGAAAATTTAAAAAAAATAATTGAAATATCATTGGCAATATTGCTAGTATTAACTGCAATTTATATTTTATTCGATAATTAGTATAATTGTGATATTTTTTATTTATGACCAATAATCTAAGCGAAAACATAAAAAACGTTATAGAATTTCTATCTATTGAAGGTGTTACTGGATATGAAAAAAATATTGCTTTAAGCGTGAAAGATAAATTAATTAAATATGGAGTACCTGAAGAATATATTTTTTTTGATGAGGCTAATAAAAAAATTCCTTTATTTACTGAGACAGGAAATTTAATAGTTAAACTTCCCGGCACTAAGCCAGGTAAGAGGAAACTTTTTTCAACACATCTTGATACAGTATCTCTATGTAAGGGAGCTGAACCGATAATTAATAATGGAAAAATTATTGCTAAAAATGATACGGCTTTAGGAGCTGATAATAGAGGTGGTGTTTCTTGTTTAGTTAATCTTTTAAAATTTTTGTTTCAGAATAATGTAGAGTATACACCCTTAACATGCTTATTTACTGTTAGAGAAGAAAGCGGACTTTGGGGTGCTAGAAATGTCGATAAAAAAGATCTTGGATCACCTGAAATTGGCTTCAATACTGATGGATCATCACCATATGAAATTATCACATCTGCAGTTGGAGCTGAAAGATGGTCAGTAGAAATTATCGGGAAAGGATCACATGCAGGTGTCGCACCTAATAAAGGTATTTCATCTTCAATAGTTGCTTCTATTGCTCTTAGTAAAACGTATGAAGATGGATGGTTTGGATTAGTAGAAAAAAATGGATTAAAAGGAACTTCTAATATTGGTTATTATGGTGATCATGATGGAAATTGCGCTGGTTCTTCAACTAATCAAGTTACTGATTATGTGAAGATTAACGGTGAGTCTAGGAGCATGGATCAAGATTTTATTAGTGAAATCACAAACCAATATGAAAAGAATTTTATTGCAGCATCTGAAATAGTCAAAAACTCGCAAAATGAAAAAGCTCAAATTAAATTTAAAAAAAGCTTAGATTACTTTCCTTTTAAACTGGATGATAATTTAGAAGTAATTAAAATCGCAAAAGAATCAGCAAATAAAATCGGTATAAATTCGAAAACTGTAGCTGTAAACGGTGGTCTTGATGCAAATTGGCTGATCAGAAATGGTATTCCAACTATAACTTTTGGAAATGGTCATTACAATCCTCACAGTTTAGATGAATACCTAGATATTAAAGAGTATGAAGATTCATGTGAATTAGCAATTTCAATTGCAACTCAATGATATGATTCTTTTACAAAACGCAAAAATTTTTGATGGTGAAAAAATAATAAATCAAAATTCTATACTTATTAAGAATAACAAATTTAAAAATATAGGCGTTAATTTAAAATCATCAAAAGATACAAATAAAATTAATCTTAAAAATTATTTTGTAATGCCTGGATTAATTGATGCACATTTTCATGCAAACACACCAAATTACGATTTCTACTCTTCAGATAAATATCCAAAAAATTATATTGCGTTTCATGCTCATAATATTTTGAATGATACTCTTTTTAGAGGTTTTACCACTGTAAGAGATGCAGGAGGAGGAGACATTGGAATAAAGATGGCTTTAGATGAAAGGTTATTTCAGGGACCAAGATTTTTCTATCCTGGAAAAGCTATTACACAAACTGGTGGACATGGTGATATGCGAAAGAATAATTTTATAGATAATTGTGTTTGTGAATATGATGGAAATATTACTCAAGTTGTCGATAGTCCTGATAAAATGCGAAAAGTAGTCAGAGAAGAATTTAGAAAAGGAGCAACTCATATCAAATTAATTATAACAGGCGGAGTATCAACAAATTTAGCTCCTATTAATATGAATCACTTTAGTGATAAAGAAATAAAAATTTGTGTTGAAGAGGCAAATAGAAGAGATAGCTATGTAATGGCACATTGTCATACCGATGAAGGAGCAAAAAGGTGTTTAAAACTTGGTATAAGATCAATTGAACATGGTAGTCTAATAACTTTTGAGACAGCTAAACAGATTGCTAAAACAAGTAGTTATGTTGTACCAACTTTATCAGCAGGACATCTTATTGAAAAAAATTCTAAAAGATTAGGCTTGTCCTCTGCTTCTTTACAGAAAGTAAAAAAAGTAAATAAACTTAGATCAAAAGCTATTCAGAATTGTTTTAAAGCTGGCGTTAAATTAGGTTTGGGGTCTGATCTTCATGGTAGAGAATACTTAAAAAAACAAAGTAACGAATTAATTTTAAGAAGTTACTATCAAAAAAATATTGACGTATTAAGATCAGCAACTTCAATTAATGCTGAAATTTTAAATATGAGAAACAAAATTGGAACAATAAAGAAAGAGGCATTTGCTGATTTAATTGTTCTCAAAAAAAATCCCATAAACGATATAAATGTCTTTAACAATATTGATAAAAATTTAATGTTAATAATTAAGGACGGAGAAATAATCAAAAACTCTTTTTCTTAACCCCATAATTTCTTATCTGGAGCATAAATTAGTTGATCGTGACACTCAATTTTAAATTTTCTGTCATCTAACATTATTTTTGGTACTTCAATATTATTATATGTAGCTCCATCTAATGCCAAAACATATGCAGGAGCCACCGCAAGAGAAGAACCAAACATACACACAATCATAGTTTTTAGGTTATGTTTTTTTGCTATTTTATTTACTTTCAAAGCTTCTGTTAAACCTCCTGATTTACCCGGTTTAATAATAATGAAGTCGTATTTGTTTTTTATCTTAAGAACATCTTCACTTGTATGACATGACTCATCAGCTCCTATTGGAATTTCATGTTTAAATGTAGATAAAATTTCATCTTGTTTTTCATGTAATGGTTGTTCTAGTAATACTACATTATTTTTTTTTAATTTTTTACTTAACGGTATTATGTCACTTGGTCTCAAACTTTCATTAAAGTCGATTATTAATTTAGAGTTTTTTGATGTATGGTTTACAGTTTTGACTATATCTAATACGTTATTTCTATTAGCTTTAACTTTTATAAATTCAGGATAATTATCATCTATTATATTTTTTTTAAGTATGTTTAATGGCCTAATTCCATAACTTTCTAGAGTTTTTAGAGGTTGAGGCTTTCTTTTTATTTTTAGTATATCCCAGATTCTTTTATTTTTTTCTTTTGCTTCTATATCCCAAAGCGCACAATCAATTGCACATCTAGCACTAGAAGGTTTCATATAGTCTTGTAATTTTTTTCTTGTAATTCCATTTTCAATAAATGTCTTAATTTTTGATAATTCATACAAAGAATTATTGATATCTTCTCCATATCGATAGTAAGGAGTACTTTCTCCTCTACCAATAATATTGTTTTTTTTTATAATTGCTTCAATCGTTACAACTTGGTTGGTGTCATTTCTTCTATTTGAAGTTTTAAACTCTTCTTTTAATCTCCATATTTTTTTTCTAAAATTAAATTTAATTTTTGATTTCATAATTTAAAACTATTTGAAATTTTTTTTATATTAATATTGATAATTAAAATTCCTACAAAAATAATTAAAGAGCCAATATAAGTAGAGATTTCAGGAAATTCACTAAAAAATAGAATTCCAAAAATTGTAATAAATATAAATCGTAGATATTCGAAAGGAGAGATAAAACTTATATCTTTATATTTCAATGCTTGGAAATAAGAAATTTGAGATATATTACCAAATAAAGCCATAAGTAATATTAAAACAAAATTAAATGTATTTGGTATTACTATGTAACTAAAAAAAACTGTGCCAAAAAAAACAAATAAAAATAACTGAAAATAAAAAATAACTGAGAAATAATTTTCAGTTTTGCTTAAGCTTTTTAGATAAATCACGAGGAAACCCCACAAAATAGCAGACATTAATGCATAGTAGTGACCTTTTTCAATATCATTAAAGCTTGGATCTAAAATTATAATTACTCCAATAAAACCTAAAAAAATTGCAACAATTCTTGAAAGTATAACTTTTTCTTTCATAAATAATGTTGCTAAAAAAGTAGCAAAGATTGGAGCTGAATTACCAATTGCTGAAACATCTGCCAGAGAAGATAATGTTAGGGATGTAAACCAAAAATATAAAGCAAGCGCATTAATTATTGATCGAATCAAATGAATATGAATTTTTTTTGTTTTTAATTCTCTAAAGTCAATTTTTATAAAAAAAAATAATGATAAAATGAATCCAAAAAAACCTCTGTAGAATAGTATACTAAAAATATTCATATCCTCAGATAACAATTTAATTAAAATGATCATTAAAGAGGCAAAAAAAATTGAAATTAAAATAAATGCCAATCCAATGAATCTTGATGGCATTAAAAGAAAAATTATTCTAGTAAATTTCCAGCTTCGTTTAAAGCGTCTACAACTCTATTTCTACCTCTAACAAGTTGATTTTTTATAAATCCATATTTATCTTTAGGAGCTTCAGCAAACTCATCACATAGAGATAAGACAGGTAATTGAGGAATTGGTACAGCAGGGTCATGAGAAAATCTTGGGTTTCTAGCGTAATTAAGAGGAACTAAAATTCGTGCTAGTTTCATAATTATAGCATTAGCTTTTCCAGGATCTAGACTGTCATTATTAATTTTTTCATAAAAACTTTTAATCTTATTTTTAAAATCATCTGCAGCAGAAATAGCTTCACTTAAATCAAAATTGTCACCACAATTTTTTTGATAATTATTTAAAACTTTTTCAAATTCATTGGCTGAAGCCTGCCAATTGAAAGGTAAATATTTGCATGTGCTTAGTTCAATTATACTTGCTGCATAAACTTTAATATCTCTTTCTAAATTCTTTTTATCAGCAATTTCTAATATATCATTTTCCGTATGCCATGCTATATTACCTCCACAACCTCCTACGGCATAATAACCCTTTTCTTTTCTAAGTTCAGGAGTCATTGTAGAGCTCAACATAAAAAAGCTACTAATTCCGATATTATTAAATGAATAATCACCAGCTCTGTGAGGTCTTTCACATACAGGTGTGATATTAGCTACACCTTTAATAATTTTGTGAACATAGTCCTCAGCTTCAGTCATTACTGATAAATGATCAAATGTATCAGCCCACCTACATCCAGGTGAATCACAATTAATTTGTGCTACACAATTATTGCTTAGTTCAATTCCAAAATTATCTGCATACCATGTACTGCCCGCATATCTTCCTGTAGAATGTCCAGGCCACCAAACTATTTTTACTGATCTATTAAGCTTACTTTTATTCTCTTGAAGCAATCTAGCTATTTCTAGCATTGTTGCATCTCCAGTTGCATTATCTCCAACACCTACGTCCCAAGAATCATAGTGTCCATGTAATAAAATGAAATCTTTGCTGTTGTTATCACTTTTAATAGTTACCTCAGGTATTTTTTGATTAAACCATCCTTCCTCAAGCTTGGTAAATAGAGTAGCCTCTTCATTATTTTTTGATAATTCTATCAGCTTTTTTCCATCATCTAAATTTACGGCAACAACAGGAATATTAGGTTTGTTTTCTAGATTATCGTATTCCGGCATTCCCCATATAGATGTGCAAATTCCCCAATGTATATCAACTCCAGGGTTTACAGCTATTACGCCAACAGCACCTGCTTTTTCAAAATCTTGAATTTTACCTGGAAAAGCAAAACCTTCAGAAATAATTATTTTTCCTCTTACTTTATCTGGTGTTGATGCTTCTTTATCTTGAGATTTATCAAATAGATTTTCTATATCTTTTTTAAAATGGGCTGGAACATAATGCAATTTAGCAGTTATACCTTCTTCACAATTTATACTATAAGCTGGTGGTTTAGCATGAAGCGTATCTCCGCTACTTAATTTAACACTTGCTGTATAAGGTATGCTTAAGTAGAGCTCAGGATTATATACTTTATATTCGACTCCAAACTTATCAAGTCTGTTGGTAATTTCATCACATGATTTATTAACATCATCTGGTTTCCATCTTGCCATTTTTGAATAAACTTCGACAAGATCCCAAGCGTTGTCTACATTAACTTGTTTTAGTATTTCATCCATAATTATTCTATATCTACTTTATAAAATTAAATGAAGTAGAAATTTATCATTTTAGTGATGATAATTTGTCATCGTTGATAAAGATCAAATTATTTTATATCATTATAAAATGAAAGCAATTTATTATGAGCAAACTGGAGAAGCAAAAAAAGTTTTGAAATCTGGAACATTTGATGATCCTCAAGTCAAAAAAGATGAAGTTGTTTTGGAAATTTTGTATTCAAGTGTTAATCCTGCTGACACTAAGCAACGATCTGGATGGATATCAAAAAAACTTAATCAAGAATTTATTATACCCCATACAGATGGATCTGGAAAAGTAGTAGAAGTAGGGAGTCCTAAGTTTAAAAATTTAATTGGAAAAAAATTTTGGATATGCGGAGGCTCAAAGAACCAACAATATGGAACTTGTGCTCAATATTATAAATTAAAAAAAAATAAATTGATATTTACACCAAATAATATCTCCGCTTCAAAATCTTCAATACTAGGCGTGCCAGTAGCCACTGCATACTATTCAGTTTTTTCAGAAAAAAAAAATAGTGAAAAATTTGTATTTATTTCAGGTGGAGCTGGAGCAGTCAGTAATTATGCAATACAATTTGCAAAATTAAATGGATCGAAAGTGATTACTACAGTTAGCAATGCTACTAAAAAAAATATCTGTAAAAATTTAGGCGCTGATTTAATTTTAAATTATAAAAAACTCTCTGAAATTGAAATTATCAATATTGTTAATGAATTCACTAAGGACCTATTAGTTGATAGGGTTATAGAAGTTGATTTTGGTAAAAATATAAATCTAATTCCAAAAATTATAAAAAATAATGGTATTGTTTGTTCTTATTCTTCGTCGAGTATAATTAAGCCTAAATTTGATTATTATAGCTATGCCCCAAAAGGTATAAATATTAAAATTGTACAAGCTTTTCTTCAAAACAATAAAAATATTTCATTGATTGGAAATTATGTAAACAAACTAATGGAAAGAAATAAAATTATTCATCCAAACATAGAAACCTTTAGATTTGATGTTGCATACAAAGCGCATGATTTTATTGAAAATCCAAAGAAAATAGGAAAATCAAATATTAAAATCTAATACTAAATTGAATATTAGCGTTGATTTTTAATCACTCAAACATTGACATTAAAAGACTTTAAGTATGTACTCTAATATGCATACAATTAATTATAATTTTTTTTGGAGGTATTTATGCGAAAAAAACTAATAGCTATTTTTGCTGGTCTTATTTCCTCATTGATTTTACCTTTTTTAGTTAGTTCTGCATCAGCAGAAGAAGTAAGAAGTATGAAACTTTGGGCGAGAGAGCAAGCTGCTGGACCAGCTCCGCATACTGCGGCTTTAATAATAGCACAAACATTAAATGAGCTAGGCTTAGATATTACTGTAAATGCAGTACCTTGGCCACAAATGGCTGATCAAGTTTGGTATAAAAGACTTGATGAAGATACTTGGGATTTAACGATGTGGCAGATGGTTAGTCGTCCTGAAAGAAGTGATCCTGATGAATTTACTTACAATCTTTTTCATTCATCAACTGCAGAAAAAGGATATAACTTTATTGGTTATGTAAGTTCTGCTTATGATGAACTTGCAGAAAAACAAAGAGTAACTATGGATCCTGATGCTAGGAAACAAATTGTTGACCAAGCTCAACAACTTTTAGCTGATGATGCAGCAAATGCATATTTAGTTCATCCATTATTGAACTTTGCTTATGATAATACGCAATTTAAGGATGGTAGTGCTATTGAGCAAGCTGGTCTTGGTATTAAAAATATCTGGACGTATCTAAACATTGAACCAATAAATGGAAACAATGATTTAGTAGCTCAGAGTTTAGACGAAATCCAAGCAATCAATCCATTCTTTATTTCAGGTGGTACAGATTCATGGATTACTGAAATTGTTTGGGACAGATTACTTAGAATTGGTCCTAACGGAACTCCTCAACCATGGGCTGCAGAGTCTTTCAATTGGGTGAACGAGCAAACAATTGATGTTACCCTTAGATCAGGTATGAGCTGGCATGATGGACAACCTGTAACTACAGAAGATGTAATTTTCTCTTTTGAAGCTCCAATGGATGCTGAAATGGTTCCAATGTATTCTCCATTTGTAAAGAATATCGATTCAATGGAAGATATGGGAAACAATGTAGTTAGATTTAATCTTAAGTCTTCAAATGCTGCTTTCCTTACATCAACTCTAGCAAAAATCAATTTGGTTCCTAAACATTATTATGGTCCAATAATTGATTCTTTGAAGGGTACAGGTAATAATGCTGAAACAATAATTGAGGAAAAAAGAATTGGCTCTGGTCCTTTCAAGTTTGTTGATTGGAGACAAAGAGAACAAGTTATCTTAGAAGCTAATTCTGGTCATTTCAATCCACCTAAAATTAATAGATGGATAATGAAAGAAATTCCAAATGTTGAAGCTGCTTTAGGTATGTTTAGAAAAGGTGAAGTAAACTTCTTAACCGATTATAAAGGTGACCCAGCAGTGCTTGCTAATATTGTTGAAGAAGATGGAGATATTACACTTGTAAAATCTGTCGATGTTGGCTTTCAGTATATGGCTATGAATCATAGAAGAGCGCCTTTTGATGATGTAAATTTCAGAAGAGCAGTTTCTCTAGCAATTGATAGAGATGTTATGGTGAATGCAGCTTGGGCAGGTAATGCTGTTAAAGCAGGTTCGCATATATCTCCAGCACTAAGTTTTTACCACAAAGATGGTATTACTGAGTTCGAAACTGGAATTGACTTAGCTAAGAAAATTCTAGAAGATGCTGGATATACTGTTAAAAATGGAAGACTGCACTATCCGGAAGGAGTGTCAGAGAAACATTAATTAAATATTGTAGAGAGGCGAATGTTTGACTTTTGGTCTATCGTAAGAAGATTTTTGTACATGCTTTTTGTACTATGGATAGTAGCTACTATCATTTTCTTTATGTTCAGACTGATGCCAGGTTCGCCTCTTACAGCTTTTATCGGTACTACATTTACTGATGAACAACACGATTTATTAGTTAAGCGATTTGGTTTAGATAAATCTTTATTTGAACAATATACATTATTTATTGTTAATACTTTAAAAGGAGATTTTGGTCTTTCCTTTACGTATAACAAACCTGTAATCAACATGATTATTGAAGCTTTACCAAATTCAATAATTTTAACATTATTTTCATTGGTTATTGCGTATATTTTCGGTGTTATCGCAGGAGCATATTTAGCGTGGAAAAGAGATACTTTAGTTGAAGGAATTTCTATTCCATTTGTATTAACTACTCGTTCAGCACCCGAATTTTGGTTAGGTATGATCGCTTTAGCTTTTTTTAGTTTTCAATTAGATATTTTTCCCTCAGGTGGAACAAGTGCCGCTGGTGTAATTTATGAAACCACTTTATCAAAATTAACAAGCTTACATTTTTACTATCATCTTATTTTACCTTCATTAGTATTAGCACTTTATCTCCAAGGTTTACCTTTATTACTTATGCGATCAAATATGCTTGAAGTTATGCAAGAAGACTTTGTTACAATGTCTAAAATGAAAGGACTATCTAGCTGGCGTATTGTTATTTATCATGCGGCTAGAAATGCACTTTTGCCAGTCGCAACTGCTTTTACACTTGGTGTTGGATTTGCTTTTGGAGGAAATGTTGTTATTGAAACAGTATTCAGTTGGCCAGGTTTGGGTAGATTATTAGTTTTTGCTGTATCATCAAGTGATTACCCTCTGGCACAGGGTGCATTTATTTTTCTAACGGCAATATTGATATTGATGAATTTTCTAGCAGACTTAATGTATTTGTTTTTAGATCCTAGAGTAAGTTATAAAACTAAAAATTAAAATGATAGCTGAAATTTATAAAATATTTAAAGAAAATAACTATGCTACCATTGGAGTTTGCATATATTTATTTTTTATTCTTGTAGCAATATTTGCAGATCTTATTGCAACTAATGATCCACTAAGAATAAATTTCTCAAGTAGTGGTTTGGCAAGGAACTTACCCCCAAGCTGGGAATATTTTCTAGGAACAACATCAAATGGAAGAGATATTTTTTCTCAACTCATTTACGGCTCAAGAAATGCATTAGCAGTTGGTTTAAGTGCAGCACTAGCTGTTGCTATATTAGGAACAATTGTAGGATTAATTTCTGGGTTTTATGGAGGTTGGATAGATAATTTAATTATGAGACTAGCTGATATAGCACTTGGTTTACCTTTTTTACCATTTGTAATTGTGTTAGCTGCTTTTTTAGGACCAAGTTCATGGAATGTAGTCATAGCAATTGGTTTATTATTATGGCCAAATGCAGGAAGAATAATTAGAAGCCAAGTTCTTACTTTACGGGAAAGAGGTTATATTGAATCAGCAAAAGTATCTGGTTGCTCAAATTTTAGAATAATTTTTTTTCATATAGCTCCTAATATTTTACCTCTTTCGTTTTTATATGGATCTATTGCTATTGGTTGGGCTATTTTGACTGAAGCGAGTGTAAGTTTTTTAGGTTTTGGACCATCAGATGTAATTTCCTGGGGATATATGCTTCAAGATGCTTATAGCTCTCAAGCTCTTTCATTGGGAGCATACATTTGGTTTATACCTCCTGGTATTTGTATTGTGTTAATGGTGGTTGCGGGTTTCTTTATAAGCAGAGGTTACGAAGAAATTTTATTTCCAAAAATAAAAAAGTAAAGTTATGTTAGAAATTAAAAATTTAAGTATTAATTATGTTGGAAAAGATTCCATTACAAAAGCTGTAGAAAATGTATCTCTTAATATATCTAAAGGAGAATTACTTGGTATAGTAGGAGAGTCGGGTTCAGGAAAAACAACTTTAGTAAGAAGTATCATGGGTGTTAATCCACCATCAGCACAAATTTCCTCTGGAAAGATAATTTATAATAATAAAAAAATATTAGATTCAGAAGATGATTTTATTACTGGAGATTATAAATGGCGGGAAATTGCTTTTATTCCTCAAAGTGCAATGAACTCTCTAGATCCAGTTTATAGAGTTATTGATCAAATGAGGGAGATCTTAATTATTAGGGGGAACTACAACAAAAAGGATGCAGATAAAAAATCAGAAGAATTATTTAAATTAGTTGGCTTAGAAAAAAATAGATTAAGAGATTTTCCGCATCAATTTAGTGGAGGAATGAAACAAAGGGTTGCAATAGCAATGGCTCTTGCTTTAGATCCAAAAATTGTGATCGCAGACGAACCAGTTACTGCTTTAGATGTAATTGTACAAAGACAAATATTAGATCTTTTTAATGACTTAAGAGATAAACTTGGCTTATCTATTATTTTAGTAACTCACGATGTTTCAGTAGTAGCCTATTTATGTCAAAATGTTGCTGTAATGTATGCGGGTGAAGTAGTTGAAAGAGGTGCGGTTAAACTAATATTAGAAAATCCTTTTCATCCCTATACAATGGGCTTGAATAATGCGTTTCCCGATCTTCATTCAACTGATAATTTTTTAGTACCAATTGATGATACAATCACTAATGAGCTGAATGAATTAAAAAAAGAATATAATTCGTTATCTTTAAATAATAAAAATTTAGTAGAATCAGAGAAGTTTAAATCTTTACAAAGCAAATTTACCAATCTGAATACTTCTAGCCTTAAGAAAGGTTGATGTGATAAAAATGAAAACGTTTAATTTAAAATTATTGGAATTTAAATGAGTACAATTTTAGAGTTCAAAAATGTTTCAAAATATTATGATGTTTCTAGAAATATTAAAGAAATATTTTCTGGAGCTAAACCCAAGGTAAGAGCTGTAGATCAAGTATCTTTTAAAATTAAAAATGGTGAATCTGTTGGTATAGTTGGTGAGTCAGGATGTGGTAAAACTACACTAGCTAAATTAATATTAAATCTTCTGAGCCCAACTTCTGGAGAAATTATTTTTGAAAATAAAAATATTAATACTTTAAAAAATATAGAAGACATTCAAGAATTTAAAAAAAAACTTCAATTCGTTTTTCAAAATCCTTATGATGCATTAAATCCTAGATTTACAATAAGAGATATACTTTTAGAACCTCTAAAATCATTAAAGTTTAATCCCTCAGATTATAATGAACTAATAAATGGGGTTATGGATTTAGTAAAATTAAATGATTCAAATGATTATTTAAATAGATATCCTCATGAACTTTCAGGAGGTCAATTACAAAGAATTGTTCTAGCAAGAGCTCTAATAATTAACCCAATATTTGTAGTAGCTGATGAACCTGTTTCAATGTTAGATGTAAGTGTTAGAGCAGGCATTCTAAATGCATTCAATGATGCAAAAAAAACTATGAATTTTACTGCTATCTATATTTCTCACGATTTAGCACTAGTAAAATATGTTTGTGAAAGAACAATAGTTATGTACCTTGGAAGTATTGTTGAAGATGGACCAACAAAGGATGTAATCAGCAATCCATTACACCCATACACAAAGGCATTAGTTAAAGCAGTTCCAGTTCCACACGTCAATCAATCACATGATCCTTTACCAATATTAGGAAATATTCCAGATGCAACGAAATACTACAAAGGATGTAAATTCTCAGATAGATGCCCAAATCCAACTAATGATTGTAAGCAACAAAATACTAAAATGGGATTAGTTGAGGTAAAGCCAGGTCATTGGGTGGATAGATGCTGTGCTAACTGTGTTTAGAGATCAAGCTCTTTTCTTTTTTTCTTTCTGAGTTTTTGCAAGCTTTGGTGGAAATGGGTATGTTATCTTACTGTGACTGAGATCCATTGATAATAGACTTTCTGCAAATTTTAATGATGTTCTTCCAGCATTTAAAACAGGAATTCCTGTCTTCTTTTCAATTTTTTTATCTAACCCAGAAAAAGACATTGTCATACAACCTAGTAAAATTGCATCTGCGCGATCTTCATTAACAATTTTATCTGCTAATTTTGACATTTTTTTATATGTAACATCTAAATCTTTTAACAATTCTAAAACCGGAATATTAATAGCTCTTACAGACGCTAAATGATGATCAAGGCCGTATTCATGCACTTGTTTTTCTGCCATGTTTAACATTGAATCAAAAATAGTAATAACTGAAAATTTATGACCTAATTGACAAGCTGTATGCATACTTGTTTGAGCTGGTCCAATGATTGGAAAATCAAACATTTCTCTAAAAACATCTAGACCAGGATCACCAAAGCATCCTAATATGACTGCATCTATGTTTTCGTATTTTGTTATTTCAGAAAGCCTATCAACTGCTGGAATAATAGAGGCGATTTCTTCATATGAAGATTCAATTGAACTTCCACCATTTGGAACATCATAAACTTTTACTTTTGATGGATTGAATGACCAATCCTTTAAAAGTTTTTCACGTCTTTTTAATTCTTTAAGTCCGTAAGGACCTCCTGTCATATTTCCAGGTACAAGATAAACAATAGACATGAAAAATATTATACATGAATATGTATTATTTAGAAGGGATTATTATTAATAAATTATTTTTTTTGCAGGAGTAGGGTAAGCTAATTTACTATGAGCTAATTTCATTTTTACCAATGACTCTGCCATTAAGATACTAGCTTTTACAGGATTAATTACAGGTACACCTAATTTTTTTTCAACAACTTCAGTAATATCATGAAAAGCCATACTCATGCATCCAAGTACAAGAATATCTGCGCCATCTTCATTAACAGCTTTTTTACCTGCTTTTATTAATTTATCTAAAGTTGATTTTTTATCTTTAGCTAAGCTTAGTACTTTTGTATTTATAGATCTGGTAGAACAATATTTTTTTTCTAAACCTAATCTCATAATTTTATTTTTAAAAGTTTCTTTATTTTCTGATAAAGGAGATAAAATACTGATTTGATTACCTAACTGTCCAGCTAGAAGTATTGAATTTTCTCCAGATCCAATCACAGGAATAGAAACCTTTTCTCTGCAAGCAGTCAAACCTGGATCTGAAAAGCAACTTATAATTGCTACATCAAATTTATTTTTTTCTGCATTGATGATTCCTTTGATTACATTAGGAATAGCAATAGCCTCATCATATTCTGTTTCTATCGAACCAGGTCCTTTATTAGGAACAGAAAGCTTTACAGAAGTATCTTTACTTAAATATTTTGATATGAAATTTTCTCTTTTTTTAATTTCTACACTACCACCCTGAGTTTTTCCTTTCGCTGTTGCGAACTGATAATGTATTTTAATTTTTTTTGAAGTCATCATTTAAACTGCATTATATCCTTTAATTACAGCGGGTCTAATTGATATCTTATCATACCATCTTTTTATATTTGGATAATCTTCTAAATTAATTTCATGCCTTTCGCATCTATCAACCCATGGCCATATAGCTATGTCAGCTATAGAATAATTATTAACTACATATTCTTTATCCATTAACTGTTTTTCTAATATTGAATAAACATGTTCTACATAACCTTTTGTTTTTTCTTCAGCAAATTTACTTTTTCCACGATGGTAAAATAAATATTGATGTGCCTGCCCTAACATTGGGCCGACATACGCTACCTGCAAAATTAACCATTGCATTATTTCCCAGTAATTCTCATTATCTAGAAATTTATTATATTTCTGAGCTAAATAAATTAATATTGCACCTGATTCGAAAATTCTTTGACCATTTTCTGTATCTACAATTACGGGAATTTTATTTGTAGGAGATAATTTTGAAAATTCTTTTTTAAACTGTTCTTTTTTGCTAAGATCTACAAGAATAGTTTCATACTCTGCATTTAATTCTTCAAGTAAAATACTAATTTTCCTGCCATTTGGAGTAGGGGATGTATATAATTTTATCATCAATCTCGTTTTTTTGAAAAATAATATTATATTTTATTATATGCAAGTAAATATAGATAACGTCATAAAATTAGCTTGGTCGGACAAAACATCCTTTGAAGAGATTAATAGAATTCACGGCTTGACCGAATCTGAAGTTATTAAATTAATGAGAAGAAATTTAAAATCTAGATCATTTAAACTTTGGAGAAAAAGAGTCTCAGGTAGAACACGAAAACATGAAAAGAAAAGACTATTATCTGATAAACCTTTTAAATTTGAGAACTATGTTTAAAGTATTTTTCATCGTAACTTGCCTTTTGTTTTATTGTAAATTTTCCTTAGCTGATCAAAACGATCCAAGATTAAATAATTTATTTGAAAAATTGTATGAAACTGAAAATCAGGAAGAGATTAGAGCTTTAATATCAGATATTTGGAATATATGGTACGAAGTTGAAGATCCAAAAGTAATTGAATATTTTAATAAAGGTATCCAGGCTATGAACGT
>ENA-OSEY01000293-OSEY01000293.1-marine-metagenome-genome-assembly--contig:-NODE-293-length-36786-cov-4.379771_pt1 | contig 36786 bp, 36 predicted proteins | sample MGYA00248465_ERZ534230 | MGnify/ENA primary metagenome ERZ534230 (study PRJEB26409, sample SAMN06344110) | marine metagenome | isolation source: Sea water from surface | place: Atlantic Ocean:Southern... | reverse complement strand
AGCTTTGACATCAGGATCGGCACGCCATTCCATAAGAGTTGTTGTGAGATTTAAAACCATATCCAGTGACAACGCATTAATCGCTTCAGGTCTCTGAAGAGTAATTAATCCAATGCCATTTGATTTCGTTGATATGATATTACTCATAACGCCTGCTTTGTGTTAAAGAAATTTTTATATTTAACTTTGTCAAATTTACTCTTCATAGATTTTTACTTTTTTGAGATCTTCTATATTCTTACACCCGGTGAGGAACAAAGCCCATCGTAGTTGGTCTATGCATATCGATAATTTACTGATGACTTCTTCGGGTGATTTACGAGCTGGCGCTAAAAAAGGTTGAGCAATAGCTGTGAGATTGCAGCCCAGAGCAATACATTTGGCGATATCTAATCCATTTCTGACACCTCCTGAACCTATAATGTTTAAGTGGCTAAAATTTCGTCGTAAACGCCGTGCTGATGATACCGTATTCATACCCCAATCTAGAAAAGGATAGGCGGTCTTCATTATTTGCTCATCTGGATTTCTGTTTAATTCGATTCGAGCCCAATTGGTCCCTCCTTTGCCTGCTATTTCTATCCAATCAATACCTGCAGACAACAATTTCTTTGCAGAGAAGGCACTTATGCCGGAGCCTACTTCTTTAGCAATTATTGGAATGCTGAGAGAATCAGCACACTTTTTAACAACATCTAGAATGCCTGACCAATTTTTATCGCCCTCAGGCTGTATGAGCTCTTGCAAGGGATTAAAGTGAATTACCATTGCATCTGCACTTATGCTCTCGCATGCTTTTCGAACAAATTTCACGCCATAGTCTCTTACTTGGGTAGCACCAAGATTACCAAGAATAAATGCATCTGGCGCATACTCTCTTATCTTTTGTGTTCTGCCAGACTCTATCGCAGCTCTTTGCGAGCCTACTGCAAGAGGAAGATTGAGTGTCTGAGCGGCTATTGCCAAGTTCTTATTGATCAGATCACCTTCATTGCTTCCTCCAGTCATTGCGCCAATGATTAAAGGAGCGGCAACAGTGTGATTAATAAATTTTGTTGTTAAGTCAATATCTTCAAGTGATACCTCCGGGACACAGTCATTTTCGAGGATTAACGCGTCAAAAGCACTGGTGCCCGAAGTTTGATTATTTTCATCTAGTGCTAATTGGATATGATCATCTTTTCGATCTTCGATTGACGTCATAAGACTTTTCTCCGATTCGCCCAAAAATCCACCAAGATCATATGAGGGACCGTGAGTGCAGCTAATCCAATAAAAACCATTTTTATAATTGATTCGTTTAAAGATCCATCAAGTAGCCAGAGCCCACTCGCAAGAATGAGCCAGGTAAAAATTGTGTAGCCCACTGTTTCCAAGATATATGAACGTCGTTCATTTATCTCTACTCTTTGCCATATTCTGAGCATATGGCCGCGACTATGCCAAAAACAGAAATACAAAGCGAAAGTGAGAAGAGGAGGAATAAGGAACGCTAATAAGATGAGAATAATCAAAGATACTGCATTAAATAACCACTTTTTGTTATATATTGAATAAAAAAAGTAAGCACTTACTATTACCAAATACAACGGAAAAATTGTTTCTAATGTAGAAAATATAATTTTACTTGCTGTATTGTTTGACAAAATTGTAAAGACCTCAATGACATAATCTTTTTGTATAACTGGTAAAGCAATAGGAATTACACCTGCATGGCTTATTAGTGAAAAGTAATACGAGGAACCAGTATTTTGTATTTTTGATATATCACTCATCCCAAAGTGTATTCCAGAAATGACCAAGAATATCGATAAGCTGATTAATGGCATGTAGAACCAAACTATCACTACCAAGATTGCAATACTTAAATATATGACATTGAAAGATATCTGTTCAATCAGGTTCTTTGACCAACCAAGTCGGCGCGCGATTACTCCATCGAGGCTTCCATGAGGGATGCCAAGGAATACAATCAAGGCTAATGCAAAAACGTCAACTGTGGTCATTTCTTAGTACTACTCGTGCTAATGATTTTAAAAATATAAATTTTGGCAATGCTAGCATTACTTTGAGCCATAATATTAAATTCTGTGATCCTCTCATAAATTTGGCGTACTCATCACCTTGCATAGATGAAGCGTGTTTTATGAAAATCTCTGAGGCTTTATTTGGGAACTCAGAGATGACTGAATTAAAAACCCTGTCTAAAAACATCAAAGGATAAGAGAGTTGTTTTTTTGGCATATTGTAATCGCTTAATTCCAGCTCTTCACAAAGTGCAGTAATTTGGCGCTCAATTATTGAAAATGAATATCCCGAAGAAAGCCTCACAGCTCCTCCTCTAACGCCAATATTAATTACCTTGGAAAATCTTTGCTTAGTTTTATGCATTGGAATTATTCCTCGTTCGGTCCGAAGATGTTTTTTTATTGAAATATCTCTAACATCGAGCCATTCCTTTATTGAGGATTCATACCAGACATCTTTTTCAACATGATTTGAAAGCATTGTCGACTCTACGAGTATAGTATTTTTGGATAAAGGTAGTGCATAGATAAAATGAATTCCCTTCGATTGATCTACTGTAAAATCCATTAAAGTCACTGTGTCTATATCTTCCAAATCTTGCTCAGTTTCGATTTCCCACCCTATAAAGTGTTGTTTTAAACCATCCCGCATGAGTTCTGGAGGTCGGCTATCAAAGGTAAGATTTGATTTAAATATTTTGTTATCTGCACTAATTATCGTCTCATCGGATTCAGAGCAAAGCTCCGCATGATAGGGAAGTAATGTTACTTCTTTGTCGAGACTGCGCTCATAACTTTTTAGATATTTGCTGGAGTCAATAGCAATGTAGCTATGCTCTGTACTCTTGTGAATAATTTCTGAATTATGAGTTACTATTTTCCATTTTTGCCATTGTCCTTTGATGAAAGGCTTTAAGATGCTGATTTCAGATTCTGTTGCCCATAGACTCCATGTGGCACTTTTTGTGTTTGCTTTTTGTGGTTCAAAAACAACAATTTTCTTGTCTTTGGTTTTGGATGATATTTTAGCTGCGAGTGTCATACCCGCATTACCTCCACCCAAGATAGCAATATCAAAATATTGAACAGTCAACGCCTGAGAGTCCTTTTAAGTGAATATGAAGAGATTCGTCGTGTTCACTACTTTTTAAGAAAAAAAGATCACCAATAGATCTTATCGTTAGTAATAATTTTGCTCCCCTAGATATAATGGTTCTACCTTCCCACCAATTATATTGTTTCTTTGACAGCTTAATTCCAATTTCCCTGTAAATACGGAGAGCTATAATGATCGCAAGCCTTGATCTTAGGGGCAAAAATTTTATGCCAGCGAATGCACTGATGTAATATTTTTCTGAGAGCGTTAGCAAATTTTTAATCGCATCAGCAATAGTTTTTTTAATATCACTTTTCCCAATGGCAATCTCGGTCACAGAAATCGGGTTTGATAGCCATTCCTCAGGAATATATCTTCTGCCCATATTTGCATCTTCAAGCACATCTCTCGCAATATTTGTGAGTTGCATTGCGATCCCAAGATCTACCGCGAATGCATACGCATCCTTTTCTTTACACCCCAAAAGTTTACACATCATTACGCCAACTGTACCCGCAACCGCGTGAGAATAGCGGAGTAATTCTCGCTCAGTCTTCAGCTCAAAAACTGTTTGATCCATTTGCATGCCTGCTATCAGCTCGAGCGCAGGCTGAACTGAAATTTCATTATTTTTGCTAAGTGTTAAAAAGTTTCTGATGCAAGGCTGAGACAAATCCTTATTTGAGGCAATCGCAGTCGCAATTTGATTCAGTCTTTTAGCTTTATTTTTTTCATTTCCATCGGCTAGATCATCCAGAAATCTGCAGAACTCATATAACACGGCTGCGTTATACGTATGTTTTTTGCCTAGGAAAAAACTTGCCCAGTAAAATGATTTGCCATACTTATGCATGACCTCTATAGCCTGATTTGCTCTCATTTGGTATTACTACGCTACGCTAATTGGTTTTTGATAACTTTATCGGTTGGTAGTTTAACTGACTCTACGATATGTTTCAGAGTATTGTGAAGAGCTTTAGGCATCGTATTGATCAATTCATCGGCCTCTTTCAACCACGCGTCTACCAGGCTATTAGCACCAGCAACAGCTTCACTAGAGCCAATGATCCTCTGCCATTTATTTGCAGTACTGATATCGTTTGAATTGTACCACTCTATGAATTTTTCAAAATTTGCTGGCTTGTGCTGAGCAAATAGACTTATGACTAGATTAGGTTTGCGACCAATTAGATCACTTGATTTCTGAGAGGAGGGGATTATATCGTTTACATCATTCCTGCCCTGGTAGGCTAGACCGCATAGACCTACGATGTTTTCTAGAGATTGTTTGCAATAACTCAGATTTGCAATCATTGCGATACCCTCAACTGGAGCCATTAGAAGTGGCGCTGTTTTACTTGCAGCAATTGTTTTCCATGCGGGTAAAGAACTTATTCTCCTTTGCACGGTGTCAGAGACCTGTCCATTGCATGTTTCTTGCATAACTGATGCAAGTATTACGGTTAATTGTGCACCATATTTTTTACTTCTTGCAGCTAACTCAAATGACTTTGCAATCATCCAATCTCCCAGGCATAAAGCTACATCCTTTCCAAAGTGCTGATTAATACTTGGTCTTCCTCTCCTATGAGTGCTCGCATCACTAATATCATCATGCACTAATGAGGCATTGTGGAGAAGCTCACAAGCGGCTGCCCAATAAATGAAGCTATCAGGCTTTAAATTAAGAGCTAAACCACTAGATAAGGCTAGATTTGCTCTAAACGCTTTTCCTGGAGTCTTAAAATGGTGCAACGCAGCATCAAAAAGACTACTGTCCTCAACTGGCATCTCGTTTATTAAAATTGCATTAATTTGAGACGACAGGTCTACCCTCGGATGTATTGATACTTGGGACATTTTTTGCCCTTCTATTTATAAGTTTATTCTAATTTTGTTTCTATGATTTCGATTTGAAATTAATGAAGCTTAGAAAGAAAAAGCCAGCATATGCTGGCTTTTTCATCGGTTAAATCGAAGCTTTGAACTTACTCTGAGTCAGCTACTGCTGCTGCCCAAATAACAAGTCCGAAGGCGATTTTGTTAACAAAGTCTGCGATGTTATAAACCACATTCAATGTATTCGCATCAACCGCTCCACCTAAATACCCGAATGCATATCCGAGTGGGTAGATAGACCAACCAACACTTACAATCATCTTCATTGCGCCAAAGGCTTTCTGACAGCTAGCGTTTGCGCTTGCTGCATTAACTTGCGCTGCTTCACCTTTGAATACTTCATAAAGGATGTATATCCAACCTGCCATCCCTATGATGAATCCGGCCATTGCGTTCATGTAGCCCGCCTCTCCGAGGAAGCCACCTAAAAGCATAACAACTGAACCAATAAATAGACGCCAGAATACTCCACCGCTTACAGCAGTGATAGCAGCTAGAATCAAGTAGAACTCTACCATTTGTAGAGGAACAGTTAATAGCCAGTCGATGTAACGGAAGACTGTTGGAGATTCTCCAGAGCCAACCCAAACATCACGCATGTAGTAATAGTGAACTGCAGCGATGAGTGTTACTAAGCCCGCTACTGTTAAAGACGTCTTCCACTTGCCTGATACTCGATCACGCTCGAGGAAGAAGAACGCAGTAGACGCAACCATCGCCATAGATATAATCCAAAAGGAAACTCCAACTGGATCGCTGACACTTAAGTTACCATTCATTTTAAATACCCTTCTTAATCACTTGTATTTATTTTAACAGTACTGATCCAAGTAAAAATTTGGACCGTACCACGTGTACAGAACCGCCAGGATTTAGATATCTATGGGGATCTGGACGTGTTAATCTAGCGCCTTTTTTTCAAAAGTGCAAACCATTCGGCGCTAAAAATGACCATCTCGCCGCCTGTAAATCTTTAAAACAACCCTCTCATAACTCTTAGTTATTGTCGAGATAACGAACATTTATGTTTAATTTCAATAACTTAATAAAAAATCTATTTTTTCTGCTAGTTTATAAAATGTGTTGAGAATAAATAAGAAAAATTGTTTAAAAAAACTAGATTTTGTCCCATTTTTTACTATTTTCGCGGACGTGATTGCTCTTTCGGATGTTCTTTTTGTCTGATTCGCGTTATATTTCGTAAAACTAAAAACTATATATGTTAGCTCTCGCCTAATTTTTAAGGGGTCATAAATGATGAATTCTCTCTTCAAAATCGCATGTGTAACGCTATGCTTTTATTTGCTTGCTGGATGTGGGGCGCCTTTAAGCCAGTCGGTATCTCAAAACAAGCAAGCGCCAATGAGCGATGGACTTGAAGTCGACGCTCGAAAATCATTTGCAGATATACCTATAGCAGGTAGTGATTCAATCGACATAAGTAGATCATTACTTTTAAATTCAGGTGAACAATGGATTGGTCAGGCAGTTATTCAATCATCTCAATCAATCGAGGCTGCATTTAGTTACTACTCTGATGAAATGCCAACCTACGGCTGGTCGTTGATAACGAGTGTCCAATCTAAGATATCTGTACTCAATTACGAAAAAGGCGCTCGTTTTGCCTCTGTAAAGATAGATGCTAACGATATTGTGGTAACTGTGAGCTATAGAGGGATGGCAGTTGATTGAGATTAAATTGGCCAATCTGCAATATCAACTGAGTCAATATCTAATACCGCACCCTCCCCTCTCCATTTCCGAATAAACTTTTTATCTGGATCAAATAGAGCTGTTTGTTTTTTGAGATCGAAGTGCTTTACTTTTCCGTCTGGAGCGACACCCGCTACTGATTGCCAATTTCCCCAATTGGAAGCAACATCATAATCGATCAAATGTTTTTCCAGAAAGTTTGCCCCATATCTCCAATCAAGTTGTAGCTCATTGACGCAACAGCTCGCAACAATTTGCCTGCCCCTATTCGACATATAGCCAGTATGAGTAAGTTCATGCATTAAGGCATTTACAAGTGGGAACGGTGTTGATCCTGTCTCCCATTTTTTTAATCTTTCGGGATAGTAGCTAGTGAGTGGATCTTTATCAGTTGCTCCTGAAAACTTAAACAATTTTGTTCCAAAATGTAATGCATACCACTGGAAGTACTCTCGCCATAAAAGTTCGAAAAAAATCCAATAAGTAGATTTATTTGATCCATTCCGTAACTCAAAGTCCTTTAGTTTTGAGTATATGTATCTTGCAGATGTACAGCCAATACTTAGCCAGATTGAAAACTTAGTAGAATTAGCTCTTCCATCCAGTGCGTTCCGAGTTTCTTTGTAAGTGCTAGCATGTTTAGTTTTAAAATACTCATCAATATGCTCTCTACCCGCTGCTTCTCCAGGTAGGAATAACAAATCTTTATGATTTATTGAATCCTTGTGCAAGTTTGTTAATAGTCTAAGTTTCGATATATCTATGATTGGCATTGGTGGAATTTGGGTAGGAGTTCCTGAGGGTTTGTCAATTGGTAATGTTTCTACTTTGCGTCTAAATTTTGAAAAACTTGTTGGGAAGCTATGCTGATCGAAGGGGAGCTTTTCTTTTGGAAAAAGCGTGTTATTGTCAATTGTGATTATTTTGAGATTTTCGAATTTATATTTCAGTCGATTAATTTCTTGGTTTTCATGCCAGCCAGGATCTTTACTTACTATCAAGTAGGAAATCTGTAGTGTTTTAGAGATTTGTTCCAGGCTTCTTTCAAGTGATGCGTTAAAAATCAATAATTTTTGACTTAGATTGGCAAGTTTTCGATCAACTTCACATGCAGATTGGAGAGTGAAATATTCTCGTATTTTTGACATTTTCGATGGTTTATAAGGATTAAGATCAGATGACTCTTTCTCATGACAATAAATGCACAATAATTCATCTGCTATTTCGCAAGCTTTTTGAAGAGCCTTGTTATCGTTTATGCGAAGATCTTTCCTAAATAGAAATATGCCAAGTTTTTTCATAAGAAAATTACCAAAACTATAAGCGAAAACCTACGAATTTTATTTAACGCCAGATTATTACTGCGTTATTTTGTGTGGCTAATCTGAGAATGAGCTTGTCACGTAGCATTTGCAATATGGAAGCCCTCATAAAAACTCGCGTTGAAAATACAATTCTTACAACGATAATCCTTGGATGCTTCGGTCTAATACCTTTTTTGGCATCCTCAGCTCTGATTCTTTCAGACTTCATTCATTTTGGCCATGTCGCTAGTTCCAATGTTTTCGGAATTTACACACCTTTAATTTTTGTAAGTTACAGCGCTATCATTCTAAGTTTTCTTTGTGGAACTCTTTGGGGTTCTCGCGACCAAATGCGGTTATTGAAGCAAGAAACTACCTTATTGTTATTTACTAATCTAATTGCAGTCATTGCTTGGTTTTTGATCCTCGCTGTTCAAATTTCAAACACGTTGCTTGTTATGGGAGTTTTTCTGTTAGGCGTGTCCTTTGTAGTATTATTTCTCGTTGAGATAACTTTTACACTGATGAATCACAAATATAAGGTTTTAAGGTTTCTCCTTACCGCTGCGGTTTTTCTTTCACATATGATTGTTCTCTTTTGTTTAGTTGGGAGTTGAAAATGTCTCATGAATTAATATTTTTTTTTGATGGGCTTTGCCCTCTCTGCACACGAGAAGTAAATTTTTTAAGACAAAAAGACCATAAGAACAAAATTTTATTTGAAGATATTAATCAAAAAAATTTTGAAAAAAGATATAAAACGATCAATAAAAAGGAGGCAGGAAAAGTTCTACATGGGATATGGAATGGGAACGAGCTCATTAAAGGGCTGGATGTTACATATCAAGCCTGGCGACTTGTTGGGTATTCATTACTTGTTGGACCACTTCGATGGCCAGTTTTACGAAACTTTTTTGATCTCTTATACAATATATTTGCAAAGCATAGGCATTCGATCAGCTCAATGATTTGTTCAGAAAATACTTGTTCATTAGAAGCGCAAAATAAAAATGAATGATGTTGATATAAATGCCGCCTTAGTAGTGGGTGCATCTGGTGGGATTGGATCAGCTGTCGTTGACCAACTTATGAAAATTCAACGATATACTCATGTTGTATCGGTCAGTCATAAATCATTTGTAGACTTAGGGTCTTCTGAGATTGATGAATTCTCAAACTTATTGGCGCTTGAAACAGATTACAGTGCCGAATCAATCAACACATTGATGGCTAATTTGTCATCATTCAAAGGGTGTATATCTCGGGTTGTAATTTGTAATGGAATTCTACATGACGATCAAAAGGATATTTTTCCTGAAAAGAAACTCGAAGATATCTCAGAAAGTAAGATGATGCATGTCTTACGTGTTAATGCGCTGCTGCCTCTTTTATTTTTAAAAGAGTTGGTCGCTTTGGTCAAAGGCGAAAAAAGGTGTGTGATATCAGTATTGAGTGCGAGAGTTGGTAGTATAGAAGATAATAGATTAGGGGGTTGGTATTCATACCGAGCTTCAAAAGCTGCGTTGAATATGTTGGTTAAAACTGCGGCAGTTGAATATGAGAGAAGAGCGAAGAACGTTCGATTTCTATTATTTCATCCAGGGACAGTCGACACAAATTTATCAAAACCATTCCAATCGAAAAGTTCAACAAAACTAATGCAGCCGAGTGAAGTTGCAATGTCACTTATCAAATTAATGGATCGTAGTGATACAGGCAGTAATATTGAGTTTATAGATTGGGAGGGAAAAAAAATTAACTGGTAAACGGCACTAAAATATCGAGCAAATTCGCTTGAGCAATAGTACAATTACAACATCCTTTAATCGAGATTATATAGCCTAATTAAGAGAAAAAAATGTTTACATCCATCCAAAGTATTGAAAGATGTGACCCAGAAATTTGGGAAGCAATTAATAAAGAAAGTCAGAGACAAGAGCAGCATATTGAATTGATTGCTTCAGAGAATTATGCGAGTCCTGCGGTTATGGAGGCTCAAGGTGGAAAGATGACAAATAAGTATGCGGAGGGGTATGCCGGCAAAAGATACTATGGTGGATGCAATTATGTTGATATTGCCGAGGAGTTGGCAATTGCTAGGCTTAAAAAGCTTTATGGTGTTAGATATGCAAATGTACAACCTCACTCTGGATCACAAGCAAATAGCGCGGTATTTTTAGCTTTGCTGAAAGGTGGCGATACTGTATTGGGAATGAGTCTTGCCGATGGTGGACATTTGACTCACGGTGCAAAACCAAATTTTTCTGGGAAATTATATAACTCTATCCAATATGGATTGGATGCGGAAACAGGCTTGATTGATTATGCGCAGGTGGAACGCCTTGCAATAGAACACAAACCTCAAATGATAATAGCAGGATTTTCGGCATATTCAGGCATTTTGGACTGGAAGCGTTTTAGGGAAATTGCTGACAAAGTGAGTGCTTACTTACTTGTAGATATGGCGCACATTTCAGGTTTGGTTGCAGCCGGAGTGTATCCGAGTCCAGCTCCATATGCTGATGTAATAACTTCCACGACGCACAAGACTTTGAGAGGTCCTCGAGGTGGGATAATTATAGGTAATAATGAAGAGATTGGGAAACGATGCGATTCGGCAGTTTTTCCAGGTAGTCAGGGTGGACCGCTCTGCCATGTTATTGCCGCAAAAGCCGTTGCTTTCAAAGAGGCAGATAGCGAGGAGTTTATTGATTATCAGAAACAAGTAATAGCAAACGCCAAGGCAATGGCGGCAACTTTTATGGAAAGAGGGATAAAGATCGTATCGAATGGAACGGAAAATCATTTAATGCTCGTCGACCTGATTGGCAAATCATACACCGGAACAGATGCTGACAACGCCATGAGTGAAGCGTTTATCACAGTTAATAAAAATGCGGTGCCCAATGATCCTAGGTCGCCTTTTGTTACATCAGGTCTTCGGGTTGGCACACCTGCAATAACCACCCGCGGTTTTAAAGAATCAGAAACAATTCAACTAACCCACTGGATGGCTGATATTTTGGATAGTCTAGAGAAAGGCTCATCTGAGACTGTCATACCTGAGGTGAAAGAAAAAGTGTTAGATATTTGTTCTAGGTACCCGGTGTACCAATAACGATGTCATCAGTTGTCGAAGCAAGACCTGCTGGAACCGCTGTGCTTCTATGCGATGAGGATGATTGTCTAAAGGTTCTGCTTTTGAAAAGAAATCCTAAGCTTGCTTTTGCAGGCGGGGTTTGGGTATTCCCGGGAGGTGCTGTTGATAAGACTGATTACAATGACACAAGCATTAATACTTGTTCTCTTGCAAGGTTGGCGGCTAAAAGAGAAGCATTTGAGGAGTGTGGCTTAACCGTTTCAGAGGACACTTTGTATCACTTTTGCAAGTGGACGACGCCCGTTGAGGAGAAAAAACGGTTTCGTACATGGTTTTTTGTTGGCTCTGTAACTTTAAATAACTCTCAAGTTAAAGTTGATGGCAGTGAAATTTTAGATTACAAATGGTTATCTCCGTTAGATGCAATTTCAGAGCATCAGAGGGGTTCGCTTAATTTGATGCCTCCGACTTACATGGTATTAAGTTTACTGACTCATTTCCCTAACGTAACATCTGCGTTAGATAATTTAATCAATCGAGTGCCTTACGATGTCTGTCCAAAAATGAGCGCAGACTCTGAGTCCTGGTTATGCTTATATCCTGGTGATGCTGGTTATGAAAAAGGAGATCCTAACATTGATGGTGCTCGTCATAGAACACATTATGATACTAAAGGAATCCAATACGTGCATTCTGGAGCAGATGTAGGATATCCTGCAATGAACCTGCCGTAGTAGATTTATCACTCAACTCCGTGTGCTAAACTAAATCCTTTTGAGATAAAAAATGCACTGTCCTTTCTGCAATACTGATGATACCAAAGTAATCGATTCGCGATTAGTTGCCGATGGTGGTCAAGTTCGGCGCAGGAGAGAGTGCGTCGAATGTGGTGAACGGTTTACAACTTATGAGCTTGCAGAATTAGTAATGCCAAGGGTTATAAAAAGTGATGGATCTAGGCAACCTTTTGATGAAGAAAAATTGAGAGCTGGCTTACAGCGTGCTTTGGAAAAACGACCAGTTTCAATTGATGAGGTAGAGATTTCGCTTTCACAAATAAAACATTTTCTTCAAGTTACTGGAGAGCGGGAAATATCATCTCGGGTAATTGGTGAAGAAGTCATGAAAAAATTACACAAACTAGACAAAGTTGCGTACATAAGGTTTGCTTCAGTTTATAGAAGTTTTCAAGATTTAAGCGAATTTCAAGATGAATTGAATCGACTCAAAAAATCAAAATCGGAGAATTAATGGTGTCTGAAACTGTCTCGACTTTTGATTGTGAAATGATGAGTAAGGCGATTCAACTCGCTCAAAAGGCTATTTACTCATGTCCTCCAAATCCCGCAGTGGGATGTGTTATCTGTCGGGAGGGTGAAATAATTGGCGAGGGCTATACAAGGCCTACAGGCAATAATCATGCTGAAATAGAGGCATTAATGAATTGCTCAAATCCAAAGGGAGCTGACGTTTATGTTACGTTGGAGCCATGTAGTCATATTGGCAGAACAGGAGCCTGCACAAAAGCCTTGATCAAAGCGCAAGTAAAGCGAGTTTTTATCTCAATGATTGATCCTAATCCTCTCGTTTCTGGCAAGGGCATTCAAGCATTAAAAGATGCTGGAATAGACGTTGTGCTTGGATTGATGGAGGAGACGGCTCGTTCAATTAATCGAAAATTTATAAAATTCATCACAGAGGGTAAACCCTGGGTAACCGTTAAAATCGCGGCGAGTATAGATGGCCGGACAGCAATGGAGAGTGGCGAGAGCAAATGGATTACATCTTCAGGTTCAAGAGCTGACGTTCAAAAAATCAGAGCAAGTCACTCTGCAATTATTACAGGAATTAAAACAATACTAATGGATAATCCATCCTTGGATGTTCGAATTGATCCAGAAGACTTGCAGGTGTCAGACCCAATCAAGAAACCATGCAAGGTTGTCGTTGACTCGAACTTCTCTATTCCTAATTCGGCAAAGATATTTAAAACAGAAGGAGAAGTCATAATAGCTACCCTAAGGGGCAAGCAACAAATGGAAAAATCAAAAATCTTTAGCAAAAATAATGTGAAGGTATTATTTTTTGATTCCAGTAATGATCAAGTTCCGATCCATGATCTTTTAGATGAGCTCGCAAAATTAAAGATAAGTTCTGTATTAGTGGAAGCAGGAGCAACATTGACAGGATCTTTTGTTGCTGGTTCCCTGATAGATGAATTAGTCTGCTATTTTGCGCCAAAGATTTTCGGGGATAGTGCTTTACCAATGTTTAAGTTGCCAATTAAAAATATTGATTCTCATCTAGCGCTATCTTTGAAAGAACTTCGTCACATTGGATCTGACATCCGTATGACTTTTGCGCCTGATAAGGATTATTAGTTATGAATCTAGTCATGTGTTTTGTTTAAAAACAACTAAATTAAAAGAGAGTATTTTAAAATGTTTACAGGGATCATAGAGACAGTGGGAGAGGTTGTCGCTAAAGAATTGAGAGAAGGAGATGTCAAGCTAACGTTAAAAGCGGACGAATCCTATTTAGAAGCTGTAATGCTCGGAGATAGTATTGCTTGTAATGGAGTTTGTTTGACCGTTGTTGATCGAACAAGTAACCAATTTATGTTGGATGTTTCAGTTGAAACGTTAAGTTTAACGACGATTGGGGATTGGGATGTAGGTTCTAAAGTCAATTTAGAACAGGCTATGATTGCATCCAGCAGATTCGGAGGGCATATAGTATCAGGCCACATCGATCGAATTGGTGAAATCATTGATATAACAGAGGATGCCAGGTCCTGGCGTATGACGGTTAGAGTGCCTAAAAATATAAGACAATATATAGCAAAGAAAGGATCGATATCTGTTGATGGAGTGAGTTTGACAATCAATTCAGTGGAGGATAATGAGTTTAGTGTAAATATCGTCCCACATACGCTATCGCATACAATTATCGGTGATTATAAACTTAACCAAAAAGTGAATATCGAGATAGATACCATTGCTAGGTATGTAGAAAGACTTGTTTCATTATCTCATTCTGAAAACTGATAGTATTTTGTAGGAGTGCTAGATGAAATTTAATGATGTGAAAGAACTCATACAGGATTTACGTGAGGGTAAAATGATTATCCTCGTTGATGATGAGGATCGAGAAAATGAGGGTGATCTGGTCATGGCGGCTCCAATGATACGTCCTGAAGACATCAACTTTATGGCAAAAAATGCAAGGGGACTTATTTGCTTGACGCTTACAGAGGAGCGTTGCGCGCAGCTTAAATTGCCTATGATGGTTGACGATGTAAGGAATAATTCAAGTCACGGGACACCATTTACTCTTTCAATCGAGGCTGCTGAGGGCGTTACCACAGGTATATCTGCAGCTGACAGAGCAACAACAATTCAAGTTGCCGTTGCGAGTAATTGCAAACCAGAGGATATCGTTCAGCCTGGGCATGTTTTCCCATTGAAAGCTAAGCAAGGTGGAGTCTTAAGTAGAGCAGGTCATACAGAGGCTGGATGTGATTTGGCTAGAATGGCTGGCTTTGAGCCCGCTTCCGTTATTGTTGAAATCATGAATGAAGACGGTTCGATGGCAAGGCGGGACGATTTGGAGCGGTTTGCAAAAGAACATGAGCTAAAGATTGGCACTATTGCTGATCTTATTCATTACAGGCTTGTTAATGAGAAAACAGTTGAATGTATTGACGAAAGAAAAGTTAAGACAATTTTTGGAGAGTTTATTCTGAAAACTTATTTAGACAATATTTTAAATGAGAAACATTTTGCGATGGTAATGGGCAATGTGGAACAAGAGGACTCTCCGCTGGTAAGGGTCCACGTAAATAGGTCAGCTCGTGATATTTTGTCGATAGAGTCTAAAAGTGATTACAAAGCATGGTCTTTCTCAAATGCATTAGAGCGAGTTGCAAAAGAGGGTTGTGGAGCCGTAGTTCTCTTGTACTATCCTGAAACTGGAGATGAGATAAGTAAAAATATTCAAACTATTCTTGATCCAAATGCTCATACGTCTCAAGCTCCTGAAGATGTGGTTTATCACCAGATTGGAACCGGGTCACAAATTTTAATGGATCTCGGAATTCGAAAGATGAGGCTAATGAGTGCGCCATTTAAGTTTACAGCAATATCGGGTTTTGATCTTCAGGTTGTGGAGCATGTTGCTGTCGAATAGTTGAGGAGTCAATAAGGAGTTATAAAATGAAATCGAAGCCAGATAAGTTAACAACGAATGGCTCGGCATTAGAAATTGCTGTTGTAGTTGCAAGATGGAATCCAGAGATTACTGATGGTTTGCTTCGCGGTGCTATGCAGTACTTCGAAGAGATTTTCTCGAGTATTGAACATATAAGGGTCTTCAAAGTACCAGGTGCCTTTGAGATTCCACTTGCATGCAAAACTGCTGCACAAACCGGTAAATTTAAAGCAATTCTTGGATTGGGATGCGTTATTAGAGGCGATACTCCGCACTTTGATTATGTGTGTGCAGAAACCACTCGAGGGATTGGAAGTGTAAATTTACAAACGCAGGTGCCAACCTCTTTTGGAATTTTGACTGTTGATAATATTGATCAAGCAAAAGCAAGATCATCAGATGATATTCATAATAAGGGAAGGGAAGCAGCCCAAGCTGCTGTCGAAATGGTATCTGTGTTAGATGAAATTAGGAACTAAATTGGTCAATAAGGTTCGAGCAAGGCAAAATGCAAGGAAGCTTTTAATTCAGGCTCTTTATTCCTTAGAGGTTGGAGGCTCAGATGCTGCCCAAATAGAGGAAGATTGTTTGGCAGAGAAAAATATGTCTAAGGTCGACGAAAAGTTCTTTCAGACGGCATTACATGCAATCGCAAAAGATACAAAGGCTATTGATACTATTTACTCCAAGTATTTGGATAGAGAGAATGTTGAGCTGGATCCGACTTCACGAGCTATACTTAGATTAACGTCATACGAAATGATAAATCATCTAGACATACCTTTTAAAGTAGTCATAAATGAAGGCGTCAATCTTGCCAAAACATATGCACCAACCGATGCCTTTAAATTTATTAATGGGGTATTGGATGAGTTGGCTATAAGCAGCCGTAGTTCAGAAAAAACTCTCATATCCTCTTAATTTCTGACCATATGAACTTATTATTAGTCAACCAAAATACGTTAGAAGACGTTTTTAAAAGTTATCCTAAACTTTAATGGTAGTCAGCGTTTTATCTATGGATGAGTTTGAAATCATAAAAAATTATTTTAAGAGAGAGAGCTTTCGAAGTGATGTGTTGCTTGGTATAGGCGATGATGGTGCTGTGCTAGATTTGAAAGCTTTGGATAATGAAAATCTGGTTATGAGCACAGATACCCTAGTAGAGAATGTGCATTTCCCTTCATCTATAAATGCAGGCTTGATAGCGAAGCGGGCACTATGTACTAATTTGAGTGATACTGCAGCTATGGGGGCAGTCCCACTTTGGTTCACGCTTTCTTTGACTTTGCCAGAAGAGAATACCACCACTGCTTGGTTGACTGATTTTTCTCAAGGCCTTTTTGAAGAGGCAGAGAAATTTGGCTGCACATTAGTAGGTGGAGACACCGTTCGAGGACATCTATCCATAACGATTACAATATGTGGGAAAGCACCAGATAAAGAAGTATTAAAACGAACCACGGCAGAACCGAATGATATGATATTCGTATCAGGAACTTTAGGTGATGGAAGGGCGGCATTGAGTTTAATTCAACAAAAAAAGTGTGTTAGTGAGCGCTTACTATATAGATTTTATTGCCCACAACCGATGATCGATCTTGGAGTGGAGTTAAGAAATCTTGTTTCATCTTGCATCGATATATCTGATGGACTGGTATCTGACTTAACCCATATTTGTAATGCTAGTAAGGTGAGCGCAGTACTCGATGTCAGTAAGTTACCTGTTCATGAGGAGGTAAAGCAACTATTCCCTGATGATTTTGCAGAGTTTGGTTTGTATGGAGGAGATGATTATCAGCTTTGCTTCACTGCACCCGAGTCTGAGAAGGCCAAAATAATTAATGCAGGTATGCGCTCCAATTCTAGAATTACACCTATTGGGCGAATAGTTAAATCAATGGGTAGTAATAAAGTGATGCTTGAGGGCATGGACGTTAATGAAAACATTTCAGGATATCGGCATTTTGGTTAAGGAAATAGAACCCAAACAAATTTTCAAAGACCCCAAGTTGTTCGTTGCTTTTGGCTTTGGTTCTGGATTATCAAAAATTGCACCCGGAACGATGGGCTCATTAGTAGCTATATTTTTGTGGTATCCCTTAAGTTTATTACCTTTTGGTATATATGCTTTATTTTTAGTAGCTTGCTTTTACCTTGGTATCTCAATATGTGGATATGCATCTGTTTTACTAGAAAAGCATGATTATGGGGGGATTGTATTTGATGAGTTTTTGGGTATTTGGATCGCTCTGTTGACTTACCCCGTAACCTTGCATGGTATCGCTGTAGTATTTTTGCTGTTTCGAATTTTTGATATCTGGAAACCTTGGCCTATTTCTTATGTGGATGGAAAGGTTAAAGGTGGAATTGGAGTAATGCTGGATGATGTTTTAGCGGGATTTTTAACTTTAATGATAGTTGGGTTGATAAAGGGTCTGGGAATCCCCATCTAACTGAGGTCTGATGGAAGAAGTATAATGAAAAGAATTATTCCTTTCGCTTTAATTTTGGGTGCGCTTGCTATGGCTGTCGCACTTCATTTGGCAAAGCCAAAGCCAACGCGGGCTGAAATAACTTTGGCATCCGTAGCAGTGCAAACACAAAATATCCAAGCCGAGACAGTCTTCCTTCAAGTGAACTCTCAAGGTAATGTTACTCCAAGGACACGAACAAGTCTTGTGTCCGAAGTCTCTGGTACTGTTTTAGAGGTTTCGGAGAAATTTGTGGTGGGTGGAAAATTCAGTCGCGGCGACATTCTTTTAGAAATCGATCCCACTGACTACAAGGTAGCACTCCAAAGATCGGAGGCCCTTCTGAAAGGCGCGGAGGCTCAATTAATATTTGAGAAAGCCCGTTCAGCTCAAGCTAAAAAAGAGTGGGAATTTACTGGACGCCCACTTGAAGAAGCTCCCTCCCTCTCTCTAAGAATACCCTTCCTTGCAGAAGCAGAAGCGAACTTAGCTCAGGCTAAGGCAGAAGTTGAAAGAGCTAAAGTGAAACTTAACAAAACTATTATCAAGGCGCCATATGACGGGATTGTTTATAGAAAAAATGCAGACATCGGTCAATATGTGACCATTGGAATTCCTCTCGCTGAAACTTTTGCAATCGATTTTGTCGAGGTAAGACTTCCATTGTCTGAGCAAGACTTATCCATGATGAATGATGCTGACTTCACGGACAATTTATATGGGAAAGACGTTATTCTCCGAGGTCAAGTTAATGGGAGAAATGCTTCATGGACTGCCAGTGCTGAAAGATTTGAACGGGTCATTGATGAGGTAAACCGGTCACAGTATCTGGTGGCAAGGGTTGATGATCCATATGGATCACAAGCGTCCGACAAATCTGGTAATCCATTATATGTAGGCACGTTCGTCACCGCTGAATTTAAGGGGAGGCAATTAAATAATGTATTTAAACTACCAAGGTCAGGTTTGATTAAAGGAAATAGGGTTGGAACTGTTGATGCAAACGATGAATTAAGGCTGTTGGATGTAGAGATAATTCATGCGGATGACGAATATTATTATGTTACAGGATTGACCGGCGAACTAGCCGTCGTTGTGAGCTCGCTAGGTACGCCAGTGGATGGACTAAAGGTGCAGATTAAAAACAATACCTACGAAGAGAAAAAACGTGGTCAGTAAAACGAATGGATTGATAAATTGGTTTGCAAGAAACCCAGTTGCGGCAAATCTTGTGATGTTTCTCGTGTTTTTCGCTGGTGCGATGTCATTTGGAAATATAAGTAAAGAGATGTTTCCACGGACTGATATCCCCGTGATTGAGGTAAGTATAGCGTATCCTGGAGCAGCCCCTGTAGAGGTCGAGAAGGGCGTCATATTACCTATTGAGGCTGCATTAGATGGCTTAAAAGGTATAAAGAAAATTATTGCAAATGCGGCGAGAGATCGGGCATACATAGCTCTTCAATATGAAGAAAATGAGGACGTGAATCAACTTGTTACTCAAGTTGAAAACCGTCTAGATTCCATTACTAACTTTCCCTCAGATATTGAGAAACCGATTGTGAAACCAATGGAACAGAAAGCTTGGTCGATGGGAGTCGTTGTTTACGGTGACATGTCTGAAACCGAAAAGAAAACACTCGGTGAAGAGATACGGAATGATCTTTTGGCCCTAAAATCGGTAAAAGATGTCCAATTATGGGGAGCTGGGCGATATGAGATTTCAATAGAGGTCAATGAGAATCGATTACGAGAACTAGACATGACCTTGGACGAGGTTGCAAATGCAATTAGAGCCTCTTCTATGGATTTACCAGCGGGTCAAATAAAGGGTAATGCAGGTAACATTTTGCTTCGAACTGAGGGTAGAGCCTACACGGGTAAACAATTCGAGGATATCGTCCTTCGAAGCCAAATTGATGGAACGGAACTAAAATTGTCTGAAGTCGCGACAGTGCGAGATGGATTTACTGATAATGTCTCGATCCAACGTTTTGATAGAAAGACGTCATTTACATTGGGAGTGTTCTCGCTCAAGGGTCAGAATATCCTAGATATCAGTGAAGAGATTCACGAATATGTCGATCAGAAAGTGAAAGAATTACCAGATAGCTTAAATCTCGCGACTTGGAATGATATGGCCTACTATGTGGATGGCAGAATCAAATTAATGTCTGAGAATCTACTTTTAGGAGGTTTGCTTGTTACCCTGGTTCTTGGACTTTTCCTAAATTTGCGAGTAGCGTTTTGGGTAGTTGTTGGAATTCCTGTCAGTTTTGCCGGAGCTTTTTGGTTGATGCCTTTCGGCGACGTTACCGTGAATGTGTTGAGCTTGTTTGCATTCATCATGGTTTTGGGCATTGTGGTAGATGATGCGATTATTGTTGGAGAAAGTGTATTTAGTGCGGCACAGGAGGAATTCGAAAATAGAAACTCTGCTGATCAACTGAAACAAGAAAATCATAGAACCCCTGTAGAAACGGTTGTTGCAGGAGCGAAAAGAGTTGCAACACCTGCGACAATTGGAGTGTTGACGACAATGGCGGCTTTCGCACCGTTTATTTTTGTTGGGGGTAGTTTTTCAGGAGTCACGAAGGCAATAGGAATTGTAGTTATCTTATGCCTCACGTTTTCTTTAATCGAATCTAAACTCATTCTGCCGGCTCACTTGGTAGGCTTAAAGTTTACTGGTAAGAAAAATCCCGTCTCTGCTAGGATTCACGTCTTGCAGGTCAAAATATCTAAGAAGCTAAAATACGTAATAGAACAGATCTACAGTCCTCTTCTTAAAAAAGCATTGAGAAACAGGTTTGTGACTCTAGCTGGATTTCTTTCGTTGCTTATTTTGATAGTTGGGATCGTAAATGGTGGTGTTGCGAGATTTGAGTTTTTCCCCAATGTTCCGGGAGATAACATAAAAGCTGACCTAACTCTTCAGGATGGAGCGTCTTCATCAAGTCTGTTGGAATCTATAACAGTAGTGGAGGACGCAATATTCAAAGTAGATGAAGACTTTAGAAGCGCAAATCCAAAATCAGATGGATTGATTAAACACGTGGGTTTTTTTGTTGATAGTGATAGTAGTGCAAATTTCAGAGTAGAGCTTGTTAAAGCTGAAAATAGAACTTTAACAGCGGTAGAGATTGCAGAGCTTTGGAGAGATGAAGTAGGTTTAATGCCAAATGTGAAGACCCAGAAATTTTCTGCAGATCAAGGTCCTGGAGATGCAAATATGGCTTTGTCGTTATCTGGTAAAAATCCTGAGGAGCTAACTTTGGCAGGAATCGAATTAAAGGAGTATTTAACCCAATATGATGGTGTATTCGATGTGTTTAATTCTGAGAGGTCAGGCAGCAAAGAAATTTTAATAAATCTCAAACCCTATGCTGATCAAATAGGTGTTCGATTATCAGATGTTGCAAGACAGGTTCGTCAGGCTTTTTACGGTGAGGAGGCTCAAAGAATTCAAAGAGATTCGGAGACAGTAAGAGTTATGGTTCGATATCCTATCGAGGATCGACAGTCAATTTCAACTCTTGAAAATATGCGAATTAGAACGCTCACTGGAGAATCAATACCTATTAAGGAGGTTGCCTCGATCTCCCTTGGCACAGGATTAGCAAACATCGACCGTGAGGCAAGAAAGCGGAACCTAACCATATCCGCTTATTTAGACCCTGCTAAAGTTCAGAGTGGCCCTGTTATAGCTGATGTCAGTAAGAATTTTGTGCCTATGCTAGAAGAAAAATATCCATCTGTGGAATTTGGTCTAACGGGTAAAAGCCAGGAGAAGAACGAATATTATGGAGAGATGCTTGTGGGGTTCTTGGTTGCGCTCTTTATGATTTATGGTCTACTTGCAGTTCCTTTGAGATCTTATTTACAACCAATTGTAATTATGTCGGTGATACCATTTGGCTTTATTGGTGCAGTGATAGGACATATGGTTTTTGATGTAACTGTAAATATGCTATCAGTATTTGGCATTGTCGCACTAGCAGGAGTTGTTGTGAACGATAGTCTGATACTCGTTGATTTCACGAATAGAGGTAGGAATGAAGGCATGGATATTGATTCAGCACTGGTCAACGCAGGAAAGAAAAGATTCAGAGCAATTTTATTGACTACGTTGACAACCTTTGTTGGATTGTTACCTATAATGTTTGAAACAAGTGTTCAAGCTCAATTTGTTATACCTATGGCATTATCACTAAGCTTTGGAATAGTGTTCGCCTCAACGATTACCCTGATTTTGATACCATGTTTATACAGCGTTGTTGAAACAAATCATCGATTTGTCTCCACTATTTTTGCCGCATTGCTTATTATTTCAATCCTATATATTGCAGTTTTTGCAGGAATACTTGGGCCAGCAGTTGCAAATTTTGCGTCATTATTAGTTATACTCATATTTTTAGTGATTTCTGTAATGAGGGTCGCAGGCAAATATCCTGAAAGAATAATGGCCAATGAGATCTCGTAACCGATAACTTTTCTCGCTAGTTCTGTTACAAAGGTGGACGTGTTCACCCGATTGTTTCAAAGGAAAATTATGCTTAGATTTATAGAAACATCGAAATTACCAACGCGATGGGGTGAGTTCAATATTCATGCATTTGAGGATCCTTTCAAAGGCAAAGAGCATATTGCAATTACTATGGGCGATTGTGCGTCAAATGAGCCACTTTTACTTCGAATTCATTCTGAGTGCCTTACGGGAGACGCATTAGGAAGTTTAAGATGTGATTGTGGAGAGCAACTTGATCATGCCTTGAAGCTGATATCTGAAAAGAAGCGAGGAGCGATACTTTATTTGAGACAAGAGGGTCGAGGAATTGGTCTTGTGAATAAAATCAGAGCCTACAATTTGCAGGATAAAGGGGCAGATACAGTAGAGGCCAACGAGAGATTGGGATTTGGTGCTGACCTGAGAGATTATTCTATCTGCGGGCCAATGTTGAAACATATTGGCACGAAAGAGGTGATTTTAATGACTAATAATCCTAAGAAAATAAAAGCTATCGAGGAACTTGGCGTCAAAGTGGCAAAGAGACACCCGATCATAACAAAGAGCAATCCCCACAATGACAAATATCTCTCTACCAAATCAGGAAAGCTTGGGCATCTAATCTAGCTTTAAATGGGGTTAATTCTTAACCAAGGCTTCATCAAGAAACCGAAAGGATTCGAGAGCTTAATTGGTGCTTGGAGTGCAGAAAGACAAATACATTCACCATTCTGCGCGCCAGTTGGTTGGTGCTCTTCTCCATCTTCTCGTAATAGAAAATCACCCTCTGAGTAAACTGACATTTCATCAGAAAAGCTTCCTTTTAAAACGACCGTATACTCTTTTCCACCATGGCCGTGCTTTGGCGTTTTGCCACCAGCGCATATCTTATGAAGGGCAACTTCATACTCAGACTGACCCGTTTTTAAGGTTGCCTTCTCCACTGAGCTAGACATTTTTTTCCAACTCTGTGATTGAAGGTTACCTTGCATAAGCTTCGATACAATAGGCGGAAAATTTGCCTCTGCTGGAGAAGACGTTTCACTGAAAGTATCTTCGGGCATTTTATCTATCGCTTCTTCGACTCGCTTGAAAAGATCTACTGATATTTCTGTAGACCCACTACTTTTCATAAGCTGTGATGCAACCTGATCCAAGCGAAGTAGCTCGTTTCTACATTTATCACAATAATGAACGTGCGCTGCTACACAAATCGCCACTGCCGGAGGTAGAACGCCCGCAGAAAACTCTATTAAAGTCATCGTATCGGGGTGATATTTAATTTTACTCATACTAATTCGTCTCTGTATTCCGGAGCTACGAGTACTTGCATCTTCTGGAGTGCGAGCCGAACTCGGGATTTTACTGTTCCTAATGGTAATCCAAGCTCATTCGATACTTCAGCATGAGATTTACCCTCTAAGTATACTTTTCTAAGTATTTCATCTTGTTCTTTTGGAAGATCTAAAAGGGAAGCTTGCACTTTTACTTCGCTTCGTGCCTGTCGAAGCAATGAAACCGGGGTATCTTCATCCGGTTCGTGCCAAAAATCTTCATTTTCGAGTGGTAGATGTTGAGTGTTACTCTTTCGTCGCAACATATCTATTCTGCAGTTTCTCGCGACAGTATATATCCATGTTGTCGCTGACGCTTTTTCTGGATTAAATCCTCCGGCTTTCTGCCAGACTTTAATCATTACTTCCTGGACGAGATCTTCCGATAAGCCGGGAAACCAACCTTCATGTTTGCTAGCTTGTGCAAAGCTCTTTAAGAGTGGCGCGAAATGATCGAATAACTCTGCAAAAGCCTTTCTATCTCGAGACTCCCCGACTGCTACTAAAAGTAGTGTCCACTTGTCTGACCGCTTCTCAGATCTTAGAGGCTTATTCGACATAGGCTCGTTCTTTTTGCTTTTAAATTTAGACTGAAACATACCATTTCCTTATCAAATTTCCTTACGCATACATTTTGACTTCGGATTATCTGTAGCCAGTTGGCATCAGTGCTTCTGAGTGTTTTTTACTGAACATTTTCATTCTTTAAAGTCCGCAATTTTCTAGTGTAGCGCTGCATAAAATTTATAAATCTTCTTTTCTGCTTCAAAAGACCCGTCTGTTATTACAAATTTACCGTAAAAAAAAGTTAAGGTTTAATTTTATCTTTTCAAATGAAATCGTACTTTAAAAGCCCTGTTCGTTCTATAGGTTTTGGAATCGACTTCGGAACCAGCAATAGTGCTGCTGCGATGTTTGATGGTAACGAAGTAAGTATGATTGACTTGTCCGAGCAAGTATTCATGCCCTCGGCAACCTATATTGACAAAGACTTCATTAACTATACAGGTGATGAAGCGATCGAGGAATATATCTCTGCAAACCGAGGAAGAACGGTCGAATTAGCAGGTGAGTTACTTGGAGAAGAAAGAACGGGCACAGGAGACAAGGTTGGTCCCGAGGATGAATCTGATACTCAGAAAGTCTTCGGACATGCGGTCCATGATTTTGGTTTGCCTGGGAGACTTTTTAGGGGAACAAAACGATTGCTGGGCAATGTTGCTGATGAGAGGATAATAGTTTTTGGAAGGCCCTTTAGGCTTGTAGCATTGATTACACCAATCCTATTACGAATACATAAAGAAATAAAAGCAATTACTCAAACTCTAAATATCAATCAGCAGACACACGCTTCATTGGGACATCCCGTCAATTTTGAAGGTGATCAATTAAAACGCAATGACGTAGCAATTGAAAGATTATCCGAGTCCTTCAGGCACGCTGGTATTACTGATCAAAAGTTTTGTCCAGAACCAATTGCTGCAACCCTGAGTTATTTGTTCTCACAGGATACTGAGTTTGAAGGTAATATCCTGACAATTGACTTTGGTGGAGGCACTCTCGATTTTGCAATTCTGAAATGTAGTGAGAATAAATTTGAGGTTGCAGCGACTCACGGCATCGCGTTAGGGGGCGACAAAATTGATCAAATAATCTTCAAAGAGGTCATCTTTCCTTTGCTGGGTAAAGGCGAACGTTGGAGTCGGCTTGTAGATGGCTTGGTTGTTGATACACTTTTCCCATTCAGTGACTTCGAGGAGTTATTAATTAATTGGCCTGTAAGCTACATACTGAATCAAAACAAATTTACTGGTCCAGTAATGGATAGGATGTCCAAGGGTGATCCTGCATCTGCAAAATTTAAGCGTTTATATGATGTAATAAAGCAAAATTATAGTTTTCAGATTTTCCAATCGATCAAAGATTTGAAATGCAGTTTGTCATTCGCTACTGAGGCATATCTTGATATACCTGAGCTCGATATTTATGTGTTAATAACAAGGGAGAAATTTGAAAACATGATTTCACCACTTTTATCGGAGTTAGACCGCGCAATACAAAAATCTCTTCATAAGGCGAGCATGTCAAAAAACAGTATCGATATCGTTATAAGAACAGGAGGCTCCTCACTCATTCCAGCTGTTAATGACAAACTATTGCACTACTTTTCAGGAAAGATTGTGAATCATGACCCATTCACAAGCGTTGCGGCTGGACTAGCAATCTCCGATTATTTTGGGTTAAATTTTGGAAAGTAACCCACACATTATTTCCCAAATCTACGATGTCGCTGCTGCCAAACTCGAATTGCTCTCAAAAAGTCTATTTTCCGGAATGCAGGCCAGAAGACCTCGCTGAAATACAATTCTGAGTAAGCACTTTGCCATATTAAAAATCCCGATAATCTCTCTTCTCCAGAGGTTCTTATGATTAGGTCGGGATCAGGGATGCCCTCAGTATAAAGATGATTTGATAGAAGTTCTTCGTTAATATCATCAACAGACAGTTTATTTTCTTGTATCTGAGTACCAATCTTTTTAACAGCATCTACTATCTCGGCTCGGCCGCCATACCCTATGGCGACATTCAAAATAAAACTATCGTGAGTCTCTGTTAGTGATTCCACCTTAGAAATTTCATCTAACATCTCTGATGAAAATCTGTCTCTCCTCCCGATAACTTTTATTCGAACGTTCTCTTTATCAATGAGAGGGTTTGTTTGAAGTGTCCGGAATTTATTCAAAATTACTGACATTAGTTCCTCTACTTCCTCATTGCTTCGTTTATAATTTTCTGTAGAAAAACCATATAACGTGACTATTTTTACATCAAGTTCCAGGCACCAAGCCAGAAAATCTTCCAAACGATCAGAACCTGCCATGTGTCCTGCCTTTCGTGTGGAAAGTCGATTAGCAAGAGCAAATCGCCGGTTTCCGTCCACAATTAAACCGATATGGTGTGGTTTTTGATATGGTGCTAACTGCCTCTTCAAAAATCTTTCATATAGAAGATAGATTAATTTTAAAAATCGCATTACTTACTCCTGAAAGCACTCATTACACTATCTCATATGTTTTATGAAAAATCTAAAATCTAGCTTCATGTGGTATCATTGAAGTTAACTTATTGAGACTCGCAGTTTTCTATTTCAAAAACGGTAGAGACAAGTAATGCAAAAGATTCTGACACTTTTAAATCCTGAATTAGCGCATAATTTGACTATTAATATTTTAAGTAAAACTGGCGCTTCTCCTCTTAGTTTTTTCTATAGACAGTCTGCTGAATTTTCGCCCGTTGAAGTGATGGGATTGCAGTTTAGAAACAGAGTGGGTCTTGCGGCGGGATTTGATAAAAATGGTGAAGCAATTGATGCCTTTGAGGCGATGGGTTTTGGATTTGTTGAGGTTGGTACTGTCACTCCAAAGGCTCAACCTGGAAATACAAAACCTAGGCTTTTTCGATTAAAAAAGTCCAAAGCGGTGATTAATCGTTTGGGCTTTAATAACAAGGGTGTTGATAATCTCGTCTCAAATTTAAAAGCAAGAAAATCTAAAATTCCGGTTGGTGTGAACATAGGTAAAAATAAATCTACACCCATCGAGCATGCGCAAAAGGATTATATTTTTTGTATGGAGAAAGTTTATGAGCATGCCTCCTATATCACTATTAATATTTCATCACCAAACACCAAGAATTTGCGCTCCATGCAAAGTGGCGCGCTTTTAGACGATCTGTTGGGTTCTCTGAAAGAAAAGCAACAATCATTGACTAATAGTGAGGGCAGATATGTACCCTTAGTATTAAAAATTGCACCCGATCTAACAAAAGAAGAGGTAGGTTTAATCGCTGAAGCACTTCTGAACTATGAGTTTGATGGGGTTGTAGCGACCAACACCACGGTTGATAGATCGTCTATCATGCACGAAAAGAACGCGCATCAAGAGGGTGGTTTGAGTGGTGCTCCTTTATGTCAGAAATCTACTGAAGTGATAACTTTATTAAATGAGTGCTTGGGAGACAAAGTTCCTATTATCGGAGTTGGCGGGATAACTTCAGTGATTGATGGTAAGCAAAAGCTTGAAGCAGGCGCTCAACTTTTACAGTTATACACTGGCTTTATTTACGAGGGACTTCCCCTGATCAAGGATCTAGCAAAGATCAAATAGGATATTTTTGTTGGAAGAGTCTAGATTTGAGTTAGGATTGATATGGCACCTACAACAAAACAGTAAATGGCAAAAAACTTTAATTTAGCCTTCTTCACAATTGAAATCATTATCTTGCAGGCATAAATTCCGGTTATAAAAGCTGACAAGAATCCAACAGTGAGAATCCCAATCTGGGATTCATTAATGAAAACCTCTCCACTGATAATATCTTGAATTATTTTCCCTATAATTAAGGGGACCACCATCAAAAATGAAAATTTAGCAGCCTTTTCTCGATTAATTCCTAATAATATGGCTGTTGATATGGTAGCTCCTGATCTTGAGATGCCGGGGAGAATTGCGATTGCCTGAGATAATCCAATTACTAGAGATGAAAAAAAAGACACATCTTTAGTCGATTCTTTTGGATTATCAGCAATCAAGAGTAAACCTGCGGTAACAATTAGCATGGAACCAACGAGGGTTATCTGCTGAGAGAAGAAGATTTCTATTTCATCTGAAAAAATCATGCCTAAAAGCACGGCGGGTATCATACTCAATAAAATTTGAGCAGAGAAAATTTGTTCCTCTCTACTATTTGACATAAACGTGCCTTTAATCAGATTTGATACATCTGATCGATAGACCAAAAGAGTCGCTAAAGCAGTTGCTGCATGAACAACAATAGTGAAGAGCATACTTTCTCGCGGCATACTTTCGTCACCCAATAAAGCTTTGCCGAGTTCCAAATGTCCGCTACTGCTAACTGGCAAAAACTCAGTCAGTCCTTGAATAATTCCTAAAAGTAAAGCTTCATATATTTCCAACAAGACTTCCTATTTTTAGTGGCAACAAGTATTGATCTATTCGTATCGTAGAGCATCTATTGGATCAAGATTAGAGGCTTTTGCTGCTGGAATGATGCCAAATATCAGACCGATAAGTGCACTGAATCCAAACGATAATGCAATTGCCCAGATCGGAACACTCGCAGGGGGCAGGTTGGCGATTGAACTAATTATGGAGCCGCCGGCAAAACCCAGTATAAGTCCCACAAGCCCGCCCAATAAGCAGAGAAACACAGCTTCGATTAAAAATTGCAATAATATATCAAACTTGGTTGCACCCAATGCTTTTTGAATGCCTATCTCCCGGGTTCTCTCGGTAACTGATACAAGCATGATATTCATTATTCCTATTCCGCCCACCAGAAGAGAAATTCCCACTATTCCACCAAGTACTAATGTCGTTCCTCCGATGATGGAGCCAAAGGTTTCCAGCATTTGATCTGCAGAATTAATTTGAAAATCATTTGGATCTCCATCTTTAATTCCATGCGCTCGGCGTAATACGCTCGTTATGTATCTCTTGACTTGAGTGAGCTGATTCACATCATCTACAGACATACTAATCGTTACATTTGTTCTCCAACTCCGATCACCTAATATGGACTTTGCGGTTGTAAATGGAATCAACACGAAATCGTCTTGATCGAATCCAAACAATTCACCTCGTGTTTCAGCAACACAGATTATTTTGAACCATTCACCAAGAATTTGAATGTGTTGCCCCACTGGATTACCTGGTATTTCAAGCTCTGACACTACGGATGAACCTATAACGGCAACTCGCCTTCTACTATCATCATCAGATTGATTTATGAAGCGCCCATCTTCACAGTAAACAGCATTTAAGCTCTGATAGCTTGATGCACTGCCGAATACTTGCGTGGGAACTGATTGATCTCGATACGTTACGCCTCCTTGTGACCCCCAAACTTGAACACTAGGAGTTACATGACTTACACCCGGCACATACTCTTTAATTTTTAAGTAATCTAAATAGGTTAATCGTGACCATTTTCCCTGTAACCTGTTTTTTGGAGGCGTATATCTTTCTACGTTAATTACATTCGTTCCAATCCCATCGAACTGTGAACTAATATAGAGACTAAAACCTTGCAGCACTGAGACAACTGATATAACTGATGCAACACCGATAATGATTCCAAGTGTAGTAAGAAAACTTCTAAATCGGTGAGCCCTCACTGATTGTGCGGCGGAACGAGTGCTTTCAATTATTTTAAATTGAATATTAGCCATTATGCTTTGATCTCATTGTTGAAAGTATCAGAGACTAACCGCCCATCTTTCAATGTGATCACTCGCTGACATCTATCGGCGATTTCTTGCTCGTGAGTCACGATTATTAACGTTTGACCACTATTATGTAATTCTTCAAAAAGTGCCATTATCTCAAGCGTTGTTGCCGAATCTAAATTACCCGTTGGTTCATCTGCTAACAATATAGATGGATTAGTTACGAGAGCTCTGGCTGTTGCGACTCTCTGGCGTTGCCCACCAGATAGCTGGTTTGGAAGGTGTTTCATTCGATCAGTAAGTCCTACTTTCTCAAGTGCTTCGCTCGCAAGTGTGAGTCGTTTAGATTTGCCCAACCCTTGATAAATTAGGGGTTGCATAACATTTTGGATTGCTGTGGCCCGTGGCAATAAATTAAAATTTTGGAATATAAAACCAATCTCTTGATTTCGAATCTTTGCTAGGTTGTTTTCGCTTAAATTCGCTATGTTAAGATCTTTTAATTTATAGTCGCCCTCTGTCGGATAATCTAGACAGCCAAGTAGGTTCATCAATGTTGATTTGCCTGATCCTGAGGAGCCGACTATCGCCATATAGTCGTTCTCCCTTATATCAAGGTTTATTCCATCAAGAGCCCAAAAAGCTTCGTCACCCATCTCATAGCTTTTTCTTATATTTTTTAATTCAATAATGGCATTACGCTGCATTTTTATTTTTTCGCTCAAATTTCTTAACTGAGTCGCCATCTTTAAGTTTCGCAAGAACTCTTGGAGGACCAATAATTATTTCATCGCCTTCTGTGATACCCGACAGTATTTCTTGTAGTTCGTCATTGGAAATGCCAAGTTTGACTTCCTTCTTTATTGCCTTGCCATCAGAATAGACAAAAATGTTGCTGCTCGTATTCAAATTCATTGCTTTGCCAAATTTAGGACCGCCTCGGCCACCGCTTACAGAGACTGATGAGTCGTCGTCAGTGATTTCTTCAAACACGACCGCTTGCATTGGGACTGCTAATGTTTTCTCTCTTGTTTTGGTAAAAATTTCTGCTCTACATGTCATTCCAGGTCGTATGTCAATGTTACTTTCTTCCAGTAATATTTTTACGGTAAAACTTAAACCCTCGCGATTACTTGCTCTCTTTGCAGAGGTTGCTATTGTCTTTACACGGCCTTTCAGAGCATCGTCAGGGAATGCCACCGCATATACGTCAACATCTTGATTCAAGCGAACGTTTGCAATATCCGCTTCGTCTACCTCGACTTCAACTAAGATTGAGCTTGGGTCTGCTATTGTCATTAAGTTTGAACCTGCAATGTTTTGTGTTCCACTAATTGCAGTTTCACCAATTTTAATATCCACTGAGGTAGCTATTCCAGTTATTGGTGATCGAAAGACTGTTTTGCTTAGCCGCTCTGACGCTTTCTCTAGTGTTGCTTTGGCTTGACTCAACGCTTCTTCTCGCGACCTTAAATCAATTTTAGCCAGCTCATGCTGATTTTCGACAAGTTCGTAAGCATCTTGTCCTATCATTTTGCGCTCGTATAAATTTTTATTTCTTTCCCATTGCGCTTGTATGTTTTCAAGTTGTTTATTTTGCCGTTCTATCGCAATTTGCTGCATTCGCACATAGGCTTCCATTTCCTCAACATCAGCCTTGAATGTTTTTTGATCCAATTGCATCAAGATTTGATCTTTGGTTACTGAATCACCTTCTTCGATAAAAAGTTCACTGACTTGTCCAATTACTTCCGATCGGAGTTCTATTTGGTCTTTGTATATGAGCGTACCCGAGGCTAGAATTGAACTCTTTATTTCCTCAGACATTGCTTTTTTTGTCCTCACTGAGACTTCTGACTCATCACTGGAAAATATGGAGTAGGCGAGGATAACAGCGAATACTGCCAGAGCACCAATAATAATCTTCTTCTTCATTCATTAATCCTAATTCAATTGAAATAACACTTTGTGATTTAAATTTAATATTTAAACGGGCACTGTGCTGTGTTAGTTGACTCTCAAAAACTGTCATAGTTTAACATGACGCAAAATATTTGTAGTTCTTTATTTAATTTTGGTTGCATGATGACCCTGTCAGAACTATGCTCTTTCTAAACTTTTAAAACCACTACTGACAGGGGGGCATATGTCAGAAAATAAATCAGAAAACATTTCAAATCAGGCGCAATTAAATCAACCAGAGACTCAAAAATTTGCATTTTTTGCAATGACCTTTTTGTTCTTCTTTTGGGGTTTTATAACCGTTTTAAATGATTTATTAATTCCATTTTTAAAAGAGACTTATGATCTTTCCTACACTCAGGCAAGTCTTGTTCAATTTTGTTTTTTCGGGGCGTACTTCATTATCTCTCCTGTTGCGAATCGAATTATTGATAAATTTGGATTTCAGATGGGGTTGGTTATCGGCTTAATAGTAACGGCACTTGGCTGTTTCTTGTTCTATCCGTCAGCAAATTTAAATGTGTACTTACTTTTCTTAGGATCCCTATTTGTGCTTGGAAGTGGTATAACGATTCTTCAAGTTGCGGCAAATCCATATGTCTCTGCTTTAGGGCCAGAATCAACAGCTGCTAGTAGACTAAATGCTGCTCAGTTTGCTAACTCATTTGCAACTTATATTGCGCCGATTCTCATGTCAGGTTTGATTCTTGGCATGGCTGGCATGGGGGCATCCGTGGTCCAGATGCCTTATTTAATAATGGGTTTAATCCTAATCGGTGCCGCAGTCCTCTTTAAACTCATTACACTTCCAAAACTCGCTCATGTTGAGGCTTCAGAAGCAGATGCCTCCAGCAGTATGACAAGTCACATTATTTTTTCCATTGCAATTGTTGCTGCGATGGCATTTGGTCTCACTGTTATAGCGGGGCTGATAGTGCTCGTCGCTCTTGCATACAATTTTTATGGTTTGAGACAGTATCGATCAATGGTTTTGGGAGCGCTTGCTATCTTTCTTTATGTCGGTGGTGAAGTTGCAATTGGCAGTTTTTTAGTTGATTACTTTGCTGAATCATCGATCGCAGGGATGGATAAGGCGGTTGCTGGTGAAATGATTGCATACTACTGGGGAGGTGCCATGGTGGGTCGGGCAATAGGCGCTTTTTTGATGAATTATATTGCTGCCACGAAGTATTTGGTTGTAAATGCCTTTATGGCGATTTTGATGATTATAGTTAGCATGAACTCCACCGGTGATATGGCTGTTTATTCCATCCTTTTAGTCGGATTTTTCAATTCGATTATGTTTCCAACTATATTTACTTTAGCGGTTAAAGGGCTTGGTTCAATGACGAGCAAAGGCTCTGCTCTTGTTTGTCAGGGGATTGTAGGAGGAGCATTGATACCTGTCCTTCAAGGAGGCGTTGCAGATAGTATTGGACTACAATTAAGTTTTGTTGTGCCCATGCTTTGCTACATATACATCGCCTGGTATGCAATGAAAGGTACGAACTAAATTTTAATTTTTCGCATCGTAAAAGATGATGCACTCGGTGATTGATGGTAGCTGGCCTTGAAGGTCAGCTATTCACTGATAAGATTATGGTTCGGTTTAAATCCTTTCTTTTTATTGCACACGCTGCTTTATTGCTATTACTTTATTCCTGTGGTGGGGGTTCTGGAGATGTCACGGAGGAACCTAATCCTTTACCAATTCCTCAGCCAACAGAACCACCAACTCAAGAAATTCCAGTTTCTGAGACTAAAACGATAACTCAGACGATTGACGGTCAACAGGTTGATCGCACTTACCTGATTCGATATCCCAGTGAAGTTACTAAAGCTTCTTATCCAGTTGTCTTTTTTTTTCATGGTGCAGGAGGTAATGGTCAAGGATGGCTTAGTAATCGTCCTGAGATTGAAAATTTAATTGATCAAGAAAATTTTATTGGAATATTTCCTGATGGTTTTGAGAATCGGTGGAACGTTGGGACTGAAACGAATGCTGATGATGTGGAGTTTGTCACACTAATTGTCAATGAATTCAGTTCTAATGAACTTTTCAATGTTGACAAAATTTATGCAATTGGCACATCAAATGGCGCGGGTCTTGCAAATAAGATTGGCAAGGAGACAGCTATTTTTAAAGGCATAGCTCCCTTGATCTCACAACAAACTGAAGAGATTGGAGCTATCGTTCCTTCCTCGCCAATGTCAGTCTTTCAGGTAGGCGGTACTGAGGATGGCTTGGTGCCGATAAATGGAGGCAACGGAGTTGCTGGACATATTTTTATGTCTGCCGCAGAAAGTGCTGAGAATTGGGCTTCTAATTTCAACTGCAATATGAATCCCACTACCATCAATCGCACTTGGGGCAATTACCAGGTTCAAGAGCGTTCATTTAATGCATGTCAAGATAGCCATCGAGTTAAATATTTTATAGTTCAAGGTGCGGGACACACGACCTCTTTTGGTGGGAATTTAAATTTGTACCAGCTCATTTGGACTTTTTTTATGTCTTCAGATCCTGATTACTATGAACCGTTTCTGATTGGGATGGATTTGACCGAGAATGAAAAGGACTTGTTTGTTGTTAATGCGCAGAGGTTCCAGGAAATATGTCTTGATAATTTTTCCGGTTTAAAAAATCCGCTTTGGAATATCAAAGAGCGAAGTGAATGGCCAATTTATTTCCACTTTGAGTCTTGGGATGGTCCGGTGACTTCGACTGCGATTAGTCAGATGAAAAGTGATTATCAAGCAATCGCAGATCAATGGGCAAAAAGTATACACCCATACGATTCAAATTTTCCTGATGCTTTTGAGGTGAAAATTTTCGGCTTTGTTTTCAATCAAGGTGTTTCCATTGATGGCACGTTCTATAACGATTTTGGGGAGTATCCGAGGGTAGAAAATTTTAATGGTACTTCTGAAAGATCGCCATGGGAGGTTAGATTTCGAGAAAGCAATGAAATTTTTGATCAAAATTGGTACAGCGTCTCTGATTTTTACTCGCTAAAAGTTACTGGAAATGGAGAGAATGACTCTGGGAATATCGTATTTTTCCCAGAAACTTGGGATGATTTTGATCATCCTGAGAGTATCGATATGTTTCTCACAAAATTTTGGCATAAAACAACTTGGGATGCTGTTGCGCAGAGACAATATTTGAAACTCGGGGGTAATGTCATTGATTATTCTTTGGGTATAACCCGGTATGTTGTTTTTGCGCATGAAATGGGTCATACCTTTTTCTTGGATGATATCTACAGCCGATCAAAATATCCTGATGGAGCTGGGATAACATCGATAATGAATAACTCATCAAATATTTCAGATTTTGATCAATTTACGATGCGAATTGTATGGTCACAACAAGAGTAGAAAATCCTGATTTATTGATTACTTATCCCCACCGGATCTGAGCGTATCTCAATCGCCTCTAGGCATCATATTTCCTGAAGTTTATCTTGTTGTAGTGCGACATCAAATCGCAGAAATAACTGCTTTTGTTTTGCAATAAAAAAGTGTTAAAGTATCAGGCTGTAAATAAAAATTTTTGGGGTTGCACCACTATGCTAAATCAAGTAAAAAAATTACTTAAAAATTCATTCACATTAATTTTGTTTGTTGCGATTTTCCCTACTTTGGCAATTGCTCAGACCCAGTCTGTTTCTGGGACACTGGGCGTTAGCGAATTGTCAGCAGGACAATCAACCACTTTGACAGTCAGCTACTCTGCGACTGATGGAGATGGAAATGCCGTGGCTACAACGGGTTTAGGATTGAGAATTCATTACGATAGCTCTGTTTTGCAAATGGATGCATTTACGGAGCGTCTATTCACGGGATCTCAACCTTTCCAATTTAAAGATGACACGACGGATTTAGACAATGACCCTAACACCGACAAGTATTATTTAACATCATGGGCTGACACGAGTGGTGCCGGTTGGCCAGTTGATGGAAATACAGGTCAGCCACTCGCGCAACCAGTGGACTTGTACACAGTGCCTTTAACAGCGCTAAGTGGATACAATGGGACAACCCTGAAATTTACAGTCTCATCAAACGCGGCAGGATTCAGCTTTTCATCTGAAGATGTCGTCATTGGTAAGATCCCTGGAACGGTCTCAACTCTGTCGAACATAACAGGGACCTACTCAGTCACAAGTGAAGCAACTGCTCCTGAAAGCCCTTACTCTTCAAATGACCCTGCAGGTAATGGACCTGATGGAACCTTGGGCAATGCAGATGATGTCACTATCAAAGATTTGTATGAGGTTGATGGATTAACTTTTGTCAGACCTCCCTTGGGTGCTGAAGCCCCTGCAGCCACATGGGGTAATGCAGCGGGCCGAGATCTTAATCGTGTCGGTACCAACCGATACTTCAGAAAGTTCACCTGGGAAAATGCAGATGCATGGTGTAAGAGCTTTAACGGCCGCTTGGCGACGGGAGCCGAAATTGAAACACACATCGCACCGATTTCTGGAACTACTGATGGTATTTGGGAGACACAACTCAATTGGCCACAGCAGAGCTCCCATTATTGGACGGGAAGTGTCGCGGGGGATGATCCAGGTGACGGATCTCGGCATAAAGCATGGATTACCTACAACACCAGCAATGGAAATTCGGTGCATCAGGTTCAAGGACGTGCTAATACGAATCCATTCTGGCCGATGTGTGTGCTAGAAAATCAGGCGTCAACGACAACGGGAAGCATCACGTTAACTCCCGAATTTGCGTCTGACGTGACAAGTTATTCAGCCACTGTTGCTAACCCTGTCACCTCAGTCACATTTGTCCCAACGCTGACAGATAGTTTTGCATCAGTTACCGAATATACTGCTAATGGAAGTGCTGTGACTGCGAATACATTCACACCAACTGATGGCACAAACTCAGTCAGTA